>Ga0182021_10006009_pt1 | contig 14413 bp, 14 predicted proteins | sample 612E3MmetaG_FD_120493 | JGI IMG/M metagenome (GOLD analysis project Ga0182021, IMG submission 120493) | Permafrost microbial communities from Stordalen Mire, Sweden - 612E3M metaG (Illumina Assembly) | ecosystem: Environmental > Terrestrial > Soil > Wetlands > Permafrost | place: Sweden... | reverse complement strand
GCCGGGGAAGGCTACAAGCTCCTGCCGCACCAGACGCATCCCGTGATCATGGATGTGAAAGGCGCTTCGGCCTCGGGCAAGAGCACGCTGCGTCCCCTGCAAAAGCAGCTCGCGGCAAGGCTGGGCATTCCGTGGGACGAGGTTGCGCTGATAAGCCCGGATATATGGCGCAAGTTTCTGTTGGACTACAGCACCTTGGGGGCTGCCCGGCGGTATGCGGGATCGCTGACCGGCCAGGAGTTCGTTATCATCGACAAGAAGCTGGACCATTACCTGGTCGGCAAGGGCGAGAAAGGGCATTTGCCGCACCTCGTTATCGACAGGTTCCGGTTCGACAGCTTCTCGCCCAGCAAGAGCGGCCGTGGCCCGTTCATCGAGCGCTTCGGTCATATCATCTATGTGTTTTTCATGATTACCCCGCCTGAGGCCACGGTCGAGCGCGCCTGGGAAAGGGGGGAGCGGTTCGGCCGTTACAAGGCGGTCGACGACCTGCTCTACCACAATGTCGAAGCCTATACCGGGATGCCGCAGCTCTTTCTGACCGGGATGGGGATCAAGGGCAGCGAAATCCATTTCGAGTTCCTCGACAACAGCGTTCCCAAGGGCACGGTGCCGAAAACGGTCGCCTTCGGCACGAACAAGGAGCTGAACATTCTGGATGTTAAGTCCATTATCGATGTCGAGCGGTTCAAGAAGATAAACATTTCGGCGCACCGCCCCGAGGATGTTTACGTGCCCACCAAGCTTGCGCCAGGAACGAACACTGGTTTTCTGGTCAGATGCGCGCGCGCGGTCCCCGTCATCAACTTCGTGGAGGCCGGCACCGGCCGGATATATGCGAGGATCAAGCGAGGGGAGCTGATTACGCATGGGCCGGAACCCAGCGATCCCGAGGTCAAGGCGGGGCTTGCAGCGATCGCTGCCGAGGTTTGCCGGTATTCCTATGCCGTTCAGGAGGAACTGGGCACGCTGATTCCCGGACAGGCTCCGACTTTGGGCGATTGGGGGCCTGGGCAGGCTGCGTCCAAGGGAGAATCGCTCCTGCCGGCAGGGGCTTCTGGCCCCGATTGAGGAGGCTCGCGCCGCCTGGGGCAAACACTATATTTGCGGGAATGGCGGGAGGTTTGCGCGGACAGGCGCGATTGCATTGGGAAGGCGTATGCCCGTAGGGTGGTTCCAGACTGCGGGACGGGGCGAACGCGGGACTTTTGCCCCAGTCTCGCAGCAACGCGGAACTCCTGCAGTATGGCTAGGAGGCGTTACGCTTACGTAAAGGCCGGCGGAATATATGGCGTGGGACGCATTTTTGTCATGGATGAGAGGGTTCTCGAATTTGCGGAGAGGATGCGCGCCAAGGCGGATGCCTTGGGGGAAACCGCCCATGTGGAGTGGCGGCTGAGCCCCGATCCTGTTCCTTATGAGGCCGCGGTGGCCGAAATGGAGGAGCGCGCCGAGGCCATTCCTTTGGGGCTAAAGCCCGAATTTATATGGCTTTTGGAGCACCCGCCGCTCTATACGGCGGGCACCAGCGCCAAGCCCGCGGACCTCATCGATCCGGCGCGCTTTCCGGTCCATGCCAGCGGCCGCGGCGGCCAATACACCTATCATGGGCCGGGCCAGCTTGTGGCATATGTGCACCTCGATCTCAATAAACGCGGCCGGGATGTGCGGCAACATGTTCACCGGCTCGAGGCCTGGGCGATTGCCGCGCTGGCGCCCTATGGCATTTCCGGCGAGCGCAGGCAGGGACGGCCGGGCATCTGGGTGAAAAAGCCGGGTGGCGATGCGAAAATCGCCGCGATCGGTGTACGCGTGCGGCGGTGGGTCACCTATCACGGCATCGCGGTCAATGTCTGCCCCGACCTCTCCCACTTTTCCGGCATTGTGCCCTGTGGCATCGCCGATGCGGGCGTCACGTCCATTGAAGCTGAACGCGCGGACGCCCGCTCTTAGGGCAGATTCAATTTAAGGCTGGTCAGCCCCAAGCGGCGGAGCCGCTCCAGCATTTCTGCGGTGTGAAAGTGGCGATGGCGGCGGCGGTGCCCGTCAAAATCCCGGATACGGCGCAAGCGCTGCTCCAGGATGACGGGCACGCAAGCCCCGAACAGGTATATATTAGGCGACGGCCTCGGCGAGCCAAGCCTTCAGCTGCTGCTTGGGGAGAGCGCCGACCTTCTGATCCGCGACCTGTCCGTTTTTGAACAGCAGAAGGGATGGAATGCCGCGAATATTGTAGGCCTGGGCGATTTTGGGATTGCTGTCGACGTCGAGCTTGACCACCTTGAGCTTACCGGCAAGCTCGTTGGATAGCTCCTCCAGGATCGGCGCTACCTGCCGGCAGGGGCCACACCACTCGGCCCAAAAGTCCACCAGCACGGGCACGTCCGCCTTCTTGACCTCGCTGTCGAATGTCGCATCTGTTACGGCAGTAACCATGGAGCCCTCATGTTTGTGCGGCGCCCGGCCGCTTTTCGTTAGCAGGAATTAAGGATACGCAAGCGATGGCGTCAAGATGCTGCGCCTTGCTCAACGCGATTGCGCCGTGCTCCACCAGATAAGCAGCTGGGCTCGCCGGGGAAAAGCGCAAATTCCGCCCTTTCCAGGCATTTCCGGAGCACTGGCTAGTTCCAATCCTGGAACGGGTTCCCAGGCCGGCGCTCAGCGGATGGGGCAGCGGCTGGCCGGCGGCTATTATTGTGGGGGCGCGAGTGCGCCCAGCTTGTGGGCTCTTCGCCCGCGCCCTCTTCTTCAGAAGAAGAGGCCGCCGATGGCGGGGCGGGCTCGGATGCAACCTGCGCCGGCTGTCCGCGAAGCGCGCTCGCCACGCGGTTGTCCAGGCCATAGAGGTCGTGATAGTAGCGAACCTGGCCTTTTTCATCCACCTCGGCGGTAAAATAGGCGATGTGCACCGGGATCGGGTTCCTGAGCGCGACCTCGTGGGTCTCGCCTGACGATACCATCTCGCGGATCTGCGCGGACGAGTAGCCCTTGTCATGGGCCAGCAGCACCTCGGCAAAATGGATCGGGTCTTGCGTGCGCATGCAGCCATGGCTGAAAGCGCGCTGGCCGTTGCCGAAGAGATGGCGGTCCACCGTGTCGTGCATGTAGACGTCGTGCTTGTTGGGGAAGCGGAATTTCACCTGGCCCAGCACGTTCTTTCCGCCCGCGCCTTGCGTGAACGTATAGCGCCGGATGTCTACCCGCGACCAGTCCACCGAATCGGGATTGACGGATTTGCCGTTCAGGCTGACGCGCAGGCCCCCCATTCGCTGCAGGATGTCGCTGCTTCCGCCGCCGCCTTCGCTGCCAAAGCCGAAAATGCCGCCGCCGCCGGAGCTGCGAAGCTTCGGAGCCAGCTCATTGACCTTGATACCTTCCGGCACGCCCCATTCGGGGTTGAAGGTGACGATTTGCATCGGGGCGGAGAAGCTCGGCGTAGGCGTCTGGGGCTTGCCAACCACGATTTTCTCTTGAAGCACCATTTTGCCGTGGTCGAAGATGCGGGCGTATTGCTCCGTAACGCTGTCCCAGACGTAAAACTCGCCCAGGTTCTCGGGCATCCAGCGCCAGCGCTCCATGTTCACCAGGAGGCGCATCCGCCTCCCGTCCACGCCGCCGCCCTCGTCATCGCGGTTGCCGCTATCGTTGCCGCCGGCCGATTCGTTCAGGGACGCTCTCAGCTCCCTGTCGATGACGCCGGTGACATCGAGGCCGTGATCTTTTTGATAAAGGTTCACCGCTTCCAGGAGCGCCTCGTCGTAGTTCGTCTCCTTGGACCCTTGCGCGCTTACGCCCAGGCGCTTGCGTATGAGCGCGATCTGCTGGTTGCTGTCTCCCGGCTTGAGGTTGGGGCCGGACGGGATACGCGCGGAGGGGCTGCTGCTGGACCCCTTGCCCCCAAGCGCGAGATAGGCTTGGCGCAGACGCTTGAATTGCTCGTGCTTGGGATGCAGGCCCCGCAAATAGGCGTCCGCCGAATCGGCCTCCGATATGCCTTCGAGGACCGACTTGGGGTCGAAGATGTGGGGGCGCCGGTCGATCATCGGGCTGATGGATGGCGGGTTGAGCCGGCCGCCGCGGGCATGCCGCGCGTATTTCAGCGCAGCCAAGCTCATCCTGACCTCGGCCTCGGCCTGGGCTTCCACGCTCGCCGATCCTCCGGGATTCGATGGAATCTGGAACGCGGATGCGTCCAAGCCCCACTCGTTCGCATTCCGGATTTCGTGGATGGCTTTATGGGCTTTGGGGTTGAAGCCTTCCTTGGAGAGCCAGAGCGGCTGGCCCTTGTTCTCGGTGTAGTACGCCGTGGCTCCGGCGACATCGTCCCCTGCGTCGGACCTGCCGCCCGTCTTGCCAAGGTGGGCGAGAATTTGCTTGCCGAGCGGATCGAGTTCGGCCTGTGGCGCCTGTGCGGCATCCGCGGGCTTCGAGTGCTCCGCGCCAGGTGCTTTCGGGGCGGGACCGTTCGGTTCTGGCGGGGTCAGCGGATCGGGCGCGCCGGGACTTGGTATGGCATCCAGCGCCACGGCCGGCCCCGGTTTTGCAGGGTCCTCTCCTGCCTTGTGCGCTGGAGCGGCATTAGCCGTCGCGGTGGCGGCATTAGCTGTCGCGATATTCGCATTCGAAGGCGCCGGATTCGCGGGGCCGGCCGCCGCATTCCGCTCTGGAGCGCTGGCTTGCGGCTGGGCATGCGAAGCCGGATTGGCGCCTGCCGCCCCCGTTGCATTCGCAGCCGCGGCGGCTTGTGCCTCGGGCGTTCCCACAACCTGCGCCATGGCGAGGTGCGAGACACCGGCAAAGCATGCGGCTAACCCCAAGCGAAACACTGTCCTTGCTATCATTCCAAACCTCTATCGCCCCTGGAAGGTATCTACCTAGAAGACCGTGCGGTTTACGCTTCTTGGCCCGCAGCAAAACTGGAAAGTTTTGTCTCAGGCGGGCACGGGTTCGTGCGCCGTTCACTGGCGATACCCTGGCGGGCGCCACGTTATGTTGTAAACGGTCCAGACGCAAGCCCGGTTAACGCTTGAGGCGCCGCCTGGGATACAGCCAAAACCTTGTTTCATGGGCCTTTCGCTATAAATTGACGTTGGAAGCCAGCATCTTCGCCCAACCGCCGGCTTGACCGCCCGGCTGAGCAATGCTTTGGCTGCTGTGGACATTGCCGCCCCCCTATTCTGGAGACCTGGATGCGTTCCTTCTTCCGCGCGAAAATCCACCGTGCGACCGTGACTCAGGCGGACCTCGACTACGAGGGCAGCTTGTCCATCGACCGCGACCTCATGGACGCGGCGGACATCGCGGAGTTCGAGGAGGTGCACGTCTGGAACGTGACGCGCGGCACGAGGCTCACCACCTACGCGATCGAGGGGGAGCGCGGCAGCGGCGTCATCTGTATCAACGGGGCGGCGGCGCATCTCGTGCATGTGGGCGACCTGATCATCATCGCGACCTATCATCTGGTGGCGCGCGCCGAGGATGCACCGGCACCCATCGTGGTGCGGGTGGACGGCCAGAACCGCGTCATCGGAACGGAACCCGAAGTGGCCGGACCCAGGACCGTGCCGAAGCGCCGGTAACTTCCGGTTAACCTCATTCATTGGCATTTTGCCGCGGATTGCGCCGGGGGCGCGCCTTTCCCATGACACGCAATTGTATGCGTGAAGTTTTACGAAAATCTTAAGTTGCATCTAGTGTGCTGATTTGAATGGAGAAAGTTTGGCGGCAGCACGCCGCTCGCTGGGCAAAAATGCGCCGTTTCAGGGTTAATGCGGAAGTTGCGGCTATATTTAACGGGATTCTGCAAACGCGGAAAACAGCCTGAAGCGCAAAAAAATTCGCGGAAATGCGCGTGAAATTCGCATGCCGGTCCGGCGTTAACCGCGTCCAGATTAACGATGGTAGCGCCTTACGCAAAATGCACGATCTCTTAGCACATGTTTCCATGGCGCCTTAGGGCTTGCGCGTAGCGGACGCCGTTGACGGTCATCCGGCCGGCTCCGCCATCGTCTTGCTGCAAACCGTCCACAAGACCGATACGGTAACAAGACTCAAGAGGAGGGAGCGGTGACCTGTCATTTTCGCGGTAGTCCAGTCCGCATAAGTGCCGAGGCTGTCATTCTGCTTGGGCTGTCGCTTGGCGGAATGAGCGTGGCTCCCGCATTGGCCGCGGATGGCAGCGCTGCCGATGTTGGCGTCAAGGCCTTCGAGGAGATCTGCCTCGCTTCCGCTCCCTCTTTCGCCAACGGCACTCAGCTTGCGAAGAAATATGGCGTCGAGACGTGGCTCCCGCTCGGCAAGGAAAAGATGGGCATGACGAAGGATCAGTCACTGTCCGTTCAGATCCAGCCAGGCAAGGAATGCGCGATTACCACCAAAACCCGGCCCGGTCCGGCCGTCCATACCCAGTTTATGAACGCTGTCATCGGCGCCACGAAATCGACGGCGATCACGGAACGGACATCGACCCCGTTCGTCCTTGCCGTTGGCGGCAAGAAGTTCATTTTCAAACATGACCGGAGCGGTGGCGAAGCTTACGTCATGTTGTCCAAGGATTAAGACCAGCCACCTCTAAACAAGCGGTTTGTTCACAGCCCGGCCCGTCGCTGCAACCGCCCGCTCGTCCGGCAACTGGGGATAAGTCTCTATGGCTTTGGGCGCATTCATACTAGGATAGCCGGCATGACCGGCCAGCTAGACCTTGCCTTTGCTGCAATCAGAAAGCTCGATCCTGCCCGGCAGGAAGAGATTGCCATTATTCTGCAAATGCTCGCCGCCGGGGCTGACGAAGACCTGACCCCGGAAGATGAAATCGCAATCGCAATTTCCGAAGCCGAGAGCGCACGCGGCGAATACGCCAGCGACGAAGAGATCGCCGCCATCTGGGCCAAGCATGGCCTGTGAAGGTCCGCTTCACTCCTTCCGCCGCGCGCGAGCTTGACGAAATCCTGACCTACATTCACGAGGAATCTCCGCAAGGCGCGCGCAAAGTGCAGGCCCGCATCCAGCATATTGTAGACCTCGCTGCCAAAGTGCCGTTCATGGGGCGGCCGGCAAGGAAGCGCCCTGACATCCGGCGGATCAACACCAACCCCTATCCTTATGTGATTTTTTTACGCGATCACTGATACCGAAATCGTCATCCGCCGTATTCGCCGCATGGCGCGTAAGCCCGGCTAACCGTACCAGTCTCCTTTTTATGCGGTCACGCTTGGATTCGGCAACGGATGTGCAGCATCGCGCCGGCTGGCAACCTTCAGCGCTTCTTCGGCAGCAGGCCGCTAGCTGCCATTTAAGATTCATGAACCAAATGGCGCGATGAGAGGTGTAGCGGACACCGATTTTGTACTCCTGGTTCGAACCCAAGCCTCGAGATTACCGGGTGTTATTGTAATGCCCCTCTAGATGGAGGAGGTTCTTGCATGTCTTCTGGATCGCGCCGGCAAATCAAAGTCACTAGACTGTTAGATGCTCGATCTGCCTTCCCAAGCTGGAGCGGGTTGAGTGTGATAAAGTCTCTTCAACCCTTATCGCTTGAGCCTTTTGAGTTCGGCTTGCGCGGCCGTGTATTCGGTAAAGGCCTTTGGGCTGGTCTCCACCACCTTACGGAGGAGCGGTTCGGCATCGGCCGGCCGGCTTTGGAGGATATGCCATTCGCCTATGTAGAAGTTCGCTTGGCATTGCTCACTAGGCTTCGAGGCGGCGGCAAGCACGGCATCGGGCTGGCGCTTGCCGAGATAGAGTTCGATGACGGCGTAGGGCCATTCCTGAGACTTAAGCCTCGAAGCATTAGCCTCAAGCTCGGACGCAGCGTTCTCCTTAAGCCGCGCCCGCGCGATATAGCGCAACAGCATCGCGTGGGCGTCCTCTTTCTCGTCAATCACGTGAAGGAAATCGGCACTGGCTTTGGCGAATTCGCCAGTGTCGAAATAGACACTTCCCCGATTGTAGTAGACTTCCGCGTCTTTCAGGTTCAGCTCAAAGGCGCGGCCGTAATCGGCGACGGCACGGTCGTACTCGCCCTTCCTCCGATAGGCATTGCCGCGACTGCTGTAGGCAAAAGCGTCTTTCGGGTTCAGCTCAAGGGCGCGGCCATAATCGGCGATGGCGCGGTCGTACTGGCCCTTCCTTAGATAGGCATTGCCGCGACTATGGTAGGCATCAGCGTCTGGGTTCAACTTAAGGGCGCGACTGTAGTCGGCGATGGCGCGGTCAACCTCGCCCTTATCCAAATAGGATAAACCGCGATTGCGGTAGGCAACGGCCCGGGTGCCCGGCGTTTCGTTTTTGCTTGCAATGATGGCCGAACAGCCTTCGATCGAGAGGTCCGGATCGGCGGCTTGACAATCATTCCTGTCGCCGGCAACGGCAGGGTGCGTTGCAAGTGCGAGACATGCCATATATCCAAATAGGATGAGTCTTTTCATGTGCCCTCCTTTACGCTGCTCTGTGACATGGGACGCGAAAGCCTATTCAGGCTCGCTGGGGCTTGGTCGCACCAGAGGCCGCGAAGGTTCAACTTCGGGCTTTATAAGTATGTAATTGAGCGCACAGAGCCTGCCTATCCCAGGCGAAATATGCGCCCCCAATAATGAGTCCGGTTCTGGAGGTTCAGCCGCCCAGATTTGCTCAAGATGGGTATTTCGGGTTTCGACCCGGTGCAGCCTACCCCTCCGCCGCAAGCCGCGCCGCCACCCGCGCGTGGCAATCCGGATCGGACCAGGCGCGATGCTCGCCTCGCGCATACGCCAGCGCGTTCTCATAATAGAGCATCGCATTCCTGCGGTTCGCCTCGCGGTTATCCTGGCTGCGGATGACCTTGGCCGGCACGCCCGCCACGATGGAATCCGGCGGAATGACCGCGCCCGCCCGCACCAGCGCGTGCTCGCCGACGATGGAGTTCTCGCCGATCACCGCGCCGTCCATCACGGTGGCGCCGACGCCGATCAGGCAATGGTCGCCGATGGTGCAGCCGTGCAGCGTGACGCGGTGCGTAATCGAGCAATAGGCGCCGATCAGGGTTGGCGTGTCCCAGCCCACATGCAGCATCGCGAAATCCTGGATGTTGGTGTAATCGCCGATGGCGATGCGGTGCATCTCGGCGCGGGCCACGGCGTAGGGCCAGACGGATGCGCCTGCGCCGAGCGCCACCTCGCCAAAGAAGAGCGCGCTTGGATGGACAAATGCCGCTTTGGAAACGTCGATCATACCCAACTCCCCGGCCGTTTTCGCCCCCTCCGCAACCGGAGGAATCCCGCCTCGGCCTGTCCCCCGCGTGTTGCAGGCAAGCCCGCCGCCTCAAAACATGGCCCCCGGCTTCGCCTCCGTCCACAGGATTAACCCGCTCCAGGACTATTTTTGCCGAACCGAATCGCACTACCCACGGTTGTGCTTGCGTTGAGCTACATACCTGAAGGCTGCACCGGCTACGCTGGGAAGCCCTGGTTTTGGCCGCTGAGCACTGTCTGGGTGATGCATCTCGGTTGTTCTGTTTGTTTCCACGGGTACTGGCGAGGCTGATTGGCGAGTTACAATATTCCGCCAATGTAAAGGAGAAAACCTGTGCGGCGCGATCGGATTGCAAAAGCGGCGAACGACATTAGAGAAGCGCTCCATGCTGCGGAGATTCGCGAATTGTTGCGGTCGGTACGGACCGGGCAGGGGGCGGAGGATGAAAACCGCACAGTGCGAATTCTCCGCGCCTATCAGGAGTTCGTGCGCCACTATCACAAATTCGGCGATCAGGAGAAAAACCTGGTGGCCTCGGTTGGCTTGAGCCCTCTGCTCGACGCGGAGTTCTGGTGCGGGCTGATCGACGGCGGCAACTCGATGGACCGCAAGGCGTTGTCCGACGTGGAGGTCGCCGCTTATAACCTGATGTTCGTGATGCCCAAGCTCAGCGAGCTTCTGACTCACGAAACCGACAAGGGCGAGTTCGTCGTTTCCGACGCGCGCGGCAGAGACCGGCAGATCAGCTCCTTGCGCGTTTTTGTGGCCGAGAGGGAACGCTCGCTCACCGACCCCAATGTGATTATCGCGCTCATTCGCTCGATGGACAAGCTGTACAAGGCGCTGGCTATTTTGCACGGCGAGAAGAATATCGGCCTGGCTGTCGGCGCGATGGATTCCGGTAGCGCGAAATCCTTCGATTTCTTCGGCGCTAGTCCCATCGTCGAGGAAATAGACAACCTGCTCATCAGCGTTTGGGACTGGGTGAAGTATTGCTCCGACGACAATCTGCGCTACCAGATCGAGCTGGCGATGGTGGCCGCCGGGTTCGTGATGCGTGTGAAACGCGCGCAAGCGATCGTCAACGAAGAGGATATACAGCGGGCCACGCGCGTCGTTGCCAAGTCGATCGAGATGCTGTTCCGCTGCGGCGGCTACACTGAGGCCATGGACGCGGAGCGTGAAAGCAGGGCAAGCCGCATCTTCTCGCCCAAGGGACGGACGTTGGACATCAAGGAAAAGGGAGCCGAGATCCAGGTCGAGTTCGGCGACGCCCTGTCTTCCAGCGAGCATTCGCCCATGCCCGCGGCGCATTCGATTGCCGGTCCCTCGCCCGCGATCTCAGGCATTTTGAGCAGCATAAAGGAAGAGCTTGAGGCGCGCGAAGCCGCCCTCGCTTGAGGCCGCTTCCGGCTTGCGGCGGATCAGGGGCAAAGCCCCTCGTTCGCGAGCGCGTCGCGAATCTCGCTTTTCATGCTGCAAAGGGGCTTCGCGGTTTCTATTGCTTCCGCCTCTTTGCCGCTGTCCTTCTGCACGCCGGCTAGGTTCGCGCGGATGAATTCTTCAAGTTCCGGCTTGAAGAAGAGGCGCAGCATTTTGTCTTCCGAAAGCGCTGCCTTCCATTCCCGCTCGGCGCCGGCGTGGTCCTGGGCATCCATGAACGCCAGCGCCCGGTACATATGCGAGCGCGGATCGTGCGGGTACGATGCAGTGAGGCTTGCGGATTTCTCTTTTGCGCCCGCCGTGTCCCGCGGAATCTCCTGCGCCGGAATGAGATCGGCCGGCAGATCGTATGCGGCGTACCCCTTCGCGATTTGAACGCCGCTATAGGCCACGCCAAGGATGAAGGCGGCGGTGAGTGTCCATGCAACTGCCTTCAGGGGCGGCAGCGGCGCTTCGCGGCGCCACAGGAGCACGAGGAGCGCACCAACGGCCGCTCCGCCGAGAGCGCCGCCCAAATGAGCGGCATAATCGATCTTCTCGCCGGTGAGTCCGCCGAACAGCGGCAGCATCGACGGAATGAGGACGCGCAGGGAGCCCGAGATCAGAAAGCTGCGCATCGGCGAGCCTTCGGGATAGCGGTAGCCCACGGCGAAGGCGGCGGCAAACAGGCCCATGATCGCGCCCGACGCGCCAACCGAGATGAGCGAATCCGGATTTATCAGGAGCGACATCGCCGAGCCGGTTACGGCGCTCACCGCGAATAGGCCCGCGAACCAAGCGCGCCCGATCGCGTTTTCAAGCACCGCGCCCGCAAAAACCAGCGCAACTCCGTTGAAGAGGATGTGCAGCAGGCCGCCATGCAGGAGCGGCGCGGAGAACAGCCGCCACCATTGGCCTTCTTCGAGCACCTGCGACTTGTCGAGCGCGCCGAGCACCGCCAGTGTCCCGACGCTTGGGTCGAATAGCCCGCTCACCGGGCCAATGCGAAAAATGTACTTGCAGGCGTACACCGCCAGCAGTACCGCGAGCAGGCCGTAGGTCAGGCTAAGCGGGCGGTCGTCCGGCGGTGCGGCCACCGGCTTTGGCATCAGGTCTGCCCCGGTGAGCCGCGGCTTGGCCATAAGGTCTTTCATGAACCGGCACAGGGCGCGCGTCCGAAGCGGCGCGTTCGTCCACAGCTCCCGCGTGGACGGGTCGAGTGTAGCGGCGGAGATCAGCACCTTGGAAAAGGGCGATTTGCTCTTGAGCGGCATAAGGCGTTCCCGTTCCTCTGCAGGGAGCGGCCCGGCGCCCACTTCGATAACGGTGATCCGCACCGGCAGCTTCCCGCCGATGGAGCGGCCGGTGTAGCGCAAGCAGCCTCTTCCGAGCCGGTCCAGCTCTTCCTTGCCGAGGCCGAAGCAGCGCGAAGGATCGGCCTGGCGGTCCACGATGCCGACGATCGCCAGCGTCAGCCCGTCCGCCCTCGTGAGCACCGCGTCGCAATGCGCGAAGAGCGCCCGCGCTTCCGGAACCGTGCCTGGCCGGTAGCCCTTCTTTGCGACGAGCGCTTTCGCGAGGTAGGACGCGAAGGACTGCTCCGCCGGTTGGCCGCAATCGTCCATGAAGAATGGTTCCTTCCACCGGCTTGAGCCCGGACTGCGGGAATGTAGGGAGGCCGGCCGCAAAATCGGAGAGGTAATAATTAAAAACTTAAGTGACATTTTGCCCCGCTCGCGGCAAGCTGAATGCCACCGGATCGCATTCCCCTCCCGAGGCGCGGAAAAACCTCCCAACGGCTAAGTGTGCCGCCGGCTTTAAGAAATGTTTTGTTCCTCTAAGAATAAGACAGGCTGGGAGGGATACCCCGCGTTAATCCGGCCCCGCAAATTCTGGTGAAAGGACTTCATTCATGACTTCGCTTCCCACTCTGTTGATTCCCGGCCTTAACTGCAGTGCATGGCTGTATGCGGGCCAGATCCCAGCACTCTGGCGCTTCGGCCCGGTCGTGGTGGCCAACCATACGGGCCAGAGTTCGATGGCGGAACTCGCGCAGGCCATCCTCGCGGACGCGCCGCCCCGCTTCGCGCTGGCGGGCCTTTCCATGGGCGGCTACATCGCCTTCGAGATCGTGCGGCAGGCACCGGAGCGGGTGCTCAAGCTCGCGTTGCTCGACACTTCGGCGCGGCCCGACACACCGGAGCAATCGGAGGTCCGGCGCGCGCGGATCGCAATGGCTAAGGCCGGCGATTTCGCCGCGATTTCTGCGCTGATGTTTCCTGGGTTGGTGCATGCCCGCCGCAGGGAGGACGCCGGCTTGAAAGTCATCGTGGAGCAGATGGCTGCGGAAACCGGCGCGGAAGGTTTCATCCGGCAGCAGACAGCCATTCTCGGCAGGCCGGATTCGCGGCCAGGGCTCTCCGCCATAAAGTGCCCCACGCTCGTGCTGGTTGGCGATGGCGACGAGTTGACCCCGCCCACGCTCGCGCGGGAGATCGCGCAGGGTATTCCGGCCGCGCGGCTGGAGGTGGTGGCGGACAGCGGACACCTCTCGACGCTGGAACGCCCGGAGGCTGTGACGGAAATGCTCGCCGCCTGGCTTCAGCAGAGCTGATTCCCAGTCCGTTTCATTGCCTTCGCCAGCGGACGAAGAGCGCTGGCCGATGCCTAATGCCGGGTCTTGGGGTTGCACTGACGGTGGGCGAGTTGGAACTCGCGCTCCCCGGTCACCTCGCGCCGCTTCAACACCCAATGGCTGCCGAAAGGGTCCGTCAGAACGACGATATCCCCCGATTCATGCGGTGCGCTGACCTGTGCGCCGTTTCTCTCCGCCTCGTAGGCCATGCGATCCAGGTTTTCGACGTGAAGCATGATCGCCACGAAGGGAACGCCGAGGCCGTCGGCAAGCAATGGGAGCAGCGGCCGCTCCTCCTCCTCGTCATCGCTCTTGCCGGAGGAAATCGTGAACTGGATGCGTCCGAAGGCAAGACCCAGCCGCACCGGCTTGCCCTCGGCGGTCATCTCGCGGGATACCTCCCTTGCGCCGAAGACATTCCAGTAAAATTCCTTGGCCTCGATCACATCGGGCACCGGGATCTCGAATGCGTGCGCTCCGCCCGCCTCTTCCCAATCTATCAACATCGTGCCGCCCCTCAACGGTCCCCGCCCAATCTAGCACCTCCATCATAGCCTTGGGATTATCGGGCTTACAGCCGCGCAGGCCGGCCGCGCGTCAATCTAGCACAGGGCGGCTTGCCGCAGGCGCAGGCGAGCGTCTCGCGCCGGCCCGTGCCGTCGCCAATCCGCAGTTAAGCCTATTTCGCCGCGATGCCGCATCTGTTATGCGGTCGTGGTTCAGGCCAATTCCCGATACCGGAGAAATTGATGCCATCGGGCAAGCGGAGCGCGTCGATGAAGATCGAATTGGGATTCCGGAAACTGATCCACCATGTGGAGAATGCGTTTCTGCTGGTGATTGCCTTACTCACGATGATCGGCGTGGGCAAGGAAATCTACCACATTGCGGCAAAGGTGGACATTGGCTTGCAGGACTTGCTGCTCATGTTCCTCTATGTCGAGGTGCTTGCCATGGTTGGGGCATACTATGAGAGCAAGCAGGTTCCGATCACCTTGCCAATTTTCATGGCTCTGTTCAACTTGTGCGTAGGTTTTCGGCCGCAATTCGGAGGCATCCTGGGTATCCGGTCCGGCAGGAGGGTACCCGATGGAACATCGCAAATTTCAACAGCGGCTGGATGAATTG
>Ga0182021_10006008_pt1 | contig 14414 bp, 10 predicted proteins | sample 612E3MmetaG_FD_120493 | JGI IMG/M metagenome (GOLD analysis project Ga0182021, IMG submission 120493) | Permafrost microbial communities from Stordalen Mire, Sweden - 612E3M metaG (Illumina Assembly) | ecosystem: Environmental > Terrestrial > Soil > Wetlands > Permafrost | place: Sweden... | reverse complement strand
TTCGATCGTCTCAAGCGGACCGATCTGGACCGCATCGTGGAGCTGCAAATCGAGCGCTTCCGCCAACGCCTGTGCGAGCGCGACATCGGGATCGAACTGGCCCCGGCCGCGCGGTCGTTCCTGGCGGACAAGGGATTCGACCCGGTGTACGGCGCGCGCCCGCTCAAGCGCGCCATCACCACCCACCTGGAAAATCCGCTGGCGCGTCGCCTGATTGCCGGCGAATTCGCGCCGGGTGACACCGTGTGGGTCACGCGCGCCGGCGATGAGCTGGCCTTCAGTCTCAAGCCCACCGCGGCTTCATCCGCTGTAAGTTAGTGGGAACGATGAAGGACCTTTACAAAATCTTAGGCGTTTCCGAAGAGGCAAACGCGGACGCGATCAAGAAGGCGTACCGCAAGCTGGCCAAGGAGAATCACCCCGACGCCACCGGCGGGGACAAGAAGAAGACCGAACGCTTCAAGGAGGTCAACGAAGCCTACACGGTTCTCTCCGACCAGCAGAAGCGACGCGAGTACGACCGTCTGCGGTCTGCCCCGGTGGGCGCGGATGGCATGCCCGAGGGCTTTGACCCGGACTCCTTCGCGCAGGTCTTCGGCGGCGGCGCGCAAGCGGGCGGCTTCGGCGATCTGGGCGACATGTTTGCCAACCTGTTCGGCAACGCCGGGCCGTTCACCCGGGGCCGGGGCCGCGGTCGCCCCCAGGCGCGAGGCGCGGACATGGTAGGCAACCTGGAGGTCACGTTCAAGGACGCTGCCCTCGGAGTGCGACAGACGATTCGATCGGGAAGTGGAAAATCGGTGAACGTCAATATCCCGGCTGGCGTCGAAACCGGGGCTCGCTTGCGCGTGCCAGGCCAGGGTGCGCCCGCGCCCAAGTCCGGCCAGCCCGGGGATCTCTACCTGGACATCGTGGTACAATCAGATGTCCATCTGCGCCGCAATGACGACGATGTCGAGTTGGCGCTGCCGCTGACTTTGGGCGAGGCCGTGCTCGGCACGCACGTCGATGTTCCAACCTTGGATGGCACGGTCAGGTTGACCATACCCGCGGGCACATCCAGCGGCGCCAAGCTGCGTCTGCGCGGCAAGGGAATCAAGCGGCCCGACGGTGTTCGCGGGGACCAGCTTTGCCATGTCGAGATCGTCGTCCCGCGTCTCAAACCCGATGACGTCGAGTCCCGTCGCCTGGTTGAGGAGCTGGAAAATCGTACCAAGCCCACAAAGCCACGAGGGTTCTGATGCAGTCAGACATCAATAGAATCAACCCGGCAGAATGCAGTGAAGATCTTTCGGCGCCCGCGTACTTGCGGTTGCGGCTCTGCCAGCCTAGTTTTGGAGCAACAAGATGACGGCCCCCGAAGGCTCACGATCGCTTCCCTTGCTCTCATTGCGGAACCTGGTGTTGTTCCCTGGCGCGGTCATGCCCGTGGAGATCGGACGCCTGTCGTCCCTGCGGCTGATCGAGAGCCTGCCGGGCAAGGGCGTCCACCTGTTGGTCGGAACCCAGAAGGACGCCGACGTGGAAGAGCCTGCGGGCGCGGACCTCTACGGTGTCTGCGTCGAGGGCGAAGTCGTGCGCATCGTCAAGGCGGCCGAGAACCGCGTGACCGCCGTGCTCCGAGGCGTCGAGCGACGCCGCATCACCGGCTTCGTGCAGGAAAAGCCATTCCTGGTTGCCACCTACGATCCGCTGGTCGAGATCCGCAAGGATCCAATCGAGATCGACGGGCTGGGCATGGCGGTGTACGACGTGGCCAAGCAGCTCATCGCCATCTCGCCCGACATTCCCGACGAGGCGGCCCAGATTCTCGACCAGAACAAGGATCCCGCGCGCCTGGGCGACATCGCTGCTGCCACCGTGGATCTGTCGGCTGAAGAGCGCGCCTCGCTGCTGGTCGAGGTGGACGTGGCCGAGCGTTTGCGCCGCTTGCTGGTTCTCTTGCAGCGCAAGGTCGAGCTGATCAAGGTCAAACAGAAGATCGACACGCAGGTGCGCGAGGAGTTCTCCAAGCATCAGCGCGAGGCGGTTCTGCGCCAGAAGCTAAAGGCCATCCAGGACGAGCTGGGCGAAGGCGACGATGGCACCGATCTCGATTCCTTCGAAGAGAAGATCAAGGCCTCGGGCATGGCCGAAGACACGGCCAAGGTGGCGCGCAAGCAGCTCGAGCGCCTGCGCCAGATGGCGCCCTCGTCGGCCGAGTACACCGTGCAGCGCACCTACCTGGAATGGCTAGTCGAGCTGCCCTGGTCCAAGGCCACCACCGACACGCTGGACCTGGACCAAGCACGCAAGGTGCTGGACGCCGACCACTACGACCTGCAGAAGGTCAAGAAGCGGGTGCTGGAATACCTGGCAGTGCGCAAGCTGGCGCCCGCGAAAAAGGGCCCGATTCTCTGCCTGGTAGGGCCTCCCGGCGTGGGCAAGACTTCGCTGGGCAAGTCAGTGGCCCGCTCGCTCTCGCGCGAGTTCATTCGCGCCTCGCTGGGCGGCGTGCGCGACGAGGCCGAGATCCGCGGCCACCGCCGCACCTACATCGGCGCCCTGCCCGGCCGGATCATCCAGAGCATGCGGCGCGTGGGCACACGCAACCCGGTGTTCATGCTCGACGAGATCGACAAGTTGGGGGCAGACTTCCGCGGCGATCCGGCGGCCGCTTTGCTCGAGGTCTTGGATCCCGAGCAGAACAACGCCTTCTCCGACCACTACCTCGAGGTAAACTTCGACCTGTCCGGCGTCATCTTCATTGCCACGGCCAACACGCTGGAAACCATACCAGCCGCGCTGCTCGATCGCATGGAAGTGCTGGAGATTCCCGGCTACACGCGCGAGGAGAAGCTGGAGATCGCCAAGCGCCACCTGGTGCCCAAGCAGATCACCGAACACGGCCTGGACGAGCGGCAGATCAGCTTCGACGAGGAAAGTCTGACCACCATCATCGAGCAGTACACGCGCGAGGCGGGTGTGCGCAACCTGGAACGCGAGGTGGCCAACGTCATCCGCGGCGTCGCGGTCAAGGTGGCAGAGAATCTGCCCTATCAGCCCAAGCTCGACCCCGCACAGATCGCCGATTTCTTGGGGCCGCAGAAGTACTTCTCCGAGGTGGCCGAGCGGACCGAGGTGCCCGGCGTGGCCACCGGTCTGGCCTGGATGCCCACCGGCGGCGACATCCTGTTCATCGAGGCGTCGCAGATGCCGGGCAAGGGCAATCTTATCCTCACCGGCCACCTGGGCGACGTGATGAAGGAATCGGCGCGCGCGGCCCTGTCGTGGGTGCGCACCCATGTCGAAGAATTCAACCTCAACCCGGATTTCGAGAAGCTGGACGTGCACCTGCACGTACCGGCCGGGGCGGTGTCAAAGGACGGCCCTTCGGCGGGCGTGGCCATGATCGTGGCGCTGGTGTCGCTGTTCACTGGCCGTCGCGTGCGCGGGGACGTGGCCATGACAGGAGAGATCACCTTGCGTGGCAGCGTGCTGGCAGTGGGCGGAATCAAGGAGAAGGTTCTGGCCGCACACAGGGCTGGGATCAAGCGCGTGGTGCTGCCTGACCGCAACCGCAAGGACATGGTCGACATCCCCGAGAGTGTGCGCAAAGACATGGAGTTGGTCTTCGTCAAGCGCATCCAGGAAGCTCTGGAGCTGACGCTGGAATCGGTGCCGGTGGTGGTAGCCGGCCCAGACTCCGGCCCGCCCGAGGGCACCGCGGCCCGGGCGTAGGCGGGCGGGATGTCGGGGAACTCTTTGGGGGTTCCCCGTCAGAGATCCATCGTCAGTAGAGGTACATCAGGCGAACGCGAAAGCTGTACATCTCGTTGCTGTAGACGTCCTCACCGACGGCGCCGCTTGGCTTGAAATCTCCGCGCGCGTAGGCAAACACGCCCTTGACGAAAAGCTGCTTGGCGATGAGATACTGGAGCGCCCCGAAGATCTGCAAGTGTGCCGTGTAGTCCCCATCGGCGGTCACCCTGTGGTTGTTGTAGTCGGTCGTCCAGACGACACCTCCCCCGAGCAGCAAGTCATCGAGAATGTGCAAGTCAGGGTCGAGGAGACGGACCACACGGACATTGGCAAACCCACCCAAGCTGGTCTTCGTGAAGGAGTTCGTGGCATTCTGAGTATTAGCCTGAGGGTTGTTGTAGGTCTGGATACCTTGCGCAATGCTGGCACCAAGCTCGACGTACGGATCGTAGACGAACTGCGCCGCTCCTCCATAACCCTTCCTGGTCTGCTTGAATCCGTCGTCTACCTTGCCCGTTGGTCCCTTGGCGGGGTCGGCATTGTAGGGGGCGGTGTTCGTATCCGTCGTGTTGTCATATTCGGCGCCGGCCTTGAGCTTCAACCATCCTAGGTCGAAGATCGCGACCGCACGACCGCCCCAGACGTTGTTGCCCGCGGTCTTCACGGCTGTAGTTCCCAGCTCCCCTTGCAGCTCGAAACGCAGGAAGCTTAGCGGATAGTAGTGTGCAGCGGCGTAGCCCTGCCCGAGGGCCTGCGGCCGGTCATGCAGGAAGCTCACGCCGTAGTAGTCAGGCGGCTGAGAGCCTGAAGTTGCCCACGCTCCCATGCGCTCAAAGGTGTTGATGTCCAGGCCCATTCCTGTGTGGAAGACCTCCCATCCCTCAAAACGGCCGACTTTGAGATCCCAGACGTTCCACTCCCCGATACGCAACCAAAGGTCATCGGTACTGACCGTCCCAGCATCAAGGCAGGTCGTTCCGGTTGTCTGACAGCCGTTGCCGACAAGTTCGGCCTGGGCCTGAATGAAGAAACGACCGCTGACATAGGTTGGAGTCACACGCAACACCGCGCGGGCTTGCTGCAAATACGTGGTGCTGTTCGCTACGCTGGAGCTTTCGCTCTTGTTCGTCTCGTAGCCGGTGTCGACCCAGGCCGAGCCAGAAATGCCGACCCCGGTTCTCACCATATACGGCCATTGCAACCCGTGAAACGATGGTTCTAGCCACAGCGATCCGCCGTACAGGCCGCGCAACTTGCCGGGATATGAGCTCGGCCCGAGATGCTCGACATACTGGGGTGGTGGCGGGGGTGGCTGCGGCACGAATGCGGGCATGGTTTCTTCTTCGGGAGGCGGCGGCGGGGCCGCAGGCTCCGCTGGGGACGGCGCCGCCGGAGGCGCCGCTGCTGGCGCAGCCGCGGGCGGGGCAGCCGGCGCAGGCTCAGGTTTGGCTTCCGCAGGGGGAGGTGGTGGAGGAGGTGGAGGCGGTGGAGCTGGTGGTGGAGTCGGGATCTTGGTGATGTCTTCGCTAGGTGGTTTCTCCCAGACCTGGTTTGCTGGGGCGGCGACGACCGCCGTGTCCGCGCTCTTGTTGGCTTTGCCGGTAGGCGCTGCCTTCTTCTTGGCCGCCGCGGCGGGCTTGGCCTTTTCTTTCTTGGCCGCTTCCGCCGCCGGGCTGAGAATCAACATGATCGCCGGCACCGAGCACAGGGCGACGGACAGCAGAACAGATCGGGTACGTGTGGATGTCATGGGGAACCTATCCAAGGGGAAAGTCAGCCCAGGGTCAAGCGTCTCTGCGGGCTATCACATCTACGGTGTGGATGTCACGGTGAACGTGTCGGAGAGGGGCAAGTTTGCCGAGCTCGGACCCACCATGACCTTCACGGTGCTGGCTTCGATCGCCCATTTGCTCGAGGTCGAGTCCCAGTAACTGAGATCGGACACGCGCACAGGGATGGTCACGGTCTGCTTGGCCCCGGCAGCGAGTGTCACGCGGGCAAACCCTTTCAACTCCTTGGCCGGACGTTTCTTGGCGGTACCGGGATAAGAGACGAACAGCAGGACCACCTCGTCCCCGGCCACGGTTCCTGAGTTGGTCACGTCCACCGAAACGTTCACCACTGCGCTCTGGGAGGCGGTACCACAAGGAACCACGAGATTGCTGTAGCTGAACTGGGTGTAGCTCAAGCCGAAGCCGAACGGGAAGAGCGGCGTGATGCTCTTGTTGTCGAAATAGCGATAGCCCACGTAGTAGTCCATCGTCGTGGTGGCGCCACCGTTGAAAGTCGGCAGATCGCTCAATTGCTTGGGCCAGCTGATGGGCAGCTTCCCGCTGAAATTAGCCTTGCCGAAAAGCAGCTGGCCCAGAGCCGCGCCGCCCTTCATGCCGGGATACCACGCCATGACCACAGCCGAGGCAGCGGGCAAGCTGCTCAACCACGGCATGTCGATGACACTGCCGCCTTCCAGCACAACCACCATGGGCTTGCCCAGCGCCGCCACCGCCGTGATCAAAGCATTCTGAGTGCCCGAGTTCATCTTGCCATCGAGCGCCAAGGTGGTGCGGTCACCGCTGCCGTTGTATTCCTCGCCCTCGTCATAGGGGGTGAGCCCGGCCACGACCACGATGAAATCCGCACCCTGGGCCGAGGCCGCCGTGCTGCCACTGGTCACTGTGACGCCTGATCCTGCGGCCGCTTGGATACCCGCAAAAGGGCCAACGGCGTCGCTGGAACTAAAATTGACTCGGCTGCTGCCCACATCGCCAACCCGAATACCGGTCGCAAAGTTGATGGTTCCGTTGTTGATGTCGTCAGCACAGTTGTTGATGCCGGGACCAGTGGCAACACCCGAGCCATTCACCGGCGCACAGTAGCTCTGGGTCAGGCCAACCACGGCAATCTTGGTGAACGTGCTCTTGATGGGAAGCGCGTTGTTGTCGTTCTTGAGCAGGACCATCGACTCCTCAGCGGCCGTCTGCGCCAGGGTGACGTGCGCGCTGTTGCCGGTAATAGAACCGCCGCTAAATCCTGTTCCGGCTGTTTTCAGGCCATTGCCCTTATCCACGCCAAAGCGGTACTTCTGCTCCAGAATGCGCTTCACCGCGGTGTCAACCTGCGTCTGAGTGATGGAGGATCCGACACTGCTTTCGATCGAGTTGTAGTTGAAATTCCAGGGAAGTTCCATGTCCAGGCCCGCCGCAATGGCCTGGGCGGCAAGAGTAGCACTCGGGGTTGAGCCGTTTCCGCCCGGCATGGCCCACCAGTCGGACATCACAAATCCATTGAAACCGAAGTCGGTGCGCAAGATGTCGTTGAGCAAATGCGCGTTTTGTGTGCAGTTGGTTCCGTTCACCAAGTTGTAGGCCGCCATGACACAGGCCACACCGCCGTCCTTGACGATCATCTCGAAATGGCGCGCATAGATCTCGCGCAGGGTCTGCTCATCCATCGAAGCGTTCTTGGTTGCCCGCAAGTTCTCGATGTTGTTGGCTGCATAGTGCTTCACGCAGGCCGGAACGTAGGTCTGCACACCCGCGACCATTGCGGTACCCAAGCGGCCGAGCTGGTAGGGATCCTCTCCGTAAGTTTCCTGCGCGCGTCCCCAGAGCGGGTGGCGCAAGAGATTGACCGTCGGTGCCAGCAACATGGTCTGACTTGCGGCGACCATCTCGTCGCCCAAGGCTTGGCCGATCTGGTACTCGAGATTCACGTCCCACGCTGCTCCTCGCGCCATGGGGACCGGAAACACTGTGGACTTGCCGTGCACGGTGTTGGTCGCCTGAATGGGAGCGTCCAGGTTGACCCCGCGCGGGCCATCCCGGAACGTGAATCCTTTGATCCCCTTGGCCGTGTTGTCGGGTTGGCGGAAGATGTCGGTCCAGTTCCTGGAGGTGGAAGGCCCAGGATCCGTGCCGCGCATCTGCTGGGCCTTCTCCGCCAGCGAAAGGTTCGCGAGCGTCGTGCTAGCCTGGGTTTGGAACTTGGTGTGTTGGTCGGCCGGATAACCAGGCATCATCTTCGGATCAGCGGTAGGCCCAACCGTACAGGCCGACTTGGCAACCGTCGAGCCGCCCGCGCTGCTCGACCCCGCTGAGCCGCCCGCGCTGGTCGCGCCGCCGGGGCTCTTGCTGCCGCCCGCGCTGGTCGTGCCGCCCGGGCTATTGCCACCGCCTGCGCTGGTTGTGCCACCCACGAGGATGGTGCCGCCATTGCCGCCCACAACGGTCATGCCGCCGTTCCCGCCCACGACGGTGGCGCCGCCGCCACCAAAGGTCGTACCGCCCGAGCCACCAATCGTAGTAATGCCGCCCTGGTTGATGCCGCCCTGACCGCCCGCGCCGGTGATACCGCCAGGGCCAACCGCGTTGCCACCCGTGTCTGGATTTCCGGCGTTGCTCTGTGTCGATCCTCCAGCGGCGCCGCCCGGGCCGCCGCTGTTGCCGCCGCTCGATCCGCCGGTTGGAGAGTTGTTGACGGGGGGCGAGAGCTTGCAGCCGACGACCGAACCAAACAGAATCACGGCGAGGGCCGCGTGACGCAAAAAACCGGGACGAAATTGGTTCATGTGGGAATCTCCGACGTTTTTTGGGACACTTTGCACGAGCGTTCAACCACTACCCGCGATTGGCCAGCCATCGTTGCAGTCCTCCGGGGTTAGGTATGCCGCGCAAACAGTCCTAACCACAGGTCTTATACACTTCACGCGTCCCGCCTGAGAAGGGCCAAGGCCACCCCAAAGGCAAGAACCAGCCCGGCTGGGACGGCGAGCAACGCGACCAGCGCACAGGCCGCGTCGAGGCCGAACCCGGGCAGAGCAACCGCGGCAACCACCGGTGCGGCCAAAGCCGCACCCAGCAGGTCCACGACGTAGGTTGCCGCCGGCGTCGTGCCCGCGACCAGGGCCGTGCGAAAAGCGATCCCCACGGCTGCACCGGCAGCGAGCGCGGCGAGCAGCAAGGCGGCTATCATCAGCGGTGGCGGAACCTGCGTCGAGACGCGCGAGAGTAGGGGCAGGAGAGCTGGAACCACCAGGCCAAGGTCGAGCGCGGACCAGAGGCCGATTCTTTGGCGCGCTCCCCACGCGGCAAATGCCAACCCAGCCATGTTGGCGGCCAGGAGCGCACCCAGCAGATGATGCAAGACTCCCATGGCTGACTGCGTGACAGCGAGAATCAGCACGGCCGAGGCCATGCTGGCAAAACCCACCATGGCCACGACCAGGAGCGCAGGCCTCTGGCGGCTCCGCGCGGTCAGGAGCGCCGGCACCACCAGCAAAACGGCCAGCCCCAACGCCAAGGACCAGAATCCGAGGCCGAGTGCCCGCCGCAACAAATCGGCGACGCGCCCGGAATCGGCGCGCCCAGAAACCAGCAGGTTGTGCAGGTACGCCGTAGGCAGGCGATCGCTGCTCGCCGCCACGCCCGCCTCGCGGTACCGCTTGGCAAGGGACTGCACGCGCTCCTCGGGCATGAGCACAGCCAACGAATACTCGTCGACGAATGTGGCCGTCACCTTCCGTTGCGCCAGACGCCGCGCCAGTTCCACGGGGTCGCGGCTCAGAGGCGCATCGCTGGCCAGAAAATAGTTGGTCGACAGCGGCGTCACCAGGATATGCGCGAATACCGAGGCCAGCGCCTTGTACACCGCTCCGTTGCGCGCCACTAGTTCCGGGCTGTAGTAGTTCTCGGCACCAGGCAGGGCAAAAGCCAACACGCCGCCGGGCCGCAGGGCTCGCCGGGCCTCGGCAAAGCTTTCCTTGGTCAGCAGCCGACTGGCGAGCAAGGTCGACGGCTCGGCCGTGGACAGCAGAACGACGTCCCACGAAGATGTTGCATTCTTTCGCAAGAGATTCCGTACATCGCCGATGAGCATGTGCACGCGGGGATCGCGGAGCGCCTGGCGCGTGGCAAGGTCAGCGGCCTTGATCTCCATCGCGGCCAGGGCTGCCTCGGGCTCGGCCACCGCCACCTCGGCCACTGGATGCTTGAGAATCTCAGGCAGCAGCCCCCCCAGGCCTCTCGCCACAAAGATCCGCCGCGGCTCGCGCACCTGCAGCAGCGCCAGGTGGGCCAGTTCCTCGGAGGACTGGCGCTCGGGCAACACCAGGGCCAGATGGCCGTCCTCGTACAGGGCGCGCTGCTCGGCGCGAAGGAGCACGGCCACGTGGCCGTGGCGGGTATACGCGCTGGCCTCGATGGTTTCGCCTGGCCAGCGCCAGGCCAAACTACGCGCTTCGATTGCGCCTAGCCCACTCTGACCCGAGACCGCTACCACGGCGAGCGCGACCGCGGCCAGCATCCACCTACGTCCGACGAGCAGGGCCGCAGCCAGCACGGCACCGACGCACAACCCTGCGGCCACGGCAAAGGGCTGCCAGGTTTCCACTAACCAGGTCGCGCTCACGCCGCCCAGCAGCCATCCCGCAGCCTCGGCCAGGTAGGCGCGCGCCGGCGCCACACCGGGCAAGCGACAGGCCAGGGTGAAGCTGGCCCCGCCCACCAGGCAGACCGGAGCCAGCGTGAGCAGCAGCCCGAGCACATGCTGGTCGAGGGTGAGCAGCGCGCCTGGCGCCAGCGAGAAAATGCGTGGCAGCCCGCGCGCGGTCAGCAAGGCAGCGAAGAGCGCCGGGCCGATCAAGAGCGCGCCGACCACGAAGAACGTACGGGAAAAGCGGCTGGAAAGCAGTCCGGCCGCCGCGCTGCCGGCCGCGGTCAGCACCAGCCATTGGCCGAGAGCCAGGGCGATGGCCAGCTCGTTGCCCTGCGCGGCCGCCAGCGCCTCACGCAGCAATATCGTCTGGCTGGTCGCGATGACCCAGCCAAGCAACACGACGCTGGCAAGAGGCGAAACCCGGAAAGGCATGGCGTCTACAGACCTGGAACTTACCTGCAATCCGACTCTGGCGCCTGCCGCGGTAGATGCTAGAGAAAGGGCCCCATCATGTCTCGCCGCAGTTCACTCTTTTCACTGCTACTGGTTCCTCCTCTTGCGGCGCTTCTGGCCAGCCCGATCCTGCGACATCAAGCCCAGGCGGAAACCGCAGGAACTCCGCTTGCGCGGCCCGCGGGCTACAAGCCGGAAAAGAAGGTCGCGCGCATGTGGGATTCCAAGTGCGCGACTTGCCACGGCGAGGATGGTCGCGGCCACACCGAGCAAGGCAAGGAAATGGGCATCGACGACATGACCAGGGCCCCCTACTGGAAAGATGTGACCGTGGAACGGGCTCGCAAGTCGGTCCTCGAAGGCCTCAAGCGCACGCTGAACGGGAAAGATCAAGAAATGAAGCCGTTTGGCGATCGATTGACGCCGCAGCAGGTTGACGCCCTCAACCTTTACGCTGTGTCCTTTTTCAAGAAGTAACCCACAAGCCCGTTCGATTCCCTGTAGAATTACATCATTAGGAGGCTGCGTCGAAGCAACTATGTCGACCCCCGGGGTAGGATCGGATATCGAGGACATTTGTACCCGCTGTGGCGACACCTGGCACGTCGTGATGGCCAAGGTGGGCGAACGCGTGGCCAAAGTGGTGTGCAAACTCTGCGGAGGTCAGCACAACTATCGCGGCGACCAGCAGCCAGCCGCCGCGGGCAAAGGCGGCTCAGGCAACGCATGGGGGCGACCCCGAAAACGGCGAATCACCAGGGCTAGCCAAACTGTGCCCGCGTCAGCGGTGGTCTTTGACCCCAGTAAGCCGCCGCGCGTCTATTCGCCCAAGGACGGCTACATACCTGGCGAGCGCATGACCCACGCGACTTTTGGTGTCGGAGTGGTCAGCGGCGCGCCCGGCCCGGGCAAGGTCGAGGTTCATTTTCCCAGCGGGATGCGTACCCTGGCCTGCGCCAAGGCGGTATCAACCCTGGAGCGGCCCGTGGCAGCCCTGGACGTGGCCCTGCCCGACCGCCCGCCGGCGCCCAAGCCCAGCTCGGGCAATGGCGCCGGCGCGTAGTCGCACCATGGGCAGCCGAGCGAAGTTAGCTTTTTCACCACAGAGAGCACAGAGGCCACAGAGACGGACCGGAAAGAAAGGGTGGGGTGTCCTCTCCGGACCCTTCCCTCCTTCCGACCTCTGTGTTCTCTGTGCTCTCTGTGGTGAAAAAGCTAGCTAGAAGGGCGTGACTTTGTCGCTGACATCGCCGCTTCAGCCGGGCGCCAGTTTGGTGCTGACCATTGATCGACTGGACCACAACGGGGCTGGCGTGGCTGATGTGCAAACCGACGCGGGGCTATTCCGGCTGCATATGGCCGGCGCTCTGCCCGGCGAGCAGGTGCGCGCGCGAGTGGCTCATGTGTCGCCCCACGCGCGCGGGCAAAGCCAGGACGCGTGGGCCGACCTTGAAGAGATAGCGACTGCCTCGCCCCAGCGGGCAGCGCCGCCCTGCCCGGCCCACCATCGCTGCGGCGGCTGCCCGCTGGCCTGTTGGGCCTACGTCGCGCAGGTGGAATGGAAACGCGAGCTGGTGGTCGAGGCAGTGGCGACGCACAAAGAATTGCTCGGGGTGAAGGTGGCGGGCTGCGTGCCCTCGCCGCAGCCATTCGGCTATCGCGGCAACGCCAAGTATGTGTTCGGACACGACTGCGATGGCAGGCTGGTGCTGGGGGCCTATGCCCCACGATCGCATGAGATCGTGGACATGTCCGACTGCCCCATCGCTGAGCCGGCCCTGGCCCAGGTTACGTCGGCGCTGCTGACCCTTTTGCTCCAGCACGCGATCGAGCCTTTCGATGAAGTCCGTCGCACGGGTCTCCTGCGCTACGTGGTTTTGCGTGCCAATACCGACGGCAAGGTCCTGGTCGCGCTGGTCACTGGCCGAGAAACCTGGCCCGAGGCGGAAACTATCGCGCGCGAGCTGGCGGCCGCCTGCCCGGCTGTGCTGGGCGTTGTCCACAACATCAACAGCACGAGCGGAAACGCCCTGTTCGGCGAGGCGGAGCGCCTGCTTTTCGGCTCCGCCTCCATCGAAGACACCATCGGCCCGCCGCGCGTTCGCCTGGGGCCGCGTTCCTTTGCTCAAGCCAATCGCTTGGTGGCAGGCCGCGCCTACCACGACATCGTGGCCGCGGCTGCGCGCCTGGGCTCGATCGATCGCGTGGTCGACGCCTATGCGGGCGCGGGTGGCATTGCCCTATCGCTGGCGCCGCTGGCGCGCGAGGTGGTGGCCATCGAAGAGAACCTGGCAGCTTGCGCAACCGCGCAGGCCTTTCTCGCCGAGGGTGAAGCTGGGGATCCCGGGAAACGAATTCACTTGATAGCCGGTGACGTGGCGGATCATCTTGCGCGGGTTGGGACGGCCGATCTGGTGGTGCTTAATCCGCCACGCAAGGGCTGTGCCCCCGCGGTGATTGCGGCGGTGGTGCAACTGCACCCGCGCCTGGTTGCCTATCTGAGCTGCAACCCCGCTTCTCTGGCGCGCGATCTGGCGGCTCTGGCACGTCTGGGTCTGCGCACCGTCAGCATCACCCCGTACGACATGCTCCCTCAGACGCCGCATGTGGAGGCGCTGGCTTTGCTCGACGGGGGATAGTCAGGATCAGCACGCCCACGACGAAGATGGCGACGGCTCCATACTGGCCGGGCGTGAAGCGAAAGTAGCGGACGTCTGCAATGCGCAGAAAGTCGAGCAGAAATCGCACCGGCGCATAGAGCACCGCCAGCCAACCCACGAAGAATCCTGGCGCGCGTGGACCACGCCGGCCCAGCCAGAGAAACAGGAGTGCGACCGGCAGAGTGTAGAGCGCCTCGTCCAGTCCCAGATTGTGGCGGACAACGCCGTCGCTGTAGCGCTGGGCGAGGAGGATGTTGGTGGCCGAGCCGGGATGGTCATAGGCGAGAAAACAACCCGTGCGACCGAAGAACCACGAGGTGGGGAATGCGTAGGCGACCACATCCAAGTACAGCCACTTCTGCGATCCCAGGCGCTGAAGGCGCACGAAGAGCGCGGCCCCCACGATCGCGCCCAGAAATCCGCCGAACGAACTCAGGCCTTCCCAGAAACGCAGCAGGCTCCAGGGGTTCGCCAGGGCGTCGGCGGGATAGTAGACTAATCGATCGATCAAGTGCGCGCCGGCGAAGCCGCCCAGCAGGATCCATATGGTCAACCGTTCAGCCGCAAAAGGGTCCATGCCCCAGACTGCAGCTCGACGGCGAATCAGGCGCATCCCGATGAGGATGCCGACCGCCACCAGCACGCCGAAGGCGTGAATGCTGATGGGGCCAAGCGAGAGGCTGGGCTGCACGAAATACGGAATCATGGTTTTCCCGGGTTGACTTTCGCGTGGGGAGCCGGCGAGCTCTGCTCGCCGCGTACCATCGCGGGGGGGTTGGCGAGGCCGAGCGAAGCGAGCGGGGAGGTGGTGGCGGGTGGGGGGCCGAAGGGCGAAGCGGACCCTTCGAGGGTCCCCATCAAATTCGCGTGGGGAGCCGGCGAGCTCTGCTCGCCGCGTACCATCGCGGGGGGGTTTGGGGACCCTTCGAGGGTCCCCATCAAAAAATACCTCCGCGTCCATTCCGCCATGGCGATGCCGGCCGCCACGGTGACCGGAAATGAGTTGTTGATGCCATACATGGGGATGGCCACGATGTTGTCGACCTGGGCGAGCAGTTCCTCGGACACGCCGCTGGTTTCGCTGCCAAACACCATCACGCACGCCTCGGGAAGCTCCGCCCGCCACAG
>Ga0182021_10006006_pt1 | contig 14414 bp, 11 predicted proteins | sample 612E3MmetaG_FD_120493 | JGI IMG/M metagenome (GOLD analysis project Ga0182021, IMG submission 120493) | Permafrost microbial communities from Stordalen Mire, Sweden - 612E3M metaG (Illumina Assembly) | ecosystem: Environmental > Terrestrial > Soil > Wetlands > Permafrost | place: Sweden... | reverse complement strand
TCGTCAACGGCGGCCTCTACAACTCCACGCACAACGCCCCGTCGCGCCGCTACCGCGACTACATGGAGTTCATCCACGACTTCGTGATCGAGTACGGCCGCAAGTGCATCGACCTCGTCCACCAGTACGGCAAGAAAGCCTACGTCTTCTACGACGATCACTGGATCGGCGTGGAGCCCAACAGCCCGCGCTTCGCCGAGTTCGGCTTCGACGGCCTGATCAAGTGCGTCTTCAACGCCTTCGAGGTCCGCCTTTGCGCCCACTCCAAGGGCGTCGCCACGCACGAGCTGCGCCTGCACCCGTACCTGTTCCCGACGGGGCTCAAGGGCGAGCCGACGTTCAAGGCCGGCGGCAATCCGACGCTCGACGCGAAGAATTTCTGGATCGACGCCCGCCGCGGCATCGTCCGTGCGCCGATCGACCGTATCGGCCTCGGCGGATACCTCTCGCTCGTCGAGCCGTGGCCGGATTTCCAGGACTACATCGAGGGGCTGCTGAACGAATTCCGCCTGCTGAAATCCTTCCATGCAGGGGACAAGCCTTACACTGCGCCGTTCAAGGTCGCCGTCCTCACCGCGTGGGGCGACCTGCGCGCCTGGATCTGCTCCGGTCACTTCACGCACGGCCTGGAGCTCAACGAGCTCATTGAGTCGCTCGCCGGCCTGCCGCTCGATGTCGAATTCATCAGCTTCGACGATCTTCGCAAAAATGGCGTGCCGAAGGGCGTGAAGGTGATCATCAACGCCGGTCGCGAAGGCAGCGCCTGGAGCGGCGGCCACTACTGGGACGACCCGAAGGTGCAGGCCATCCTCACGCAATGGGTGCAGAAAGGCGGCGGCTTCATCGGCGTGGGCGAGCCCTCCGCCGTGTCGCAGCCCGGCCAGCTCTTCAAGCTTTCGCACGTGCTCGGACTCGACCGCGACCGCGGCGAGCGCATCGCCAACGGCAAATACAAGTACGCCGCGCCCGCTTCACCGGTGGCGCCGCACTTCATCACGGCCGACCTCACCGCCGCGCCCGACTTCGGCAAGGACATCGACGGCATCTACGTCTTCGGAGACGACACGCAGGTGCTCGCCGACCGGGACAGCTCGCCGCGACTCGCCACGCATGCATTCGGCAAAGGCCGCGCCGTGTACGGCTCGGGCTTCAAGTTCACCCCGGAGAACACCCGCCTGCTGCACCGCGCGATCTTCTGGGCCGCCGCGCAGGAGGCGCAGTTCCCGGTATGGAGCTCGACGAACGTCCGCACCGAGTGCGCCTACTTCGCGAAGCAGAAAAAACTCGTCGTCATCAACAATGCCGGCGAGCCGCAGGAAACGGTGATCACGCTCGCCGACGGCCAGGCGACGAAACCCGTGAGCCTCGCCGCCCACGGCATCGCGATCCTCGATGTGTAGGCATCTGGACTCAAGGGAACCAAACGGATTTAACCACGCATGTTGTTTTCCTGCGTTCACTTTCCGACGGCAGTTACGGAAACCACTAATCGACGCTAATTATCGCTAATCCGATATTCGCGCTAATTCGCGCCGATTCGCGGGCAACCTCCCCCACAATCCCCTCATGAAACGTCCATTCCTGTTACTTGCCTCGCTTGTCATCGCTGGCGCGTCTTTCTCCCGCGCGGCCGAAACCGCCGTTGCTACCCCAACCGCCCCGGCTATTCCCGCTGCGCAATCCCCCACGCTGCCCAGCGATCAGAACTATAATTCGCATCTCGGTTACCAGGTCTATTTCGGCGACTACCTCGCGCTCAAGAAGGGTAAACCGTTCGATCTGATTTTCATCGGGGATTCGATCACGGAAATGTGGCGCTGGGGCCCCGGTTGGCCCGTTTGGAAGCAGCATTTCGAGGCGCGCGCGTTCGACTTCGGCCTGGGGGCCGACCGGACGCAGCACACGATCTGGCGCCTGCAGAACATCGATCTCCCCGGCATCGCCCCGAAGGTGGCGGTGCTGCTCATCGGCACCAATAACAACTACGACACGCCCGAGGACATCGCCGCGGGAGTAAAAGCGGTGATCGACGCAATCAAGGTGAAGTTTCCCGGAATCAAGATCATCGTTCAGAGCATCCTGCCGAATGCCCGCGCCACCCAGAAGATGGCCGCGGCGAACCAGCTGATCGCACCGCTGGCCGACAACCGGACGGTGTTCTATCTGGATCTGGCGGCCAAGTTCCCGCCCGAGGGCGACAGCTGGAAGGGTCTGGGCCGCGACAAGCTGCACCTCACCGCCGAGGGCTACGAGACGTGGGCCGCCGCACTCGAAGCCTTGCTGCCGACGGTGTTGAAATAGACACCCGGAATATCGTAGGTCAGCGAGCTTGCTCGCACGGTCTTTCGCAGCGCGAGCAAGCTCGCTGCCTACAGCTAACGGGAACGCCCAATCCTCAGTGGGCCAGGGGATTCCGGTGGTGACATCGGGGAGCGTGCTGTCTCATCCCTCGACTGCCTCGATGCGCTTAACCCGCTTAATTTCCCGCCGGATGCGCCGATAACTTGGGCATATGATTTCGACAGTCGGTTCACCGCCGCGGGCAGACATGTTCTTCTCGCCGTTGGAAGGAATGCGCCGTGGGATCAGCGAGGCGAATGCCGCCGCAGCGGGCATCGCGCAAGGCGATGTCTCTCCGGAAAACATGGTCGGACTGATGGAGGGCCAGATTCAGGTCAAGGCCAGCGCCGCCGCCGCCCGCACCGCCGACCAGACGGTCGGTACGTTGCTCAACGCCTTGGCGTAGGTTGCTAAGGCGTCATCCGACTCGGGCGCCTTTTTGCTGCGGAGGGTTTGACACCTATTAAGTGTCAAAGGTCTTTCCCGATCTTCTTCGGGAAATCTCCTTTGGCTGGCGGGAATCGGCCTCGACAGACTCCTAAAGCAGCGCGCCGCGCTGTGAAAGCCGGATTTCTCCTTCGATTTTCCGCCGCCTCGCGGCGGATTAAGGAGTTTGTCGGTCGGGGCGGATTGCAACGCGACGCAATTTCGAGCTCGTTCCGGACTTTTATCCCAAACCCGACAAACTCCTATGGCTGGGTCATGAACGTCCACGTGACGCCGGAATAGTGCCACGGTTTGCCGGCCGGTGCCGGCGTGACCGCGCCTTGCCAGTTGCCCGGCGCATCGTGGGCGGCGCGGAGCTGGGTCCACGAGTATTCGCCTTTTTCGTACGCGAAGGTCTCGCCGTCGTCGTCGTACAGCGCGAGCGTGCCGGACTTTTCGCCGTAATGCCGGACCTCCAACGGGACGGACTCGCCGGGGCCGGGCGCCCACTGGCGTTCGCCGATCAGCGGGACGAGTCCGCCGTCTTTCACGAAGAGCGGAATTTGCGACAGGGGAGGCGTGACCTCGATCGTCTGATCCTCGCCCACAAACTTGCCCGTGTAGAAATCGAACCATTTGCCCGCGGGCAACACGACCGTGCGGGTCTTGACGCCGGAGGCGATCGGGGCGACCAGGAGCGCGTCGCCGACCATGTACTCGTCGGTTACTTCCACCACGCGGCCGAGCGCATAGGGGTTGGTGGTCGCATCGAGTTTGCCGGCCTCCGGCGAGTTTTTGGCACCGAAGCCGGGCAGCAATGGCAACGGGCGGATCACCGGCGTGCCTTCGTAGTGATACTGCGCGAACGTCGTGTACCAGTAGGGCAGGAGGCGCTGGCGGAGCATGATCGCGTCGCGGATGGGTCCGGCCGCCGTGGGATGGGTCCAGAGCTTCGTCGCCGTCATCCAGCCGTTGAAGAGCGCCAGGGGCGAAAAACACACGGCCTGCGTGCGGCGCACCATGTCCTCGGCTTCGCCGCTGCGCACCTCGGGCGACCAGAGCACGCCGGCAAACGCGGTGTTGCCGACGGCGGTGATGTACTCGTTGAAATCGTAATTGTCGTTGTAGATCACGAAGGGCAGAGCTGAGGCGCCCGCGTTCGTGCCGCGCACCTGCCCAAGCGGGCGGCGGTTCTCCCGGTGGTAGAGGTCGAAGATCAGCTTTTGCAGCAGCACGCCGTAGGTCTGGCGCAGCTGCTCGGCATCCCGGCCGGAGGGGAACGTCGCGACATCGGCCCAGAGATAGCCGTCGCCGCCGTCGACTTCATCGATTTTGAAGCCGCCGACTGCCGCTGGATCGAGGTCGACGATCGTCTTTTGGAGGTGATCGGAAAAGATTTTCCGCGCCGCGGGCAGCGTGTAGTCGGGCACGATGCCGTTCCACACCAGGTGCGAGCCGGCGAAGGGCAGCAGCTTCGCATACAGCGGGGCGGTGGGCGAGACGTACGGGTTGAACCACAAGTTGGCCCGGACGTGTAGTTTCTCCAGCTGCGCGAGAAACCCGGCGGGGTCGGGGAAGCGGGTTTTGTCCCATTCGAACGAGCACGGATAGGCCTGATCCTGCCAGCCGGGCTCGAGGCCGATCATGTCGAGCGGAATGCCCTGCTGGCGAAACTGCGCCACTTCGGCGAGCGCCTGCTCGGCCGTATAGGCGGTGGGCGTGCGCGTGAGGTATCCGAGGCCCCACTTCGGCGGCAGGGCGCCGCCACCGCAATAAAGGTTGTAGCGGCGCACCGCGTCCATCGCGGTCGGTCCCGCAAACACGTACACGTCCACGCCCCCGGCAGGCACGAGGACCTCCACCGAATCCGAGCGCGGCATCGAGGACCATTTCTGGCCACCGGTCGTCCGGTCGATGATGGGCGGTTTGTTTTTGGCGGCGAGCCGCACGCTCACGCCGACGTTAACCTTCAGGTAACGCGCCGAGTCGATCAGGACGCCGTAACCCTTGGTGGATATATAGAGCGGCACCGGCGCATGCGTGCGCCCCGGCTGACCGCTCCAATGATCGACATGCAGCAGAAAAGTGGAGCCGGTGCGCCGCATGGACTTGAAGTCGACCCCCAGTCCGTAGACGTCCTCATCGAGCGCGAGCGGGAAACGCAGGGCGGTTTTGCCGTTGAGCAGTCGGCCCTCGATTTCTTTTTGGTCGAGGGGAAACGCGGACACCGGCATGGCGCGGAGTGCCTCGACTTGCGGTTGGATGCCGGCGGCGCTGAGCAGCGTGTAGTTTTCCGCGGTGCCCACTGTCGTCTTCCAGACCCCGGGGGCGACCTGTTCCCAAGCGGGCGTGACGACGGCCGGCGCCGCGGCGATCACGGGCGTCCCGAGGAGGGCCAGCACTACACTGACTCCAACGCCGAGTAGAAGGGGTTTCATGGTTGCTAAGGGTCGCCGACAAGCCTGCGGGAAGAAATCATGCTCGCGAAGAACAAATTGCCGCCACCGGGCGACGAAGGCCTATGTCGCTCGACGGAGCGGGCAGCTCCGGATCGGCGGCCAAGGACAACATGGTGCGATCATGCCACCCAAACCCGGCTTTCGATTTTCCGCCGCCGCGCGGCGGAGATGGCGAGTTCCTTCCGCACTTTCATCGAAGCCCCGACAAACTCCTTGGTCGCTTTCGTTCTCGCCGCGGATTCGGGCTTCGGTAATTTCGGCGTGATCCCCTGAATCCAATCCTTATGAAAACCATGCGTACGTTTCTGTCGTTCGTACTCGCCGGCGGGTTGCTGACGGCAACCGCCTTTGCTCAACGCGGCTCCATGGGGGGCCAGCCACCGGGACTCGATCCAATCATGGCCAAGCTTTTCGGCTCGATCAAAGGCTTCTCCGCCAAGGCGGAAATGACCATGAAAGGCTCGCAGGGCGAGATGTCGATGAGCAGCGTCTACGAGATGCTGAGCGGCAAGGTTCGCATGGAAATCGACATGACCACCATGCGTAGTGCGCAGATGCCGCCTGAAGCCATCGCCCAGATGAAGATGATGGGCATGGATCGCATGGTGAACATCATGCTGCCCGAAACCCACCAGTTGTATATCGTCTATCCCGGGTTGGAGTCCTACGCCGAAATGCCGGTCCCCAAGGCGGGCCCAGCGGCCGACGCCGGCAAGGAACCCTCGGTCAATTACGTGGAGGTCGGCAAGGAAACCATCGACGGCCATCCCTGTGTGAAGAGCAAGATGACGGTCGACACGGGGAACGGCACGACCCGCGAAGGGTTCATCTGGACGGCCACCGACCTGAAGGGGTTTCCGGTGCAGATCCAGTTCGATAATCCCCAGATGCAGGTGACCATGCAGTTCAAAAACGTGCAGTTGAAGGAACCCGATGCCGCGCGTTTCAGCCCGCCGGCGGATTTCACAAAATATAACAGCGTTCAGGAGATGATGCAGTCGGCCATGCAGAAAAGGATGAGCGCGGGCGGCATGCCCGGCATGACTCCGCCGCCGCGTTAAGCCAACACGTTCGCGCATTCGCGGCGTGAGTCGCGAGACTCGCGAAATCCTCTTTCACCGACGCCCGGCGCTTGCGGCCGGGCGTTTTTTTTCGGATTGGGTCCAGTACTTCGACGCCTGTTTTGGCGTAGTTGTAGCCGGCCTCGGTGAGGCCGGGCCGGGGTCACCGACCCCGGCTACAAGACTGGTTTGTCCTGAGAATAGCTATGGCCGGTAGTCGTCGCGCACCGGCGAAAACACCTCGATGGCGACCGAATCTTCGAGCACGTCCACGCCGTGCTCGACCCCGCCGGGGATCGTCCAACTGTCGCCGGCGCGCGCCACGTGTTCGACGCCGCCGATCTTGAAGCGCAGGTGCCCGGACACGAGATAGCCGGTCTGTTCCTGCGAGTGCGAGTGGGCGGGAATCACCGCGCCCTTCGCCAGTTTGAACTCGGCGAGCAGCGTGTGGGTGCCGACGCCCATGGTCTTGCGGGCGATGCCAGCGAGGGCCGGCACGTAGCCCGCCGGGCTGGCGTGGCACACTTGGGGTTGGATGGAGGCGGCGGGAGTGCTCATGGGTGGATATGTTTGGCCTTGGCTCTTGTGGCGAGAATCGCGGGCAAAACAATCACGATCTGACGCATCTCCATCGGATTTCAAAATGTAGGGCCGGACCTCGTGTCCGGGCCGCACCGCGACGCACGGCCTGCCGGCGAGCGGCAGCCCTACAGTCGAGCCGCTCAGCAGTTTTGCCCGACCAGCGGTCGGGCCTACAATCGGATAATCCCAGTCTGCCGTTACCGCCGGCGACCCTGCGTGTTTGTCGTGGCGCCACAGGCTCAGGGTTTTGGCGGGGCATCCTTGCGCGCAAGGGTGCCCCGCCAAAACCCCAGGACAAGGCCGGCGGCGAAGCCGGCGACATGCGCCCCGACATCGATGTGCAGGTCGCCCGCGCCGAACAACCCCAGCAGCGTGAGCCCGGCCGCCAGCGGTACGAACACCGCCCGCCAGCGATGCGGATCTGCTCTTACCCCATATCCGTCTGACATGGGCGAGACGCCCATGCCACGTGGCGCGGGCGTCCCGCCCGTGGGTTTGAGATGTGGAGTGAGGGCAGGCGGATGGCGTGCTCGCCGGACGCCACGAATCGCACGACCGGTCAGCAGACCAAGGCCGGCAAAAATCGCCGTCGAGGCGCCGAGTGAGTGGTACGATCTAGCATAATTCAGCGCGGCGACGGCGAAATTACCCGCGATCGACGCGACGCCGAGAAGCAGCCATCCACGGCGCCGGCCGATGGTCGAAAGCACGGCGGAGAAGACAAAAATGCCGCTGAGGACGTTCGAGGCCAGATGCCCCAGATCGGCGTGGAGAAACAGCGCTGTGCCCAGCCGCCACCATTCGCCGTGGGCGAACACGGCTTGCGTGTCCAGGGCGCCGGCGGTTTCCCACGCTCCGGGCCATTCGATTTGGCCACAGAACACCGCCAGGACCGTGAGAGCCCAGAGCAGCGGCGTGAAAAATTCGGTTTTCCGCGCCGGCGCTTCCGGCATCACCGGTGGGGGCGGCCAGCCGATGCTCTCGCGATCGAAGCACGCGAGCTGTTCGCGCGCCGCCTCGATCGCGGGCGGTTCCACGAGCAAACGGAAACCCGCCCCGGAAGAGACGAGCCAATACGGCCGCCCCATCGCCAGCACGACCAGACCGTGGTCGAAGCCGGCCGCGGACGTTGGATAGACGCCCGCCTCCGCGAGATCGTCGGGAACTCGCTCGGCATCCGCTGCGACCGGCAACTCCGGGGAGGACATCGGGCAGATTAGGAACCACTCGGTCCTTTTATTCAATCGGCGGTTAAAAATTGCCATCGCGGGGCGGCCCCTTTGCTTTCAACGGTTACCCGCGCATGAAGATCACCGGAATCGCCGTCGTTCCGCCGCCGACCGCGGCTGACCTCCCCAAAGTTACGCCCGAGTTGCTGGCCTCCGTGCTCGCCCGCTACTCGCGCAGCAACGACGGGCTCGCCGCGATCCTCGGCAAAGTCGATCTGACCAACCCGGACGAGTCGATCGACCGCATCCTCAAATTCGTCGATTACGGCCACGCCTCCATCGGCGGTCTCACGGGCGGCCTCGCCATCGCGATCGACGGCGTCTCGATGTGGCTGGCCTACAAAATTTTTGAGCTCGCGCAGATGGCGGACGGCCAGGAGTCGAGCACCCGCTACATCGCGATGGACGCGGCCAACCTGCCGCTGCCCGCCGAGCTCGGCATCCCTGATGATCTCGCGCCGCGCTGGGTCGAGACGATGGCCCACGCCTACCAGGCCTACCATGCCGAGTACGCGCGTCTCGACGTGCTTGGCCAGGCCGAGCCCGGGCGGATCCGGCTCCCGGCGAACGCGAAACCGGGGGTCGTTGCCCGCATCCGGAAAAACTTCGCCCTCGACCGGGCGCGCTACTTCATCCCGCTGGCCACGCGCACCAACCTCGGCCTCGTGCAGACGGCGCGCATGTGGGCGCAGATGGTCAAGCAGCTCGATTCGCTGCCGCATCCCGAGGCGCGGGCGGCGGCGAAACTCCTCCGCGAGGTGTTGCTCAAGCAGGCGCACCGGCTCATGCGGCACAGCTTTGCGGACCCCTCGTGCGAAGAGCAGGCGCGGCAGGAACTCGCAGCCAGCCGGCGCCTCGGCCTGGAGCGACTGTCGACCGCGCCGCTCGCTGACGCCGTTTGGGTGAAGGTGGACCGCGACACGCCGCCGTGGCTGGCCGAGGAGCAACCCGTGGCGGAGGCGTTGCGCCACCGGGCCAACCGCTACGGTCTGTGTGGCACGGCGGTCCGCCGGATGCGCGTGACCTTCGCCTGGAACAACCTCGCACTGGCGGAGCTGCGCGACCTCAACCGCCACCGCACCGGCCACCGTTACACGCCGTTCATCCAGGCCGGATTCTATCTGCCGCCCGAGATCGATCGCGCCAGCCACGCGAACCTGCTGACTGAACAGGCGGAGCTGACGCGCGAGCTGTTGCGCCGCGGCTCTCCCGCCTATGTGTACTCGCTGCTGCTCGGCGCGCAGACGCCGTTCGAACACAGCACGCACGCCGACAAATTCGTGTACGAGGCCGAGCTGCGCACGGGAGTGGGGGCGCATTACCGCTACGCCGAGCACCTGAGCGCCGCGCTCCGCGAATTTTTCCGGCAAGTGCCTGACGCCAAGGCGTGGGTGAACGAGGGTACGGCCGAGCCCGAATAGAATTGCCGCAATTCGTTTGCGAACCAACGAATCGGAGACACTCTGATCGACGATGACTCTTCTCCGCTCGACGCTCCTCGTGGGTATTTTGGGAGTGGGCTCGCTCCTCCGGGCCACCGGGAGCCAGCGCATGGTGAAAGTCGAAAAAATTGACGGGTATATGCCCGCCGCGAACCCGACCGCAGGCTTGGTGTGTGCCCGCAGCGAAGCTCCGCAATAGCCTCCGCCATGAGCCGGTTTCGCGTTCTGCAATTCAACATGCAGTTTGGCCAGGGTTGGGACGCGGCGCACCCCGACGCCGCGTCGATCAATCTCGACGCGACGGTGGCGGAAATCCGCCGGCATGACGCCGATATCATCCAGTTGCAGGAGGTCGAACACGCGCAACCCAACGGCGTACAGGCTGCGGTGCCCCAGAACTACACGCGGTTGCAGCAGGAGCTGAGCGGTTACGACAGCTATTTCGCGCTTCCGAAGGCCGATTCCCGGGAGCTGCCGTTCGGCGTGGGCCAGGCGATTTTTTCGCGTACACCGTTGACCGATCGCTCGCGGCGCGATTTGCCGTCGCCGCCGATCCATTTCGATTTCTTCGGCGAGGACAAGACCCCGACCGACCGGTTGCTCATCGGCGCGCGGACCAAGATTGCCGGGCGCGAATTGCAGCTCTTCAACACGCATCTGCTGGCGTTTTTCATGCTGAAATCGTCGAGCGAAGTACATGGCGAGCAGCGGGCCATCCTGCTGGAGGCGCTGCGCCGGTCGCCGGGTCCGACGTTGCTCAGCGGCGATTTCAATGTGAGCCGGCACCTGTCGTTGGCGGCGCAATTTGCCCAGGCGGGCTACACGACCGTGCAAAAAACCGAGCCCACCTGGCGGCGCCGGCGGTACGTGCTCGACCATATTTTCTATAACGCGGCATTGCGCTGCGTGGGTTACCAGGTGCAGCCGACCCTCGCCTCGGACCACCACACGCTCGTCGCGGATTTCGAATTTGTCGGATAGGGCCCGGTGTTTTGTAGGAGCGGCTTTATGCCGCGATTCCGAAAACCATCGCGGCATAAAGCCGCTCCTACAGCGGACGAGATTTGTAGCGGCGGTCTATGACCGCCGAAAACCGCTCCGGCAACATCGGCGGTCATAGACCGCCGCTACAGGGATTAAAGACGTGCTCGGCGGTTTCGCCGTTTGTAGCCGCGCCGCTTACGGCGCGGACGATCTCCACTCGCCCGTTCGACAAGCTCAGGGCCCCGAGTCCCTCGACAGGCTCGGGACCTTGAGCGTGTCGAAACGGCCTGCCGAGGGGCTCACGCTCGCGGCCACAAACGGCCGGCGCGTTTGACACTTAATAAGTGTCAAGCGCTGGGGTTACCCCCTGATCGCGGGAGGTCCGCCGTCGCCCTGCTAGCCTCGTTGGATCTTCGCCAAACTGCCAATCTGTCCAACGTTGATCCCGCCATCCGCCCCGGGCGGCTTTGACACTTAATGAGTGTCAAGCGCTGGAGCGGGCGGGCCGGCCCAACCTACCGCAGGCTCACCTCGACCACGAAATTCTGCGTCTGCCCGGGCGCCACCCACTGCAGGCCGAGTTGGTGCTCGGGCGCGTTGGCCGGGCCCATCCAGGGCTCGACACAGAAGAACGGCGCGGCGGCGTCGAGCGTCCAGGTGACGAACGTCGCGTCCGGCGGCGGCACCTTGGCGGTGCCGAGGCGCACGGTTACGTCGCCCGGCCGGCCTTTCTCGCCGAAGACCACGGCGTTGCTCTTGAGCGCGGTGTGGAAGGTGTCGATCAACGCCGGGTTGCCGAGCGGTTCGTCGAGCTTGAGTTTGGGCCCGGCGAGGAGCTGGCCGGTCCCGGTCATGTCCTGCTTCAGGGTCTTCCCGGCGGGGATGCGGATCAGATAATCGTCGCGTTGGAGCCCCTCGCTCCACGGCACGGTGAAATAGAAATGATGCCCCGCGCACCACGGGATGGGCTGCGTGTCGAGGTTCTTGAGGGTGAATTCGCAGGCGAGCGCCAGCGGTGCGAAGCGGTACGTCACCACGAACTCGTAGTCGTAGGGGTAGGCGGCGCGCGCCTCCGCGCCCGGCACCAGTTGGGCCGCGAAGCCGCGGGCATCGAGGCGGGTGATCTTGAATTCGCTCTGCCGCGCGATGCCGTGAATCGGAATCGGCCGGCGCACGCCGTCGGCGGCGCGCCAGTGGAAGATTTCGCCGCGGTCGAAGGTGCGCCCGCAAAAGGGAAACAGGATCGGATTGCCGCCCTTGACCTTCGCGATATCGTCGAGCGCGGGCAACTCGGGCCAGTAGATCACATCGCGCACGGAACCGTCGCCGAGCGTCAGGTTCCAGTTCATGAGGCGCGCGCCTTTTTCCGGAAACGCGAGGAAGGTCGACTGGCCCGCCTGCCAGCGGGTGAGCGTCTGTCCGAGGTACGGAACTTTTTCCATGACGGAGGAGAAAGCAGGCGGGCCGCCGCCACGCAAGCCAGGTCTGGCGATAGCGCCGGGCGGGTTTTACGCGATCCGCGGGGAACCGCGCCGCGGATCTAATCGTTCTCGTTCCTCATTCTCGTTCTCTTTCTCTCTGCCGGAGGGGCGCGGGACGAATCGGAACGAAGAACGAAGAACGAGAACGAGAATGAGAATGAGAAGGAGGAATGAGAACGGGGCGGCCGGCTGGAAACGCCCGCGGAAATTCCAAACGACCGGTGCTTGCATCGCGCGGAGCCTCCGGCCATGGTGCGAACCGACATGCCCGGCCGAACCTCCCAGCTGCTCTTGTGGTGTCTGTCGCTCGCCCTGAGCGTGGCGCTGGTGCGCGCCGGCGAGGCACCGCCGCCGGTGGCCGCGCCGAAGAAGATCGCCCAGGTGGTCGTGATCCCGGTGCGCGAGGAGATTGGCAGCCCGGTGCTGTATATCCTGCGCCGCGGGCTGAAGGAGGCCATCGACCAGAAGGCCGATGCCGTGGTCCTCGACATGAAGACGCCGGGCGGCGCCCTCAGCGTGACGTTTGAGATCATGGAGGCGCTGGCCCGGTTCCACGGCAAGACGATCACCTACGTCAACACCGAGGCGATGTCGGCGGGCGCGTTCATTTCGGCCACGACCGAGGAGATCTGGTTTGCGCCCGAAGGTGTGATCGGGGCGGCCGCGCCCGTCATGTCGGGCGGGCAGGATGTCGAGGCGACGATGAAAATGAAAGTCGTGAGCTATCTCAAGGCGCGCGTCCGGGCGATTTCCGAGGGCAAGGGCTACCGCGGCCAGGTGATCTCCGCGATGATCGATGCCGACTACGAGCTGAAGATCGGGCGCAAGACGATCAAACCCAAGGGTGAACTCCTGTCGCTCACGGCGACCGAAGCCAGCGCCCTGTACGGCCAGCCGCCGCAGCCGTTGCTGGCGGCGGGTATTGCCAAAACCCTCGACGATCTGCTGGCGCAGAAATACGGCGAAGGCGGCTTCACGGTGAAGCGACTCGAAATCACCTGGTCGGAGCAACTCGCCGTCTGGCTCAACGCCATCTCGCCCATTCTGCTCGGGCTCGGTCTGCTGGCTCTGTTCATCGAGTTCAAGACGCCCGGTTTTGGGGTCTTCGGCATTTCGGGCATCGTGCTGCTCGCGCTCGTGTTTCTCGGCGGCTATGTCGCCGGTTTATCGGGACACGAACCGGTCCTGGTCTTCGTGGTGGGCCTCTTGTTTGTGGTGGTGGAGATCATTTTTTTCCCCGGGATCGCGGTCCTGGCGGTGACGGGCCTGGTGCTCATGCTTGGCTCCCTCGTGTGGTCGATGGCAGACCTGTGGCCGAATGAACCGATTACGGTGGCCTGGTCGGGAGACGCGTTTGTCCGCCCGCTGGTGAATTGCACACTGGGTATCGCGATGGCGCTGACGGCCGGCTTGTTGCTGGCGCGGTTCATCCCGAAGGGCTGGTTCTTCCAGAAACTGGCGGTGACGGGTGCAGGACACAGCGCGGCGCAACTCGCCGGGGTGGCGCCCGAGACCGGGGCCGAGGCGGCTTCGCTGATCGGCGCTCGCGGCGTGGTCATGTCCGGGCTTTTCCCCAGCGGGCAGATCGAGATCGACGGCCGCCGCTACTCGGCGCGAGTCGAGGTCGGATCGGCCACGCCGGGAACAATTGTCGTAGTGAAAAAGGTTTCGGATTTCAACCTGGTGGTGGAGACCACAATCCCATGAGCGTGCTCATCGTCTTTTTTGCCCTTGGCATCATCCTCCTCGCCCTGGAAATCGTGACGCCCGGTCCACTGTGCGGGATTGCCGGCTGCATTTGCATGGTGCTGGGCGTCATCAAAGCCTTCGGCATGTTCGGCTCCCTCGGTGGCGCGCTGGCGGTCATGCTCGCGCTGGCGGCACTGGCGACGGTGGTTTACCTGGAGTTCGTCTGGCTGCCGCGCTCCCGTTTGGTGAAGAAATTCAGCATGCACACTACGCTGCACGCCACCAGCCAGCCGCTGCCGGCCGTCCCGGCCGACGTGGTGGGCCGCGAGGCCGTGGCCGAGACGACGCTGGCGCCCGGCGGCTATGTGCTCATCGAGGATCGTCGCTACGAGGCGTTCTGTCGCAGCGGTCATGCCCCGGTGGGCGCCCGGCTGAAGGTCGTGGGTCTCGATAATTTTCGCCTGATTGTTTCCAAAACCTGAACCTCCCTCCTGCCATGAGTCCATTTGTGATCGGTCTGCTTGTCATCGTCGGTATTATCTTCCTGGTTGTCGGCGCGATCGTCGTCAGCCTGGTCGGCGCCTATGTGAAGGCGCTGTTCAATGGCGCGGCGGTTTCCATCCCGAAGCTGGTCGCGTTGAAGCTGGCCAGCATTCCCTACGGCCTGATCGTCGATGCGCGCATCACCGCGGTGCGCGCCGGCATCCCGATCGACATCGAT
>Ga0182021_10006005_pt1 | contig 14414 bp, 14 predicted proteins | sample 612E3MmetaG_FD_120493 | JGI IMG/M metagenome (GOLD analysis project Ga0182021, IMG submission 120493) | Permafrost microbial communities from Stordalen Mire, Sweden - 612E3M metaG (Illumina Assembly) | ecosystem: Environmental > Terrestrial > Soil > Wetlands > Permafrost | place: Sweden... | reverse complement strand
GGGAGGAGTCATCGTTGAATCAGGCGAAGCAGACTTTCCTAAAGTCCAATTCTACGCTTGTTCCACTCCTTCTTTAATCATTACAAAAGGATATCACGCAAATTTTGAAGGTCAATATGAAGTTGCAGTAAAAGTGCTCAATTTTTTAGCTGAAAACCACGTCAAACGAATAATAGTTGTTGCAGGTTATGGTTCAAAAGACAAGAAAATATGTGGAGCAGCTACCAATAAAGAATTAGTTGCTGAGCTGAAAGAAAAATATGGTATCGATATAGGATACACAGGACCCTTCATAAGCTTCTCAGGGCTGGTGTTTGGTTTGTCAAAGCGGATAGGCATGGAGGCACTGTGCCTTTTTGCCGGCACCGAACTAAAAGAAGAAGACATCGAGTTTCCAGATAAAGAAGCATCAGACAGAGCTTTGGATAAAATCAGCAAGATTCTTGGCTTTCATGAATAGAGCATAAATATCTTGGATTTCGTAAGCTGGCTATTTGTTGTCGTGTTACAAATTCTTCTTAATTTTCTACACTGCTATTTAAAGAGCGAAAAAAGTGTATATTTAGATCAGTTGAAACAGTTTTTTTCTGAATTGATCTCCAATAAGCCGTTGTCTATTTGGAGGTTTAGTGAAATTGAGTGAAATGTGCGGTGTATTTGTCGGGTTAGATGTTCACTTGAAGTTTCCAAATTAACTTTCACCTCTTCCTCTACTACCTTAGAGATTGTTTCACAGATAACTTAAAAACAGTTTTTAGTCAACTCTTAAACTCCAAACAAAGTATGAGTTGATTGTTGTGGGAAAAACTTTTGAGTCGCAAGGATGGCTTTGGAAGCAGAAATTGCTTGATGGAACGGTTTTAATAGAGCTTTGCGTAAAGAGAATCGGGAAGCTTTTGGCGAGCTGACGATTATGTGCAGAAGCTATAATAGAAGATGAATATGAAAGACATCTAAAGAAAAAATAAAAATAAAATAACAGGTCTCTTGAATGGAAAAAATTCATCGAATCAATCTTACCGATAATGTTATAATGTTCTTTAGCGAACTAACTTCAATGTTTTCAAATGGAGAAGATGGAAGATTGTTAATTGAGAAAAAAACTTCCACGTGTACCCTCGAAGAACTTATTGGGCCACTGAACGATGTGGAAAAAAAAATATGCGCCAAAACAACTCTATGTTGCTGGGCAATTACCAATCCCTTTACCATCTCCAAGAGTCGCAGTTATAGGTTCACGGAAAGCTTCATCCAAAGGGCTTACCGCTGCCAGTAATATTGCAAAGGTCCTTGCAAAACACAACGTAATTGTTGTTAGCGGACTTGCTGAGGGAATTGATAGTGCGGCACACAAAAGTGCCATTGAAGCAAATGGACATACAATTGCGGTTTTAGGCACTCCATTGGACCGAGTTTACCCAAGGAAAAATGCGCAACTGCAAGAGTTCATCATGCGAAAACACTTAGCGGTTTCTCAATTTCCAATCGGATACCCCATTCAGCCAAAGAATTTTGTTATTAGAAATCGAACAATGGCACTTATTGCTGATGCATCAATTATAGTTGAAGCGGGCAATTCTAGCGGTTCTCTTCATCAAGGGTGGGAAGCTCTAAGGCTTGGAAGACCTCTTTTTATTTGGAGTCCGCTAATGCGTGACTGTTCATTGAACTGGACACAAAAAATGGCAATGTATGGCGCAATGGAATTTACCGACCCAGAAGACGTGTTGGATGACTTACCCTCTCGACAAATAATCCTTGAAGTGATTCAGTAAAATATGGACCTATGTGTGGGACAATGACGATTGAAGTGGAACTTAAAGAGATTAAGTCCTTGTTATCAGAAGTGAACAAGAAACTTGATTCTTTGCTGGAAGAAAAAGAAACTGAGACAATTATGGCTCTTGAGGAGCAAACCTTCAAAGAGTTCCTAGCGGAAGAACCAGATATCTACTCTATCAAAGATGTTAAAACAAAGGTTAATCGCAATTGAAAGGAAAGATAGTGTTAATTACTTCCCATTTACCGATTTAACATCTACTAAACTGAGACCCGCGCTTGTTCTATACGAAAGCGAAAGAGACGTTACCGTAGTGTTCATATCATCAAGAAAAGAGAAAGCTACTTCCAAAGATGTCCTAATAGACCAAAATCATCCAGAATTCAAAAAGACTGGACTTAAAATGGATTCATATTTAAAAATTGAAAGAATAGCAACCTTATCCAAGAGATTAATCGCGGGAGAATTAGGACAAGTTGGACCAAAGCTTAAGAAGGAAATAAACGCTAAGGTTGAAAAAACGCTCAAGATCTAATTTAAACAAGCAACAAGAAAAAAAAATTCGGATCAGAGATTACTTGGCTAAAACTTAAATTTGCAAAATAGGGTGCGATTGAGATTTTAAGTACGGAGAAAGCAGTTTGCGACCCTATCCTAATGCTCCCAGCCCACAATTGCGGGCTTCATTGCCTCGGATAGGACTTACTCGCAAAAACTAATGCATTAGATCTTTGTTTAAAACTTTGTGGATTCAAGTGACTTTACACAGATTTGCCTTGAAGCTATTGGGTAGTGAACGCTACTTGACAGGTAAGCTTGGCGGTTATGAGCATGTAATTGACAAGTTTGGGGCCTCTTGGTTCCGTCGTCACAAGCGTCTTGCTATTGCTGGTACACCGATTCCTCAGCGACCTGACGAACCACAATGTCCTTCGCTTGAAACCCCGATTAATAAACGAGAACCCGCTTTAAGAAACGCTTATTAAACGAGCCGAATTAGAATGTAGAAGCCAGATAGTTTGGGCGAGTAGATCAGTCTGGCATGATCGCCACGTTGGCATCGTGGAGGTCGCGGGTTCAAATCCCGCCTCGTCCACCAAACACTTATTTATGTTTACGCCTTGAAGGCGATTTATTGCCGATTTAAGGGTGTTTTCACAGATTTTTGACGCATTTAAACCCATTTCGTATCTGGAACCCAAATAAGGTACCCGTAATTCTTGCATCTCAGGAATAATCCATTCTTGAAAACTTGTTACAAGTCTACTGGAAAAGGTCTATTGACGGGTAGGCTAAGCAATGTCTTTGGAAATTGCTTTTTGTCCAGTGGGTGAATGAACTGTAAAAGTTGTGAAGTAGTCTGTTTCTGGTTCCATGTTGGGCGGGAACCCGTGATAATAACTTATATATACGTTGTAGGTATGCTCGTTTTTTAGGGAAACTGAGTAATTTCCTGTGGGATTATTGCTTTGTTGAGGAAAAGGAAAGTGAAAAATAGTTACCGTGCCTGTTTGAGTGTCAGCAAATTCTATTCTTTGTAGGCTTGTTGGGAATGGTTGGGATAGAGCACCACTGGATGCAAGCCCCGATACTGTTATTGCATCAGCACTTGGTGTGGGTGTTAACTGCTGATAAAAGATTAATGCCCCAACTGATGAAACTACAAGCACTACTATAACTATGCAAGCAATAATGATTTTTCTTCGTTTGGTTGAAGCTTGAGCCATCCTTTCTCTCGACCTTATCAGTATTAATATTATAATTCGCTTTTAGTTTTATTTATGAACAGCTAAAAAATAAGTTTGTCTTTTGGAGAATTAACATGCAGTTTATTTTTAATAATTGGTGGTGGTGGATTAAAATTTAATCTCACATAACTGATTATCAAATCATGTTAACTTCAGAGTCATCTCTCGTGTATCTCCATCTGTTGATTTTACTTTCAGGCCAAACTTTTCCGCGAGCTTAATCATCCTATCGTTATTGCTCGATAGCACACAGTAGAGCTCTTCAAGTTGATAATCTCTGGCAATTTTGATGAGGTAAGCCAAAAGTTCTGTTCCCAACCCAAACCCCTGCCAAGCATCAGCAATAACAAGGGCAAATTCTCCTCGTCTGTCCTTGAGACTCATAATTAAACGTGCAACTGAAATGATTTTTTCTCCGCTTATAGGTAGGGCAACTATTGCCATTTCTTGGTTGAAGTCTAAATCACAATATCTCGCGACGTCTTCGTTTGGTAATTCTTTGATTATTTCTAAGAACCTAAAGTGCACGCTTACAGGAGATAATGCCTTAAAGAATTCTTTGAACTTGGAATGATCAGTACATTCAATTGGCCTTAATGTAACGACAAGACCATTATGTAATGTTCGCTGTGTAGTGTATTTTTTTCTTACGGAATCAGCAAGTTTTTCGTCCACATGATCGGCGGGAATAAATTCTGCACATCCTTTGCGGTACATTATCTTTTGATTAATATGGAAATCAATTCATAAATGAGTTTAGCTTTGAAACTATAAGATCTCTCAAAATAGCTTCTCTTGCACTTTAACTTAAGATTATGGAGCATCAGTTTTGGGTTTGGGATTAAAATTTAATGCACAAAAAAACTTTTTTACGCGTCGCAGGTTAGGTTTTTTCAGCGGTCAAAGGTTTACGAAGCAGAGTAAGAATACGCGCGCTCAATAGGAAAATAATGTACGCATAAACACTAAGACGTACATTTCAAAGGAAACAGCGGTCAACCCTAAAAGAGAAGAAAATGCAGAAAAGCTAAACATGAAATTAGCCTAAAGAACGGGGTTGCGGTTGACCATGCGTCCAACGCCACTGCATAGTAAAGAAAAAGAACAAAAGAACAATCGAAACCACAACGAGAAATAAACCTAAAACTAAGAGTGGCAAAGAATACAATGAACCTGTAGGCAAATAGACTTGCGAAACCGCTAGTGACAAGATGCCTGAGATACAGAACAGAAGAGCCATTAAGCCATAGGTGCGAGAATTAAGCCATTTAGTAGACACTTATCTTTACTAAATTGGATTTGGGATTGGATTTGGCTGAGGGTCAGGAGTTGGTTTAGGGTTAGGGGGTTCTTCTCCAATTGTGACGCTTATCGATTTTTTCATGATTTCCATCTGGGTATACACTTCTTTTATTGTTTACTATGATAGAATATGTTTCAAAAGGAATAGGTATTTTGGTCCGGAGGTATCACCCGTTAATTCTCTCTTTTTTATTTTCATGAGCGTTTGCACTTCAATGTTTCAGAATGAAAAATCTAAATAACCAAAGAAACTACTGGAAAATAGATTCAACAAGCCCCCTTGAGCGCAGAGGGTTGGTCAAACCGTGAAATAATAACTCGTGCGCTTTGTGATAGTTAGCTTTTTTGCCTAATAACAGTGATTGTGCATTTTGTTGCTAAAGCTGCTATTGCACCCAAAGCTGCTGCCCAAGGAGCTAATATTGTTCCTACAATACCAGCCCAAACTGGTATTTCCAAGAGCGTCTTACTGTTCTCGTCTTTCACAATGATTCTCGATATGTCCCCCTCATGAAGCAGTTCCTTGATTTTGGAAACAAGATCTTCTGAGCGGACTGTAAACTCTTCTTTTACGCCTACGGGAGTCCCACATTTTGAACAGAATTTGGCTCCTTCAGAAAGGTCAGCTCCACAATTTGCACACTTAGTAGTTATATTCATAAAAAATTCCCTACCTAGCTAATGATCATTGGCATATTTAAGCAAGAGTGACGGTGAATCTACACCTACATCCTGACATTTGGTTCTGCGATAGTCAAGGTATTTTCTGACCACCTCGTTTGGGTTACATCAACCGATTTTTCACATAGAAAAAATATTGAGAGCCACATGGAATTTATCCGCCGGCGCTCTTTTGCATCCACTTTCAGGGTATAGAAGTACTCTATAGAAATCTTGTATCGAGGACTGCCAAATTATCTAGTCAAGCCAATTTAGATTAATCGTTTTTGTTGGCTTCAGTGTTGGTGTTTTCTTTGAGCCAATTCCTTGATTCCATCATCTTTTTCCCTGCAAACTCGAGTCTTAGTGCGCCCTCGTATGGGCAGATTTCAACACATCTGGCGCAGAGCATGCATTTGGATTCTGTGACGTCTCCACCTTTCTTTTCGAACATGTCGGTGGCTTGGGTTGGGCAAACTCGTTTGCAGACGCCGCATTTTGTGCATTTGTGCTCGTTCTTCTGAAGTTTGGTTAATGCAATTTGTTTGAAAGGTGTGAAGGTGCTGAAAATGGCTGTTAAGCCGCCAAGGGGGCAGATTCTGCACCAGAACCGCCTGTAAGCCAAAGCAAGAATTGTCACGGCTATGAAGATGGATAAGTTTATTGACGTTATGTACATGCCCAGTGTCCAGAATGGTCCATAGGTAATTTGGGAAATGTAGTTGAAGCTCATTGCGCCGATGCCGGTTTCAACGATTAAGCAGAGCGGACGCATGGGACACACCAGGCAGAAGGGCTCGTTGATGTAGCTTACTATGCCAGCTTCGGTTCCCTGGGGACCACCAGGGGTTGTTCCGGGGATAAGTTGGGTGCCGAAGATGGCGTATGATGCGAAGATGACGCTTAAAAGCAAAAACACGGCGATGATGATGTAGCGGGATTGTCCCAGTTTAGCGTTTGTGCTATCAGAGAACTTCAAGTGACGGAAACGAGCAGATTTTCTGATTCTGGTCAATATATCTTGGTATAGGCCGAAGGGGCAGATCCATCCGCAGAAAAACCTTCCTAAAATAACCGATGCGGCAACAATCATGCCGAGGACTATGCCTATTTTTTCTATTCCTGAAGTTGAATAGTTAACTTGGTAACCTATGGGGAAGTTCCAGAAGGGAAAAATGTAGGCTTGCAGTTGCCAAATGGGGCAGGTGACAGTTCGCCCGTTAGGGTAATAGCAGGCTAAAATGGGCAGGGATATACCATCTGGGAATTGGTTTCCTAAAACGTTGGCTCCTATTAAGTGGTCACGTGGCGAAATGCCTAAAGGCGCAAATACGGAGCCTGGTTGGTTAAATGGACCGATTAAAAGTCCCATGAAGACGGCGATAACGGCAACAATTTGAATGAAAAGGCGCAGGGTGCTAATTTTTCTTGTTTTATCCTTGGATAATTTTAAGATAAGGATGATGCCTGCCACCACAATTACCGCGTACAAGAACAAAATTGTTTCCGGCGAAGTAATCGACACCATACGTTTAGCGCCTAACCTTAAACTTAATTAGCACTGCTACTGCGATGGTTGCAGCAATTACAGCGGCGGTTATGATAATAATCGAATGTTGAACATAGAAAGGACCGTTGGCGGTTGGGATGTTGTAGTTAAAATGCGACACTGTAACATTTCCCTTAAGACCATTTAATACTACCGTATTGTCGGGCAAAAGTTTCCAGCCAAGGCCATGGACAACTGCGCCCCCGTTAGGAACGGTTATGAGCCATTCGCTCGGGTCAGTTGACTTAGTGGTGTTTAAACCGAGATTGATGGATTGTTTGTCTTGACCGTCAGCGTTGTACTTTATGCTTGTTGTTCGTCCAAACTGACTGGTTGTTCTAAAAGAGTAAATTGTTATGTTCGAGTTTTCTGTGGAAAATTTCAAGGTTCCGTTTGAGGGATAATTGAAAAGTTTTAAATCAGTAAAAACCCAAGTGCTGTTATGCAACGTTGCTGAAGTGCAGGAGCCATTTACGGCGAAATGGATTGATCCGTTGTTTTCTGGGATGCTGAATGTTTCGTTTGGAGTAATAGTTATGTTGGTTTGTGCTTGAGTGTTGGAATAGATTGGCAGAAAAATTAAGGCTATTGCGAAAACGATTGCAAGTCCAGTTAGGACTGTTTTGCCTCTAGTGACCAACATAAGTCCACTTTGGTTACCTCAAGGTGGTTGACTGTAGCTATAAATCTTTTCAAACTTCCTGATGGTTAAATCTGCGCGTCGAAGTTATCTTTTTCTTCCTTTTTATTCTGTTCTTCGTCTGGTTTCTTAGGCTGTTCATAGGCAGGCGCAACTGGGGCATGGGTAGCTGGTTTTGGTTTCCGATTCTTCTGCACCAACATAACTATCAGAGCTAAAACAACCACCACAACGATTGCCGCTACTGCCAGGTAGATTATCAGAGTCAAGGGGGATGTTGAACTTGTTGTTGTTTGTCCTCCGCCGCCTCCAATTGGGCTTGTTGTAATGATAGGAGTAGTTCCAGTTGTGTTAGCGGGTAAAACCTGAATGGTCGCTACTGTAGAGTTCCAGTAGAACTCGTTTTGGTTGGAACTTTCTATTCCATCAACACCAACGTAATAAGTGTGTGCTCCAACGGTTACGTTTGTGGGAATTTGAACTATAAATGGAGGCGTAGTGTAAGTACCGTTGTTCGGAACGACAGCGGGGTTGCTGCTTAAATCTGGACCGTAAAATCCGCTTGGGTCCATCCAATCAAAGTTAACTCCTATGTGGCTTATCTGGAGTTCCTCATCTACGTTGCTCTGAACTGTAATTCTAACAGTTACAGTACTTCCAACATTTAGTGTCTGCGAAGAAAAAATTGGGTATGCTGATAATGAAGTTTCGTCAAAAGCGTAGACTAAACCGCTGAAAACAAAAAGTGCCAAAACAAAAACAACGATGAACATGATTTTAGTTGTCTTCACTCTAATTCCCTCTAACCAGAGGGTATTTTCCCTTCTAACTATATATTGGTTTTCCATATTCTCACCTACCTAAGAAAGGCTGCCGCCACCGCAATCCACAGCCATCACAATCACGCGAAATCATTATTGCTTCTTCACCTCATATTCACGGATTCAAAAGGCAGCGTCAAAGCAATTTACATGCTATATCTTGGCGTGGCGATAGTCTTAAGTTGCGGTAAACTGTTTTGGCTTTGGGAAACAACAGAAAATGGACACTATTGGTTACGCGAATTTAGCTTTGGATTTGGCAAGTGTCATAAACTTTATCGCCCTACTCTTGATGCTAAGAGCAGTGATAAAGAGCCGCAATGCCCTAAGAGGATACAGTATTTTAGGTTCATTTTTAACTTTTGTCTCCATTGTTGGCTTCGAAATAGCATATTATCTTATAGGAAACGTAGTTGGTTTCGCACTGGGATGGGCAACTGTAGCTTTCTGGTTCATAGCGTTCCTGTACAGTCTTAGACAAAGATGGAAGGGAACTCCAAAACAGAAAGAAATGATTGAACCTTAGTTAACTGGAAGCTGAATCATGAATTTGGCGCCCTTGCCCACTGTGCTCTCAAAGCTAATGTTGCCACCATGCGCTTCTATAACCCGTTTGCACACAGCTAAGCCGAAGCCTTGTCCACGCGGTTTAGTGGTGAATAAGGGAGTAAAAATCTGGTTTTTAATTGCATCTGGAATCCCAACACCTGTATCCTCCACAGTAATGGAGACTTTCCCGTCTGAATTAACCTGTCCAATCAACGTTAATGTGCCTCCATCCGGCATAGCCTGCACCGAGTTAGTTACCAAATTAATTAAAACCCGCTTAAGCAATTGAAGATCAGATTTAATCTCCGGAAAATCATCACCGATTCGTGTTTGCACAACAATGTTTTTTGGAGCCACAATAGACGCCATAACAGCATTCACAAGTTCTTTTAAGTTGATTGGTTTTTTGTATATCTTAACGGGTTGTACGAACGCTTGCAAATCAGAGACAATCTTGTCCATGTAAACCGCTTGTTCTTCAATTACTTGAATGCTTTCTTTGAGGTTGTTTTTGGCTTCACCATCGTCTAGCGAGTTAACTTCGTCTTTAGCTAAATACAATTCACCTGCAATGGTCTGCAGTGGATTACGAAGGTCATGCCCAACCATACCTGCGGTTTGGCCAATAGCGACCAACCGTTCTGAATCCTTAAGCTGCTTAGTGCGTTCCTCGATAACTTTTTTAAGATACTCTGCCTGGTCTTGAAGGTTTTTCTGCCGTTCTTTTTGTTCAGTGATATCCCGAACAATCGACCATACGCCTACGACTTTACCTTTTCCGTCAGTTAACCGCCAAGTTCTAACGGAAGCTGGAAACACTGAACCGTCTTTTCGTTTGTACTCCCTTTCAAAAACAATGGAGCGACCGGTCTGTAGGATTTTTTTTACAATTTTTTTTCTTTCTTCGAGCCATTTTTCAGGAATAAGTTCTTGGGCACTCAAATTTTTGAGTTCTTTTTTTGAGTATCCCAGCATCTTTGCATACGCAATGTTACAGTCAATCATGTTTCCCAGCACGTCGCGTGCCATAATTCCGTCTTGGGTTGTCTCGTATAGGCGGCGATATTTCTTTTCGGAAAATGAAAGTTGCTGCGCAGATTTCTTTTGTTCCTCAAGCTCAGCTGCAGCTCTTTTTTTCTGCTCTGTTATATCCATGAACACTGAAACAAAAAATGTTTTTTTTGGACTATAAACGTAGATTTGATACCACTTATCTTTGGGAGCGTAGTAGGACTCAAAATACTCTTGCACACCTGTGGTAGCGACCCTGCCATAAATTCGTAACCAATCTATTGGGTCATCTTTTATTTTTGGATTGAACTCTACTGCTTTTTGCCCGATTAGTTCTCTTTTAAAAAAATGAATATTGTCATATGCCTGATTGCGTTCAAGGGGGATATAGTCAATTGGCTTGCCTTTTTTGTCGTAAACCATTTTGTATATGGCAACGGCCTGCTGAAGATTGTCAAATAAAATTTTGAACTCGTGGTTCTTTATGCCCAGTTCTCCAAGAAAATTGTTGCTTATATCGACAAAAGTTTTTAATTTATGGGGAGTTTGTGAAGAATGGATTAATGAAGGCGTATGCCGGTTTGCTTTTGAATGGGCAACATCGATAGAATTCACTATCATTATCCCCAAGTAGCTAATAGGTTCAATAATACATAAAAGACTTTCCAAAGTCTTATTTATAAATAAACTTTAAAAAAATTTATTCAATAAAAATTATCTCGACTTTAAACTTAACCCAATTGAATAATTAAAAGTTTCATTGTTGGGTCGCATAGAATAACTCAAGCCAGCCCAAGAAAATCTGTTCCTTGTGTGCTCCCAACCCCTAAAAAGCCTGAACCCTCCAGAGTTTTCTATACAGAAAGAAACTTGTCCCCGGGCCTCCTGCAGGGATGCCTGGTCAGCGGTAACTGTTTCCCAAGCGCCTATCTTGTTGTCAAGAAGGCTTAAGCCATTTGAATCAACGTACTTTCGGAAGAAACTTGAGCCTTGCTCGTTTAAAACCAAGACATCACTACATTTGTCTAAAACTAGTTTTGAAAAATCCGCGTTGATATCGATAGATGTTGGTTGGCAGTGGTAGGTTACGGTCACTTTTCCGCGGGGTTTAACTTTTATAAATTCTGTTTTTATGTTTGCTAAATCCCGGAATTCCATAACTTTGTTGAAGAGCGGAGTTAATTTTTTGTGTTTCAGGTATAAGCTTTGGAAGGCTTTTCTCAACCGTGAATATAGGGCGTCGTCGATGTAGGTTGCACTTCCGAACTTTTTGAGTGAAACCGTATCTAAAGTGAAAACCTTAGTTAGAATACTGTCATAGCCGTTTTCTTTAATCAACACTTCTGCTTTGCTTGAAAAAAACGTTTTATCCTCATATTTAACTACTGGAACCCCAAAGCCCATTCCTTCCTCAATCAACTCGTCCTCGTCAAGCAATAACACAACCCCCTTTTGGAGAACGCCAGTTTCCAAAATGTTAGGGCGGCAGTCCTCGTATAGCCTGACAGATAAGCGATCAGTAAGTTTTTGGGTAAACATTCCCGTCGAATCCAAAGAATGTGGTGATCTAACTGTTTGGAGCTGACTCAAATATGAACATCTCAAATTGAAAGCAGAAAAGTACAGTTAACTGTGCCACTCAATATTTAATAGATATAACTATTTAACATTGATCATTAGTTAATCTGCAAAAAGCTTACAAATTAAAGTTAGGCATAGATGGAGTTAAAAATTGTGTGGGAATGGGAATATTTATGGATAGTTTGGATATTCTCATCTGTTCTGTTCATAAGATTCTACATCTACATTGCCGTCTTCGGAAAAAAATTGATTTCTAAACCGCTGAAAGAAAAATTTGGTACCCCACGCCTAATTTTTCAAGTAACCACAAAAGGAAACATACCCATCGTCCAAAACACTGTTGACCGCATAAACTCCGTCTGCAAAGAAATCGGCTACGAAAAATACGAGCTCTGGGTAGTTACAGATGCACAGGAACAATTCCAGAATTGCCGAACAATCAATGTTCCCCCAGAATTTTCATGCAACGCTCTCTACAAGGGACGAGCCCTCCAGTACGCTGTTGAGATTCGACAAAAAGAAGGCAAAAACACAGAGGAAATATCCGTCTTTCATCTCGACGACGAGAGCTTAATTACAAAACAGACCCTATGCAGTGTCCTTACCTATTTGGAGGGCAACAACCCTAAACCGATAAGCGAAGGCTTAATCATTTATCCGCTGCGAGAAAAAGAAAAAATCAAATTTTCAAACCTAATGGACACCCTCAGACCATTCTGCTGCTTTGAATGCTTGGAGTTCATGAATACAGGTAAACCCGCATACATTCATGGATCAAACCTTCTTATACGCAGCGACGTAGAGGAAAAAGTAGGTTGGCAAAACGGCAAAACCTTAGCTGAAGACACCCTCTTCGCCATCCAAGCTAAAAAGAAAATCGGAACCCAAGCATTCGGCTGGCACGGCGGAGTTGTAGAAGAGCAAAGTCCCCTGAATTTTCCGGACCTAATGAAGCAGCGAAAAAGATGGTTCTGGGGGTTACTGCAAAACCTAAAGTACCTAACAAGAATGGAAAAAGCTTCCCAAACGGGCAGAGCGATACTTTGGACATCTGGTTTTATCGCGGGCATTGCCTCGATTTTCGCTTGGATAGGACCCTATCTTAACTTGCCGTACCAAAATATACCGTTAGAGTTTAAAATTTTATTTACGATAACCAGCGTAATGTGGCTGCTAGCATATCAAATTGGCGTTTTAATGAATGGTAAGTACTTGTCTTTGAAGAAAAGGGTGGAGTTTCATTTCATGACTCTACTGTTTTCTATTCCAATAGGCTTAATCGAATGTGCTGTTCCATTAGTTTCGGTTATTAATAAGCCCAAATCTTTTGAAGTTATTAAAAAATAACTACCCCTAACTTTTTGATTTCGTTCCCAGCAATTTTAGAACTAAACGCCAAGCAAAAACCTGCCAAACCACAACAACTAGAAAACGTACAATTAGTCGCCATTCCCGAATGTTGTTTTCAATTTGAAGCGCCGTCGTTACTAGTGACTGAGGAGAAACAAGATAGAAAAGCTGAGCAAAATTGGTGGTTAGAACCATGAAAACAAGGGGAATAACCCACAGAAAATGAAAATCTCGAAAGCTTGTCCTGGAAAAAGGAAACGCCAAAAGAACTAAAGCAATAACTATGATGACGTAGGGTTCTGAGAGCCAGGAATAAGTGAGGAAAAAGATAAGCATTAAACCAATTGCTTTCTGAGTTAGTTCATTGAAACTTTTAGGAGGATCACGGTAAACCAAGTAATAACCCGCCAGCAAAGCAGGGATCCACAAATAACCTAACAATTGGAGTCCTGCTGGAAGGGTCACGGTGCCTCGTAAAATCTCCACTATACTGAAAGGGGTCATACCGCCAGCCCTCGTGAAAAAAGATGTCACTTGAGCACCTGATGAAGGTAAAACCCAGCCAAGCAGGTAGAAAGGCAAAATCCACAAACTAACAATAACTAATATGGCGATAAGTGAATATTGAATTGTTTTTCTCCAGCTCTTTCTTTGGGAAAATAAAATGGGCAAGCCAAGCAATGGAAAAGAAATCGGTTTCAAAACAACACTTAAAGAAAACAGTACTGCGCTGGTTTTAACCATGCCTTTGCTGAGGAAATAAATGGAAACCACACATAGGAGTGCGATTAGAGTGTCGAATTGCCCCCAAGCAGCGGTCGTTAGCAGAAGGAAAGGGTTGAAAAGCAAAAAAAGCCATGCGAACTTGATTTTTTCCCCGGATGCCCCTTGCCGCCGCAGAATGTTCCTTACAGCAAGTGCTAAACCTATGTTGGCTGCAATAACTGGAACTTTAACTGCAAAATTATAGAGAAAAATATTCGGCACAACACCGTATGTTAACCGGTAGATTGCTCCTAAGAGTAAAGGCCAAAGTGGGGGGTCTCCAATAATCGGGTTAATTCCGACCATGTGAGGAGAAAAAATCATGATCAGGTAATGTTGATATGGATTTAACCCAGAACCTACTAGGAACCCAGTATCAAGAAACGATGTTTGATCGTAGGCGTGTCCAAGAAAAACCGCCAACGGTACCTGCACCAAAACACTTAGAATAACCGCTACTAAATCGCGATGAAGTTTCAGCCAAAGTAAGCCGCTAACTCTCAAAACAAGCAACCAACAGTAAAGTAAACAAAATGTTGGTAATAAAGAAAAAGGGCAGATGATATTTTGCATCTTTTGGGAGCATAACTGGGTTTTTTCGGGTTTTGTTTTAGAAATAGTCTTATGGTTGTTTAGTTGATTGTATTTGCGAAGTTTG
>Ga0182021_10006004_pt1 | contig 14415 bp, 17 predicted proteins | sample 612E3MmetaG_FD_120493 | JGI IMG/M metagenome (GOLD analysis project Ga0182021, IMG submission 120493) | Permafrost microbial communities from Stordalen Mire, Sweden - 612E3M metaG (Illumina Assembly) | ecosystem: Environmental > Terrestrial > Soil > Wetlands > Permafrost | place: Sweden... | reverse complement strand
CTAGTCCCGGCAAGGTCAGCGCTGCGGGATGGGCGATCGACCCCGATACCAGCGCGCCCATCATCGTGCAGATGTACATCGACAGCCGGGCCAACGCGTTGACCTGGGCCAACCTGTCCAGGCCCGACGTCGGCGCGGCGTACCCCTCCTACGGTCCCAACCACGGCTACAGCCTGACGATGGCGACCACACCCGGCCCGCACACGATCTGCCTGTACGGGATCAACACCGGACCAGGTGCCAGCACCCAGCTCGGCTGTCGTGCCGTCACGGTCCATTGAGCTGACCATCACCAGAGTAATGATGGGCGGTGCCCACCGCGCAGGGGTTCTCTCTTCTTGGTCATGTCGAACGGTCGGGCTATGTCCAGGTCGGCAGATCGTAACGGCGATCGCCTCGGTCAGCGATTCGTCCCATGGGTGGTGGCGGGTCGAAGAACACTGGCCCCGTAACCTTGACCTTCGTGAAGACCTTTGAGCAGTTGCATGCCGAGTTGACCGATAAGGCTGCGACGCGCCCGCAAGGGTCGGGCACCGTAGCCGAGCTGGACGCGGGGGTCCACGCTATTGGCAAGAAGATCGTCGAAGAGGCGGCCGAGGTGTGGATGGCTGCCGAGTATGAAGGCAGTGCACGAACGGCCGAGGAGATCAGCCAGCTGCTTTATCACATACAGGTGATGATGCTTGCCGCTGACATCTCTCTCGACGACGTTTACGCCTATCTCTGACCCGACGACCGTCTTCAACCCAAGGACCTCATTACATGTTACGAATTGCTGTGCCGAACAAGGGTTCTCTGTCCCTGGCTGCTGCTGAGATGTTGCGCGAGGCGGGGTATCGCGGGCGACGCGACCCCAAGGAGCTCGTGTTGACCGATCCGGACCACGATATCGAGTTCTTCTTCCTGCGGCCGCGAGACATCGCGGTCTACGTTGGCTCGGGCAGCCTTGACGGCGGTATAACCGGACGTGACCTCCTCTTGGACTCGGGCACCGCAGCGGTCGAGTCCATGGCCCTGGGATTCGCCGCCTCGACGTTCCGCTTCGCTGCACGACCCGGAGTCGCCGCGAGCGTCCAGGACATCGACGGCAAGCGAGTGGCAACGAGCTACGCCGGGCTGGTGTCCACCTATCTTGGCGAGCACGGTGTCCGGGCTGACGTCGTCCGGCTCGACGGTGCGGTGGAGACGGCCATCACGCTGGGTGTGGCAGACGTCATCGCCGACGTCGTCGAAACCGGGTCCACGCTGCGCCAGCAGGGGCTGGAGGTCTTCGGCGATCCCATCCTGCGCAGTGAGGCCGTCCTGATCCAGCGCTCGGACAACGAGTCCCAAGTTGCCCTCGACGTCTTGGCGCGCCGTCTTCAGGGCGTGATCACCGCACACAGTTACGTGATGATGGACTACGACGTACGGGTCGAGCTGGTGGAGCAGGCCTGCGCCCTTACCCCGGGCTTGGAGTCACCGACCGTGTCACCTCTGCACGACAGGGGGTACGCCGCGGTGCGGGCGATGGTGCCCCGGCACCGCACGAACCAGTTGATGGACGACCTCTACGATTTGGGCGCGCGAGCGATTCTGATCACCGACATTTCTGCCTGCCGCCTCTGATGTCCAGCGCGACGACTGACCATCGCGCCCAGTCGGACCCATACGCGGTGTTCCGCCCCCGCGCGGGGCGGTGGGTTGCAGCCGCGATGTCGGTGCTTTCCATTGTGATCTTCACCGGCGGCGCCTTCTCGATGCCGTCGGTAAGTTCAGCCGCCGCTGGTTGGAGCGTCTCAGACCGGTTGCTGCTGACTTGTTGCGGCCTGGTGGTTGCCGCTGCGCTATGGCGCTTCGCATCGATTCGGGCCGTCCCCTCGACCAGCGGCCTGGTGATCCGCAATCTGCTTACGACCCGCTCGCTGCAGTGGGCTCAGATCGTCCGTGTGCAGTTCGGTGGCGGTGCCCCGTGGGTCAGCGTGGACCTGGATGACACCGATACGGTTGCAATCATGGCGATCCAGAGGGCTGATGGTGCCTTTGGTAGGGCTGAGGCAGCACGATTGTCGGCGCTCGTGCAGGTTCACAGCGGGTCTCAAACCGCGGGCTGAGGTTTCCCATCCTGCAGGTCGCTAAGGGGCCTTGCCCACGGCCGGCTTCATCTGTTGGCCGGGCCCGTCGGGGCCGTTGTGAGCAAGCCCATCGACAACCAGATCACCTAGAAGTTTGCCGGTGAGATCCCTTCGGGCCCCACACACCTTGCGTATGACCCAGCATCGGCCGACTGCCGCTCATCGCGAGGTGTTGATGATGAGGTCCGCGCGGCTTCGAGTCCCGTCGCTTTTGAACAGGGAATCTTCGTGCGCTGCCCAGCGCCGCCAGTGCGATAGATACGACTCCCCGTCGCGCTCGATGCCCCGTCGGAATCGTTCCTCGCGGTCCGCCTCCAGCCAGATGAGCGTCGAGAGGAACTGCCAACCCGGTTTCGCGCCCGAGCCGACCCCCTCGATAAGCAGCAGATCTGTCGACGGCAGGCCGCGCCATTCGCCATACCGGTCGTGCTCCCAGTCCCATCGCCGATAAGTCCCCTGCTCGCCCCGCCCAAGAGGGGCCAGAACCTGGTTATGCACGTCGGCCACGGCCTGGGCCAGGCCGTCCCAGCCTGGATAGAGATCGTCCATGTGCAGGGTCTGGGCGCTCGGGAGCTGCTGTGCCAATGCGGTCGCGAAGTCAGTCTTGCCTGCCCCACTGGGCCCGTCGACTGCCACGACTTTTGTTGTGCCGCAACGCGGTCGGGCACTGTTGATGATCAACAATGCTGAGGCGATCGCCTCGTCTGTTACCGCGAAGTGCATGTGAGGACTGTAGAGCGCCCCGGACCTGGTGGTGAGGCTCGGTAGGCTCGCGGTGTGAATGTCGCGATACGGGTCATCCCCTGCCTTGATGTTGACTCCGGCCGAGTGGTCAAGGGGGTCAATTTCGAGAACCTGCGTGATGCCGGCGACCCGGTCGAGCTGGCCAGACGTTACGGCGAGCAGGGAGCAGACGAGCTGACCTTCCTTGATGTGACCGCCAGCAGCGGCAACCGCCAGACCACCTATGACGTGGTTCGCCGGACCGCCGAGGAGGTCTTCATCCCGTTGACCGTCGGCGGGGGCGTGCGCGAGGTAGATGACGTGGACCGTTTGTTACGTGCCGGGGCCGACAAGGTGGGGGTCAACACCGCGGCAATCTCGCGACCGGGCCTTATCGCCGACATCGCTGATCGTTTCGGCTCCCAGGTTCTGGTGCTGTCGGCGGATGTCCGGCGCAGACGCGACACCTCGGGTGTGGCCACAGGCGAGTTTGAGGTGACCACGCACGGCGGTCGTAAGGGGACAGGCCTGGATGCAATCGCGTGGTGCGCGCGGGCTGCCGAGCTTGGCGCGGGGGAGATCTTGCTCAACTCGATGGACGCCGACGGCACCAAGGATGGTTTCGACCTGGAGCTGATCCAGGCAGTCCGGGGGGAGGTCAGCGTGCCCCTGATCGCCAGCGGTGGCGCGGGCGCTGCCACGGACTTTGCTCCTGCCGTCGATGCCGGGGCCGACGCCGTGCTGGCGGCAAGTGTGTTCCACTTTGGTGAGCTCACCATCGGCCAGGTGAAGGACGCGCTGCGCAGCCACGGTCTGCCCGTCCGCTGACTGACAGGGTTGCGGTTCAGAGGGCAGAGAGAGCTTCCTCTGAGCCGGATAGATCGACCTGGGCCACGCGCTGGCGTCCGAACGAGTACAGCAGCAGCTCGGCGGGCGCGCCGGTGAACACGACGGTGCCAAGATCAGTGGTGTCGTGAACCTGGCGTTCGCCAAATGTGGGCGCCACCACGACAACACCCACCCGGGCCCTGGCATGCTGCAGCCGGGTGGCCTTGACGACGAGGCCCCACAGCGCCGACTCGAGGTCGCAAGGGAGCTCGCGGGCGTTCCAGTCTGGCCCGCCCCGAAGGACATCCTCGTGGTGAACAAAGAACTCTGCGGTGTTGATGGCCTCGTCCACCGGCCCCAGCGAAGTCGGCGACCAAGCCGGGGGACCGGTGCGGACCTCGTTGACCAGGCGGGGCCAGTTCCAGGCTGCATACGCGTTCTGCACCCTCTGCAAACGGCCCTTCATCGCGGGTAGCACGATAGCCGGGGCGACATCGGGTCGACGCTCGCGCACCACAAGGTGGGCCGCCAGATCACGGGTCATCCAAGGCGCGCACAAGGTCGGCGCGTCCGGACCAACCAGCTCGAGGGTGTCACACAGTGCCTGGCGCTCACTTCTGGCAAACCGAGTCATTGCCCCATCTTGGCACTGGCGTCCTCGCGCCCCGCTGCGGGAGGCTTGAGCCGAACCCGGCATACCATGCTGCAAAGGGCTCAAGGCACCTCGACGATAGAGACGCCGAGCAGGACGGCGCACAGCGCGCTGAGCAGTGCGACGGTCGCCGAAATGTCTTTGAGGAAAGGGTCTTGACGAAGGCGTGCAGTGCGGCGCCAACTCCGGAAGGTACGACGAACACCATCTTGAGCATCAAGGTGGTCCGGTACGCATCGCTTTGCTTGCCGGCAGCGGCGATCAGCCACACGCCCGTGACGACCAATAGTGCGAACGCAGGCCAGGCCACCCAGGCAAAGACGCGGGCTGCGGGCGACCGCCGCCGGCGCGGTCCGGCGCAGTGGTTCAACAAGCGCGAGAAGCGCAATCTGGCCGCCCACCCAGATGGTCGCACCGAGCACACGCAGGGTGAGTCGCACCACGTCGAGGTTGGTTATCAGGGCCACTTCATCCAACAGTGCCGGATCTGGTGGGTCCGCCCAGGGGCTCGCACGGCAGAATGTGCAGGATGACCCCGACATCCTCGCAGTCCGCTCTCTCCACCGAGGTGGCCGTGCGCTTGAAGCGCGACCCCGACGGTCTCGTCTGTGCCGTCGTACAGCAACACGACAGCGGTGAGGTGCTCATGGTCGGCTGGATGGACGACGAGGCACTTCATCGCACGTTGACATCGGGGCGGGTGACGTTCTGGAGTCGCAGTCGCGGTGAGTACTGGCGCAAGGGCGACACGTCCGGCCACGCGCAATACGTCAAGACCGTCGCGCTGGACTGCGACGGGGACGCACTTCTCGTGCGCGTCGAACAGATCGGTGCGGCCTGCCACACCGGGGCGCGCAGTTGCTTCGACGACCACGACCTGGGCGCGGTCGAAGGGCATTTCGTGAGTGAACTGGCTCACAGTGAGCTAACCCCAGATGAGTGAGGCTGCCCAGGGGCGGGGAGCGGACCGTCGCACGCCCAACCTCGGCTACGGCGTGACGTGGCCCGCTCTGGACACGTTCACCGATCTGGCCCGCACTCGCCGGGTCATCCCGGTGGTGCGCAGGCTGCTGGCCGATGCCGAGACACCGGTAGGCGTCTACCGCAAGCTTGCAAAGAATGAACCGGGCACTTTTCTGCTGGAGTCGGCCGAGCATGGAGGAGTCTGGTCGCGCTACTCCATTGTGGGCGCCGCGTGCAGTGCCGTACTGACCGAGAAGGACGGCCTCACGTACTGGATCGGCGACCCGCCGGTAGGGGTTCCGACTGGCGGGAACCCGTTAGAGACGTTGCGCGATACCGTCTCTGCGCTGGCAACCGACCCGATCCCGGGTCTGCCACCGCTGACCGGCGGCATGGTCGGGTCCATCACCTACGACGCGGTGCGTCGCTGGGAGCGGGTTCCTGACACCACCGCTGACGAACTGAGGCTACCTGAGCTGTCCATGATGCTGGCCACAGATCTGGCGATTCTGGATCATGCTGATGGATCCCTGCTGCTGGTCGCCAATGCCATCAACTACGACGCGACCGACGAGCGGGTGGAGGACGCCTGGACCAACGCGGTCAGCCGGCTGGACCGGATGACCACCGACCTGGCGGTCGCGGCTCCTAGCACGGTGGCTGTCATCGAGCCGACCGAGCCGCAGGCTTCCAGCAACCACACTCCTGAGCAGTTCTACGACATGGTTGAAGCCGGCAAGGAGGCCATTCGCGATGGAGAGGTCTTCCAGGTCGTGCTCTCACAGCGGTTCGCGATGGACTGCCCCGCCGATGCCCTGGACGTCTATCGCGTCCTTCGCGCGTCCAACCCGAGCCCGTACATGTATCTCCTACGTCTGCCTGCACCCGACGGCACGGTTTACGACGTCGTGGGCTCAAGTCCCGAGGCGCTCGTCAAGGTGACTGGCCGTCGGGCGATCACCCATCCAATTGCGGGCTCGAGGCCGCGAGGTGACACCCCCGAAGCGGACGTCGCCAACGGTGAGGACCTACTGGCTGACGCCAAGGAGCGTTCCGAGCACGTCATGCTCGTCGACCTCTCGCGAAACGACCTACAACGGGTGTGTCATGCCGGCACCGTCGACGTGGTGGAGTTCATGACGATCCGGCGGTACAGCCACATCATGCATCTGGAGTCCACGGTTGTCGGTGAAATTCGGCCCGAGAAGAGCGCCTATGACGTGCTCAGGGCAACGTTCCCGGCCGGAACCCTATCGGGGGCGCCCAAACCTCGCGCAATGGCGCTGATCGACCATCTCGAGCCGAGCCGTCGTGGCATCTATGGCGGGGTCGTCGGCTATCTCGACTTTCACGGCGACCTGGACATGGCCATTGCGATCCGTACCGCCGTAATCAAAGGCGGACAGGCCTACGTCCAGGCAGGTGGAGGGATCGTAGCCGATTCGGTGCCTCGTCTGGAGTTCGAGGAGAGCGTCAACAAGGCCGCAGCCGCCCTGCGAGCTGTTGCTGCGGCGTCTGGGTTGCGGTCGCCGTGATGGACCGGCTGAGCAGCAAGCGGACGGTGCTTGTCGTCATGATCGTGGCTGCCTCGATCGTCCTGATCAGTGGATCTCAACAGTGGGTCTCTGGCTCAACCGGCGATCTCGCGCTCGGTGCAGGTGCGCTGCACGGTAGGGGCTCTGACGTCGCGCCGGGTGCCATGGCGGCCGCTCTGGTGGGGTTGGCCTCGGCGGTGGTCGCAGCCACATCCGGAAGTGTGGTGCGCGCCGTCGCTGCGTTCTGCGCGCTGATGGCTGCGGTCCTGGGCGCGACAGTGATCATTTCGGTCCTGGTCGACCCCAGTGGCGCGCTGGGCAAGCTGGCGGCCGCCAGCACCGGGCGCAGCGGGACGCTCGCAGCTCACGGCCAGGACGGAGGCTGGGCGTGGGCCGCGCTCGCCGCCATGGTTGTCTTGGGGGTCGGTGGTCTGGGCGCGCTGGTCGGTCGGCAGCGTTGGCGCGGGCTCTCCACCAGATATGACGCCGGCGAGCCGGCAGCCGGACAGGGATCGGCCTGGGATCAGCTCTCCCGGGGCGAGGATCCCACCGCCGAGACCTGAGCCAAAGGGGTTCCTGACGTCGGCCGGCGCTGACAAGATGGCCTCGAACCCAAGAGCAGCACACAGTGACGGCTCATCCATTGAACTGGATGAGCTCCCTATCGAGGAGAAGACCCATGGCAGAGCACCCGGACGGCCAGAGCACCGCAGCCTGGACCGCCGTAGCGATCTTGTTGCTGGCCACATTCCTGATCAGTCTGGCCATCGTGATTCTGAGCTGGCCGATGGCTATCGTCGGCATCGTCTTGATCGTGGTGGGTGCGGCTGCCGGCAAGATCCTGGCAATGGCGGGTTTCGGTCAATCCAAGCGGGGGGCATTCACCCAAGAGCACTGAAGCTCGATGATCGCCCCCCAAGGGGGTCGGTTCGGCGCATCCATGGACCCGCCGATAGCCTTACAGGGTGCCCACTGTCCTGGATGAGATCATCGATGGGGTTCGTGAGGACCTCGAAATTCGGGCGGCCCTTGTCCCGCTGGACGAGCTGAAGGCCCACGTACGGCGAGTTCCGACGGCCATCGACGCATATGCGGTTCTACGCGGTGGAGATGGCGTCAAGGTGATCGCGGAGGTCAAGCGTTCCAGCCCGAGCAAGGGCGCCCTGGCCATCATCGCCGACCCGGCGGGGCTGGCTGTGGACTATGCCGCCGGTGGGGCGAGCGTTATCAGTGTCCTGACCGAACGGCGCCGTTTCGGGGGCAGCCTCGAGGACCTGGCAGCGGTGCGCGCGGCGGTTGACGTCCCCGTGCTGTGCAAGGACTTCGTGGTCTCCTCCTACCAACTGTGGGAGGCGCGCGCCTGTGGCGCCGACGTCATCCTGCTGATCGTGGCGGCCCTGGACCAACCCACACTGGTCGGTTTGCGAGAGCGCGCCGAGTCATTGGGGATGACAGCTCTGGTTGAGGTTCATGATCAGGCCGAGACCAAGCGGGCCGTTGAGGCGGGTGCTCGCGTGATCGGAATCAACGCCCGGGACCTCAAGACGCTCGAGGTAGACCGCAACACTTTTGCGCGACTTGCTCCCGGGGTCCCCCCCGGGATTGTCAAAGTCGCTGAATCCGGGGTCCGCGGACCACATGACGTGCTCGAATACGCCAGGGCCGGCGCATCAGCGGTGCTCGTGGGTGAGAGCCTGGTCATCGGTGGTAGGCCCCGTGCAGCCGTAGCCGACCTCGTTGCCGCAGGTGCCCATCCAGCGTTGCGCCAGCAGGGAGTCTGATGAACAACCAGTCCAGAACAGATGCGATGGGTCCGCCGGTCGGCCGATTCGGCGCCTATGGCGGTCGCTACGTTCCCGAGGCGCTCATGGCTGCGCTCGAGCAGTTGGATGAGGCAAGGCTCAAGGCGAAGGTCGACCCGGCGTTCCAGGGTGAGCTTGAGCGCCTGCACCGTACGTACACCGGCCGCCCGAGCATCATCACCGAGGTCGCGCAGTTCGCTGAGCACGCCGGGGGAGCCCGAATCCTGCTCAAGCGCGAGGACCTCAACCACACGGGCTCGCACAAGCTCAACAACGTCCTCGGCCAGGCGCTGCTGACCAAACGAATGGGCAAGACGCGAATCATCGCCGAGACCGGCGCCGGTCAGCACGGCGTTGCCAGCGCGACTGCGGCCGCCCTGATGGGCCTCGAGTGCGTGGTCTATATGGGAACCAAGGACACACAGCGTCAGGCGCTGAACGTGGCCCGGATGCGGCTGCTCGGTGCCGAGGTCATCCCTGTGAGCCACGGCAGCGCGACCTTGAAGGACGCGATCAATGAGGCGATGCGTGACTGGGTCGCCAATGTCGAGACCACTCACTACGTGCTCGGCACCGTCACTGGCCCGCACCCGTTCCCCGAGATGGTGCGTGACTTCCAACGCATCATCGGTGTCGAGGCACGGGCCCAGGTGCTTGACCTCGTCGGTCGTCTGCCTGACGTTGTGTGCGCCTGTGTCGGAGGGGGCTCCAACGCGATGGGCATCTTTCACCGCTTCATCGATGACCAGTCTGTCCGCCTGATCGGGCTCGAGGCCGGCGGTGAGGGCGTTGACACGGGCCAGCACGCTGCTCGCTTCAGCACTGGGTTCCCAGGGGTCCTGCACGGTGCGTTCACCTATGTCCTTCAGGACGAGGACGGACAGACACTGCAGTCCCATTCCATCTCGGCCGGGCTGGACTATCCCAGCGTCGGGCCCGAGCACTCGTTCCTGCGGGACACCGGCCGCGCGGAGTACCGCCCGATCACTGACACCCAGGCCATGGACGCTTTCTCGCTGTTGTGCCGGACTGAAGGGATCATCCCTGCCATTGAGAGTGCACACGCGCTTGCAGGCGCGCTGGAGATCGGGCGCGAGCTCGGCCCTAGTGCCGTCATCCTGGTCAACTTGTCAGGTCGCGGTGACAAGGATGTCGACACGGCCGCTCGCTGGTTCGGGTTGCTCGATGAGGGGTCGCAACTAGACGGGTTGGAGCACCAGTGAGTGGCGTCGGAGCAGTCCTGGCTAAGACCAAGGCGCAGGGCCGGGCCGCGCTCGTGGGGTACCTGCCCGTCGGGTTCCCGGATGTGCAGTCATCGATCGACGCCATGGTCGCCATGGTCGAGTCCGGCGTGGACATCGTCGAGATCGGCGTGCCCTACACCGATCCGCTGATGGACGGCCCGGTCATCGCCCATGCGGCGGACGTCGCCCTCCAGAATGGGACCAGGTTGAGCGACGTCTTCACCGCCGTGCGGGCTGTTGCCGATGCCGGTGCTCCTGCGCTGGTCATGACCTACTGGAATCCCGTCCTTCGCTATGGCGTTGAGCGCTTTGCTGACGACCTGGCCAAGGCCGGCGGCGCGGGACTGATCACCCCAGACCTGATCCCCGACGAAGCGGCCGAGTGGATGGCGGCTGCCGAGCGAAATTGCCTGGACCATGTCTTCCTCGTGGCCCCCAGTTCCACCCCGCAGCGGCTCCGGAGCACGACCTCGGCGTGCAGTGGCTTCGTCTACGCTGCGTCCAGCATGGGAGTCACGGGGGCACGCCGGACGGTCGGTGATGCGGCCCAGGTGCTGGTCACCCGGACCCGCCTGGTGACCGACCTGCCGATCTGCGTCGGACTCGGCGTCTCCACCGGCGCCCAGGCGGCGCAGGTTGCCGGGTTCGCCGACGGCGTTATCGTCGGCTCGGCCCTGGTGCGTTGCCTCAGCGACGCGGGCACGCGCGGCGAGGGTCTGACCGCGCTTCGTAAGCTCTCGGTCGACCTGGCTGCAGGCGTCCGAAATGGGCGCTGAGGTCGTGGGTCGCAGCAGTCAACGGGATACCGGTCTGCTACTCGACCTGATCGGGCTGCTCGCCCGCCTGATTCTCGGGATCGTCCTCATCTGGGCGGGGGTGTCCAAGGTGACCCATCCAGCGGTCTCGGCGCAGGCGGTGCGCGCGTACCAGATTCTGCCGTACGACTTTGCGGGCTATGTGGGCTACGCCTTGCCCGTGCTCGAGATCCTGGTCGGGCTGCTCCTGGTGGCGGGTCTTCTCACTCGTTGGTCCGCAGCGGTGGGCGGCCTTTTGATGCTGGCTTTCATCATCGGCATCAGCTGGGCTTGGGCCCACGGGTATGCCCTTGACTGCGGCTGTTTCGGCGGCGGGGGAACCATCGCGGCCTCCCAAACGCAATACCCATTGGAAATACTGCGCGACGTGGGACTGGCAGCCTGCGCTGGGTGGCTCGTCGCTCGTCCTTCCACTTCATACAGTCTTGATCACCGTTTGTTCGGATAAAGGAGACCCACCCAGATGCGTCCCGACGCCTCAAAAAAGATCGCCAAGGCCACGCCAAAGAGCGGCCCCAACCCGGTCGTTATTGGTGCGATCATTGCCGTGGTGGTGATCTTGGCGGTCGTGGTGGCCATCGTGATCGGTAGCAACAGCAAGTCCGGGCCATCAGCGACTGCCTCAGGCAATCCCGTTCCAGCGGGCGTTGTCGGCGGAACCGGCGGGGGCATCTTTGCCAACGCCACGACGGCCAAGAGCAACGCCCCGACGATGGACGCCTATGAGGACTTCCAGTGTCCAACCTGTGGTGAGCTCGAGAGGACGTTGGGGCCGCAGATTCGCACGCTGGCGGACGCTGGCCAGATCAAGCTCGTTTACCACATGATGTCTTTCCTGGACGCCAACCTGGGCAACGACTCCTCGACGCGGGCCGCAAACGCGGCCGCCTGTGCGGCAGACGCGGGTAAGTTCCTGCAGTACCACGCCGCGGTATTTGCCGGACAACCCACTCAGGAGGGTGCCGGCTATACGAACGCCCAGCTCACGCAGTTCGCCAAGACCGCCGGGATCACCGGAAGCGCGCTGACGACCTGGCAGCAGTGCGCGACGTCGGCTCAGCACGCCCAGTACGTCACCGATGTCGAGACGGCCTCTGGCAAGGCCGGGGTGAACGGCACGCCCACCATTAAGCTCAACGGCACAGACATCACCAAGACCATGACGACCCCTGAGGCTCTGGTCGCAATGGTAAAGGCCGCCACGCATTGATCACATCCATTCCGAGTCCGTCTCAAGGCGTTTGGTTCATCGGCCCGATCCCCATCCGGGCGTACGCGATGTGCATTCTCGCGGGCATCGTCGTGGCGATCTGGATCACCCAGAAAAGGCTCACCCCCCGGGGCGGGAAGCCCGGTCAGGCGCTGGACGTGGCGGTGTGGGCTGTCCCGTTCGGGATCGTCGGTGGTCGGATCTATCACGTGATCACGGACCCCGAGCTGTACTTCGCCGCGGGCAGGAACCCGTGGAATGCGTTCGCGATCTGGAATGGCGGACTAGGGATCTGGGGAGCCGTCGCGCTGGGCACTGTGGGGGCCTGGATCGGCTGTCGTCGTCACGGAGTTCGCCTCCTGGACTACGCCGATGCGGCTGCCCCCGGGATAGTCCTTGCCCAGGCGATCGGTCGCTGGGGCAACTACTTCAATCAGGAGCTGTTCGGTGGCCCTACCTCTCTGCCGTGGGGGCTGGAGATCTCACCGGCTAATCGGCCCCCGGGGTACACGCAGTATGCGACCTTCCAGCCGACCTTCCTCTACGAGTCGTTGTGGTGCGTGCTTGTTGCCCTGGCCCTGGTGCAGATCGACCGTCGGTTCACTCTTGCCAAGGGCCAGATATTCGCGCTCTACGGGATGCTCTACACGATCGGTCGCGGATCCATCGAGTTGTTGCGCACCGACCACGCCAACCACATCCTGGGGCTGCGACTCAACGTCTGGACTTCGGTGATCGTCTTCGCCGGTTCAACGTTCGCTTTCTGGTACTTCGGGGTTCGGGCGCGACGCACTGGCCAGGAAGTCAACGGGTCGGCCGGACCTGCGCCGCGCGAACCTGCGCCAAACGAACCTGTCGTGGATTCCCCTCAACCATCTCAGCATTCGGACTGAGGGGATCCACCGTTAAGTAAGGATTTGGAGGTTTCCGGTATTCTGACAGTTCCTCGTTGGCCAATGCCGTCCATGCAGGTTCCCCGAGGTGCTTCTAGATACTTCAAGGACGGTGTCTGATCGTGGCTTCTTCGTTGTTCTCGGCCCAGCCGACGAACCAAGGGTTATACAACTCCGATTTCGAGCACGACGCATGTGGCGTCGCGCTCGTGGCGACCATGCGCGGAAGCGCGGGTCACGACATCATCGACCATGGTCTGACGGCTCTGCGCAACCTTGAGCACCGTGGTGCGACCGGCGCGGACCCACTGGTCGGAGACGGCGCCGGCATCCTCACTCAGATCCCGGATGCTTTCCTGCGTGAGGTGGTGGACTTCGAACTGCCACCACGAGGCGCCTACGCCGCGGGCATGGCTTTCCTGCCTGTCGATAAGGACGAGCGCGCCGCCGCCGTGGCCACGATCCTTCTCCTGGCCAAGGAGGAGGGCCTGAATGTCTTGGGGTGGCGCGATGTACCTGTAGCGGCCGAGATCGTCGGCGACGCGGCCCGGGCATGTATGCCCTTCTTCCGCCAGCTGTTCATCACGGCGGCGGCCGGTCGGGTTGTCGGCCTGGGTCTGGAACGTCTGGCTTTCTGCCTGCGCAAACGTGCCGAACATGAAGCCGCGGTCTACTTCCCGTCGCTGTCGGGACGCACGATGGTCTACAAGGGCATGCTCACAACCAACCAGTTGGAGCTCTTCTTCCCCGATCTGTCCGATCACAGGTTCACCAGCGAGCTGGCACTGGTTCACTCACGTTTCTCGACCAACACCTTCCCCTCGTGGCCGTTGGCCCACCCTTACCGGCTGATCGCCCACAACGGCGAGATCAACACGGTTAAGGGCAACCGAAACTGGATGAAGGCCCGTGAGAGCCAGCTCGCCAGCGAAGTGATTCGTGGAGACCTTGCTCGTCTCTTCCCGATCTGTAGCGAGGGGGCCTCGGACTCGGCGACGTTCGACGAGGTTCTGGAGCTGCTACATCTGGGCGGACGTTCGTTGCCGCACTCCGTCCTGATGATGATCCCCGAGGCGTGGGAGAACCACACAGAGATGGACCCGGCGCGCAAGGCGTTCTATGAGTACCACGCCACCTTTATGGAGCCCTGGGACGGTCCGGCCTGCATCACCTTCACCGACGGCACCGTCATTGGCGCGGTTCTGGACCGCAACGGTCTGCGCCCTGGGCGCTACTGGATCACTGATGACGGCCTGGTAGTCCTTGCGTCTGAGACCGGAGTCCTGGACCTCGAGCCGGGCCGAGTGGTCCGCAAGGGCCGGCTTCAGCCAGGCCGGATGTTCCTGGTCGACACCGAGCACGGCCGCATCGTCAGCGACGACGAGGTCAAGTCGTCGCTGGCTGCTGAGAATCCCTACGAGGACTGGTTGCATGCTGGCCTGATCAACCTGAGTGCGCTGCCCGAGCGGGAGCACGTCGTGCACACCGCAGCATCGGTGGCCCGACGTCAGCAGACCTTCGGCTACACCCAAGAAGAACTGCGGATCCTGCTGGCTCCGATGGCCAGGACCGGTGGAGAGGCGTTGGGCTCGATGGGCACAGACAGCCCCATCGCAGTGCTGTCCGAGCGCCCTCG
>Ga0182021_10006002_pt1 | contig 14417 bp, 13 predicted proteins | sample 612E3MmetaG_FD_120493 | JGI IMG/M metagenome (GOLD analysis project Ga0182021, IMG submission 120493) | Permafrost microbial communities from Stordalen Mire, Sweden - 612E3M metaG (Illumina Assembly) | ecosystem: Environmental > Terrestrial > Soil > Wetlands > Permafrost | place: Sweden... | reverse complement strand
TTAACGGTCAAAGCATAGGCAAACGTATCATAGGCTTAAAGGTAGTCAGAACCGACGGCAAAAAAATGTCCTACGACCACGCTGCTGTACGGAACTTTGGCAAAGTATTGCCGTTGCTACCTTTTGACTTGCTCATAGGTTGGCGAATTAAAAACACTGCATTCATGAGGTATTTTGACAAGTTCGCTGGAACGACAGTTATTGATTTGCGGTCTCATCTTCGTAAACCTACATCGGATTCAAAAGTGCCTTCAGAAGCAGTGCCACAAGTTTAAATCGAAAAATCACATTTTGAAATAAAGAAAGAGAAATAAACTCGGCAAACGCAATCCTTTCTGTTCATAAAGGTGGTTATGTGTCAGCAAAAACTCAAGTTAACATCAACTCAGCTTACAGGCTTCTTCACCCCATGCATACCGTTCTGGTTTCCTGTGTTGGAAAAGCCAACAAACCCAACGTAACCACAGTCGCATGGGCTATGCCGACCTCAATCCACCCCCCGCTCCTCGCTATCAGCCTTGCACCCACCCGCCACAGCCACACCCTAATCGAAGAATCAGGTGAATTTACTGTAAACATCCCAACAATGGAAATCCTCCAAGCAGTTTATTCATGCGGCTCCTTAACAGGCAGAAGCTTTGAGAAATTCAAAAAAGCCAACCTTACCCAACTGCCAGGCAAAAAAGTTAAGGCTCCAGCAATCCGCGAATGTATCGCTCACTTAGAGTGTGAATTGGATGGACAATTCACTACAGGCGACCACACCATTTTCGTCGGCAAAATCCTTGAAGCATACGCAAACGTGGGCGTCTTTTCCGAAGCCGGCTACGACCTTAAAAAAGCCCGCGTGCTCTACCATGCTGGTGGCAACAACTTTGCACTGCTTGACCCCAAGCTATACAAATCCTAACAGAAAAACACAAGATATAAAACGTTAATCCAATCTTAAGGTTGCCTATGACAAATAAAAAGAAGAAAAAATACCAGATAACACAAAAAACGATACCTCGAGAAACCACAGTAACATTCAAAGAAATTTCCGAATAAAAACTGATCTTCAAATAATATTTTTGTTGATTAAATTGGTGATTTTGGTTCAATAGTTGATTTCTGTGGAGCAAAATAGCCCTAATAATTATGGCTGTTGTGATTGCTGTTTTGTCGGTTGCTTTAGTTGTTGTGATTTGGAGAAGAATGGCTGCACATTAAATTTGGTCGTATGTTGCTTTATCATATTAGTCAATAATTTTAAATTTTATTTCTTAACATTTGAATTAAAAATTTATTGTATAAATTAAAGAAATCTTCTTTTCCTATATTCTGATTAATTTAATATACATCTTGTTCGGTATTACCCCTAACGGATGGGTGCTCGCCCATCCGAAAAAATACAAAAGGAAAGAAAAAGAAATGAATATATCAAAAAATAAAAAAATAAAAACCACAATTTCAATGATTCTAATACTATCTATGATTGCTTCAATTGCCTATGTTAGCGCAGACGTTGTTAACGTGAACGGTAAGACTTTGGTTGTAGGCAAAATCCACACTTGGCTCTATGTTGGTACAAGCGCTGGAGGCGGAGGCGTCGCTGATGTCGGCGTTGGCCAACAGATGCTAATTACTGCATGGACCAAAGACATGCCACCTGACGTCGGAGAAACAGCAAATCTAATTACGACTCCGGATGGCAGAGCTGGATGGTATGGCGTAACAGTTACCCTTACAAAGCCTGACAATACAACAGAAACCTTAGATATGGGCTATAGTGACCCTGTCGGCAACAATTACAAGACCTATACACCTGATCAAGCTGGCGAATACCAAATTCAAGCGCACTTCCCCGCAACTTGGAAGAACAGCACTAACCCTACAGAAGCACATGAAGCAGGCTATCCAAATCTTGCAGCCACCTTATATAGTGCAGCAGACAGCCCAGTAGAGACTTTTACCGTAACAAGTGAACCAACACCTATGTTCCCAGTGTCACCTGTTCCAAACGACTATTGGACCCGCCCAGTAAGCAGTGCCAGCAGAGAATGGTACACACTTACAGCTAACAAGCTTGGGGGCGCCTCAGGCGTATGGCCAGTAGGTAGCTCTGGAGGTAACGTTGGCAGTTTCTATTACGGTAGTGGACCAATGAGCGCTCATATTCTATGGACTAAACCGTATTCAGTCGGCGGTATCATGGATCAACGTTACGGAGACACAACATTCGAAACCACACATTACCAAGGAACCTCTTTCTCAGCCACCATTATAATGGACGGCAAACTTTACTGGAGCCCACGCTACACCACGCACCAAAACCAAGGCTTAGAAGTCATTGACTTATACACAGGCAATACAATATACAAGAACTACACTGACTCCAACTTCAACTTCGCTTCAATCTACAACTACAACTCACCAAACCAAGACGGCGGGTTCGACTACCTGTGGAGACAAGCCGGTTCAAACACAGGAACAGCTGGATTAGTCACGCTTCAGTCAACAGCTTTCAGCATACCACAGGTCATTCAATTAGCTAACGCAACTGAAACTTCAAACTGCCAAATGCTTAGAATAGGCAATGACTACTCAGTAAACACATCATCTACACCAGTTAGCTTGGGTACAGTATGGCAAATGGTTGATGGATGGACAATGAACCCCATTACTCTCATTGCCAACGTCACTCAAACAACCAAAAACCTCGCAGGCCAAACCATAACAACCGGAGCAACGGGAACAAACGTCTACGGTCAAGACGGCAGCATACTCTACTACAACATCGTCAACCTCGGCACACCATCGAATCCACAGAACTACCTACAAGTATGGAACTCTTCTGCAGGAACAATGGTTGCTAGCCAAGATGGAACAGGATACTGGCAATGGAGACCCGCCGGCGGTCAATTCGGCGCATCTGACAACTACTTCGCAACTTCTGGAGCAATCCCCAACATAGTACACAACGGAGCCCTCTTCTTCTCACAGAACTTCACAATACCCAGCATAATGGGACCATACCCCTCAGTTGAAAACGGCACAATCCGGGCAATACGCCAAGACAATTATATGATCGTTGGAACTCAAGGATGGAACGACGGAATCAACGTACAAAAAGGTTGGATGGAAGCTATTAGTCTTGCACCTAACGCATCACGAGGCCAAAAGCTTTGGGAAATGACATACACACCACCATTCGCAGACCCAGCACTAAACGTCTCTAGACCAGCCACTTTCTCAGGAGGATTGGGCTTAGCAGGCGTTTACCCAGAAGACAACGTCCTAGTTTGGACTGATCCACAGACATGTGAACGATGGGTCTATGATCTAACCAGTGGTAATCTACTTTGGACAAGTCCACCAGAAAACCAGTATGAATACTACGGCATAAGTACACTCGTCTATCAACACCAACTTATCGGCTACGGAAACTACGGAGGACAAATCATTTCCTACGATATTAGAACCGGCCAAGAACTCTGGAACTACACTGCTGTAAACATTGGCTTTGAATCTCCATACGGCAACTACCCAACGTCAATCGCTGCAGTCTGTAACGGATTAATCTACACAACCACAAGTGAACACCACAACATTCAACCCATGTACAGAGGAGAAAACTTACGTTGTATCAACGCCACAAACGGACAAGAAGTTTGGAAAATCTTAGACTTCGGCAGCGGTGTATCAATCGCAGACGGCATACTAGTCAAAGGCAACAACTTAGACAACATGATCTACGCCTATGGTAAAGGTCCAAGTGCCACAACAGTTACCTCGTCACAGGACATTGCAATTCTTGGAGGCAAGGTAATGATAAAAGGTACAGTCACAGACCAAACCACCTCAGGCAGACACAACACTAACGGCGACGTAGACTTTACACTCCAAGGCACTCCAGCAATATCTGACGCAAGCATGTCAGCATGGATGGAATACAAATACGAGCAACAAGCAAAGCCAACCAACGCAACCGGTGTCCCAGTAGAATTAACCGCAATTGATCCAAACGGCAACTTTGTCACTTTGGGAACAGCTACCAGCGACATGAGCGGCAACTATGCTCTTCCATACACACCCGAAGTTCCAGGCATGTACCAAATCTTCGCCAACTTCAGAGGCACTAACTCCTATGGACCGTCATCCGCAACAGCATACATAGACGTAAGCAACGCAGCAGTTGCTCCAACAGTTGCACCAACACCACTAGCAACATCAGTAGCAGACACATACTTCATCCCAGCAATTGCAGGTCTGTTCATTTTGGGCATCATAGCAGTTGTGCTATTAGCCCTGATGATAAGAAAGAAAGCATAAGCAAACCAAACAAAAACAACAATCCCCTTCTTCTTTTTTTAGATTAATTCTAATAACTCTTCCATAACCAAAATCAAAGTCATTGTGCATAGTTTAACCTTAGAATAATTGGAATTTCCACGGTTTTAAATAGTCGCTTTTGGCTATTTTGGGTTAAGCGGTGCGGGAAAGGTTTATTTCATTGAGGGGCACTATGATGTGAAATTGCAGGCGGACGTCATAGTCCGTTGGGATGTGGTCCTTCGGGACTGAACCGTAAGCAAACAATACATAGGAGAAAAAATTTAGATGGCATATAAATACATAGCAGAAGAATGGGCTCAACCCGAAAAAAGCTTCGTTGAAGAACTTATGCGCCAACGCTTAGTGCAGTGGCGTAAACAACCAACCACATTACGCATCGAGCATCCAACAAGACTCGACCGCGCAAGGAAACTCGGCTACAAAGCCAAACAGGGCTTCGTAGTTGCCCGAACCAAAGTCCGCAGAGGGAATTTAAGAAAACTACGTCCACGATCAGGAAGACGCCCCAAACGCATGGGTGTCGCCAAATTTAAACCAGGAAAAAGCATCCGACTTATAGCAGAAGAACGAACCGCCAAAAAGTTTCCCAACCTAGAAGTCCTCAACAGCTACTGGGTAGGCGAAGACGGAAAACACAAATGGTTCGAAGTTATCCTCGTAGATCCCAACGCACCAACCATAAAGACTGACAAAGACGTCAGTTGGATAACAGAACCCCAACATGCAAGCCGTGTCTTCCGCAGCATGACCAGTGCAGGCAAAAACGTGAGGGGACTCCATCACCGCGGCAGAGGTTCCGAGAAAGCTCGTCCAAGCCGAAGAGTTGGTAACACACGCAGACACGGTGACTACCAAAAGAAAGGAGGAAAATAATTAGATGCACCACCTAAAAATCGTCATCATTAAACAGAACGGCCGACAAAGTGTCGGTCAAGGCTTTAGCCCAAATGAACTCAAAGAAGCCGGCGTAAACATGCAGAAAGCCAAACAAATTGGCCTGCGTGTTGACGTTAAACGCAAATCTACGCACCAAGAAAACGTTGACTGTATAAAAGCACACGCTAAAGCAACACCAAAAGTCGCAAAGCCTAAGCCAGTGTTCAAACAAAAAAAGCTAAAAGCTTAAACACACAACACACAACCGGTAACCAATGTCTTCTAAACCGCCAATAGCCTACATAGATATACGAGTCTTCGTACACGCAACTGAAGATCCAACTAAAGTCCAAAAAGCCGTACAAAACCTTCTGCCAGAAGAGCTGGCACAACCCCTTGGTTTCGAAAAAACCAACTGCACAGGACACCACGGAAACACCATAATCCTTTTTACTGCTGAGCTAACAGACAAAAAACTTCTTCCAAAAGCAATAGAAAAAATTGGTGCTGAACTAAGCATATTGGATAAAGAAGAATTGCAGCAAAACCTAAAACTTCATGTTGAAAAAGGTAACTTGTACCTGCGGTTCGATAAGCAATCAGCGTTTATGGGTGCCCTCAAATTTTCTCAAACTGATCCTATTCACCTAAAAATTCATTTCAAAAATAAGACTGCCCAGCAGATTGAGGAGTTTTCTAAGCAGATTGGGTTGCTGCCATGACCCGACCCTTCGTTGATCTGCATTTACGCATAAACACTAAAGACCAACCTGTAACACAGCGACTAATCATCAAAGCAGCGCAGATGGGTTACCACTTCATCAGTTTTCCATTCACTAACGTCGTTCATGAAACTGAATTTGTAGCGCTCAAAGCCGCATGCACTCAAGCAGGGATAGACTTCGTTTTACGCGCAGATTTTAAGCCCCGAACCCAAGAAGACCTAACGCTGTTTCTCCGCAAATTCAGAAGAAGCTTCGAAGTCATATGCATAGTTTGCGACAGCAAAGAGGTTGCACGTCAAGCTGCCAAAGACCGACGCGTAGACCTTTTAAATTTTCCAAACCTCGATTACCATAAACGATTTTTTGACCGCGCCGAAGCAGAACTTGCAAGCTGCAGTTTAGCCGCATTAGAAGTAGACATCAAACCTCTACTAGTTATGGAGGGTCCAGCTCGGGTTAGGTTGCTTTCATGTTTGCGGCGGGAAGTAGCAATCGCTCTTGAGTTCCATGTGCCTGTTGTGGTTTCCAGCGGTGTTGGCGAAGAGGTTTTGATGCGGTTGCCAAGGGATCTGGCAAGTTTGGGGTACCTCTTTGGGCTCAATGCATCGGAAGCTTTGGATGCAGTTTCAACAAATCCAGCCGTGATTGTTCTACGTAATCGGGAGAAACTCAGTTCAAGGTTTATTGCACCAGGTATTAGCATTGTTAAAGAAGGCAAACCAAAATGAAACGTGTTAAACGGCGCTACCTAGCGCTGCAACTGGAATCCGAAACCTTACCTAGCGAGCGCGAGTTCATGGACGCGGTTTGGGCTTCATTAACCAAATTGTATGGAGAAGTTGGTGCAAGTTTAGCAGGTTTGGTCCTGATTAATTTTGACGGAAAACGCAAGATTTTTGTGGTTCGCACTTCGCTTGCGTCTTTGCTGATGGTGAGGGCTTCGTTGGCTATGGTGACAGTGGTGGCTGGTAAGGCTGCTTCAGTTAATGTGTTGGCTGTTTCGGGTACGCTTAAGGCGTTATACGCGAATGTCGCCTAACTTATTTTTGAATGTAAAGGTTTTATTTACTTTAGGACAATACATTTTGAAGTTAAGTAATATATTGGCTTGGACAAACTTACAAAAATAGTGCAGAAACGTTTATCAATTACACGTAAGCGTTAATTAGCATTACCAAAACGCGTTTAAGAAACGCAAAACCAGACAAGAGCGCACAAAAAATGGACATAAAAGACTTCTATTTCAAACTCAAGCCCCTAAAAACCGAACCCATCATAGACGATACTACCCTCCGCGATGGTATCCAAATGCCGGGCTTAGCAGCTGGACCCAAAGACTCAGCAAAAATAGCCCAGTTGCTTAATGAAATAGGAGTTGAACGCATCGAACTCTTCCACTATCAAGAACCAGACAAAAAAGCGTGCAAATTAATCGGGGAATTAAACCTTGATTTACGAGTTGCCGGCTGGTGTAGAGCCGTCAAAGAAGATATCGACAGCGCAGTAGCATGTGGACTCAAAGAAGTCGGCATCTCACACCCTGTTTCAGACATACATTTTAAAGCTAAATGGCCAGAAAAAACCCGTGAACAAATCTTAGCGAACGTAGTTGATGTAACCGAATATGCAGCTAAGACATGTGGCCTTAGAACTTTTGTTCACGGTGAAGATAGCACCCGAGCGGACTGGGCCTTTGAAAGAGCCTTCATTAATGCCATTGCTGATGCAGGAGCAGAGTGTTACCGCATATGCGACACTGTTGGCATCGGCTTGTCAGATCCAGAAGCGCCCTTGCCTCATGGTATCCCCGCTAAAGTATTAGCCATCAAGAAGGAAACCCGCATCAGCGCCATCGAAATCCATGCCCACGACGATTTCGGCAATGCAGTTGAGAACACAATGGCTGCGATTAAAGCAGCTTCGGGCGTTTGGGACAAAGTTTACGCAAGCACCACCTACCTTGGCATCGGTGAGCGTGCAGGCAATGCCGAAACTGAAAAAGTCCTCTTAAACCTCTACCTACACTATGGAATCAACAAGTACAAGGACAAAACGGAGAAACTTAAGTCAACCGCCGATTTCATCGGAGAAGCAACAGGTTACATCGTTCCGCCAAACAAGGCAATCGTCGGCGACTACGGCTTCGCCCATGAATCAGGCATACATACACACGGTGTCCTAACCGACCCCTGGACCTATGAACCCTATCCCCCTGAACTAGTAGGCAACACACGTCGCTTAACCATAGGCAAACAATCCGGCAAAGGCATAATAAAACACAAAATCACAGAGCTATCAGGCAATGTTCCCGATGACGCAACGGTTGCCGCGGTCGTCGATACAGTTAAAGACATGTACGCAAGCGGACGTCGAGCATCTCTTAAAGAGGATGAATTCAAAAAAATCCTTCGAGTGCTACGAATTCTGTCTGAAAACAAAAATTGCCGCTAGAATGAAGAGAAAATACCCTCATTTTTCTTGCCTTTTTGGGCGATGCATGTTAAAACTTAAATAAGAATTTCTCGTCTTAAGGCAAGAGAGATAACTTGAGCTTAGCTGTTGAAGCAATATCGTTAACTAAACAGTTTGGTCAAGTAAGAGCTCTTGACAGCATAAGTTTTAACATTAAACCCGACGAAATCTATGGGTTAATCGGGCCCAATGCTGCAGGAAAAACCATCCAGCGTTATCAAAGGCACAATCACCAACGGCGTAAGTGTCAGTGTATTGTCAAGTTTAATGTTGACGCAGTCGATTGCTTTGCCCATCACAATCATAATTATGTTGACTTATGCCATGCAAATCGCCGCGACCAGCGTAGCGATGGAGAAAGAAGAAAAAACGCTCGAAACGCTGCTCACAATTCCAGTGGATAGGTTTGCAATTTTGATGGGCAAAGTTTCAAGCACCATCATAGTTGCAGGCGTCGTCGCAGTTACCGTTCTGATTGGCTACAATTACATGTTGGGGTCTCTAACCTCAAATATTGTGGGCAGTGCAGGCGGCAGCGTAGACCTAGTTGCTTTAGGTTTGGTACCCTCTCTTGGTGGTTATACGTTGCTGGGCGTAAGCCTGTTCTTCACTTTGCTGTCGGCTTTGGCTTTAGCGGTTGTGATGTCTGCTTTCAGCGAAAACGTCCGCGGCGCACAAGCACTCGTCGGCTACATTTACCCCTTGATTTTCCTGCCTTCTATGGCACTAATCTACCTCGACGTGAATACACTGCCCTAGTGCTCAAGCAGTCTTCTACGCAATCCCCTACAGTCACCCAATCCTTGCCTCAAAAGCAGTAGTAACGGGCGATTACGGCACCGTTGTCTTCGGGATTGTTTATGTTGCGCTCTTCACAGTTGTCATTATGTATATTGCTTCGCGGTTGTTTGCAATAAAGAAGATTCTGACAATGAAATTAAAGTTGGGTAGGGGAAAAGCAAAACCAAGCGAATGAGACAGTTGTGATTTTTTTTCTATAGTCCTATGCATATTCAAATTTTGAAAAAAGAAATAAAAAAACCCCGATGTTTTGAGAACTTAAACCTAACCTATGAAATTCAAGACAAAGATTCTTCGTGGATTTGAACCGAATGTGGTTTGATCTGATATGTGGGTAAAGTTTCCAGAGGCATAGAGTTGCTCGAAAACTTGCTGCGGAGTTAGCGTTGTGTTGTAGTAGGGGAAGGTGCCGCCCTGTTCATAGGTGAAGAGGTACTTTACGTTGTATTGTTTGCATTGGCTGATTAATTCGGTGATGTTGAAGTTGGGTGTGTAGGTGTCGGTGGGGAGGAGCGGGTATTGGAAGGTTTGGATTTGGGTGTTTCCGTTTTTGGCAAGATAGAACCGTACCATGTCTTGGCTGAAAAAATTGAAGGGGCACAGCACCATGATTGTTTGGTTGTTCTGCATGTGGTTCATGGCGTATAGGGTTGCGGGTTCAATTTGGATTTGGATGTTGTAGTATGAGGTTATTGTGTAAGCGTCGTTTATGCTGTAAGCCATCGCTCCCGCAACCAAAACGATAAACAAGCCAGCCGCAAACTTCTCCGATTTCTTCCTGTCAATCTTAACACTTTGTTTCCATGCAGCATCAACTTTGCCATAGAGAAAGAGAATGAAGACTGCAGCTGAAATCGCCAAAACGGAGAACAAAGGCAGCACATAACGCCATTCTTTGTTGGTTATGAGTGTAAAAAAAACAAACACACTTGCAAAAGTTATGATAGTGAACGTGTCGCTTTTATTGTGGCGCCAAACAAGAAACCCCAAACCCGCCAAACCCAAAGCGTAGATGAAGATGGAGATAGGGTGGAAGTTGTTGTAGGGCCAAACTATGTCTATTAGGTAGAAGATGGGTGAGGGGTAGCGGTCACTGTAAACTGATTTTTCCGGGTTGCCAACTTGCAGAGCATAGAGCCATTGGCTGAAGATTTTTGATGCGTAAACTTGGTAAGCAATGACTATCCATGGAACAATCACCAACACAGCCGCCGCGATAGCAAGCGAAAAGCGTGAAAACACCCGTTTCAGTTGCCCCCGAGCAAGAAACAGACTGCTCACAATCATTATGACGCTAGCCACAACCGCCTGATACTTAGTTAAAAATCCCAACCCAACCGCTAAACCAGCCAAAACCAGATACTTATCCTGCTTGTTTTGGAGCCAACGGAAAAAGAAGAGAAGCGCCAATGTAACAAAGAACAGCAGCATGGTTTCGAGTAGCGCCAGTCGACTGAGCCAAAAGTATCCTGGCATAATTCCCAACAGAACAGCTGCGAGGAGGGCGGTTTTTCCATTGTACATGCTGTAAGCGAGTTCAAACACTGCCCAGAGCGACAACACCGAGAACACTGCAGAAACCAACCGCGCAGAAAACAGGCTTGCTCCGAATGCTTGGAAAGAAACAGCCGTTGTCACGTCGAAGAGTGGTGGGTAGAAGGCATTGGAAACATAATTGCCGAAATGTCCCGCGTTTAGGGTCAAGGCGCCGTTTAGGTGGGTTACTTCGTCCCAATGCATAGGTATATTCGTTAAGTTCAACAGCAACACGACGAGATACATGAAAGCAAAAATGAGGAAGGCTAATCGCCACTTGTTTAAGGTTGCCGTTACTCTGCCCCAAAGCGGTGAACTTGACGGTTTAATCATTTTCTCAGCTGATTAAAATTGAATTCTCACTATTGTATATAGGGGATATAAAACCTTCCAGCCTCTCACTCAAACACTGAGCAAAACCAGCTTAGAAACGCTAAAATGACTGGCACTCTTCTTGTTTTGTATGCCTTATAACGAACTACGAAAAGATTATCTGCTCGACCGATGGGTCATCATAGCCACCGAACGCAGCCGCCGCCCCACAGACCTAAGCAAACCCAAAGCCGAAGCAGCCAAAACTGATACTTGCCCGATGTGCGTTGGTAACGAAAGCATGACTCCGCCCGCCGTAATGCTCTACACAAAAGAAAACGGCGAAGTAAAACGCAGCCAAGACCCGCTAACTGGTGAGCGCCCAAAAAATTGGCTGGTCCGCGTTATCCCAAACCTCTATCCAGCGTTCAGTCCCCCCAAACAGCCTGAAGACTCCAAAAAAATTGTCAAGAGCGATTATTTGTGGGATGCCGTTGGACATCATGAGGTTGTTATTGAATCTCCCATTCATGATGGAGATATAGCTGACGCCGAGTTGTCCCAATTAGAACTGGTAATTACCGCTTATTTGGATAGATTGAGGGAGTTAAGCACAAAGCCATATGTCAAGTATGTTTCGATTTTCCGTAACCATGGCTTAGAAGCAGGAGCGTCGTTGTCTCATGCGCACAGCCAAATAATCGCCACCCCTATGGTTCCCACAACCATCCGCGAGGAGCAGAAAGCCAGCCAAACCTTCTATGAGGATCATGGAAAGTGTATATTCTGCGACATTATTGAGGGTGAATTGCAGGGTCCACGGCTGATTTCTGAAGATGAGGATTTTGTGGTCTTGGCGCCTTACGCAAGCATTAATCCGATGGAGTTCTGGATTCTACCCAAAAAACACGCGCCAAACATCCTAGACCTAACAGCGCCAGAAATTTCCGCATTCGCAAAAACCCTCAAAGCAAGCCTCAAAGCCCTAAAAAACCTCGTCAACGACCCACCCTACAACTACGGCATCCACCTATCCCTAAACCCCGAAACCCAAGACAGCTACCACTGGCACCTAGAAGTTTACCCTAAACTGGCAACGTGGGCAGGCTTCGAAAAAAGCACAGGATGCTACATTAACACAGTCACACCAGAAACCGCTGCTGAAAGCCTTAGAAAAGCAATTAAGCCCTAAATTTCCAAAATTTCTTTCTATTTTGTTGGTTTAACTTGCAAAATATCTTCTATATAGGCTCTTAGTGGTTCTGCGACGCTCCATGCTTGGGAGATGCAGCCTCTTGGTGCGTTTGGGGGGTCGCAGTCGTAGATTTCGTTTATTGTGCCTAAGCCGCCTTGGTGGATTCCAACGGTGAACAGGGGCAAAATGAGGTTTTCGAGCATTTGCTGCTTTGCCTGTGGGGTGTATTCGTTGACTTTCAGGTACGCCGTGACGTATGGTCCCAGTAGCCATGGCCAGATTGTGCCGTTGTGGTACGCCATGTCTCTGCTTCTGCTGTCGCCCATGCATTTGCCGACAAACTTGGGGTCGGCCAGCGACAACGTCCTCAAGCCAAAGGGCGTTACAAGTTCACGGTTCACTGTGTCGACGATTTTTTGGCTTTTTTCGTTGTCAAGCATATTGTAGTCGAGGGAGGCGGCAAATATTTGGTTGGGACGAATCGAAGCATCTGGTGCTCTGTCGTCGATGACGTCATAGAGGCAGCTGTTTTGGGGATTCCAGAATTTTTGGTTAAAGCTCTGGCGGGTCAGGTTAGCCATTTCATCATATTTTTCTGCTAAGCTAGGCTGCTCAAACTTGTTTGCGAGCAACTCCATAGTCCGCAGAGTATTGTACCATAGTGATTGGATTTCCACAGCTTTCCCTGTTCGGGGCGTAATCACGTCGTTTCCCACCGCCGCATCCATCCATGTAAGCCGTGGACCATGCATAAGCAAGCCATCACTGTCCATGCGAATGCCAAACAAAGTGCCCCTTTGATGATTCTCAACTATGCCCTGCATTTTCTCCCATAACTCATCTTTGATAAACCCGAAGTCGCCAGTATACTTTACATATTGCAGGACAGAGTTAACATACCATAACGTTGCGTCAACTGTGTCGAAAACAGGGATGCCTGATTTTTCTGAGAAGAAATTGGGAATCAACCCGCTTTTGGCGTACCCAATGAATGTTCGTAGTATGTCTTTTGCATCACCATATCTGCCAGTCACCAGCATAAGCCCAGGCAGCGAAACGAAAGTGTCCCTACCCCAAGCTTCAAACCAATGGTATCCAGCGATCACGGCTTTTCTGCCCGCAGAGTTTTGTACCATAAAGGAGTCGGCGGCGAGCAGAATCCAGTTTAGCCAATCGCTCATCGGCACTTGCAGGTGGTCGTTGTGAAAATTGGAGAGCAGTTCTGATTTTTGGTTGAGTTCTTGATGATAGAGTTCTTTTATTTCGATAATTGTGTTTCCGATTGAATCCAAGGTTTCTTGTGCTTGTTGGCTTTCATGGTTCACGGCACAAGTTACCGCAAACTCTTTTTCAGCATTAGCCGGTACCTGAACTTCAAAGTAACCCGGCTGGAAACAGTCATCAACATCTGATTCACCCCGCTGAAGTTCGTCGCGGTAGTGGATGTGGTTTACCCAGTTTACTTTTTCTTTGAATTCTCCATCGGTTATTCGGCAAACGATTGCGGCTTGTGGATTCAAAAAAGATGCTTGAGTCTGGGTGATGGTGCTTTTTAGGGTGAAATTCAATGGAACTCTTAGGCGGTAGACTACGGTATGGAAGAATCTGCAGGTTAAAAGCGGATAAAGCCTAATTTTAACGTCATAAATATTCTTGTTTGTGATTTTGTAGGTTACGGCTACTGCGTTTTTGTTTTTTGGCATAAAAATAGTTTTTGTTACTTGTACGTTTCCTACGTTGTAGCTATAAATGGGGAATGGGTCGATTGAAAATTGATTTATCAGTTTGTAGCCTTCTGGATAAATAACATCATGGAACTCTGTTGAGCCCAACCTGAAAATGTCATCGCCCACCAAAATGTCCTCGTCGAGTTTTGAGAGGCAAACGTTGCGGTTTCCAGAGGGATCCAACGCGGCAACCAATAGAGCATGGTACTTACGCGTGTTAATTCCCGGCACGGATGAAGAAGCGTAGCCACCTAATCCGTTGGTTATCAGCCATTCCTTCTCTAAAAGACTACTAAAACGAGAAAATGATTCTTTTGGAAAAGTTATGGCGGGTAAATTCATCTATGGCATCAGCTTTGCTATGTTCTTATCGCGTGGTACACAGAAATAGTTTGCGACGGGCACGCATTTGGTGCGGAACATTAGCAAGTGAGGTTT
>Ga0182021_10006001_pt1 | contig 14419 bp, 20 predicted proteins | sample 612E3MmetaG_FD_120493 | JGI IMG/M metagenome (GOLD analysis project Ga0182021, IMG submission 120493) | Permafrost microbial communities from Stordalen Mire, Sweden - 612E3M metaG (Illumina Assembly) | ecosystem: Environmental > Terrestrial > Soil > Wetlands > Permafrost | place: Sweden... | reverse complement strand
TGCTGATGATTTTATGAAAAAATCCCATGCAATAATATACGAAAATATTTGTATAATCAAGACTTTTTGAAAATAAATATATTGGTAAATGTTTATTAATGAGCATAGAATTAAAGGTTATAGATTTTACATATATTATGAAAGGAGCATTAATCTTCCTCTATTCCAGCAAAGAATTCTGATAAAGTCATCCCATCCATTGCAATAATGCAATTTATTAATGTAATTAAATTTGTACCTCTCTGGCGTTCAAGGTTATAGATACTGTTAACATGCACGTTGGCTAATTGGCTAAATTCCCGTTGTGTTAGTCCTTCATTTAATCGCCAATTTCTAATAAAGTTTTTAATATAAAATCTGATTTCTTCAATACGTAACCGTTTGTTTTCTGTATTCTGCTTCTTTTTCTTTGACATTTTTACAATGGTATTTCAAATAAATACTTTATTACTTGAAGTTGTACCACCGATCATATAAGGATGTGGATTATATTGAACTAAAACCATCATTGGTTGTACTATTTTCATTACATAAAGTCAATCTATTGTACCAATGGATAAATAGAAATAGCGTAAAATGTCATTCCTGACGCTTTAAAATGAATATTTGATCATGAAAATGATAAAAAATGGAATATGGGTGTCCCACGTAGAGACGACAGCATATCAAAATTACAAAAAATATGTAAATAGATGAAGTTATTTGGTTTGATTCAAGTGATCATTTTAAAAAAGTTCTGTGGTGAAACATCCAGTTTTTTTAAAATTTCAAGGAAAAGTTTCATGGTTATATTTTCACCTCTTTCAAGTCTGCTTAAATTAACCTTATTAATCCCATTCAGATAAGACCATGCTTCATAGTTCGGATTCTTCTGCCTACGCAATTCTCTGACCTTATCGCCAATTGCTTTCATTTGTTGGTCAACTGATGCTTCAGAGCTAACTTTCTTTGCCATAACGCCTTAATTTTAACCCAAAGATATGAAAACATAATTGATTATGTAAAATATTCAATACAATTAATAGTATGTACAATAATAGTTGTATATTTATGCGATGAAATCTAAAGGGCATAGTCAACATAATAACAAGGTCACGATTTATCACCACGAATTAAACCTTGAGTATGAGCGTCAAGCCACCTTTTTCTTAATTACTGAAATGAATGATGGTGAACCCCACAGAACTTACTACTATAAGATTCCAGATAATTATAAAGATAATAGTCTGTTGGGGGAGATTCATGAAAGGTATTGTCCGTATTGCCCGAACTAATCATTAAAAACATGAAAAACTCCGAATTTATGTATGCGAACTATACTGTTCAAAAAACCTATCCAAAATCTGCATCAGTAAACACTGAATTACTGCGGGTTTCAAAAATCAATTTCCACTGTTCAAAAATCACCCGTTTATTGAACACTAAAAAATAAAATATGAAAATAGCAATCTATTCAAGGGTTTCAAAAGAATCAAGCGATAATACAAACCAATTATTAATCTTGCGTGATTACTGCTTGAAAATGAATTATGAAATCTATGATGAATACGTTGATGTTGTTTCAGGAGGATCAAATAATAGACCAGAATTTAGTAGAATGATGCAGGATGCATCGAAACACAGATTTTCTATGTGTTTCTTCTATGCTTTAGACAGGTTCACCAGAGAAGGTACTCGAAAAACCATTCAATATCTGCAAATGTTGGATGATTATGGTGTTACATATAAATCCTATACAGAGCAATACATCGATTCAAGTGGTATTTTTAAAGATGTAATAATCTCATTATTAAGCACTTTGGCATTACAGGAAAAAATTCGTATTTCCCAGAGGGTAAAAGCAGGACTCGAGAAAAGTAAAATTCTTTATGGACGAGTAGGCGGTAGACCGACTCTGGAAAAAACCAAAATCGAAAAAATTCGGGAAATGAAATTAAAAGGTAAAAGTATCATGCAAATATCCAAAGAACTGAAAGTAAGCAGAGGAACAATATATCAATATTTATAATGTCATCTAAAAATTGATCTTCACTTTTTTATCATTTAGCAACTTGAACTTTTCTTTGAACAACAAATCATAATCAGTGGATTTGAAAAAACTTTATATGAAGCAGCCAGTTGAACTCCGAAATTGAATTTAAATATGGAAAACTAAGAATTTGGGGAACATTTGTTCCAGTTGACCCTGCTGGGTTTTGTATCCCACTTTATGAATGGGTTCATAAATACTCCAATTCTCCTGCACCAGTTACTATTGTTGGCATAGGTCTTGAATATACTCATGGTTATGCCATGAGTTAATATCAGAAATTACTACAAGAACTGATTTTATTGAATAGTGATCAACATCAGGTCACAATAAAGTGGCATTTCGCTAAAAACAGCATTGCTGTGAAAACTGGCGGGTATCTATCGAGAAAGTTAGACCACCCCTTCAATTTTGTGGAGGTTTAAGAAATTTAGTAATCTCCACACCAATATAGTTTCAATTGAAGTCATTTCCAGAACATGATTATTAAAACTGCTATTATAACTATAGCAAGAATTACCAAAACTGGAATAATTAATTTAGTGTCACCCCCTTTAAATTGCATCGTAATTTTTCCTGAACCAGTTTTTGCTTCGAGTGTGGTTGTAGCATACATTCCTTTTTTACTCATCGCTGCTAATTCAGCAAGGAAATTTGATATGTCGCCTTGTGCGACACCACTGTCTGCAAGTTTTTGTTTTGCATTTTTTAGTAGTTCAATATCGTTTGATATGAGTTGCTTAACAAGTTCCCTTTTTTCGTTGTCGTTAAGATTGAGATTATTTATTGTCTCAATCAGTTTAGTGTTGTCAAGTTTGACAAGTTGGTTGTTACTGTTATTTTCCATATCTTTTTAGATCAAGGTTTAAATTTTTTATTGTCTTAAATTCCGTGCTTATTGCTCCAAGTAATATACCTCCCCCGATCAAGCCACCAAAGAAAAGTATTTCGAAAATCTTATAGAGTTGAAAAACAAAAAAAAGAATAATTGCTGAAATGAATAAACCTGCATATAAAAATAATTTTGCAACTGATAAGAATAGAGAAATATGAATTTTCTTTAAAGATTTTATTTCTAATGATAAATATAATTGTCCTCCCCCTCCCTTGAATTCAGATTTGAGTGATGCTTCATTATTTTTGTTTAAAATTTCGTAATACTGACTAATAAAAAAATCAAGGTCTTTTGAATTCACAAAACGATTTACTTCTCCTTCTTTTTCAGTGAATTCAATTTTCATTAACTCATCCAAAATATACTTTTCCGCAAACTGTTTAAATATTCCGTCAAGTTTAATTTCATGACTGTTGAATTGCACAAAATCTAAAGTTGTCTGATTTATATTTAAAAGGTTAACTTTTGAAAACAAAAAGTCAATTTGATAATTTGCATCAAAACTTCCTTGCTTAAAACTTGAAAGTTTGGTTTTGATTAGGTTAAGGTCATTTAGAACTTGTTGATAAGACAATATGAGCTTTTTATTTAATGCATACTTGCAAACATCAAGGAATTGCCTGATTTCAGTCTCATTGAAAATACCTTTGTCTACAAACCAACTTAGATTAATTTTGTTAAAATTATCAATTTCTTTCGCATAGTTTTCAAATAGTTCATTGAGTTGAGAAAGAGATATATATTTTCTCTGTTGTTTTAAATGTAATTCTTCAATAAAATAAATTACTTCGCATTTTAGTATGTAAAACCTTTTTTCGTCACTTAAAAACTTTGGAACGCATACAAGTATTCGGTATAAAGTTTGTCCTGATAAACCTACAAAACCTGACTTCCAACTGACAAAAGTATTGATCATGTATTTGTATGCTTCGTAGCCATACAGTTGCCTATAAAGGTTTGCAATTCGTATAAAAGTTATTTCATCAGCATTGAAAAATTCGTTTTTAATGTATGATGTTATGTCAAAAGTTTTTATCGTTCTTCCTTTAGGTTGTTGCCTACCACTTGAAGTTTTGTAATAACGCTTCCTGTAATGGTATTGTCTGCGGGAGTAATAGTTCATCTTTTAAAGAAATAGTAAAGTCCAAAACATATTAAAAAGAAGACCAAACCACCAATGAAATATATTTTTGATGGGAGTGATTTCCAAAAACTTTCTTTAATATCCTGTTGCTTAATGATTTCGTCTTTGCTGCCATTACTCCAAATACCTTTATTTTGTTTATTTGCAGTAAGTTGTGCTTGCCGATATTCTTCCTTTTTGCTAAAATGGTATTTTAAATATGCAAAAGCAAAACCGTCTGATATCATTTGTTTGTTTATATCAGTGTTATCAAGAAAAACGTATCGCAATAGGCGAGAGTATCTGTCACGGTTCTTTGAAATATTGTCGGATTGCAAGTCAATAGTTTTACCATCAATTAAGTTAGCAAGATGTAGTTTTGCTTCCTGTCCGAAAATATCCGAAATTTCAGGTGCATTGATTCCGATTAGTCGCACCTTTTCTCCCGACTCAGTTTCAAATGTATCGCCATCAATTATCCTCGTCACCTTGGTAGTTGTTCCAAAACAAACAAATGTTGTAAGTAAATATAAAATGATACAGAATCTTTTCAAAATGATAATTATTAAGGTGTTGTCTAATTGTTTCCTTTCGGTTTAAACAAAGATAATATTAATCCAATCCCTACAATAACGTCAACTATGTTCCAAATCTGTCTCCCAAGTGCTATCTTAAAAAAAGGTTGAAATAATAAAGCAAGACCACAATATAGAATCATCGCTATCTTATTACCTTTTTCGTTTGCTTGATATGTTAAAATTACAAAACCAATCAGACCTGAAATCCTTACGAACTGATAAAAACCATAAGGCATTTCAAGTAAACACAAAAAGAATAGAATACTAAGTGCGATTTTAATTACCGAGTTTATTTTCATCGGTGTGTCATTAATGTACCACAAGTAATCATATCGAGAAATTAGTAATAAATTTAATCAAATGATTTACAATAATATTCGACTTTTTAATTCATATTTCGTTTTTTCTTATATTTGTGTTAGCATTAGGAGTTTCCATTTATATGGAGCAGCAACCGAGTCAAAACACCACGGTGCTCAAATAATGTGCGGTCTCTAACCGAAAAGTGTCTTTATTTCTTAATGTCATAAATATTTCTCCTGCTGCAAAGAATTTATTAACATTTAGCTTAATGACAATTTTGTCATGAATTTAGATATATAAACTTTTTAATTATGGAATATGTATACATCGGTATGAAAGGAGATTCGGAAACCATTACTGGTAAAGTGAAGGTGTTTGATTCTTACAGCAATGATAGTCTGATTGCAGACTATAACAAACAATCAAAATGTGGGATAACTGGAGTGCGTGGTCAAGCACTTTATCTTATGGCTATGGGTCATGTTTTTTTCAAACGCTTTGGGAAGAGTCCCATTTATATGGAAAATAACGTACTTGGAATGAGAGGACAAATCAAACTATCTGGGGATACATTTGAATATGTCGATTAGAGGATTTGGAATTATCGTTTGTCAATTCTTGCCTTTAATGCATTATCCTTGGCAATACTTCTGTTTTGTAATTTATAACTTGCCCACATAATATATTTAAGCAGGTAACTAAATCAGTGGTGTGTAGTGACAACACAGAGTTATAATCATCCCTCCTGTAACCACCACATAATATTAATATTAATGGAATCTGCTTATTGATTTCTTTTTGTAAATTACCTATAAATGTATAAACGAGTCTTGAACATTCAACCCATTCTTCTGTGGAAAGTTGACTCGCAAGTTCATCCCATTCGTGACTATCTGCACCATGACAAAAAACGACATAATGAACTCTATCTTCAATAATTTCTTTTCGTAGAATTTTAAGATTATCCTTTAATTCTTCTATATACACCTGATGACGGGCGATAATGTTAATATTACCACATATAGGTGATATTGCTTTATCAATGTCGGGTACAAAATCTCTTGAATTATCAATACTGTTACCGTAATGACCATCAAGGTCGATATATGAACCGCACAGACCAAATTCATGGTATACCTTCATAGAAGCAATAACCTGTCCCGAAAAAGCACAGAATAAAGCACTTCTGGTAGGATTTGCATGATGAAATGCACCAGATGGACTGAAGCATACTTCTTCAGGATATTGAACGGCATATCTTATTGCATGATACAAGCTGGCACTCTCATACTTCACTGATTCTGCATACTCAGGAGTCCATTTAATGTGGAGAATTTTACTCGTTTTTCCTTTGTCAAAGAAATTGTCAACCATTTCTTTTGTATGAGCGATATAAAAATCCTTTCTTGGCAAAGGTGGAAAATTATCATCCACCAAAAAGAATTCCAATAATTCTTTCCGTTCCAGATATTCCATCAAGAGCCTTGGTTTAGCGGGATTTTGTGTATATCCTGTAAGATGATCAGGATTTACTGACATCTTAGGATGGTAGAAGGTGTGCAATCTTGGGTTTTTCATTATACCTTTACCATTTAGTAAATTAGCATCCAATTTTTTAAGTTTGATTTAAATTTACAGAAAATTGTAGCCTATTACATAATTTTATGAAAAAAATAATGTATAAAGAGAAAATTACTGCTCTTGTTAAGATAGATTCATCAATCCTTAAAAAAGTTAATAATCAATTAGAAATTACCAATAGATTAGTTGCGCAATCAGCAGAGAGAATCGAAAAGAGTAACTTTCTGAAGCCTCTTATTATTGAAGGCACTGATACTTCTCCAAGAATAACATGTTATGCAACACAAGGTATTATTGAAATCAAAGGACGTTCGACTATGAATAATTGTAATGAGTTTTACCAACCCTTGATTAATTGGTTAGACGAAAATCGTTGGTTGAACCAATCTCGTAGAAAACTATTGAAACAGACAGTTGTAACAGTACAACTTGAGTATTTTAATACAATTACTTCTCTTAATTTGTTAAATATTTTTAAAAAGTTAGAAGCCACCTTTAAACAAAATATCCAAATAGTTATATATTGGTATTATAAAGAAGAAGACAATGATATGTTGGAGGCAGGGAATGATTATGCATCAATAGTAAAAATGCCTTTTAAGTTTATCTCGTACAAATAATTTAGTGTTAAATTGTAATTTAATGGATTAAAGTTGATTGGATTTCATTTTTTAATTCTTGCAATTCTTGCTCCAATAATTCTCTTGTCTTCTTGAAATAAGCATCCCAATCCGCAATTTCGCTTATCGTTTTATAAGTTTCACTTTGTTTGATAGAGATAATTTCACTCTCCAATGTTTTTATTTGCATACGTAATTTTGCACTGGCTGATAAAAGTTTGTCTTTTTCTGAAATTGTATCAGACATAGATTTGAAGAAATTACCATTTTCCAAGTTATTCAGGATTTCTGTTACTTTTTTTAAATCATTTGCTTCATAGGCTGCCTTTAAATCGACAAATATTTTTTGGGCAGCATTCTTAAATTCATCTCCAACTTTGTCTGGATGGCACATAAAAGTTGCCTTTCTAAACTTCTTTTTTAATTCAATTTTTTCTTCATCAGTTAAATCAAATTTTGGTTTTTTCTTCTCTTCCTTAATATCTTTACTATATTGATCATAATCTTCTTCTGCTTCTTGGTGTTTTTCTTCATCATCTTTGTACTTGAGTTTTCTCAACTTTAGTATTTCTAATATGATGTCACCCAGTTCAATAGTGTGTCTGTGATGAAAATCTGAAAGTAATTTTTCAAGTTCAATTTTCTCGTTTTCATAACCATTTAACTGATTTTCCAATATTTTAACTTCAAGTCTCAAGGCTGCAATTTCAGGGTCATCCCAGATTGCCAATTGTTGATTTTGATTAATGAAATTCTGTATTTTAGTAACAGCAGAGGCAAATTCTTCATTCTGAATATCATTAATGATTTCAAGAAGGTCTGTATTAAAATCGTATTCAGAAAGTTTTAATGTTTGCTTCTTCAATTCTTCAAGGTCTTCAAGAATGATATGATTCTTCAATATTTCCAACCTCTTGATGATTTTGCCAATTGGAAAAATGATTTCTGTTTTTGGTTCATCTGGATAAAACTTCTTACGAATCTGGTTGAATTCAGATATGAATTGCTCAGCCAAGGCTGTGTCATCATAGTTAATGATTACATTTTCAAAGTTGTTTTCGGCTTTGTAACTCCAATTGTAAGAGCCAGTAATTACTGTGTTGTAATCAATCACACAAAATTTATTGTGCATTAATTCTGTTTCACCATCACCAATTATATAACACTTTGAGTAATATTTTTCTAATTGGTCAAATATGATTTGTGAGTTAGTATTAATCTCATCGTTTGAAATAATCAAGGAGATTTTGCAGCCTACTTTTGCTTTTTCAATAAGTTCATTAAAAAGGTCTTTATTGGTAAACCATGCAACAGCAATGAACACTGATTTTTGTGCTTTCTTGATTTCTGATTGAATGCGGATTGCGATATTATCAAATACTGCTTCTGTTTGCATTAGGTACTGATTTTTTAATGAAATAAGTTTATTGTCAGTTTATTTAAAGTTCATAATCTTGAGCATTCGTTTCCCAATCAACTGACTTGACTCCGTTCAGTATTATTTCTTCGATAGATGCTCCAGAAGGTATATCAGCAAACCAAATAACAATTAATTCAGAACCGTCATACCATGGGTCTATAGGTTTGTAAGAATTTAACCAAACAGTAAAGCAAAAAGGTTTTAAGCCTTTTTGAAATTCTTCATCAGAAGGCTTAATCTTTAGAGTTTTACATTCTCCCCAATTACGTGGATAAGTGGTTCTTTCAAAAAGTTCTTTGTTATACTCATCATCGTCTATTCTTCCAAAAATCAAACCTCCATAAGTATTATTAAAGGAAAAACTATTCACTTTTACCTCTTTTCCTGAATCCAGTTTAATATAAAATTCTTTAATTTGCTTCTGCTGTTTTTCAACCTGTTCATGGATTAATTTATTTGTTAGATCAATAGCATTTTTCGTACTAACCAAAGAATTCGATTTATTAGGAACAAGAGATGTAATATTTGGGTTGCTTTCTTTCATAAGACAAAAATTATGAACAATTCTGATTACTTCAAATTTAGTTAATAAATATCAGACACTAATATCACATCATATATCACCTTAATTAAGCCATTTAAGGTAGCAATATCAGGGTTGAGGCATACATATCAAAACCCATAAAGACTCTGGAAATGCAGTGAGATTGCCAGTACTTACTTCGCAATTTCATTTTCAGATTTTTGTGTACAAAATTCATTATTCATTAAATGTTTCTGATGTAATTTAATTCACGATTAAAAGGGAAACAATAAATTTCTATCCTTACCCAAATTATCACAAATAAGTTTGTATTAAAAAGCAGGGTTAACACCCCTTATCCATGAGTAATGAATTATACTAAGTTTATTTGAAATTAATTTCAATTGTATGTGTGTTAATATCATAAATATTAATAAATTTAGTGGTGACATGTTAACTCTGTGGCTTTTGAATGCAACGTTGGGAATAAATTGATTTCAGAGCTATGAAGATATATTACTTTTGAGTTTTTTCATTTAAATTCTAAAGTAGTTCCCACTAACCACATGAAAGTGCTAAACTAATTAAATAAATGTTGTGAAAATAGCCAGTTATTCAATACAATTATGAAAAACTTTAAATTATTAGGAGTATTGTTGTTGATTACAACAAGTTTATCTGCACAGTATAGAACCTTTAAAATAAAAAAAGTTAATTATCCTGAAGTACAAATTGTTCAAATAGATTTTCGTGAGTATAGTACTTTAGTTCACATGCGGTATGTAAATAATTCTGCTGTTGGAAATATTATATATATTGATGAGAATTTTTATATAAAAGACAATCAAACCAGCCAGAAATATAAATTACTGAATAGTTTTAACCTACCATTAGGTAACAATAATAAATATGCAATTTTAGAAGAAATGAATCAAACGATAAATTTCACTTTAGAATTTGAAAAGTTACCAGATTCAGCCGAAAATTTAGATTTGATCGAAAACAATAATGGGCACGGATTCAATTTTTATGGTGTTGAAATTAATAAACAATTTAAGGAAAATGACTTTATGGATGTTGCATCCTTCATTAAATCAACACCAATAAATGAAATGTGTTATTATTATAAGGATGGGGGAACAATTGAATATTATCTGGATAATGGAATAAAGATTGCATTTTCTCTAACATTTGATAATTCATATGGAAAATACTACCAAGCAAATATTTTGATTCAAAATCTTTCAGGTAAAACAATAAATTTTGACCCAAGGAATATTACTGCAAAAATCGATACTAAAAAGGGCACAGATGTAAATGTATTGACATATGGAGAATATATGAAAAAGGTTACAAGTAGGCAGAACTGGAATGCTTTTGCTGTGGCATTTAGTCAAAGCATGGCAGCTTCAAATGCTGGCTATTCTAATTCAACTACCCAAAGTTCAGTAAGTGGTTATTCAAATTCATTTGGTTCTGCATATGGTTATAATGGGAATACGTATAGTAGTGTTTATGGTTCTTCTTATTCGTATGGTTCTGCTTATGGGACAAGTACAACCCAGAAATATGATGGTGCAGCAGCTTATGCTGCTCAGCAGAATGCAAGCAATAATATAGCGAATTATCAGAATCAACAATATCAAATCAAGAAATCTATTAATGACGGATATATGAAGCTGAATACAATAATGAATGAATCTGAATATATTGGTTATGTAAACATAGTTTATAAAAAGACAGATAGGCTTCTTATAAGTATACCAATAAATGGGAAGACTTATTTATTTTTAGCTAACTTTTCAATCTGACAGATGATAATAGGATTTTGATAATATCCAATTAGTTCTTTTTAATTATTTTTTACTTTCAATTTTCAAAAATTCATGATCACAAGAAAAATAGCCATATTTTCATTCATTCAAAAATGTATTTTTTCTCTTACCCTATTAATTTCAATCTCCTATATTACTTATGGGCAATATGATGGTTACCAAAGAAATCCTGACGGAATGTACGTTTGTGGAGGGTGCTATGATAGCTACCAAAGAAATCCTGATGGCACATATTCTTGTGGAGGAGCATATGATAGCTACCAAAGAAATCCTGATGGCACATATTCTTGTGGAGGAGCATATGATAGTTACCAAATAAATCCTGATGGCAGTTATGTTTGTGGAGGAGCATATAATAGTTACCAAATCAATCCTGATGGCAGTTATGTTTGTGGTGGGGCATATGATAGCTATCAAATAAATCCTGATGGCAGTTATGTTTGTGGAGGAGCATATGATAGTTACCAAATAAATCCTGATGGCACTTATGTTTGTGGAGGAGCATATGATAGCTATCAAATAAATCCTGATGGCACTTTTGTTGTAGGTGGAAATTCAAAAACAAAATGTAAGAATAAGATGGCTATTACAAATGTTATGAATTTAAAGGGCAATCCAACATTATCTATTGTATCAGATTGTTTTTAAGATATTTAAGTTGTATCAGTTTTTGAATAATTAAAGTGGAAAATATGCTATCACTCAATTACCAGATTTTAAACACAAATGTCTGGGAATTCACATATTTTGAATGAACCAATTATTAGTTATAATGTTATGTAGTGTATAAGGTCAATATTATTTTTTTTGAAGTGAGCCGAAAATTGATTTATTTTTTGTAATATGCATGATATTATTTATTTAATTACATTTGCATTCCATTTTTTCTCACTTCAATTATGTGGAGGTTATTAAGAGACAAGGCTATAACAAATTTGGATGCAGCTTTAATCTTAAAGGAGCAGCCGAACAGGCATCATTGTTCGAGTATTCATTGTAGTTATTATTCTTGTTTTCAGGCTATAAAATATATAATTATTTCGGACTTGGGATTATCCGATGCAGATATCATAAATAATCGAGAAAAAGAAAGTTACGTATTTAATGGGAAAATAGTTAAACCGTCAGAACATGATTATTTAATTACTTTCTTACATAAAAATATTATTAATCTGAAAGAACTTAAAGATGCTCAGACTTTCAGTGAAAACATAAACAAACTTAAAAGTCTTAGAAATAATTCAGACTATAAACCAATATTAATCGAAAAAGACAAAAGCGATAATGCTTTAAATTACGCTGAAGAAGTGCATAAAATACTTAGAAGAATTTACAAATATGACCAGAACTGATTATATCGACTTCATTAAGAACAGGTTATTTGAACTCTTTCCTAATATTTCTGAATGTTCGTATTCTTTTGACGAATGCTCGGAAACACATTTTATTTATATTCCGTCAAAGAACTTGTTTACAAATGACGAGTTTATGAAATACAGTGCGGAAACCTCAATGAACTATTATGATTACGGATTTGGTGGAACAATTGCATTCATTTCTGACAATACAGATATGGACTATCTTGAATTTCAAGTATTTAAAAACTCTTATTTAATTTTTGATGATTTGATTAACAGGATGTTAGAGAATCCTATTATAATTGATGATTTCGATTTTTCGAATCTTAATTTAATTGGATTAACTATGTTCGCCAATCCTGTGTTTTACACTTCAGTTAATACAGAGGATACTTATTACGCATTAGCAGCATGATTACACCAGAAAAAGCAGCTTTTAGTTTTGTAGAGTTCAAAGTTCTTAAAAGCCAATTCAGTTTTATTGATTCTGCAAGTCCAGAACTATCGCTAAATTTCAATGCAACTGGAAAGCATTTTATTAAAACAAATATCTTCAAACTTTTTTTATCTATTCATGTGCAAGCAGCACCAGAAAAAAAAGACTTTATTGAAATTGATACTGAAGCAACATTTACTATAAAAGCAGAATTATCAGAAATGGAAGGCTTAATGAATTATTTTGTTAAGAATGCCCCTGCCATAGTATTTCCATATATAAGATCATATATAAGCACGCTTACAACACAATCAGGATACAAACCTATTTTACTTCCTACTTTAAACTTGGTAGGACTTGCTGAACAATTAAAAAAGAATATTCAAAGTGTAGTTGAATAGGGATTCTTTTTTCTCTGTAAAATATTTGTTGCTTAGTTTAAGAACAGGTCAGTTCCAAAAATTTCTTTTGTAACTCCATGATCATTATGTAATCCTTTATCCAAAATCATCACACACATTTCATCAAGATTCTTACCAAGTATTTTTTGATCATTTGCACTGGCACATAATAATCCATCCTGCATTTTTATCCTACTGAAAACAAAAGGGTTACCATTATCATCCTTACCTCTTTTTATTATGCCGCAAAAGCATCTGTTAACATCGGCTTTTGCCATAAACATTTCATTAATTTCAAATTTATTATTTTCTTTTTTACTCATGGGTATCTAATTGATGCAAATGTATACTAAAGATTGATAATAAGCAATATAAGTATTAATATTTAGTAATATATGAAAAGTTAAAAATCAAACTCCAGCACGTCATCATTTATTTTTCTGGAATTTCTATTAGAAGTAGTTTTCTGTTTATTCTCATCACCTTTTTCGCAATATGATTTAATAGCCTGATAATCCTTTAACTTATCATAAACTTTCAAGTCATATAGCACGCACGTGCAATTATCTTTTGGAGATCCCATGCACAGATCAACAATATAAACTCGATCTGTTTGCAAATCCATAACAAAAAGATACACGTGACCTTTAAAATAAAAAGCATCCAATAATCTTATTTTATGTACAATAGCATCAGACCCTTGAGGTGATGTTGAGGCAATTACATATCGTTTCCCTTTCGTTATGATCTTATGAGGTATTTGTATTTGTTCAGAATTCACATAATGACTATACGCACCAATTGGATGGTAGATATTATCAAGACCAAGCAGAGTCGAGTCAATAGGATATAAATCTTGTAGTTTCATATAATTCGGACAATCTTTTAATAAAATGTAATGTACACATAATCAGGCATATCCATCGTAACCCCCCGTATAAAATACCCCCGCCCCCCTATGCCATTTCTGGGCGTGGGTGCTACGTCAATAAATACTCAGGATAGAAAAATATTCTGAAAATATTTTTATTTTTAATGAAATGGTCGGTATACAAAAAAAATTATAAAATTTTATAATCTGAGGGACATTACGAATACTTCTTGAAACCAACACTTGAAATTTTTTTTGGGAAAATTTAATTCCTATAGAGTTTGAAGTCTTTCGAAAATAAAAAGTCTTAGAAATTTTACAAAAAAATATTTTTATTTGCTAATAAAGTAAAAAGTCTATATATTTAAAGTCTTGTTATTAAAGAAGTTAGCAATATGGGGAAACTTAAACTATTTTTAATTAAAAACATTAGTTTTTGCAGCGTT
>Ga0182021_10005999_pt1 | contig 14423 bp, 11 predicted proteins | sample 612E3MmetaG_FD_120493 | JGI IMG/M metagenome (GOLD analysis project Ga0182021, IMG submission 120493) | Permafrost microbial communities from Stordalen Mire, Sweden - 612E3M metaG (Illumina Assembly) | ecosystem: Environmental > Terrestrial > Soil > Wetlands > Permafrost | place: Sweden... | reverse complement strand
TACGGCGTCAATGCCGTCACGCCGGAAGGCATTGGTGAGCGTCGCGGTGAGATCGATGTTCGTCGGCTGGTCACCGAAGGTGTACTTCTTGGTTTCGCTCAGCCGATCAACGCCTTTGCCTGTGAAGGGTGTATCATGCGCGCCGACGGGGGCTTTCTTCAGCGAGGTGAAAATTTCATTGAGCGCATCCTGCCGGATCCTCTTAATGCCCGCAGAGGTGAGTTGCATCCCGGAACGGGTGTCTTCAACGAGGCCCATCTCACGGAGCTTATCGATGAGGTCATCCATCGAAAGTTCTTCATTGAGCAGTCCGTACTCCTCCGCGAGCTGTCGCAGCCATTCCAGAGCCTCGTCAACATCACCGCTTGTTTGCATCACCAGATAGCTGAACAGCGACACGAGCTTCTGCAGGCGCGATTCGTCTGTGGACGAGTCAGGTTGCCACTGTGAATACCTAAGCCTCATCTCAGTCCTCCTCGTGCATCCTTGCATTTGCCGGGAAGATACTTCCCAGCATATCCTTATAGGCAGTCACGTGGTCGATCTCGTCCTTCGCAATTTTCGAATTCTGGTGCAGTCCATCCAGGACGAATTCCATGACAATCGGGAGTTCATACTGCGATTCAAGATCCGGCATGGATCGGTTGACAAACTCGCGAAGGCCGCGGACTTTTTCGAGTTCTCGTTTGTACGCTGCAGCCGGCATATCATCGGCGACCTCGACGACGTTGCCGCCTTCGAACCAGGAAAGGATCTTGCTGTATTCGGCATCCTCCGCACCGCGGTTGCCTGCTTGCTCTTGTTTCTGCCGCGGCGGTTTGCGGAGCGGGTCCGGAAAGTAGCGCTTGAATGTCTCGCGTACCGCCTTCCCCACCAGCGCTCTGCTGACTTTCACGCTTCCTTCCTGTTCTCCCTCGAAGACCAGTTCGATCTTCCCCGTCAAGCCGGGGAGGACATGTGGAAGATCGCACAACCGCGGTATCACCACGGGATCGCCGGTGATGATCGCACGGCGTTCCGCGTTGCTTATGAGGTTCTCCATCGCGGAGATCGTCAACCGTGCGCTCACGCCCGATTTCTGATCGACAAACTCGCTCTTGCGTGCTTCGAACGCCACTTGCTCCACAATCTCCTTGAAGAACTGCGGTATGCGGATCTCCTTCCCGTTGCGCGCCACGTGCGCCTCCTGCTCGGTGATCCTGATGGCGTCATCAAGCGAACGCGGGTAGTGTGTCATGATCTGCGAGTCGATCCGGTCTTTGAGCGGTGTGATGATGCTCCCCCGGTTTGTATAATCTTCAGGGTTGGCGGTAAACACCAGCATGATGTCCATCGGGATGCGAATGTTGAAGCCGCGGATCTGGATGTCTTTCTCTTCAAGGATATTGAAGAGCCCAACCTGAATGCGGGGCTGGAGATCGGGGAGTTCGTTGATGGCAAAGATCCCGCGATTGGTGCGCGGAATGATGCCAAAATGAATTGCGCCCTCGTGGGCATAGTGCAACCGTTGCGCTGCGGCTTTGATGGGGTCGATATCACCGATCAGATCGGCAATGGTGACGTCGGGAGTTGCAAGTTTCTCTCCGTAGCGCCGGCTCCGGTGCATCCACTCGATCGGCGTTTTGTCGCCCATCTCCTGCACAAGATCCACCGCGAACTTGCTCACTGGAGCAAACGGATTGTCGTTGATCTCGCTTCCTTTGATGACGGGAACATAGTCATCCAGGAGCGTATGGAGCTGGCGGACGATACGGGTCTTCGCCTGTCCGCGCAGGCCGAGAAGAATAATATCGTGTCGGGCCAGAATGGCGTTGACCAAAGCCGGGACGACCGTCTGGTCATAACCGATGATTCCGGGGTAAAGTGCCTCCTTGCGGCGAAGGCGGGCAATCAGATTTTCCCGAAGCTCATCTTTGACCGGACGGACGACGTATCCGCTCTTCCGGAGCTCACCCAATGTTGACGCACGGTCCATTTCCTCACACCTCCTCGAACGGCCTCTAGCCCTTCATTGCAATTGCCTGGGAAAATTGGTACCATACCGCGCAACCGGCATGGAGCGTATACTGACTAAAACACTCATCGTCCGGTTAAGTTCCGTCGGCGACATCGTTCTCTCGTCCCTGCTGATCCGTGCGCTTCACTTCCGGTTCCCGCAGTGTCAGATCGAGTATCTGGTGAAGGAGGAGTACGCGGACCTTGTCCGGTACAATCCGCATGTATCACAGACGATAGTCTTCCCGTCGCACGGTTCCCTGGCCGACCTTTGCCGCCTCCGTCAGAATATCAAGGAGTCCGGCTATAACCTCCTGATCGACATCCACGACAGTCTCCGCAGCAGAGTGCTCTGCCTGGGCGCGTCACATGTTGTGCGCGTACGAAAACGTAAGCTTGCACGGCTGGCACTGGTACTCTGCAAGAAGGATCTGTATTCGCGATGTGGCGGCTCGCCGAACGTTGCGGAGCGCTATTGTGAACCGTTGAAATCCTTCGGTGTCGTGGATGACGGAGCTGGTCTGGAAGTCTTTGTTCCTGACAAGGCCCACGCGAGGGCGACACAGATACTCACAGCACACGGGATTGTGCCGGGCCAGACGGTTCTCGGGATCTGCCCTTCCGCACGCCACACAACAAAGATGTGGCTGTCCGAACGCTTCGCGGGCACGGCCGTATCTCTCGCGAAATCCCACGGCCTGCCCGTGGTCCTTTTTGGCAGTACCGGAGAACGCGCACGTTGTGAAGCCATCGCCTCGGCAATCCGTGCAGACGCCCCCGGTGTCGTCGTCGCCGTGCTGGCAGGTGCACTCTCGCTGCTGGAGACGGCCGCTGCCATGGATGCCTGTGCTCTTGTTATTACCAACGACTCGGGATTAATGCATATCGCGGCAGCGCGAAAGCGCAAGGTGGTGGCGATCTTCGGATCCACTGTACGACAGTTCGGATTCTTTCCGTTTGGCACTGAGGCCCGCGTTGTCGAACAAGCCGACCTGGAGTGCCGCCCTTGTACGCACATCGGACGCGACCGGTGCCCGCGCGGCCATTTCCGTTGCATGACCGATATTACCGTCCCCCAGGTTGTCCTTGCAGCCAACGAGCTGTTATCTTGATGAGGTCTCGCAGATGATCTGGATGTTCTCCTATAATGCCGTCCTTATTCCTCTCTTCTGGCTTACGGTGGGGTTTCTGGCGCTCTTCAAGCAGAAAGTCCGCCGGGCGATTCGGGGGCGGCGCGGGCTCTTTGAGAGTCTCGCCGCGAAAACGGCACAACTTGGGAGTGGTCCCCGCCTGTGGGTGCATTCCTCGTCCATGGGCGAGTTCGAACAGGCCAAACCGATCATCTCCGCCCTCCGGCAGCAGATGCCGAACGTCAAGATTCTTGTGACCTTCTTTTCCCCTTCAGGATATGAACATTCGCGCACGTACCCCCTGGCGGATATCATCAGTTACATTCCCTTTGATTCTTCCAGGAACGCCCGGCGATTCATCGACCTGGTGAAGCCAACGGTGGCAGTAATGGTGCGCTATGATATCTGGCCAAACCATATATGGGAGTTGCATCGTCGCAAGATCCCGGTAATCATTGCCAACGCGACCATGCGGCGAAACACCCCGCGCAGGCTTCCGCTCATAAGGCAGTTCCACCGGCATGTGTACAATGCCATCGATCGCATTCTCACCGTGTCACCGTCGGATGTGGCGATGTTCCGGGTACTCGGCATCACGCGGCCGCTGCTGGAAGCCATCGGGGATACGCGATACGATCAGGTGGCCGCGCGGAGTGCCGAGGCGCGCAAGCGGAGCATCATTCCCTCCGGCATCCTTCAGGGCAAGAAGGTCATCGTCGCGGGCAGTACCTGGCCGGAAGATGAAGCCGTCCTCCTGCCGGCGTTCCTTCAGATGCGCCAGAAACTGTCGAACTTGTTGCTCATTGTCGTGCCGCACGAACCGACCATCGACCATCTCGAGGAACTCGAACGGCAGCTGCATGGACAGGTCCGCACCATTCGATTCTCCGCTCTGAATGAATACAGCGGAGAAGAGGTAGTGATTGTCGACAGTATCGGGATTCTTCTGGTCTTGTACGCTTCCGCCCATATTGCGTATGTGGGGGGCAGTTTCCGCCAGGGGATCCACAACGTGCTCGAGGCTGCAGTTTATGGTATCCCCGTGCTCTTCGGACCGAGGCATCGCAATTCGCATGAACCACTGCAATTGGTGGAGCGCGGAGGTGCATTCGTCATCAACGATGCCATGGAACTCCAACGCACACTGCTGAATCTGCTGGACGACGACATAGCGCGCACGACCGCCGGTAACCGGGCATCGGCGTTTGTACAGGCAAACCTCGGCGCCACACAACGCATCCTCTCACACCTTGCCCCGTATCTCCGCCGCACATCTTCAGAGAAACGCTCATGAATATTGTGTATTTCGATACGATTGCCGGCATCGCAGGTGATATGACTCTGGCCGCGTTCATCGCCGCGGGATATCCCCTGGATGATCTCGCCGGCGAACTGCGCAAACTGCCTCTCGACGGGTTCGAGCTTACCGCTGCACATGTGCGTCGCAGTTCCATTGATGCGGTGCATGTTGAGGTGCTGGTGACACACCAGCCACACTATCACCGACACCTCGCAGACATTCTTGGAATCCTGGAGAAGAGCTCTCTGAACAGCGCGGTCCGGGATCGTGCGGCCCGCATCTTCACAGTCCTCGCTGAAGCAGAGGCCCGGGTGCACAACACAACGGTTGAACAGGTGCATTTTCACGAAGTCGGCGCTCTGGATTCCATCGTGGATATCGTCGGGACATCCATCTGCCTGGATCATTTTGGTGTCGAGCGGGTGTACTCCTCGCCTGTGCGCCTGGGAAGCGCGGGCACGATCACCACACAACACGGCACGATGCCTGTTCCCGCCCCGGCGACCACGGAATTGCTCAAAGACTATCCGGTACAACTCACGGCAATCTCATCGGAGCTGACCACTCCCACCGGCGCCGCAATCATTAAGGCGCTCTCCGCGGGGATCCTTACGGACGAAGTCATTCGCATTCATGCGGTCGGGTATGGGGCGGGAACACGGGAGATCGAGGGGCTGCCCAATTTCCTCAGGGTGGTGATCGGATCGTTGGACGAACCGTACGAACGCGATGAATCGATGGTGATCGAAACGAACATCGATGACATGAACCCACAGATCCACCCGTATCTGATCGAGCGGCTTCTGGCAACAGGTGCCCATGATGCCTATTTGATCCCCATCATCATGAAAAAGGGGCGTCCGGGCGTTCTGCTGTCGGTGTTGACCACCCGCCCGCGTATGCAGGACGCCATCGACGTGATTTTCCGTGAAACCACATCGATCGGGCTCCGTCTTCAGCCTGTCGGACGACGTAAATTGCCCCGGCAGGAGGTCACCATGCAAACTTCCTTCGGCCCCGTCCTTGCCAAAGCTGTGGAACGCGAAGGAGCCGTAACCTTGGCGGCTGAATTTGAAGAATGCAAACGGATCGCGATGGAACATCATCTTCCCCTCGTCACCGTGATGCGGCAAATCAACGAAGAACTCCGCTCCCGGACGTCACCGAATCAGGAGATTTTGCCATGAACCTGCGTATCATCACTCTATGTATATCCTTGTGCTGCACAATGCTTCTTTCGTGCTCCACCCACAAGCAGAGCGATCCGGCCATGACCGCACTCGAATCACAAATACTACGGTTCGCACCGGTTGAGATTACCGGCGACACCACACATCTTGCTCCCGGCGACCGTAAAGCGCTCACCACTCTCATCTCAGCGACACGCGTTATTGACGATCTCTACACCCTTCAGGTGTGGACCGGGAACGTTGCGCTGTTGAAGCGGCTTCAGGCGGACACTTCTTCGATGGGGAAGCTTCGTCTCCAGTACTTCCGCATCAACCAGTCTCCATGGTCCAAACTGGATCTCGATGCACCTTTCATAGAAGGGGTGCCTCCGACGCGGCCACAGGGAGCAAACTACTACCCTGCGGATATGTCGAAAGAGGAATTCACTACATGGGTTGCGTCGTTGCCTGAAGCAGAACAGAAGCGGGCTACGGGATTCTTCACCACAATCCGTCGCAACAGTGCCGGTGCCCTCACCATCGTCCCCTACACGACTGAGTACGCTGAACTCCTTGCACCGCTCGCCGGGATTCTTCGAGCAGCGGCTTCACAGACCGAAAATGCCAGCCTGCGCAAGTACCTTACGAAGCGCGCTGATGCACTCCTGAGCAACGACTACTACGACAGCGATGTAGCATGGATGGATCTTGACAGCCCGATCGATGTGACCATCGGTCCGTATGAGGTGTACATGGACGAGTTGTTCAACTATAAGGCGGCGTTCGAGGCGTACATCACGCTCAGGGATGATGAAGAAACTGCGAAACTCGGGAAGTTCTCGTCGTTGTTGCAGGAAATCGAGAACAACCTCCCGATAGATCCAAAATATCGTAATCCCAAACTCGGCGCATTGGCCCCCATACGTGTCGTCGACGAAGTCGCGATCGGAGGGGAAGCACGCTCAGGAGTCCAGACGGCGGCATTCAACCTCCCAAATGACGAACGCGTCACCGCCGAAAAGGGAAGCAAGCGGGTCATGCTGAAGAACGTGCAAGAAGCGAAATTCAAAGCAATTCTCACCCCCATCGCCGAAGTTGCCCTGGATCCCGCACAGCGTTCCATGATTGCCTTCGAACCGTTTTTCACACACATTCTTGCCCACGAGCTCATGCACGGTCTGGGACCTCACAACATCATGGTGGCAGGAAAGAAGACCACCGTACGCCAGGCAATGCGCGAGCTCGGCTCGGCATTTGAAGAGGCCAAAGCCGATATCTCCGGCCTGTTTGCACTGCAATACTTGATCGACAAAGGCGTTGTTGACAAGGCCACCGAACAGCAGCTTTACGTGACCTATCTGGCGGGCGTTTTCCGTTCCGTCCGTTTCGGTATCAATGAGGCCCACGGCAAAGGTATGGCGCTGCAATTCAACTACCTCTGTGACAATGGCGCATTCAGGTATGACAGCATTGCAGCCACCTACCGTGTCAACTTTGACCGGGTGAAGGAGGCGGCACGCGACCTTACATCGCTCATCATGACCATTCAAGCTGAAGGGAACTACGACAGAGCCAAGGCTCTTTTAGATAAATATGCCGTAGTCCGCCCGGAGATGCAGCACGTGCTGGATCGGCTGAAGAGCATCCCTGTCGACATCGCACCGCGTTTTCCGCTCGCGGATCGGAAGTGACTCTGTCACATGTCTGTCATATGACAGGCATGTGACAGACATATGACAGACATGAAACGTGCAAGCAAAAGGTAGTCTGACCCATGAATCGTCTAACCAATACCATCGTGTGCATTACCGGCGCCAGCAGCGGCATCGGGGCATCCTGTGCAAAGGCCTTTGCTTCCGAAGGGGCATCTCTCCTTCTCCTTGCTCGCAGGAAAGACCGTCTTGACACACTTGCCGCCGATCTCACAACACAATTCGGCACCCGGATCCAAACGGCAACCCTCGATGTGCGCAACCGCGAGCACGTCGAGAAGGTGTTCGGCTCTCTCCCCGGGGAGTGGCGACAGATCGACATTCTCGTGAACAATGCCGGCCTCTCCCGTGGCTTGGACAAGCTCCATGAGGGCAAAGTTCAGGATTGGGAAGAAATGATTGACACCAATGTCAAAGGGCTTCTCTACGTCTCCCGGACGGTTATTCCGGGGATGGTACAGCGGGGCGCCGGACACGTCATTAACATCGGGTCAATTGCGGGCCATCAGGTATATCCGGGCGGCAATGTGTATTGCGCAACAAAGTATGCCGTCAAGGCGTTGACGGAAGGTATGAAGATGGACCTGCTCGGCACCGGTGTCCGGGTCTGTTCCGTCGATCCCGGCCTTGTCGAAACCGAGTTCAGCATCGTGCGGTATCACGGCGACACACAGCGGGCAGCACAAACCTATGTGAACATGAAACCCCTCGGACCGGATGACATCGCAGATGTGGTGATGTTTTGCGTCACCCGTCCCCCGCACGTGGAGATTACAGAAGTGATCGTGATGCCCACCGCTCAGGCATCAGTGCACCACGTTCACCGGAAGAGCTGAGAGCGAGCATATGAGACAGTAATGGCGCATCCGATCATCCACGAACACGTGCCTCTTGCCCGGTATGCGACGCTTGGCCTGGGCGGACCTGCACGCTTTTTTGTCGAGTGCGCAAGCGATGACGACATCCGGGAGGGAATCACCTTCGCACGCAGGGAAGACCTGCCGATTCTCGTCCTCGGTGGAGGAAGCAATATAGTCGTGGCGGACGAGGGATTTCCCGGCGTTGTTCTGCATCAGACTTCCCGCGGTATAGAATTCACATCGCACGGTCATCGGTGCTCAGTCCGCGTAGCTGGAGGAGAAGTCTGGGATCGGGTTGTCGAAGCATGCGTGCAGCAGAGTCTGGGCGGCCTGGAGTGCCTCTCCGGCATTCCCGGAACCGCCGGCGCTACACCCGTACAGAATGTCGGTGCCTACGGTCAGGAGGTGGCCGACACCATCACCGCCGTGCACGCCATTAATCTGAGAACCCTGGACACAGTTTCATTTACGGCCCGGGATTGCGGGTTCAGGTACCGTTGGAGCCGCTTCAAGGGACCCGACGCCGGGAGGTACATCATCACTTCCATGGAACTGGACCTCCCTGTAACTTCTCACGCAATGATCCGCTATCCTGAGTTGGCACGAACAATTGAACAGGAGGCGCAACCGGGCTCCGGGGAGGGGCAAGTCGCAACACTGGTGCGGGCACGCGAGATAGTGCTTCGCCTGAGGGCTACAAAGGGCATGGTCCTGGATCCCGCCGATCCGAATTCGCGTTCAGTCGGGTCTTTCTTCATGAACCCTGTAATGGATGGAACGGCCTTCGCTGCTGTACAGGCCCGGTGGAGAAGCGCCGGTCATGCCTCGGCAATCCCGTCGTTCGCAACAAGTGAAGGAGTGAAGATACCGGCGGCGTGGCTAGTCGAGCATGCCGGGTTTACAAAGGGACTGCGCCGCGGAGGTGTTGGGGTTTCGTCGAAGCATGCCCTGGCCCTGGTGAATTACGACGGCTCCACTCGCGAACTGTTGGCATTGGCAGAAGAGATCCGTGCGGGCGTGTCTTCGGCATTCGGCGTGGAGCTGGTGATGGAACCGGTGATAGTATGATTGAAGCTGTCATTTTCGATTTCGGAAATGTCATTTGCAGTTTTTCCGTTCCACTCTTTATTCAGGGACTTTCCCGGAAGACCGGTACGACAGTGGAGGATCTACAGAAGGTGATGCCCGGGATCAACAGGCTTGCAGTGGACTATGAGACGGGGTTGGTTTCTTCCGATCAGTTTTTTGAGAGGTTGTGCGATCTCGCCGGCATCAGGGTCAGCCGCGAAGACTTCATTCATGCATACATCGGCATTTTCACCCCCATCATGGAGACCTTCGAGGTGGTTCGTGCGTTGAAGTCGACGCATAAGCTCGGACTTCTTTCGAACACCAATGAGTGGCACTACCTCTACTGTATCCGTCCATTGGATATTTTTCCATTGTTCGACGCGGTGTCACTCTCTTTTGAAGTAAGGGCAATGAAACCTGCCCCGGCGATCTATGCGGATATGTTGCAGAAACTCCAGCTCCCGCCGGAGAAGTGCGCGTACATCGACGATGTGCAGGAAAATGTTACCGCCGCTGCACGTTTCGGATTGCATGCGATCCATTATACCGGCCCGGCACAATTACACACCGCGCTGCACCATCTTGGCGTTCTTGCGGCACAGTGACTATCGTCATCATTGTCGGTCAACCCGGAGGAACCCTTTATGCCCACGCTCATTGACCACCCCACCGTCATCCCTGCCGCCGGTACCAAGCCGAAGGTTATTCAAGAATTCGCCGGGCGGGTGAACACGGGCACACCGGGCGTGAGTATTGCCCGGATGGTCAGCCCGCAAGGCTGGATTGAGCCCGGCCAGACGCCGGAATTCGACGAATACACGGTTGTCCTGCGTGGAAGATTGCGCGTGGCATTCGCGGGCGGCTCTCTTGACGTCAATGCCGGCCAGGCGGTGATCGCCCATCAGGGCGAGTGGGTTCAATACAGCTCCCCTGCAGCCGGCGGCGCGGAGTATGTCGCAGTGTGCCTGCCGGCTTTTTCACCGGTGCTGGTGCATCGGGATGAAGGGTAGAAGTCATCATGCTCCGGTACGTGGATGTAGTGATTCCTTCCGGCCCCGACAGGGCTTTCACCTATCTTGTCCCAGACGAATTTCAGCCCACTGTTTCAGTCGGCTGCAGGGTCCTTGTTCCGTTTGGGCGCAAGTATGCCGTTGGCCTTGTCATTAACCAGCCCGAGGCATCATCACGTTCCTCGTTGAAGCCCGTCGCTGACGTCCTTGATGTCACGCCCTCCTTTTCACACGCGCTGTTATCCCTTTGCCGATGGATCGCCGACTACTACATGGCGCCGCTCAATGAAGTTGTGCGCACCGCACTTCCCCAGGGCTTCGGAGGTTCAAGCAAGCGGCGTGTCCGTGCCATCATCGCCCTTGATGATGCGCGGCTGCGCGAGCTGAGGTCACACGCTCCGCGCCGATTTGCTATTGTACGCCATCTCATCGAACACGGACCGGAACTGATCACCGCGCTGAAACCTGTCGGCGGCATGAAGTCGATCCATGCCGTCGTTAACGCACTCGAGCGCGAAGGCTTCGTCGCCTCTGAAGAGGTACTTCCCCGGTCCGGCACACATGTGAACGAGCGTGATGTTGTCGACCTCACCCAGATCGACCCCGTCATTGTGCAGCACACCATCGCGGAGTTGCCTGCACGGAGGGCAAAGGCGCGTGGTTTCCTCGAGGGCGTCCTCCGCATGCACGCCCTCGGGCACAGCGAGGCCGATCTGCTCGACCTCGTCAAACAGTCCGGCACTTCGACGGCGGTATGTACACCGTTCAAACGGTCTGGGTTGCTTCACATCGTGAGGCGTGCGGTTTCACGGGCTCAAGATTACGGGTCCGAGCAACGTACGCTCTCGATTACCCTGAATGCCGCACAGCAAATGGTCGTTGAGCATGTTGTCGCCGCGTTGGAGGAGCACCGCCCTTGCACGTTCCTCTTGCATGGCGTCACGGGGAGCGGTAAAACCCAGGTCTATATCGAGTGCATCCGGCGGTGCCTTGATGGAGGGAAAAGCGCAATTGTTCTTGTTCCGGAGATTTCGCTCACTCCGCAGATCGTTCGACGCTTCAAGAGCCATTTCGGCGACCGGGCGCAGGTCGTCCATAGTCGGATGACTCCCGGAGAACGGGGTGATGTGTGGCGTGTTGCCCGGGAAGGCTCCTGCCGGATTGTCATCGGACCACGATCGGCGCTCTTTGCCCCCTTAACCAACGTTGGGCTCATTGTTGTGGATGAAGAACATGAGGCCTCCTACAAGCAATTCGATGCTCTCCCCCGCTATCATGCCCGCGATGTCGCAATCATGCGCGGACAGCAAGAGAACGCAGTTGTTCTTCTCGGCTCGGCAACTCCTTCTCTTGAATCCTACGCCAACGCACTCAACGGAAAGTTCACCCTCCTCGAAATGCCCGAGCGGGTCGATCACGCGGTGCTACCGACGGTACGCATTGTCGACATGACGGCGGAACGGCGCCATACATATGCGCAGATGAAAACATCGCTTCCACCTGATGAGCGTCACCAACTCCGTCGCTTTCAACAATCGGCGCTCTCTCGTGATTTACGCGAACAGATTGAAGAGCGTCTGAAGAAGAAGGAAGGCATTATTCTTCTGCAGAATCGGCGTGGCTTTGCGCCTTTTGTTTCGTGTCCCGACTGCGGGTACGTCGCAATGTGCGATGACTGCCAGGTCTCACTGACCTATCATCTTGCCAAGCGCCATCTCCGATGTCATTATTGCGGCCATGTGCGCCCCCTGTTCACCACGTGTCCCTCATGTGCCAGTCCCGATATTGCTCTTCACGGAATGGGCACCCAACGGGTCGAGGAGGAGCTTGCAGCGACATTCCCCGGGGTGCGGGTGCTGCGTATGGACCTGGACACAACGTCCCGCAGAGGAGCTCATGACCGGATCCTCAGCGCGTTCGGCGATGGCAAAGCCGACATTCTCCTGGGTACACAGATGGTTGCGAAGGGGCTGGATTTCCCCCATGTGACACTTGTCGGTGTGATTTCCGCCGACACGCAAATGCTTTTGCCCGATTTCCGTTCATCGGAACGCACATTCCAGCTCCTCACGCAGGTTGCCGGTCGGGCTGGACGCAGTCATCTTCGTGGCGAAGTGATCATTCAAACAGCTCAACCCGACCATCGGACCCTAACGCACATTATCGATCACAACTATCGGTCATTTTTCGACGAGGAACTTGCGTCGCGATCGGAATTACGGTATCCTCCGTTTTCGCGTCTCGTTCTTGTCGAAACAAAGGGTGAAAACGAGGACGCTGTGCGCATAGCCGCCGAACGGATTGCCGGGGCGTTGAAGGTTACCCCCGGCCCGTTCGAGGTTCTCGGGCCCGCACCTGCGGTGATCGGCAAGATCAAGCGGCGCTTTCGCTGGCACGTGATACTGCGGGCTCCTAAACCGGACGATCCGTCCGGAGCGCTGACGCGGTCGAGATTGCAGGCAGCCCTGGCGAGCATTACCCTGCCATCCACCCGGGTGCAGGTGATTGTTGACGTGGATCCCATAGGAATGATGTAACAATCCTGAAGGACTACAATGCCCACACCTCAACACCTCGATCAGCTTGCCGAGCGCTACGTGCGTCTCGTGCTTTCCCTCGGTTTGCATGACGCCGACTTCGTTGATGCATACTATGGCCCGGAGGAGTGGCAGCGGGAGGCGGCCCGCGATCAAGAAGTTCTTGCAACAATCAGCGAACGGGCTGAAGCTCTTCGTGATTCGCTGAATGCATTCCCGACATCGGGAATGGAGGCCATGCTCACGCTCCGGCTCGAGTATCTCCGCCGCCAGATTGCCGCCGCCATCGCACGAACTCAAATGCTGCGGGGCAGGCGCTATTCTTTCGACGATGAGGCGCTGGCATTATACGACGTGAAGCCTCCCGTGTTTTCGGAAGAGCACTTTGCGTCGCTCGTCAACGATGTCGGCAACCTGCTTCCCGGACCCGGCGAAGTCCATAAACGATTTGAAGAGTTCAAGCTCCAGTTCGTTATTCCACCGGAAAAGCTGGCCCGTGTGTTTGACGCGGCAATTGCGGAGGGACGCAAACGGAGCGCTGCACACCTTGTGCTCTCTCCCGGTGAACACTTCTCTGTTGAATATGTCACCGGCAAACCCTGGAGCGGATACAACTGGTATAAGGGCAACGCGACGAGTGTCATTCAGGTGAACGTGGACTTTCCGATCACAATCGACCGCGCAATCGATCTCGCGTGCCACGAGGGGTATCCGGGTCATCATGTGTACAACAGCATGCTTGAGTTGAGTCTGGTACGGGGGCGGGGGTGGCAGGAGTTCACAGTCTATGCACTCTTCAGTCCGCAATCGCTCATTGCGGAAGGAGCGGCAAATTTCGGGATTGCAATGGCGTTTCCAGGTCAGGAGCGGGTCGCGTTTGAACGGGAGGTGCTCTTTCCGCTTGCCGGCATCGATCCCGCACGCGCAGAGTCCTACTACGCGGTGCACGCACTTACGCAGCGCCTCGCCTACGCAGGGAACGAAGCGGCACGGCGCTATCTCGACGGCCGGATGACACGAGCGCAGGCGGCGGACTGGCTCGTGCGCTACGATCTGATGTCGCCGGAACGGGCCGAGCAACGGACCCACTTCTTCGACAAGTACCGCAGTTACGTCATCAATTATAACCTCGGTCAGGATCTGGTGCAGAAAGCCATAGAACGTCGGGGAGGCACGGCGGACAATCCGGAGCGACGATGGGAACTCTTCGGAGAGCTGCTCTCTTCGCCCCGGATCCCGTCAACACTATAGCTACTTCTTTTTGTACGTGATCTCGAACACCTTTGTGTTGCCACTCTTGATAGACGGGTCAAAGATCTCAAAGATATGTGTTTTCTTGTCTACGATCCGCCAGACGTACTGCACGGGTTTGTCCTTCTCGCCGGTCGTGGGGTCATCCATTTTCCCGTTGAGGGTGAAAACGGTGTGATCCGCATTTGCCGTACCTTCCATCGTTGCTAGCGCGGTTGCGGTATTGTCGACCCACGATCCCACGTACGCTTTCTTGAAGTTGTCGTACCCCAGCAGACCCATGCCAGTCCACGGCTTGCCCATCATCGTGCTTTTCATTTCCTGCTGCACGAAACGGCCGCCGAGAACATATTTCATTGTGGATGTGCCTTTGGTCATTTCCGGAGGG
>Ga0182021_10005998_pt1 | contig 14423 bp, 16 predicted proteins | sample 612E3MmetaG_FD_120493 | JGI IMG/M metagenome (GOLD analysis project Ga0182021, IMG submission 120493) | Permafrost microbial communities from Stordalen Mire, Sweden - 612E3M metaG (Illumina Assembly) | ecosystem: Environmental > Terrestrial > Soil > Wetlands > Permafrost | place: Sweden... | reverse complement strand
TTTCCTCCGGCTCCTTCTGTTCAATTTCATCCCAACTGATCTCGCTGACACTTGGTTTGCCTGTTGTGATTGTGCCTGTTTTGTCGAGGATGATGAGGTCTACTTTGCAGAATTCCTCCAGGCTTCGCGCATCTTTGATAAGTATGCCGTGCTCTGCAGCTTTTCCAAGCCCCACAATGATTGCTGTAGGTGTTGCAAGGCCGAGGGCACAGGGACATGCGATGATCAGAACGCTGACTGCAGTCGTAATGGCATGGGAGAAGCCCAATCCGGGGAAGAACACAAGCCAGGTGAGAAACGTCAGGACTGCAATTATCATAACAAGCGGTACAAAGACCGAGGCGATACGGTCGACCGTTTTCTGAACCGGCGCCCGGCTCCCCTGGGCTTCCTGCACCAACCTGATGATCTGTGCCAGCACTGTTTGTTCACCTACCTTATCGGCAACCATTTGCAGGCTCCCTGTCTGGTTCAGGGTGGCGCCAATCACCTGGTCGCCTGTTTTCTTTATTGCAGGTATGCTTTCACCCGTGATCATACTTTCATCAACCATGCTCTCGCCTTCTGTAACCCGACCGTCAACAGGGATCTTCTCCCCGGGACGAATCATGACAATATCTCCAATCCTTACCTTTGAAATAAGTATTTCCTTTTCTTCCCCGTTCTTTATTACGCGGGCTGTTTTCACTCCAAGGTTTACCAGTTTCCTGATTGCAGTGGATGTTCTGGCCCTCGCTCTGTCCTCAAGGTAACGCCCCAGAAGTATGAAAGAGATGATCACTACCGCTGCTTCATAATACATATGGGAACCCTTCCCCATCGCTTCAGTCATTGAAGGGAATAATGTATTGTACAAGCTGAACAGAAAGGCTGTTCCGCTACCCAATGCCACCAGTGTATCCATATTGGTTGTAAGGTATCCGGCCCGTTTCCAGGCAATGACGAAAAATTCTTTTCCGAACCAGAACATCACCGGGCAGGATAATACGAGCATGATCCAGTTCCGGTAAGGCAGGTGATGCAGGAACATTGAAATGATAAAGACCGGAATTGCGAAAGCGAATGAAGCAAGGACATTGATCCTTGCATTACGTAGCCGCTGAGCCTCACGGGCCTCCTCATCAGCCATCATATCCTTATCTGTCAGAAGTCTATAGCCGATCTTTGAAACAGCTTCCTCCAGTTGCTTTACAGATGCTTGTTCAGGATCAAATTCGACCAGCACCGTCTGGTTCGCAAAATTCACATTTGCGGAATTTACACCGTTAACGGATGAGAGTTTGCTGCTTATACTCGCAGCGCAGGCAGTGCACGACATGCCTTCAACTTTATATATTTCTTTGATGGCTTTCATTCGGATCCCGGTGATGGAAAAATTACAGAAAGAGCCTCCTCTATCTTAGGGAATAACGATTGTAAAAGCTCCTGATTGCTTTTCATGATCTTATTCCTGAGTACCTGTAAATTCAGCTGATATTCCCGTTTGATTGTTTTTCTTCTCCGGATGAATTGGTCTATGTAGTCCATCAGCACCTGGTTGTCATGCCAGTTACCGATAAGCATCTCCGTTTGATTCAGCTTGCCTAAAATGGCATCCTGTTTTTCGTCCCTGTAAACCATTGAAACCAGTGTAAGGATGGTAACCATCGCTTTCAGCTGTTTTCGTATTCCATGAATATTTTCCGGGTTTGAGGGATAATTGCGGAGCAGGCTTATTTTCCTGGCTTTTTTTAGAATAAATCGTTCCAATCTGGCTTTCAGGGTTTTAATTTTAATCTCCCTGCATAATTTTTTTAATGAACGTTCGGATTTTTTCAGCTTTTTCTCATCAAAATCCTGAACTATGGAAATAAATTGTTTCGAGAGCTTATTTTCCCTGGACCGGAGATACCTGGTGAAAACGACTCTTCCCGGCGTTTCAGGTCCATATTTTAAAATAACTATCTGGTTAACCTGCAACTCTCTTATTTTTCCTGAAAAACGGAATAATGCTTTGAAAACTTCGAAGGATTCCTGATTGAATTTCTCAGGGTTAAGCATTTCGAACATCTCGAGGATGGCATAGATCTTTTTCATATCGAGCCGGGTACTGTGAATGTCCTTTTCGTTGCCTGTAATACTCGAACTGTATAGATTGGACAGGAAAGAAGCGGTTCTTTTCTTATAAAATCTCCAGTAAAATTCGCGGACCTTTGAGGAAGTCATAAATGAATCAGATGATTAGCCTGAAGGAGGTTTGGATATAACAGGGCCGTCCTTAGTTTCTGTTTTGGCTATGCTGTCGGCGCCCGAAACTTCCTGCTGGACGGATTCGACAGGAGGCGGAGAATTAACAGCAAGTTTATAATGCTTATATACCTTGTTCAGTTCTTTCAGGAGCGCTATTCCATGTTTGGCCTGTCTTTCTCTGCGGTCCCACGAAACATGCATTTCAAGCATGTCCTTCATCATGATGTTCCGGTTGTTCTTCCATGTTCGCAGGGAGTTAATAAGGGCAGAAGGAAAATGTGATTTCAGCAAGGAATACTGTTCCCGGGACTGAAGTAATTTAATCCTTTTTAAATGTTGTTCAAGCCCTGAAGCAGCCCCGGGATTTTTACCCTCCGTGATGATAATCAGCTTTTTCAGCCTGGTCTCCATAATCAGCGAAAGAATCCAGATGGCTTCGGTATAAAATCCACTTTTCATGGCGCTGCCTGCTGCGACAGTCATCTCCTTAACCGTGTTTCCGGGTTTTTTAAACTTTCCGGCCTTAATCTTCATAACATAAATATTTTTCTGCATGATCACCCGAACTTAATTGGTACGGATGATAAATCAGAGTATAGTCAAAACTTATGGTAAAGATATGAATTTCTGCAAATATCAAGACTCAAATTATAACATCTTCATTGTTAACAATTTATTAATGCAGATTTAACGATTTTGAAATAAATGGCTACCTTTACCGTTGATTTCAATGAATTTAAACAACCGTATCGTGTTACGATTTTTCAGTTTTATCAGTTTTATTCTGTTATTGGGGGCGCTAAGCTGTACAAAAAAAAGCGATACTTCTGTCTTATCATTTAATTCACTTATCGCCGGTGGAGTAGGCCTGTCAACCGTCAGTCCGATAAATGTTCCCACAAATGCCACTATAGTTGCAACCCTGACTTCGGCTGTTAATCCTTCCAGTGCAAACAGCACCAACATCCTGCTCATGCGTTCTTTTGATTCTACTTATGTTGACCTGAACATTACTGTCTCAGGCAGTGCGATCACGATTGTTCCGAAACTGGCCCTTGGTAACGGGACGTATTATATTCTGACTTTCACGAACATTTTGGGAACAGACGGTTCAATCATGACTTATCTCTGGAGGGCCTTTACAACCATTGGAAACTTCGGCCCTCCGGGGCTTGTGGCATACTGGAATTTTGAAGGCAACACCTATGATCAGCAGGGGAATTACACTGTGAATGCGGTAACTGACCTGAATTATGCAAAATCTTTCAATAACTCTCTTGGGCAATGTGCAGCATTTAACGGCACCTCAACTATCATCCAGGTTTCTAACGGGGACCAGCTGGTCAATACCAACGATTTTTCTCTTACATTTTGGGCTAAGGCAAATTCACAATACCAGATAGATTCCCTTGGGAACCCGAAAGGGCAGCTTGTGATAGGTGCAGGTGATTATAAAGGATTTGAATTCGAGATCGCTTCGGATTACAGTTCCTGCAAACTGGTTGCTTCCTATGCTCTGACAGACGGCACTACGGTCTCCGAAGACCTTTCCTTTGCCGGTGACGGGAAAACGCAGACTAATGGAGGGTTGCCGGGTTGGACGTATTGTGCCAACCTCACAGCTACAGGTGGAGTTGTAGGTCTTTTGAAAGATAAATGGGCTTTTGTAAGCTGCACGTATAACAGTTCCACGAAGGTCGGCACATTATATATCAATGGGGTCTTGATGAAGCAGCAGGATTTCAACCAATGGCCCGCGGGGGATCCTGCAAGAAGCATCACAGGTTTGAAATATGGAGGCAGCACACCGCAGCAGGAGAATATTTTTGCAATGGGCTTTTTCCATTCTGCCGGTTCAACAGCATATTCAGGCACTTCCTGGGGCAATTACTATTCGCTTTATGCAAATCATTTCAGGGGATGGCTGGATGAAGTTCGGATCTTTCACAGCACTGTTACAAGTGTCGAAGTAGAGCAGATGTATATTCTTACAAAGCCTTAATCTTTTTCCACCACAAGCACTTTAATCCCTCTCATCACCTTCAGTGGCGTGTCAACTATGACCATGTTATACAGCCATGAAGGCACATTTCCACCGGGATCTACAAAGCCTTCAAGAACAACCTGTATGTTATTATTGCCGATGGGTTTCAGGGTCCACTTCTGCCAGTAATTCCTTATCCTGACAATTCCTTCCCTTTCAGGAACAATATCTTTCAAAGGTTTGGCCGAAACGACTTTCTCTCCCGTTACAGGGTCTATCGTGATCTTTGCTTCAACACAAAGGTCACGGTCGCTCAAAGGCCATGGAACACCGTAAACAAGATAATACCTGATGAGTTTATCCGGCTCGGAAGACAATACTTTTATCTCCCTTACATTTTTATCCCACCAGTCAACATTCTGGACATTCCCTATGTACATACTGAGCTTGTCCATAGTAGTATGGAAAACCGTTTCCCCCTTGAAGCACTTAAAGGAGGAATTCTCAGCTGTCCTGGTGTAAATCCTGATCCCGTCTTTCTCTTTAATGAAATTCCATGTCTGGGCATAAAGCCCTGAACAGAGAAAGACAATGGCGAAAACAAGAGCGGGCCTTAACAGGTAAACGGGTATTATTTTTTCAGACTGCAGCTTCACGGATGTTATCCAAATGTTATTTTTGTGCAAAGTAACATTAATCTGTTTAATTTTGAAAACCCGGCTATCAACAAATTGTCGTAATATTTTCGAATAACATAAATTATTAAAACATTTCATGGAAACTCCGGAAAATGAACGAATGCCGCATTGGGCAAAACGTATAGACGAAATTGGCCCACGCCGCTGGCATAGGGAAAAGCAATACCGCAACCGTCGTGCAGAATTTGTTACTTCATTAGTTTTTAATCTGATTGCTTTAGTAATACTTTACAAAATCCCTGACTGGCATTTTGGATTTATCACCGCGAAGTACGGTGTAATAATGTATATTCTGATTTTTTCGTGCATAGTCCAGATAGGTGGTAATCTGCTTATGTTGATACTGGATATTCCCTCAATCAGATACTTTTCGGGCATATTCATGGAAGCCGCTTCCTTCCTTGCCCAGATTACCTTATATTACGTTTATCCACTGGATTTTTCCAATTATCCCGGGTTGAGCTGGATAGATATCATTTTCCCATGGATCTTAATAATCGGGATGGTTATTTCGGCTATAAAAGTTTTTTCAAATATCTGGAAACTTATATTCTGGCGATAATCCCGGAGTAGTTTTCCCGCTTATTTCACCTTGAGGATCTCATCGAGGCCTGCAATCTTAAATGTCTTTTTGATAAAAGGGTCGGAATTCAGAATACAAAAACTTCCGTCTCTGACCCGTTTTTTTCCTGCCAAACATAGCCTGATAAAAGATGACGAGATAAAACTCACATCTTTCAGGTCAAAGACCAGGCTGAAATCGAGAAGCCCATTGATATCTTCATTTTCAGACAGGGAAATGTATTTGGAATCGAGTTCAGCAGATAACTGGTTACTGAGTATCGTGTCCAACCTCCCTTTAAAAATGCAGGTTAACACTCTTTCTTCGGTGTTAAAATCAAAATCCATCATAATCCATGCTATTTAATTAATGATTTTTATGATACTCGAACCGGAGATCCGCTTCATTGCAGTTTTCGTCAAGGTACTTGCTTCTGTCAATGCTGAAGAACCTGTCATTCATTTTTCTCCTGCAAACTCTCTGAATATTGATCAGATGTTTTACTGTAATGTTCTCCGTTGTGATGTTCTTCCCTCCAGTGCCGCAACCAAGTGTAAGTGACGGAGGAAGCATGTTAAAGGTCCCTCCCACAGCTCCCTGGGAAGTCGGGGTATTAACAACTATTCTTCCGGCATTAATAAGCTGGCTGAATTCCATGATCCGCTTGTCGTCATTGGCATAAATTCCTGCACTATGGCCAATTCCGCCAAGGTAATTCAGGTCAATACATAATTTTATTGCCGAATTATAATCTTTTGCTGTATAAAACGCTAAAATCGGAGCCAGTATCTCTACCGAAAGAGGATAGTCCCTGCCAACCCCTTTCAGCTCAGCAAGTAAAATTTTAGTCCCTATGGGAACAGAAATTCCGGACTTCTGTGCAATTGTTTCTACGGACTGGCCCACTATAAAAGGGCTCATGCTCATCGATTCCTTAATCACAGCGACCTGTTCGACTTTCTGAATTTCTTCCGGAGTCATGAAATGACAATTCTGGCGTTCAAATTCCTCTCTGACTTCCTTAGCGATCTTCTCTTCTACGATCACCGACTGTTCGCTTGCACAAACCGTTCCATTGTCAAATGTTTTTGATCTTATTATGGAAGATATGGCAAATGGAATATCTGCACTTTCGTCGATGAATACAGGCACATTGCCCGGCCCTACTCCTATTGCAGGGTTACCTGAACTGTATGCTGCTTTCACAAGCCCTGTCCCTCCGGTAGCAAGGATGAGCGCGACTCTTGGATGTGCCATAACGGTCTGGGTAAAATCCCGGGAACCTGCCGGGATCATCTGCACGCAATCCTCCGGAGCACCTGCCGCCAATGCGGCTTCATAACAAATCCGGGCAGCCTCACCAGTGCTACGTGCGGCATTCCTGTGCGAACTGATAATAATGGGATTGCGGGTCTTCATGCAGATCAGTATCTTGTAAATTGCAGTTGATGTGGGGTTTGTAACCGGTGTGACAGCAAAAATAGGGCCCAGCGGCTGGGCAATTTCAGAAATACCTGTAATGGGATCATCGTTGATCACACCTACGGTTCTTTCATCCTTGATATTTTCATAAACAAGCTGTGTCCCTATCACGTTTTTCCACATCTTGTCCTCCCATATTCCGATCCCTGTTTCTTCTACCGCCATTTTCGCCAGTTTTATCCTGGCGTTCAGAGCGGCCTTATAAACGGCCCCGACTACTTTATCAGTCTGTTCCTGATTGAATTCCTGGAATTCTGCCGCAGCAAGGATAGCCCGTTCAAGGATATCGTTTGCCCTTTCCATTAAATTCTCTGTCATAATCCTGAAATTAAGATTCTCCTGGTTTGTTTAATAATCGAAAAACATGTTAAATTACAACAAATTCATTAATCTTATTCAATTAAAAAGAGAAATCAGGGCCAATTGTGAATGGCAACCATTCCAAAAATTTTCCCTGTCCAACCGAAATGGTTAAATGGTTCAACTGTTAGCAGTGTTGAATGAATTTTTACTCCATCTGTTTTCCAATCGAAGGTTGTATTTATTTTTAACTCCCCGTTGAGCTTTGGCTTAGTAATGTCGGTTTGCCATGTTGCCCATTGGTCTATATTAGTCAAAACTGACCAAACCTTGTCAGTGCTTGCATTGATAAGGATTGTTTTGCTGCACTTGACAGGTGCGTTGTTATTAATACTTTTCATTGTTAAATTCTCCTTTTTTAATGTTGCTGGTTTAAAAATAAACTGATCTTTTTAAGTCGTAGTTATTTACTCCTTTCATAAGAGTGAATGTTCTGGGATCATGAATAATTTGAGTCATTTTTTTCCAATAGAAATCTAAAAGTACTAAATATGAAGGAAAACGCCTACCCGAAATTCCAGATAGGCGTTTCCACAACTAAAACCGAGTATTTAGGATCAATCCTTATCGTCCTGATCCTTCTATTTCTTTACTGGTGTCTTTAATGGTGTCTTCTTCAGCACATCACCCTTGGGAGAGAAATGGACTTTATACTCTTCATTACCCTTCTTCAAGTCCATCTTATAGAATAATGAATTGTCTGGTGTCTCTATTGTGGTAACTTCTGAAATCTTGAAACCAGCAAAGTTCTTGGCAATAGAAGCGGAGACTTCTTTTGGCAGATCAGATTCTATTATTGCTGTTTTTGTTTCAAGCCATTTTCCAGTTGGATTAAATTTGGCGAACTCCCTTACTCCTTTATCTCTAAAGGCGATTTCATAATTGTTCTGCTTCAATTCATATTTTACATCGGTAGCAGCAGGGAATTTTTTTGCAAAGGCCTGTAATACGGAGGTTGGAACCTTCTCAGGTGTGAGCTCCTGGGTATAACCCAATAAACTTATCAGCAAGCATGCTGACAGCAATACAATTAATTTTTTCATGATAGGAATGGTTTTAATGATTATTATTGTTTTAGAATGTTAATTGATGGCTGAAAAGGTACCGTTTAACGAATGTCCCGCTTAACGATACCTTTTATCAAAAACAGATGATTAATGTCCTGCCATAATCTTGTGTAATTCTTCTTTCGTTTTACCAAGTTTGATTTGAAGTTTTCCAATCATCTCGTCTTTTTTGCCTTCTGCAAACATCAGATCATCATCCGTTAAGGTTGCAAATTTTTGTTTGAGCTTACCTTTTTGCTCATTCCAGTTTCCTTTTACTTCTGTTGTGTTCATTTTTTTGAAATTAAATTGTGAAAATATTTTCATGGGATAAAGGTAAGTCTCGTTATTCCGTAAACCGTTACACAAATCTGGGAATAAGTTACATCATTCACACATTATCACAAGGTACTGTGATAGAAGTTCAATTTGATATTCTAAGAGCCAGACCAAAAACCTCGATATTTGTCATGGGAGAGTATTAAATGCAGCATATTGCATTAATAAAAAAATTACTTCATTTAAACAATGTAAGTAATTGATTCTGAGGGTGGGCCCAACAGGACTTGAACCTGTGACCCGCTGATTATGAGTCAGCTGCTCTAACCGTCTGAGCTATGGGCCCGATTAATTGAAATTGGGGTGCAAAGGTAAAAATATTTTGCCATCTTTGCAACCGGAAAGCTTGGAACTATGCTGAAACTGACCCCTGCCGTATCACAGGGCAATCCCATACGCAACATTATTTTTGATTTCGGGGGAGTCATCTGCAATATCGATTTCAGATTGTCTGAATTGAAATTCAAAGAACTGGGTTTCAAAGGATTCAATCCTTCCTACTCAGTGGATGGAGGGGAAGATGTATTCCGCAGACTGGAAGGTGGTAAGATTTCGATTCCGGAATTTTCCGGAATCCTTAAAAAGTACCTGAAACCGGATGTCACGGATGAAGAAGTCCTGGAGGCCTGGAATGCCATGATCCTGAACATACCGTCACACAGGGTAAAGCTGCTCGAAGCGGTCAGAAAATCATACAGGATTTTCATTCTCAGCAACTCCAATGAAGTGCATTATAATAAATACCTGGGCGATTTCAGTAAAAACTACGGTTACCATTCTTTTACCGGCCTCTTTGAAAAAACCTGGTTTTCGTTTCAGATACATCTGCAGAAACCATCAAAGGAAATATTTGAATACGTGATCCGGGACGGTAATCTGGATCCGTTTGAAACTTTGTTTGTTGACGATTCTTTACAGCATATCGAAGCCGCCGGAAATGTTGGGTTGAGAACCTATCATTTAAGGCCTCCTGAAGAGATTAGCGGCTTATTTGAATAGCCCGCCGATAACAAAAGAGAAAAAAGGCTTGACATTCAGCGAAAAAAGTATTAATTTTGCACGCCTTTTTAAACGTCAAGCATGAAGCTTTCTCAGTTTCGTTTCCACCTGCCTCCTGAATTAATTGCCAACAATCCACCTAAACACCGCGACGACGTCAACATGATGGTCCTCGACCGCAGGAAGCAAAGCATTCAGCATAAACATTTTAAAGACATTCTGAATTATTTCGGCGATGGTGATGTCTTCATCATCAATAACACCAAGGTTTTTCCGGCCCGCCTTTACGGCGAAAAGGAAAAGACCGGGGCCAAGATAGAGGTTTTCCTCCTCCGCGAACTGAACCGCGAATCAAGGCTCTGGGATGTTCTGGTAGATCCCGCCCGTAAGATCAGGATAGGCAATAAACTGTATTTTGGCGATGACGATACACTTGTTGCCGAAGTGATAGATAATACTACTTCAAGGGGGCGGACCATCCGCTTTCTATTCGATGGACCTTATGACGAGTTTAAAAAGACCATACAGAAGCTTGGCGAAACCCCGCTTCCGAAAATCCATAACCGGCCGGTCACCCATGAAGACAATGAGCGCTACCAGACCATTTTTGCCAAATATGAAGGGGCAGTTGCCGCTCCCACTGCCGGCCTGCATTTCAGCCGCGAGATCATGAAACGCCTCGAGCTTAAGGGTGTCACTTTTGCTGAAATCACATTGCATGTCGGATTGGGCAACTTCCGCAACATTGATGTGGAAGACCTCACCAAGCATAAAATGGATTCGGAGGAAGTTATCATTGAACCCGAAGCCACGGAGATTGTCAATAAGGCCAAGATGGACAAGAAAAAGATAGTGGCAGTGGGGACAACTACCATGAAAGCCATCGAATCGTCAGTTACCGTAGGAGGCATGCTGAAACCCTTTAAAGGCTGGACCAACAAATTCATCTTTCCGCCGTACGAATTCAGCATAGCAAATTGCATGATCACCAATTTTCATCTCCCCCAGACCCCTATGATGATGCTTACTTCCGCTTTCGCGGGATTTGATTTCACCATGAAGTCCTACGAAGAAGCCGTTGAAAAGAAGTATAAATTCTTTACCTACGGCAATCCCATGCTTATCCTTTAAACCCTTGGATAAATTTGCCATCATCGTGGCGGGTGGTTCGGGCACTCGCATGAATTCTGATGTTCCCAAGCAATTCCTTCCCCTGGACGGGAAACCGGTGTTAATGCATTCCATCATGGCATTCCATAAATATGACGCCTCAACGCAGATTATTGTTGCCCTGCCTGCCGGTTTATTTTCGTCATGGGAATCACTCTGCAACCAGCATTCCTTCAGAATACCGCATAAACTTGCCGAAGGCGGTAAAACGCGTTTCGATTCAGTAAAAAATGCACTTAAATTCATCACTGCGGATGGTCTGGTGGCGATCCACGACGGAGTGCGGCCGCTGGTCAGCAGGGACCTGATATCACGTGCTTTTGATCACACCCGAGTCCATGGCAATGCCATCCCGGTTGTCCCGGTCATCGATTCGGTGCGAAAGACTAATGGCAGTTTCAACAGCCCTCTTGATCGCAACAACCTGAGGCTTATCCAGACCCCGCAGGTTTTTCGCGCATCTCTCATACGCGAAGCCTATCAACAGGATTATTCAGATTCGTTTACTGACGATGCAAGTGTTCTGGAGGCTGCAGGCGAAACCCTCAACCTCATCCGGGGAGATCCATATAATTTAAAAATTACCTTCCCCGAAGACCTGTTAATCGCTGAAGCCTTGTTGAAATACAGAAAAACGGAATCAATGGTATAAACCCCGGGCTAAGCTCCGGCTCCCGGTTCCGCCGCAAGCGGTGAATTTACCCCTGGGGATCAACTCTTCTTCCTTATCTTCTGAAACTTCTTCCTTTCCAGGAATACATACCGAACTGCCCGGCAATAGTGACCGCGATGGAATAGAAAAGCTGAAAGACCTGGGCGACGAAATAATAACCCAGCAGATGTTTCTTTTCAAAAAATCCGGCCATCCGCCGTACAAGGGGATACTCTGCAAGGATTTTCAGGAACCATAACAATGCAGACAGGATCAGGATTGATGGATTAAATATACCTGCTATGCCACCGGTAAGGATCAGGAAGGGAAAACCAAAGGTCAGTAAACCTGCTGTGATCACGGTTACATCCTTATACCCCTTGCTTTTTGAAACCCACCGTAATCTTTGTTCCCGGAAATCATTCCAGTCAGTACATGGTGCAGTAAGAGTAATGGCTTCTTTTTCATTCAGAAAAATAACTGATCTTCCCCCGTACAACTTCCTGATCTTCATCATCAAAAACTGGTCGTCGCCCGAATGAAAAACACTGTCCCCCGAAAATCCTCCGGTTTCATGGAAGGCTTGTTTAAGGTACGCAAGATTAGCTCCATTGCACATAAGTGAAAATCCAAGGTTTGCCGATCCCGCTGTGACTCCCATTATCCCGAGAAATTCAAGCAGCTGTATCTTCTGAAACATTCTTTTCCCTTCTGTAAAACCGACCGGTCCGAGGACCATCTTAACCCCCTCGCTTCTGAATGCTGCCGCTACCGAACGGATCCATGATTTACCATGCAGGGTATCCGCATCTGTGGTAAGAATGATATCGCCCCGGGCAATAGTAACAGCTCTTTCTATGGCTTTCTTTTTCCCTTGATTGTCCTTAAGGTTCGGGCCTCCATCCAGCAGGGTCAGGTTCAGTTCAGGGTGGTCTTTCGCCCACTTGCGAACCTTTTCTATAGTATAATCTTCTGAGAAATCATCCGAAACAATAATCTCGAAAAGATCCTTCGGATAATCCTGCAGCGCTATATCGTCCAGGCAATTCGTTATGTCGGAAATCTCATTACGTACTGGCAGGATCACCGATATTTTTTCAATTTTTCCAACTTTAAGTCCTGACTGAGCCGGGGAGAAATACCCGCCGATCCCGTAAGCCGCGGAAATGGTTTTGTCTTTTTTCAGCGCTCCTATGGTTATTGCAAGTATCATGATAAAATACAATGAAGCTACAAGTAACAGGATACAACTGAATACAAGGGCAAAGCTCATCACACATCAAATTAACTGTTACGGAAGAACTGGAGACGGAAAAGAAAAATACTGCCGGCAACTGCCGGAAAACCAAGATTAATAACCCAAAGAAGTATCGAAGCCATCAGAATCCCCAGATTTAAATCGGCTGAACCTGTCATCAATGGACTGAAATAAAAACCGAAAAAATAAATGGCGACTGATCCTCTGATACCCAGCTCGGTAAGGGCAATTGTTGGAATAATTGCCATGATAAAATATATCAGGGATATAAACAGGTATGCATAATAAAAGGGGATATTCACCCCAAATGCATATAAAAGCAAAATATACTGGGTTGAAAAGACCACATACCTTGCAAGACTCAGAGCCATTACACCCCTTAGCTCGGAATTAGAATACATGATAAAAACCCGGAAAAATTTTCGTATCCGGCTGAAACCGTTCTTAAGTATCTTTTCTTTCCATGTTGAAAGAAAGGATATATTGAAAAAAAGCCCCAGCAGCAAAGCATCAAGGAGCAGGACTACAGCAATGAATGCATAATAAAGATATCCCCTGCTGAATCCGGCATCGGGTATGAATAAGGGTAAAAAGATCAGCAACGCGAGCGATCCGGTAAGTATTGTTATCAGCAGTTGACTCATGCTCCCTAATACCGTTATAAGGATCCCCTCAACATGGCTGGCTTTTTTGAGGATAAATGCCCTGCCAAAATACTCTCCGATCCGATTTGGAGTAAATGAACTGATTGTAACACCTGTCAGTACTGCTATAAGCGATTGCATCAGGGTGACATGCTCAATTTTTGAGATCAGGTTTTTCCATTTCAGCGCTTCCAGCATCCAGTTTAAAACCATTAAAATCAAAACCAGCGAAAGCACCCAGAGAAACCTTGAGGAGCCAAGATCAGCTGCGAGGGCTTTAATCAGAGCGGGTAAATCCTGTTTCCAGAAAACCTGGTTTATAATGAAAAAGTAAGAAACGACAAGAATTACAAGCTGTATGAGAAGATTATATCTTTTGTATAACTTTGTCATGCCGGCAAAATTAAGGTAAAAATGCCTGACCTTTCTAACGAAAAAATCATTCTCGGGATAGACCCCGGAACTAATATCATGGGCTACGGGATTATTCGTATCATGGGCAACAAGCTCAGTATGATTGCCTTTGGAGTGCTAAAATTAAATAAATACGAAGATCATCCGCTGAGGCTGAAAATTATTTTCGAGAAGACACTTTCGCTCATTGAGCAGTATAAACCCGATGAGCTCGCGATCGAAGCTCCTTTTTTTGGAAAGAATGTGCAGAGTATGCTCAAACTGGGCAGGGCACAGGGTGTCGCTATTGCTGCCGCGCTATACAGGACTATACCAATCTTCGAGTACTCCCCCCGTAAAATCAAACAATCCATCACTGGCAAGGGTTCTGCATCCAAGGAACAGGTTGCGGCCATGCTTCAGCGCTTGTTGGTTCTTGATGAAATCCCCGACAATCTGGACGCAACGGATGCTCTGGCTGCCGCAGTCTGCCATTATTTCCAGAAAGGCTCCGTTGAAACCGGGAAAAAATTTACAGGATGGAAAAGCTTTTTGACGGCGAATCCCGGGAGAGTCAAGAATTAATGGTCAGGTTGATGATTTAGGA
>Ga0182021_10005997_pt1 | contig 14424 bp, 11 predicted proteins | sample 612E3MmetaG_FD_120493 | JGI IMG/M metagenome (GOLD analysis project Ga0182021, IMG submission 120493) | Permafrost microbial communities from Stordalen Mire, Sweden - 612E3M metaG (Illumina Assembly) | ecosystem: Environmental > Terrestrial > Soil > Wetlands > Permafrost | place: Sweden... | reverse complement strand
TTGAGCGACGAGCCTTCAAACCCCCAAGTGCTCATTCTGAGGTACTACCCTGCACTCGCTCAATTTGTGGCCACACCATCAATCCACAGTTCCATTTTCGGCGACACTTACATCGTCGCCAGTGCAACCCAAAGCATCAAACAAGCGAGTGGACTGGCATTCAGCAATGGAACAATAGCCACACCGACAGATGTCGGCATTACCATCAAGACGATTCCGGCGGTGTCTTTCGTCTGGCTGGGCGTGGCAATCCTCATCGCCGCAACTCTGCCACTCATTTTCATAGTTGACAAGTCCGGGAAATGATCTATGACTGTTACATTTGGAATATGGAAAATTGAATGAAGCTCGGGGTTTCTGTCAGGCATCAGGTTTGTGATGGTGACGGAAATCGAATATGAAGCGAGAGCGCTGTACGCTACAGCCAAAAACTGCCCATTGAACGCTCTGCGCGTAATGGACTCGAAACGCCCAGTGAACTCACTGCTCAGCTGAACCTAAAGAGATTCAGTGTCCCAAAAAAGCTTGACCAAGTACTCTCGAATAGCGGATGTAAATCGGCTGTTCGCGAAGAATTAGTTGACGAATGTACTGTTCCTGAATCGTGGATGCTGAAGTTACATCCTGATAGTGACTTAAGTAGGTCACTTTATTGTTTCCGAGTTCGTGGGCGACCTTCTTGCAATAGAAGGTACTGGTATGTGAAGCCGCCTAACAATGCTCCGATTATTGGGCCGGCCCAGTATATCCATAGCGTTTGATAGGATCCAGCGGCAAGAGCAGGTCCAAGCGCGAGGGCAGGGTTCGCTGCTCCACCTGTTAGTGGCCCCGCGATCAGAATGTCAACCATTAGTGTCATTCCGATGAGCACGCCTGATGCGCCCGCTGGAACATTTTCGGTATAGAGAACCGCGTATACTGAGAACATCAAGAAGAATGTGATTATTGCCTCGACCACGACTGCTACTCCTGCGCTCTGGCTGATGACGTTGCTTGGGATTGGTGCTCCAAAATCGACCATCTTTCCGACCCCAGGCAGAATCAATGCGTGCGCCCAACCTGCGAGGGTAGCGCCCAGGACTTGGGCTATTAGATAGGCAATTCCATCATCGACATCCAATTTTCTAAGAGCGACCGCCGTGATTGTTATGGCTGGGTTGATGTGGCAACCGGAGATATTGACGAGTGCATAAACCATTACCATTAATATGAGTCCGTGCGCGAGGGCGATTCCTAGAAATGAGGCTGCTGGAGAGGATAATCCAAGGATCGCTGTGAAGGTAGTTACGGAAACAGTGCCGAAGAAGACAAGCGCGAAGGTACCGATGAGCTCGGCGATGTAGGCGGGTCGACCCATTTTCATACTAGACGACACTCGCTCGCCCTGAAGCTAACCAATACTATAAAACGCTTCAGCTTCGAGCGACAACCGTGATCGAAACCAGAATCACTATTGCTCCGACAACAGCAACCGCGTTGTAGACCTCTCTAAGCAATATGACAGAAAGAATGAGGGCCGACGCAACTTCGACCATAGCAACAACGGATGCGACGGTTGCAGTGACAGCTTTCAACGCGAAAATCCAGAGCGCATATGGTAGAACCGTGCACACAATCGCGGTGAACGCCACCCAACTCCAGCCCGCAAGAGAGACCGATTCTAGATTCAGACCACCGAAAATGGTGGCGATTGGCAGCAAAGCTATGGCTGTTATGAGCATTACCACTGCAGATAGCTCGATCACACTCCTTTCACTCCGTAAGAGAACTCGTTTGTGCAGTACGATGAAGAAGGCCCAGACTATGCCCGCAGAAAAAACTAGGGTATCACCGAAGATTTCACCTTGCATAAGAGTGGAAAGATCGCCATTTGTCGCAATCATCGCAGCACCTATTACCCCAAGCGCCACTCCAAGGATCTTTCTTGACCCAATATTCTCGCCAAACATTCGCCAACTCAGCAGAGCGACGATAATCACGTTCAGATTAACTAGAAGAGCAGTTTTGCCAGCTGTCGTGTAGAGTAGGCCTAAGTACTGAAGAGAAAAAGCGAATCCGTTGAGCAGGCCTAAGATCCACACCGAGCCTTCCTTCAATATGCTCAATCTCATTCTACCCCAGATGACTAGGGCGGACACCATTATTGCCGAAGCGACCGCAAGTCTGAGAAATGCAAAGTCGTACGGGTTAATGTATTCCAATCCGATCTTTATGCTGACAAAGGAGCTTCCCCATAGGATACTTGAGATTATGAGAATGACTATTGCGGAATTTGTGCTTCCGCTTACGGTCCGAGCGTGGATGGTCATTTGGTTGCAGAACTGCCGTGAGTTTAGATTTGTTCACCGATGCGGTAGGCGTAGATGGTGTGGCCGAGAAGCTCATTGTAAACCGCGCTTGGTTTCCATCCTGGGACCTTGAAATCATGGGATATGACACGCGCACCAGGCTTCAGTTCCGCCTCTAACTTTGGGCGAAGACGCTCATTCGCACTCGAAGTCAGGTAGAGCGTGATTACATCGGCATCGGATATGGCGACATCGAAGAAGTTGCCTTGAATCACCTTGACCTTGTCTTCAAGGTTCAGCCTTTTGATTTCCGTTCTGGCCCTTTCGATCAAATCCTCTCTCAGCTCTATCCCCGTTGCTTTTGCCCCAATTTCTTTTCCGGCAAGAATAATCAGCCGTCCGTCGCCGCATCCAAGGTCATATAGTACCTCGCCGGGCCCGATCCGGGATAAATCCAGCATTTTCTTGGCTACTTCAAGCGGTGTTTGCACAAAAGGTGCGATGCTCATGATATGGTCCTCGACTCCGGCGCCTGATCCTGTGATTTATGCGTATCTTATCTCGGTTTCGGACCGCTCAGCCTTGGGCGCTTTCGATATAGGAGCGCCCTTCTCCTTTTTCCCAGTCCACCTGACGTCCTCTTCCAAGAATTTCACACAAATGTCCTTGAACTGCGAGTAGATTTCCTTCAGCTCACTTTCTGTGAAAGTTTCGATGAAGGTCGGATTTCTGAGCCAGCTGTCCCATCCCCGCACACTCTCGAAAAGTGCTGAATTCATCCGAATTAGCGAAGAGTAGAGTCCGAGCCTGTCATTAGGATCGAGCTTCTTGATATCTTCAAGAGCCTTCGAGCGTTCTTCGGTCCAAGACAAACTTGCAGATGCACCGTCCGATTGCGCGAGCAGTATTCCAACCGCAATTTAGCCTTATTCCCAATCAGACAAGCCTCGTATGCAAACAGCATCGTTCATCATGCTCGCCAACAGTGTCTACAGCGGCACCATGCGAAACCTAATTCAACACCGACACCGTTCATGCTCCGTCGATACAATCCAAAAGAGCAAGGATGATGAAATGAATCCTGTTGAGCCTTTAGTCATAAAGCTTGCAGAAACAAGACTCGCTGAAGCTGGGGTCAAGAGACTAGCGGAACATTATGGCGCCCTTGACTGGTTGAACAGGGCTAGAGAACTTCAACCAAATGATTCTGAATTTCTAATCGAACTGGCAGGGAGATCATGTTACAAAAGTTTCGGAGTTGGAATCAACCCTAACGTCACTAGGATTCGCGATAATCCGAAAGACTATCTGACTAATGTGTTGGAAAAGGGCGATGGAAGCATACTCGAACACGCCACGGTCACTTTCGGCTTTCTCAACGTAAGTCGAGTTTTCACTCATGAGATAGTTAGACACAGAGCAGGAACAGCTATGAGCCAAGAGAGCCTCCGATACGTGCGCCCCCGCGAGATCAGCCTATGGGTACCCCCCGACCTTGAACAGGCATCTAACAAGTTCTCAGAAACCATAGAAGAAATTGAGAAACGATACCACGACCTCGAACAACAATTTGACTGGGAGAGGATGAGTTTCGACGAAAAGAAACGTGTGACCTCGGCCCTCCGTCGTATCTTACCCGATGGAATTGCCACAAATCTGATCTGGACGGCTAATCACAGGACAATTCGCTGGGTTATCGAAATGCGAACGCATCCGAGCGCGGAGGTGGAGATACGGAAGGTGTTCGGTGAAGTCGCGGAGATTTGTATAAGAGACTACCCGTTGCTTTACGCTGACTTTTCACGTAAGAAACTGGATGACGGAACCACCCAATACGTTCCGAAGTTTTCGAAGGTGTAGCCAATATTCGGCCGGGTGGATGGAGATGTCTGAACCATTTTGGAAGACTGCCATCTCACGAGTTGAACCAAACAAGATTGTTGTACGCGGTTACAATTTGATGGATCTTGTTGGAAAGTACAGTTATGCGGATTTGACATACCTGCTTTGGCGCGGGGAACTTCCCTCCTCTCAACATTCTCGCATGATGGACGTGCTGCTGACCGTGTGCCTTGAACACAGCCTCAACTCCCCATCGGTTGACGCCACCCGCTTTGTCGCGTCGTCCGGGGTACCCCTCCAAGCAGCGGTTTCCGCGGGTGTCGCGGCGATTGGTGATTGGCACGGCGGTGCCATAGAGCAGGCTGCGAAGATGTTCCAAGACGGGGTCACACGAATGAAAGACGCACAGATGGCTGTGAATGAAGTTGCAGGAGAGATCCTGCAACAGCACAGAGATCAAAAGCAGAAGGTTCCTGGATATGGACACCCAACCCATACGTTAGATCCTCGCACCGAGAAACTCTTGGAAGTTGCGAATCTAACGCATCTCTACGGGCCCCATGCAAAACTGGCTCAGACCATGGAATCCCTGACTGAGAAATTCTTCCGCAAACATTTGATCCTGAACGTTGACGGTTGCATCGCCGCCATTATATCCGACATGGGATTTGACTGGCGGCTGGGCAGAGGGTTCTTCATCGTCAGCCGAACCCCTGGCCTGATAGCGCACGCATATGAACAGATGTACCTTGATAGGCCATACAAGGCTCCTGCTTGGAATGAGATAGTCTACACTGGCCCCCCTGAACGGACACCGCCAAAATAGACAGATGTGTGAAAGATGTTTGGCAGCGGTCGGGCCTTGTCTTTTGGGCGTTGGGTGTTTCAGCGTTCTTTTTCGAGCAGTTTCACTTCGCACTTCACCAGTTTTTTGAAGGTCTCCGCGTCAGCTGTATTTCCCACGATTACTCCATAGTGCATTGGAATCGCAGTCTGTGGTTTGATGGTTCCGGCGGCTTCTGCTGCTTCCTGCGCGGTCATGACATACGTTCCTGAAACCGGGAGAAGTGCGATGTCAGTTTGCACGTTTTTCATTTCAGGTATGTAATCAGTATCGCCTGCGTGGTAGATGCGTACACCCTTTATTGTTACAATGAAACCGACTTTCCCATCTTCTTTGGGGTGGAATGCTTTGCCCGGCTCCCTGAATTTGTTGACATTGTATGCTGGGACGGCTTCGACCATTATGTCACCAACATTGATCTTGTCGCCGGGTTTCACGATTTTGACCTCCTTCACCTTCAGTTTAGCTAACTCGTCCTTGGATTGAGAATGAGCAACGATGACAGTGGCGGGGGTGACGACTTTCGTCAGATCCTCCACATTGCAGTGATCGAAGTGCTCATGACTAATCAGAACAATATCTGCCTTGGGTCCCCCTGCTTCGATCTTGAACGGGTCGATATAGACAACTTTCCCATTTTGAATCCTGAAACCGTCATGCCCCAGCCAACTCAATTTCACTCCACGATAATCAAACATCGCGAACACTGAAGCTTAGCTAGCTTGGAGATCAACTTAAAGGAACCACTCGGGCCGCTAGGAGTCGAATTGAGTTATGGCAGTTCCTCCAACCTTTTTGAACACAAGCACTGCTCCATGATAGAGATAGGGCTGGTTCGGAACTTTGCCCAAGCAAGTCTTTTCGCTCCTGTCACCGGCGCTCCAGCGAACGATTGCCGAGTCCGGAATCAAAACCCCAACTCCACCTCAAATAGCGGCCATTCCAGAAATCATAGGCGGAAAGAACCTTCTTCTCATCGCACCGACAGGATCAGGCAAGACTGAGGCCGTCCTGCTTCCAATATTAGATCAGCTTTTGAAGATCAACAATCGACAAGGGATCTCCATAATCTACATCACTCCTCTGCGTGCACTTAATCGCGACTTGCTCAAGAGACTGGAGTTCTGGAGTAGAAAGTTGGGGTTCACAGTTGAGACGCGACATGGAGATACACCGCAGAAAGAGCGAAGGAGACAATCCATCAAGCCTCCTGATTTCCTGGTTACGACTCCCGAGACATTACAAGCGATTCTGCCTGGAAAGCGCATGCGAACCCATCTGCGCCATGTGAGGTGGGTTGTGATCGATGAGGTTCATCAGCTTGCTGGAGATAGGCGTGGGGTCCAGTTGACCGTTGGCCTTGAAAGGCTCAGAAAGATTACGGACTGTGAGTTTCAGAGGATAGGACTTTCCGCTACCGTGGGAAATCCTGACCAGATCGGGAGTTTCATAGCTGGAGGAAAACCATGCGAGGTCTTGCAGGTTTCACTGCCTAAGGAAGCGAAATATTTCGTTGAGTTTCCGCATCCTACAGATGAAGACAACGTGATCGCGCAAAGCCTGTACACTGCTCCCGAGGCTGCAGCACGATTGAACAGGATCTGGGAGCTAGTTGAAAATCATGACTCCACGCTGATTTTCGTTAATAGCCGCACGAATGCGGAAACACTTGGTTCGAAATTTCATCAGCTGAAGAGGAATGTGGCGGTCCATCATGGCTCGTTGCCTAGAGAAGAGAGGGTGCGAGTGGAGAACGATTTCAAGAATGGAAAGACAAAGGCATTGGTCTGCACGTCGACGCTAGAGCTCGGGATCGATATTGGAAATGTGGATTTGACGATCCAGTACATGTCGCCCCGACAGGTTTCAAGTCTGATTCAGAGAGTGGGACGATCAGGTCATAGCCTGGACAGAGTCTCAGAGGGAGCAATCGTGGCCGTTTCAACGGAGGATATGCTGGAGTCCGTGGCCGCCATTCAGAAGACTCGAGAGAAATCTGTGGAACCAGTGAAGATTCATGAAGGAGCATTGGACGTGTTAGCTCATCAGATCACTGGCATTCTCCAAGAGTCTGATGAGAAAGTCAAAGCCGACGAAGCCTTCGCGCTCGTGCGCGGCGCTTACCCATACCGAGAACTGACAAGGCAAGATTTTGACAAGGTAACAGCCTTTCTCGAAGAGATGCGCTACCTTCGCACTGATGGAGGCTTCCTCTTCCGAGGAAGCCGAACGCGTCAACACTACTTTGAGAACTTATCCATGATACCTGACGAACGCAGGTATCAGGTCATAGATGTTTCAACACAGCAATCCGTCGGCATCCTAGGAGAGGAATTCATGATGACCAAGGCCAGACTCGGATTGCACTTCATAGTTAAGGGCAAGGTTTGGCAGATTGAACAAATCTCAGACGACGCACGAGTATACGTAACACCCGTTGAAGATCCCACTGCCGCTGTGCCAGGTTGGGATGGCGAGATGCTTCCGATTCCATTCGAACTTGCTCAACAGGTTGGTAGACTCCGCTCAGAAGTCGAAAAAGAACTTGACTCAAGCGAAGTACCTTTCATAATTGACATGTTGGAGCAGAGGTGGCCAGCCGAGCGATTTGGCGTCCGCAAAATTGTCGAAGAGCTGGCGGAACATCACAAAATGGGCGCCCCTATCCCCACTGACAAGCACATCATGATCGAAGCGTTCGATAGATTCCTGATTCTCCACGGATGTTTCGGAGAGACTGTCAACAATACGCTGGGAGAGGTTTGCGAGGAGCTACTTTCTAGAAAAGGGATGGTCAGGAATTGGTGGGCGGATGGTTATCGCATCCTCTTGGAGTTAACGACCACGACCGAGGACTTGTCGCTGGATGAACTGCGTTCCACCCTTTTTGGGATAGATCAAGGCGTGCTGGAAGGCATTTTCAAGGGTGTGCTTCATCGCCACTTTCCTTTTGGATACTACATGAAATTCATCGCGGAGAGATTTGGCGCACTGAAACGCGGTCTCATGTTTTCGGGCGACAGTTTGAAGGAGTTGGCTCTTCGTTTCAGGATGACACCCATCTATGATGAGACTATACGTGAGGCTTTGCTTCTCCACGTCGACTACCCACGGGTTCGCGAGATTTACAGACAGATTCGCGAAGGGACGATGGAAGTCTCAGTCTTCAGAGCGGAGGATAGCCCGACTCCATTGGGCTATCACCTTTTGAACAAGCATCTCGATGTGCCCGAACTCGTAGCTCCTGAAACGGTGGAAAAGGACACCATCGAAAGACTACGGTACAGTCTTGATAACATGACCGTTGACCTGCTCTGCTTCGAATGCGGAACACTAATGCAGTCTCTGGTGGTCAAATCGCTTGCACCGAAGCCTACGTGTTCGTCGTGCAGTTCTGGGCTTCTGGCAGTTTCATCTTGGTCGACTGACTTTCTTGTGCGAATTCTGGAGAAGAAGCTTAGGAGAAAGCCTTTGAAAGATGACGAACTCAACGCTTTATCGCGGGCAAGGCGCTCCGCGGATTTGGTTCTATCATATGGTAGGCGCGCAATCGTCGCCCAGTGCGTTTACGGAATAGGACCCCAAACCGCCAGCAGAATTCTAGCCAGGATGCATGATGACGAAAAACGGTTCTACAAAGACCTTCTAGAGGCAAAGTTGAAGTTCATCACAACTCGGCCGTTCTGGGACAAGCCTTAGTGAAAGAAAAGAAGAAAAGTGCTATTCGACTTCAGAGTGTTGCAAGTCACATTGATTACTCGCAGAAGCGTAATTTCCAATGTGAAAGCTAGATGTACCATCTCCACGTTCACGAGTTCCACCACGCGATGCCATTAGGGATCATGAGGTGCGTATACTGCGGCGCCTTGAAAGTTCACCAACCTGACAGGCACCTCCCTAGGTCGGGTAGGACCTATCAGCCGTCGATCCGCCTTACGGCAAAACGTTCCATTTTTAAGCAGTGACTTCGTCAGCCTCGGCAAACTCGGGGCTGGGCAAATTGATAGCTGACCTAGAACTCAGACTCACTGAACTGAGATTCATTGAAGGAATAGAAAAAGTTGAGCACGTGCCCTACCAGAGCGGCGACCAATTCTGGGTCAGATTCATTCGTCCCTTCGATCTCGGGAAACTCGACGGTGTAGTGAAGAAGCACGGTTACAAAATTGTGAAATTCGCAAGCCTCCCATCGAAACTGCCACGAGGCCTAGCTGAACTCCTATGGAGCGGTATTACGCACGTTGTCGTGGAGAAGATCAGCGGTGGGTCAAGATTCACTTCGAACTTCGGTTTTGAGCCCGAGGGAATCGCAAAACTCGCCGTCGACCTACACGGACCCTATTGGCTATTCATCACCACAAGAGAAGAAGGAATACAGCTCCTCTATGACTACCTAGGACTGAAATATGCCTCACCATCTCCACCGGCGCTCACGGCTTCAGCGTCTGTCAAACCAACAACGCCCCCCATTGCGAAGCCAGTTCAACCAGCAGCACCGATCCCTACTGCTCTCGCTACACCCGCAGGCGCCAGCCCATCGCCTTGAGTCCTAACATCACAGGTGGCGCCCTACCATTCAAACTCTCTCGAAGAACAGTGTCCATGCGAGAGCGCTTTTTCAAAGACGGCGCCACTCGAAGGTTACTCGAAGTAAGCCTACTGACCCTTCATTCTGATGGTCGGGGCTAACTCGTCGCCGCGAGCGTTCGGTTTGCCGCCGCGATGCCAGAACTTGTGAATCGGAAATGTTGCTCGGTGAGGCTGCCCTCAACTGCCGCTATAGTGGCTAGCAAGTCGTTGCGGTTGACGTTGCCCATATGTCCCACTCTGAAGGCTTTCTGGTTTAAGAGACCGAGACCTCCGGCGACAACGATTCCATGTTTCTCAGCCATGTGTTTCCGGAATTCAGTGTCAATTACACCGTTCGGATAATGTACAACGGTCAGGGCGCTTGCGGACTCGGCCTCTTTGCAGAGAAGTTGGAGGTGGATAGTTTTCATGGCCGCGCGGAATGCTTCCGCCAGCTTGGAATGCCTAGCGAACCTTGCATCAAGCCCTTCTGAAAGGATCATCTTGCAGCTCTGATGAAGCGCGTAGATCATGTTGACAGGATGTGTTGCGAAGTATTTTGTTGGATCCTCCATTACGGGGGCCCAACGTTTCAGATCACCATAGTAAGTTCCGATGCTGGCTTTTCGTTGCTCCCTTGCTTTCAACGCGTCGGGGCCAAATGAGATTACTGCCAAACCAGGTGGGACGCCCAAGGCCTTCTGCGAACCGGCGAAACAAACGTCGATGCCCCACGCATCGGAGTCAATGTTCATGCCCCCCAACGAGCATACTGCATCTACGATGAACAGAACGTTCCGAGAACGTGCGACCCTTCCCAATTTCTCGATGGGGTTTGCAGCGCCAGTTGAAGTATCGACATGAACAACCAGCAACGCCTTGTAGTTACCAGTTGAGAGGCGCTTTTCGACCTCCTTTGGATCAGCGACAGAGCCCCAGGGAACCTGCAACTTTTCCACTTTGGCTCCCACGATGGTTGCGACGTCTGCTAGCCTGTCGGCGAAGTAGCCGTTAGAGATGGCGAGCACCTTGTCGCTACGTTCTAGCACATTCGCTAGGGCTATCTCTGAGCCGAGTGTCCCCGTCCCAGCCAAGGGTAGAATTAGGCTCTCCTTTGTTTTGAAGACCTGCTTCAAATCTGCTAGGGTTTGCTTCAAAATATCTGCAAAGGTATTGCTTACGTGAGAGATGGTTGGTTGAGAGAGTGATGAAAGCACGCTCGGCGCGACGTTAGTCGGGCCTGGAATCATGAGAAGACTCCTTTCGTCCATGTGGTAATCACCGTTTCACTTTGTCTCTTCACGTAGGCGGGAGGTGGTTTACGAAACTTTCTGTTCGACCTCGGGTTTTACCTCGACTCGCGTTTGTGTCGTCGAGTGCTGGTCCCACGAAGCGATCGCGGATGTTAGTGTTTGGCCCGTTTCAAATTCAAGATCAAGAGAATGACGAAGAGTGTCACAGACGGCAACATCATGGCCGACATGTCGAAGTAGTTTGATTCGTTAAGTCTGCCGATGGAACTCCATCCCGCTTGGATGGTCTTGGGAGAGTTCACGAAAAGGAGGGTCCTAGGATTAGTGTCGTTTGAATCTCCGGTCCAATGCGAGAAGAGAACGTCCGTTTCACTAATCATCGGTGGTTGAAGGAGGATTGTTGCTGTGGAGTTCTCGTCGTACCAACCAGAACCTTCCACTTGACCAAAGGATGACGTTGCGTTTACGAAGTACTGCATCCGGTAATATGCGACCAGTGTTGCGCTACTGTCCAGAATCACCTGTCTGACGGGTGTGGGAGTTCCATCCTCCCATCTTGTGAAGGCGACTCTGGTTAGACCGTTCAGGTAAATGAAGGGGGGCACCTGTACGGTGTGCCTTCCTTGCGTTGTCTCAAGTGACACAGGTGTCGAGACTGTGTACTGAATCCCATCATACAGGAGACGCACGTTGGGAGCATTGGTTTCGAGAGTAGCTGTGAACGGACCGGTAATGTTGGTTGTTGTGAGGTACGGGCGAGATGTTGGCAGCCAACCTGCACCCGTGTTGCGCAGGATAATTATCTCAAGTGAAACTCGAGAGGAGTTGAAAGGTGGAGAGACTAGGAGATTGAATACGCGTTGACCGACGCCAAACACAGAAAAATCGAGAACGCTTTCAATTTGAGCACTTCGGTTGTCCAGGGTCATAACTCTGATCAGCAACTTGGTTTGTGTGCTGTAGGACAAGTTGGCCTGAATTATGAGAACTTGGTCCGAAGCGATTTCTTGCGGTGCCTTCAGAGATGGGATAGTTGCGTAGGGGTCTTTCTGCGTTGAATTTCCGACTTGCGAGATAATACTGTGAACATCTTCGGATTTGAGCTGCAGGGCCTTTGATTTCTCGACGAAGTTGACTAAGATGTTAAGGGCCTGGGAGTCGTACCGTCCAGTTTCCAGCGCAGTCCAAACTTCATGCCCCATCATCGGAATCACGTGGAACTCCTTGTGTTGGTAATAGGAGTCATGCCAACCATCGGTGGGCGTCTCGTTGTAGAAGTCTTGGCCAGTCGCAATGTACTGTGGTGTTTCTATGTCGCCGCCATAAAGGACCAGAAGGCTTGTCCGCGTATGGTAGGCGCTTCGGATTTGGTCGTCAGAGAGATATGGCGTTATCAGAATTAGCCCGTCAGGGCTGGTCCACTCTTCTGGGTCCTGTATAGATACTTCCATTGCAGCAACAGCTGCCCCCACTGAATATCCTATGAGGTAGGTGTGCGCGTATCCTTGAGCCTTTATCCAATTGTGGACCTGAGTGATAATTTGTGATTGTAATTGGTAAGGTTCTTGGTAGATGACACTGTTCGAATCAGCCTGCACGTACTTGTACGACCCTTTCTCGAGTGCGATTACGCAATAGTATTTGGTAAGATCCTGCAGGAATCGAATGGTACCAAAGGATTCGTATTCATAGGGATTTGTCCAATACTGACTGTAGCCGACACCTGCTTCTTGCGCGATGCCCCCACCAAGCCAGATTAGGCATGTGTCACTCGCATTTTGTTTCCAATAGTACCAAGATGCGTCTCCGATCGTGACGATTGATCTACTGGGCGGGTCGGGCAGCTGACCGGACACAGGTGGGACTAGGACGGCGGCTACGAGGATGATTGAGAGAGGGATTATGAGCGTTACCAAGTGCTTCAACGCGTGAGGCGAGATGGTAATTTTTGCGCGCCGCTCCTCCGAATATTTGTGCAGACCCCTGACCGCAAGACCAAGTGCTCCAACATAGAAGATATCGCTAACCAAGACGAGACTAATGCTTGTTCCAGAGTGAACCCACGTCGCCTCAACGGTCTTTGGCCCATCCATCGATATTGATGTCACAACGTCGTTGGATTCAATATCTCCAGACCATCCGTTGAAGATGTAGTGGTCCGTCAAGAATCCGAACTTTGGTACAACATTGGAAGATGGAGCAATGGCGAAACTTGCTTGGGATCCCTGCTCATACCATCCTTCCCCCGAAACCTGTCCCATTTCGGATTTCACGGAGAGGTAGTACTCCGTACGATAGAGGGAGGTGATCTTCCCGTCGTCGCTGATCACTAATTGGCGAGGGTTAGAGTTGACGCCATCGCTCCATCCAACGAAAACGAAACGCTTCAAGGGGTCGGTCTGTATTATCGTCGGCGCCTCCAAGGTATGAACCCCAACATTGAGCATCAGAGTAGCAGACTTGTTCCCTGCCACAGAGTATTGTGAACCGTCAACGTCAATCGTCGAGCCTCCCCCTACGGAGCTCAAGACAATCGTGACTCTGTCTGAAACATTGATTGTGAAATTCTCTGAACCTCCGTTCGGATTTCTATACCAAGCGTCTATCCACCATATCCTCGTTATTGCAATCAGATGCCAATCACCTTCAACAGAGGGAGCAGTCAACTTGAAATCGAAACTCTCCCTCCCCGCGCCTGGTACAGGAATCGAAAAACTCTGAAGCATAACCCCCGTTTCAACATCCCAAATTCCGACATCTGCCCCGCCCTGAATCGAATAATCAGTTTCCATAGTCACGGGAAAGACACTTCCAGGAAGAACATGTATAGGATAATGGATGGAAACGATCTCAGCTGTCGGCGAACTGGCCCAAACAGAACCCAATGGAAGAGAGAGAAAGAGCATTAGCCCAGTTAGGAGCACGATCGCCAGTTCGGACGTATTGGCTTTCACGCGAATGTGCACCTAGAACACATTCCGACAAGAATTAACAAGTATTCAAAGCCACCGTGTTTCGTAGGAGAATAGATCAATCGACGGCCGACAGCCTATTTTAGAGGAATGACGAAGAGATAGCTTCCGGGCTGCCGGGGTAGCCAAGAGATCACCCTGGTGATCGGGCAACCTGGTATGGCGTCGGCTTGCTAAGCCGATGACTCTCTGAGTCTCGTGGGTTCAAATCCCACCCCCGGCGCTTTTTGACGAACCCAGTACACTCTCCGGCCATAGGCGAACTGCTAACCTTTGGACTATGGATGCAGAAGCAAGGATACAGGAAATCTACCGTTCGCTATTGCATACAAGCTCTGAAATCGGTAGCTAGAAACTCTAACCTGCTGGAACCTGAATCCGTCAAGACCTACTTAGCCAAAGCTGAACTAAGCGAATCTAGGAAGGCTAAGTTAGTAGAGGACGTAGCGAGATTCTACGGCTACAAACATATTCGTTTTGACAAGCCGAACTACAGGAGAATTGAGCGACTCCCCTTCATTCCTTCAGAAACCGAAGTTGACCAATTAATCTCAGGCGTAGGCCGAAAGACAGCCACATTCCTCCAGTTAATCAAAGAGACTGGAATCAGAGCGGGAGAAGCTTGGAATGTCAAGTGGATAGACCTAGACTTTGAG
>Ga0182021_10005996_pt1 | contig 14427 bp, 10 predicted proteins | sample 612E3MmetaG_FD_120493 | JGI IMG/M metagenome (GOLD analysis project Ga0182021, IMG submission 120493) | Permafrost microbial communities from Stordalen Mire, Sweden - 612E3M metaG (Illumina Assembly) | ecosystem: Environmental > Terrestrial > Soil > Wetlands > Permafrost | place: Sweden... | reverse complement strand
CGGAGGCACTAGGCGCTGGCGACTGGCTCGCCGCGATCCAAGGCCTCGTCGCGCCGGCGACGCGCCCGCTCGATCAGCCAGACCACGAGGATTGAGACATTGTAGAGCCCGAAGATGGGGCCTGCGAGCAGGCACTGGGTGAACGGATCAGTGCTGGGCGTGAGCACCCCACCCAGAATAACCGCCAACACGATGGCGTATCGGTTGAATTTGAACATGCCACGGCTGGAAATCAGCCCAATCCAACCGAAGATTGACAGCACAACCGGTAGTTCAAAGGCAAGGCCACAACCCGCCAGGGTCAGCATCTGAAAGTTGGCCACTTCATCCATCATGATCATGGGGTCGAGGCGGAAGGGCAGATCACCCGAGAAGCTGGTGAGCATCCTGGTCAGGTAGTAGGCGGCAGGCTCACACAGGAAGGCGTACGCAAACACGGCGCCCCCGGCAAAACAGAACACGGTGGCCCCGGTGATGAGCATGGTGAGCCGCCTCTCTTTCCGGTAGAGGCCCGGCGCCACGAACTTCCAGATCTCCCAGAACACAAAGGGGCCCGCGATAATGAGGCCTCCGATGATGGCCAGCTTCATGTAGACCCAGAAGGGCTCGGTCAGGCTCTTGGCGTAGAAGTTGACGTCGTGGCCGGCGTCCTTCATGCCTTTGCGCACGGGCCGGGTCAGCCAGTCGAAATACCTCTGGACGAGGACGAACGAGCCGATCATGGCCAGCACAAAGGCGATAGCGGCGTTGCGCAGGTGTGAGCGCAGCTCGGCCAGGTGGGCGAGCAGGCTCATACGCTTGCCGTTCAAACCCTCCTTGGTGCCCGGACTGGCCTGCGGCGTTTCCGACGGCGCCGAGGACGTTGCCGCCTCCGAAGGCGAGGTAACGATCGTGGGCGCAGGGGTTGGCCGGGCGGAACCCATGTCCGTCGGCGGTTCGGTAATGATGGTCTTGTCGGACTGTACGGCGTCGTCTGACATGCTCCGCTAGCCTTTCTTCGGCGGCAACGGGGGCGGGGACAACCGAGGCGATTTGGCATCGGCCTGACTGGACCGGAGCGACGGCAGACGGCTGCCCGGCGGGGACCGCAAGGACGTCGCCGGCACAGGGGGCGGGCGCGCTCCCGCAAGAGCATGCGGTGCCTCGACCGACACCGGATCGGGTGTCACATTGAGGAGTTCAAGCGTGGGCGTTCGCGATGGTCGATTGGAGTCGGGCGGTGGGTTCATGTCCACGGTCACACCCGAAACCGCGGGACCGGCACCAGCGGGATGAGCGCCCGCGGCGTCGGCCGCTGGTACAGCGGTCTCGCCTTCCGGGCGCTGCTTCGCGGCCTCGTCGCGCGCCTTGCGCCCCTGCTCTTCTGGTTTGGCGGCCTTCTGGGCCGCTAGCTCCTCCTCGCGGCGCCTCTCCTCTTCGCGCTCGGCACGCTGTCGCTCGGCCGCTTGCTGAGCCTTGCGCTCCTGCTCCTCGCGTTCGGCGCGTTTCTTGGCCGCTCGCTCTTCGTCGCGACGCTTCTCCTCCTCACGCTCGGCACGCCGTCGCTCGGCCGCTTGCTGAGCCTTGCGCTCCTGCTCCTCACGTTCGGCGCGTTTCTTGGCCGCTCGCTCTTCGTCGCGACGCTTTCGCTCCTCGCTCTCGACACGCCGGTGCTCAGCCTCCTCTCGCGCTTTGCGTTCAGCCTCTTCGCGCGCCTTGCGTTCCTGCTCCTCCCGTTCGGCGCGCTTTTTGGCCGCCAGCTCCTCCTCGCGACGCTTTCGCTCCTCGCTCTCGACATGCCGGTGCTCAGCCTCTTCGCGCGCTTTGCGTTCAGCCTCTTCGCGCGCCTTGCGTTCCTGTTCCTCACGCTCGGCGCGCTTTTTGGCCGCCAGCTCCTCCTCCCGACGCTTCAGTTCCTCGTTCTCGACACGCCGGTGCTCAGCCTCTTCGCGCGCCTTGCGTTCCTGTTCCTCACGCTCGGCGCGCTTTTCAACGGCCCGCCGCTCATCGCGGCGTTTCAGCTCCTCGGGAGGGAGCATGGTCGCCTCGCGTAGCTCAGCCAGCGGCTTGCGAATCGCATCATCCAGCGCGATCTCATTCTTGATATCCGCCGCCGCCTTGCGCACCTCGCGAATGGCCTTGCCCAGACCAGAGGCGATCTCCGGGAGCATGTTGGGCCCGAGGAAGATCAACGCGACGAAGAGAATGACGACGATCTCCTGAAAGCCGAGATTCAGCACGGTGGTTGTTTCTAGATCGGAACCACGCGCGGTTCCAGACTGGAACGAGGGAGGTTACCCACGAAACAGCTCCATCTGGCGCGGGGGGTCTATCGCGTATGCGTCGTAACCGCGCTCGCGCAGGATGGTGGCGAAGGTTTCGGCAAATCCCCTGTGCAGTGCGACCTCATGCGCCCCGGTGGCTTCGAGATACGCGACGAGGTCAGGGAATCCCGCTTGGTTCGACAACGCGATGCCCTGGTCAGCTCGCATACAGGCGACGGCCGTGGGTTCGACGCTGAAGCCAGAAACGAACGCGAAGGTCGGAGAATCGAGTCGGCCAAGCGCCGGGGCATCGCGCGCCTCCGGTGGCCAGAGCAGAGCCTCGTTCGGGCCCAGCTTTCCCCCAAAACGACGCAGCGGCGGGGGCGACGCCCCAGCCTGCCGAAAACGGTCCAGGACCCCCACGATGGTGCCATGCGCGCGCATGGTAACGCCGGCAGCCTGCAGCACCTCGGCCGTTGCCGGTGCCGGGCCGAAGGGGGATACAAGCAAGACTGGCGCACGCCGCGTGGCCAGCGCTGCCTCCACGAACCCTTGCAGCGCCGCTTGCGCCTCCTCGCGTGGTGGCAGCACGAAGCGCGGATCGCCGAAGGTGGCGTCCAGGCACACGGCGTCTGCGCATCGAGCCTCCGCGGGACCCAGGCCTGCGAAGGCGCTCTCACGGCAGATGGTTCCGGCGTAGAGCAGTCGCCGACCGCCACGTTCGCAGAGCAGTGAGGCTGCGCCCGGCAAGTACCCCGCAGGCACGAGCGCCAAACGCAGCCCGCCCAGGTCGAATGCCCGCCCGAACCCAGCCGGCAACGCGCGCGCGCGCAAGCGTTCCCCGGCTGCGCCCAACAGCACGAGCGTGCCCTCGGTGGCCAGGAGCTGGCGCCGTCCCGCCCGGCGCGCTGACAGGCTGAACGACGACCCGGGCGCCAGCGCCTTGGCGTGCGAGAGGAACACCAGATCGGTGGCAAACCCCGCCGCATCGCAGGTAAGCTGAGTGCCATCCAAGGTGACACCTGCGTGGTAGCTGAAAGCGCGCTTCCGCCGCCGGGACATGACGAGGTCTTATACCCGCGATCCGTCAGCGATGGGGCGGCGTAAGATCGCGAACCTTTGCGGCTCGCAAGATGCGCTCGCTCTCATCGACCAGGCCGGGGTCGCGATCATGCAGAAAGCGCGTGGCTGTGACCAAGAAATCCCCGGTCCGCATGACTGCCACCCATGCGCGCGAAAAGCCACCAGGATCCCCAGGCCGCGCCCCGGGGTCATCGGCGACGAAGGCGCGGCCTTCCAGGTCGCGGTCCGTGAACGAGCGGACTTCGCCCAGGATGGGCGTTCCTGCCAGACTGCGCTGGGCTTGGACGACGAGGCGATCCAGGTCGGGCGCTTGGCGGCTCCCCGTCACGGTCAACAGCCACAGGACGGAACGTGGTCCACCCGAGTTGGCTTCCACGCGGATTCGGGCCGAGGCCGGCTCGCCCTTCGTCACGTCGAGACTGTCGGTCCAGCCCGACGGCAGGTTGAGCGCCAGCACATGCCAGCCCGTGATGGGGTAGTAACGCTCCGAGGTCTCGTCCACCGCCAGGTCAAGGGCGTGGTTCTGGCTGGGATCACGCCGCCAGAAGCGGTCGGGCAGACGTTGTCCAGGCTCGGGCTGCGGCGGACGCCTTGCGATGGCATCGCCGTTGATGATCGATTCTGTCAGCGCCTTCATCGGTTCCAGAATCTCGACCATCTCCAGGGGTGGCCGGTCTTCCAGCAAGCGATCCACCACGTTGCGAAGCTTCGTCGCTTCGCCCTGCGCCTGCGCAATCTGGCCCGACGTCGCCAACAACAATGCTCGGTCGTACAGGACCAGGGGATGCCCGGGCGCAAGCTCGTCCGCCCGCGCGTAAGCGCGCATAGCGAGATCATCCATGCCCCACCGCCAGGCACGATAGCCCAGGCTGAGGAAGTTTTGCGCTGCCAGAAACCCGTCGTTGGTCAGCCGACTGACCTCCTCGAAGGCCGCCACAGCGCCGTTCGGCGCACCACCCTGGATGAGCACGTTTCCAAGCGACGTCCATGATTCCACAGAGGGAGCCAGCTCGACGGCACGCCAGGCTGCGCGCGCCGCTTCCTGAAGACGGTTTGCCCGCCGCAGCGCCAGGGCCAGCCGGCGCCACGCTTCTGCGTCGTCAGGACGGTCGGCTGCGCTCCGCTCGGCCGTGGCGATCTCGGCGAGCACGGGATTGGTCTGCAGGACCGGCGCGAACGGCTTGGGCGGTGCCGGCGCCGGTGCCGGCGCCGGGGCTGGAGCCGGGACCGGGGCTGGCATCGGACGAGCGCAGGCGCCCAACAGAGCCAGTGCCAACAGCAAGCGAGTTCGTGGCATCGGAGTGACTTTAGCCCAGTAGGGGCCGAGAGAGGTGTACGTCGCGGCTAGCTTGGAACGATCAGAGTCTTTGTCTTCTGATCGAACTCCGGCGGGATGGCATCCTTTCCGTCTTCTGTGGATAGCGCGGAAATGCGGCGGCGGCCCTACGCTATCGCGAACAGGGCGTGCTCAGCCTGCGCCACGTACGTCCCGCCGAACAGATTGACGTGAACCATGAGGAAGTAGAGCTGATAGAGCGGCACGCGTTCTTCGTGGCCCGAGGAGAGCGGCCACGCCTCTTCATAGGCGCCGAACACGTGGTGTCCGAACCCACCGAAGAGGCGCATCATGGCCAGGTCGACCTCGCGGTGGCCGCCGTACACGGCTGGATCGATGAGGCAGGCCGTGCCGGTTTCGTCCCCGATCACATTGCCACCCCATAGATCGCCGTGCAGGCGGGCCGGGGGCTCGGCCGGACCCACCCGTTCGTCGAGCACGGCGAAGAGTCGGTCGAAGCCGCGGGCCATAGCCGCACTGCACAGACCGGCGTTGCGCGCCTGTCGAAGCTGGGGTTCCAGTCTGCGGGCGCGGTAGAAGTCCGGCCAGCGCGGGGCGGGCGCGTTGGGCTGGGGCAGGCGTCCGATGAAGTTGTCGCGATCGAGGCCGAAGCCGGGCGCCCCAAAGCGGTGCAGGGCTGCCAGATCGCGGCCCAGCCGTTCGTCGAAATCGGGCCGACGTCGTGCCGCCGAGATGCGTTCGAGCACCAGGAATGTCTCACCGACCGCCAGGACCTCGGGAACGCGGAGCGCGCGGGCTTGCGCCAGCCAGGCCAGGCCGTGCGCCTCCGCCGCAAACATGGTTGGATCTGCGACGATGTTGCTCTTGACGAACACGACCCGCCCATCTGCCAGCGTCATCTCGTGGGCGCTGTTGATGTCGCCGCCGGACATCGGGCGCGACGACCGCACCGCACTGCCCATGGCACGCGCCACCGCCGCCTCCAGTTGATGCCCGGCCATCACACAAGCCCGTGCGTGCGACGCAGGTGTTCGAGTAGGCCACGGCAGGCCGCCTCGCAGATATCAAACACGCGCTCGAAGCCGTCGACATCGCCATAGTAGGGATCCGGCACGTCGGAGTGGGGCGGCGAAGCTGGGTCGAACTCGCGCAGCAGGTGCACCTTGGCGCGCGCCTGGGCGTCGGGAGCCAGGCGCACCAGGTCGGAGAGGTTCTCGCGGTCGAGCGCCAGCACATAGTCGAAGCGCGCGAAGTCCGAGCGCTGGAACTGGCGCGCCACGCCGGCCAAGGGCATGCCCCGTCGCGCCCCCGCGGCTTGGCTGCGCTCATCGCGCGACTCGCCCACGTGCCAGGCACCCGTGCCCGCGCTGTCGATCTCGATCGCGCCGTCGAGACGCGCCTCCCGCACCAGATGGCGCATGACCGCCTCGGCCGTGGGGGAACGGCAGATGTTGCCCATGCAGACAAAGCTGATCGCGATGCGCGCCCGGCTCAAGTCACGAGGCTCCCGATGAGCGTCGCCGGATTGGCGCGCTCGATTGTTACGTCGACCAGCGCGCCCAGCGTGGCTCTCGGTCCCGCCGGCACGATCACGGAACGGAAGCTGTCGGTGCGACCCAGTAGCTCATTCGGCGAGCGGCGCGAGGGTGCCTCCAGCAGAACCCGCTCGCGCCGCCCCACTTGGGCTGCGTGGATCTCGCCCGTGATTCGCCTCTGCAGATCGATCACCTGGGCCAGGCGGCGCTGCTTCACTTCGGCCGGAACATCATCGGCCATGGTCCGCGCGGCCAAGGTGTCGGGACGCTCGGAATAGGCAAAGGTGAAGGCATTGTCGAAGCGCAGATCCTGCAAGGCGTGCAGAAGTTCGGCGAACTCCTCCTCGCTCTCACCGCAAAAACCGACCAACAGGTCCGTGGTGATGGCCACCCCGGGCAAGGCCGCGCGCAGGGCCCCTACCAGGTCGCGGTACTGGGCAAAGCTGTAACCCCGTCCCATGCGCGCCAGCACCGTGTCCGACCCCGACTGCAAGGGCAGGTGTACGTGCTTGCAGATCTTGGCCGACCCGGCCATGGCCGCAATCACCTCCCGGGAAAACCCCAGCGGATAGGGCGACATGAAGCGAATCCGCTCCAGACCGTCGATTCCCGTCAGTGCGTGAAGCAGGCTCGCGAATCCCACGTCGCCGTGCCGATAGGAGGTCACCGTCTGGCCAAGCAGGCGAACCTCTTTGCCGCCGGCAGCGACCAGGGCGTGCGCCTGGCGCAGGACTTCGCCAGGTGCGGTGCCACGCTCGCGCCCGCGGGTATACGGCACCACGCAGAAAGAACAGAACCGATCGCAGCCGCGCTGGATGGCAATGGGACCGACCACGGTGCCCGTGGCGTCGCGGGCGGGGTCCAGGCCCGTATAGGTTTCATGCGGGTCGAGGGTCGTGTCGTCGATCTTTGCGCCGGCGCGCGCCTCTTCGATGTGAGCCAGAAGCCGTCGGTAGCTGTCTGGCCCCACCACCAGGTCGACAAAGGGCGCCCGGGCGCGCACCTGGCCGCGCAGGTGCTCCGCCATGCAGCCGGTAATGCCCAGGACCACATGGGGTCGCTGGGCCTTGTGGGTCGCCAGCGTGCTGGCGCGGCCCCACACCCGCTCCACAGCCTTTTCGCGTACGGCGCAGGTGTTGATCAGAATCACGTCGGCCGCGGCCGGATCATGGGTCCGCTGGTAGCCTGCCCCCTGCAGCAGGCCGAGCACAATCTCGGTGTCGGCCACATTCATCTGGCAGCCGTAGGTTTCAACATAGGCCAAGAGGCTCATGCAAAGGGTCTTCTTATCGCATGGAATCCCGGCCCGCTACCTGCGGCTCACTATCGTGCGAGGGCGAGGGCGTCGGTTGGACTCAACCGCTTGATTTCCCTCAGCACGTCGAAATCGCCATCGACGGAAACCAGAAGGCTCACCGAACCATTCTTCATGACAGCGGCATGGAGGGCATCGCGTGCTCCCAGACCGTGGTGTCGCTCGAGAAGTTTGCACGCCTCCAGGACATCCTCTCGCCTGACCGGGAGAACCTCACGCACGAGATCGCTTGCGGCGCGAACTGCGACGATCGCGTCTTTGATGTTAAGGCGTCGGGAGCGTACGTGCAGGATTTCTTGCAAGACCTCGGTGTTGGTAACGGCCTCGAGTCCACCATCGCCCACGGCCTGCAAGAGATCCCGGCACGGCTGTCGGTAGGGGCCTTCCCCGCCCACCGCGTAGAGGAAGACGTTGGCGTCAAGGAAGACGCGTGCCACGACGTTCCTCAATCTCCTTCTTGAGTGCCCGCCATGCGGGCAATCGCGTATCGGGTAGCTGCAGAAACTGCTGCGCGGCGATGGCCCGGCGTTCGCGATCGGCTGTGCATGCGTACTGGACGCACACGGCTTCGCGCATCAGGCTGGCGACAGAGGTACCGCGGGATCGAGCCACGCGTCCTAGGGCATCGAACTCATCTGGGTCCATGAGCACCTGCACGCGTTTCGTCTTGGCCATGGCCCCAGTATGCACATGTGCCTGAGCATATGCAAGTCATCGCTTCGAGTCGCTTCTTGGTGCAGCTACCCAACTCTACCGGATCGGCCTTCGGGTGCCGTCGGTGAATCGAAGAGCGGACGCGGCAAGGTCTACTTGCTCGACAAGCGCTCCACCTGTCGCACAGCCTCGGGCCGCGAGGGAGCGTCCTGGGGCGCCAGCTCCACGTATTTCTTGAAGGCGGCCAGCGCGGCAGATTTGGAGCCGGTCACAAGCTCGGCTTGGCCAAGCTGGAAATACAACTCGCTTTCCCATGGGGCATTCGCCGGCATCTTGGCAATGGCCTTGCGGAAGTGATCAATGGCGGCCGTGGGTCGGCCGTGGTCCATCTCCTGCCGGCCCAGGCGATAGTGCGGCTCCGAAGCGTCGGGGGCGACGCGAACCGCGTCGTGCCACGCGGCCTCAGCCTTGGGTTGCTGTCCCATCTTGTCGTAGCAGAGTCCCTGGAAGATGAGCGGCTCGGCCGACGCCGGAAGCATGGTGGCTGCCTCCTTGAAGTCCACCAGGGCCTTTTCCGGATCGCCGCGCCGGAAATACTCGCGCCCACGTTCCATTCGGGCCTCGGGCAGGCTGCTGGCAGCGTCCAGCGCGACGTAGGCCTCTTGCTCCTTGCCCACCTTCAGAAGAACCCGGCCGTAGGCATAACTGTAGACGGGGAGCTTTTCCCACATGAGAGCCCGCCGATACTCGGCGAGCGCTGCCCCCAACTCGCCGCGCGTCTCGTGCACGCGGGCGAGAAGGTACGCGGCCTCCGCGTTGCGGGGATTCTCATCCTGAACTTTCTTCGCCTCGCTCTGGGCAAGCTCGTTCTTTCCCAGGTCGAGCGCCAGCCGCGCCAGCGCCAAACGCAAGCTCGGTGTCGCCCGGCCGGTGGTCAACTCCTCCTGATAGCGCGCCAGTGCTTCGTCCTTCTGGCCCAGGGCGAGACAGACGGTAGCCAGGCGCTCGCGCAGCCCGAGCGTGGCCGGCATCTCCTTGAGCGTCTCCTCGAGATAGGTCTTGGCCTCGGTGAGCTTGTCCTGTGCCTGCAACGCGGCCGCTACGCCCAGACGGGCCTGGGTAGATTTGGGATCCGCCTGCAGGGCCTTGCGGAAGACCTCCTCGGCCTTCACAGCCTCCTTCGCCATGATCAGGGCGTCGCCCCAGGCTAGTTGCAAAATGGCAGCGGGTGCTCCAGCCTCTTCGGCTGCACGCAGCACGGACAGGGATTCCTGCGCCTTGTTCTGTTGCTGCAGGAGCGCGGCCAGCTTCAACGAGGCGGGCAAGAACTTGGGATCGCGCTTGAGTGCCTCGCGATAGCCCTGCTCCGCGCCCACAATGTCAGGCGGCTGTCTCGCGGCGGCGGCGAACCCGTCCCAGAAGGATCCCCGTGGGTCATTGGGTGCGGCCTTGGCGGCTAGGCTGAGAAGCTTTGTGCCTTGGTCCACCTTCTTGGTGGCCAGAAAGGCCCCGCCCAAGGCGAACTTGCCCGCGGTGGTCGCGTCCACCGCGGCTCCCGGAGACTGGAGCGCGGTCAGCGCCTCGTCGTAGCGCCCTTCGTAGAGCAACGACTCGCCCAACGCCAAGTACGCTGCGGTCAGGCGCGTATCCAGCGACATTGCCTTGCGTAGCATGGCCTCGGCGTCATGGGTGCGCCCCAGCTCCAATGCGGCCTGGCCCCGCAGAAGTTGAGCTTGCGCCAGCTCGTGGGGCGAAGCGGCCGGCTGTTTCCTGTCGACAAGGGCCTGCGCCGCCGCCAAACGTTGCTCCGGTGCCGCCGCCATCCGCGCCAACCCCAGGGCAGCCCCAAAGTGCTCCGGGTTCCTGCTCAGAACCTTCTCGTACTCCGAACGCGCTTCGGGCTTGCCGGCCTGCTCGAATGCTTGCGCCAGCAGGTACTGCGCGACCAGTTCCTTGGGACGGGCGGCTGCGTACCGACGCAGTGGCTCCACCGCAGCGGCGGCTTGGTCATCCGCCATCCGCGCCAGCGCTACGACAAGTTGGCTCTCGGCGAGCCCGCCTTCCTTTCCCAGGGCCGGCTCGGCTTGCTTCGGCTTGCCCTTGGCAACGGCCAAGAGCGCCTTGCCGCGAAAGAAACCGGCGACGGGCTTCTGCGATGGCTCGATCGCTTGCAGGAATTGTTCGGCGCGAGCGATCTTGGCCGGATCCGCGCCGTGGACAAGGACGTCGAGAAGCGTGATTTCTGCGGCCTTGCTCCGCAGGGCGTGGCCTTCGTCCTGCAGAGGCGCAGTGACTTGCGCAAGCCGATTCTCGGCCGATTGGTAGGCTGCTGGATTGTCGTTGAGCAGGCCAGCCGCCATCGGACCAATGACTTCCTCGACCTTGGGTGCCGGACGCGAGGATGACAGAAAGACGACGGCCGCAACGCCCGCCACCACGACCCCGCCGCCGACCGCGATAGCCCAGGTGGGAATCCGAGCCTTCTTGGCCACTGGCCGCAGGGCGCCTCCGCGCCTGGGCGCTCGCCCCGCGACAGGCTGCAGTGCGGGCAGGTCCGCGGCCGCCGCCTCGGCCAGTCCATCGCTGGCGACCCGAGCGCCAGGGAAGGGCAGGGTCGCAGCCCCCGCTTGTGAGCTCGAATCGCCCTCCAACTCCAGGCTGAACCCGAGGTCCACACCACCTGACGATTGCCTGCTGCCCGGCGGGGAAGACTCGGGTGGGGACGCTCCAGTCGGTATCAGCGGCGCCAACTTGGGCACAGACGCTCCCGTCGGCGTGAGCGGCGGCGAGGCGGGCACGGGAGCCCCTCCCGGCGGCACACGCGCTAACACGGGAATTGGGGGCGGAGTCGCAGTGCCGCGCCCGAGCCCGGCGACGCCAGTTCCTTTCGCCGCCGGTGCCGCGGGAGATGGCTTGGGTGGTCCTGCCGCTGCGGGGCTGGACGCCAGCGGCGCATCAGCAGACCCGTCCAAGTCCAACGACAACCCGCCTGCGGTGGAGACAGGCGAAGGCGGGGCGTCCAAATCCAGGCTTAGCGGCGGTCCGCCGCCGGTCGCCAGGGGATGCGGCGTCAACGACAGGTCGAGCGCCAACCCCAGTGGAGATGTCTTTCTGGAACCCTTTTCCGAACTGGGCAGCGATCTCGGCCGTGCCCCGCCCTTGGATCGCAGGAGATCGTCAGGACGCGGGACCAGGTCGCGCGATACCGGCAGATCCCCCGGACGCGGGACCGTGTCGCGTGAAACCGGCAGGTCGGTGGGACGTGGGACCAGGTCGCGCGACACCGGCAGATCCCCTGGGCGAGGGACTGCGTCGCGTGAAACCGGCAGGTCTGTGGGACGCGGGATCGCTTCGCGCGGGGCTGGCAGGTTGTCAACCAGCCCGTTGCCGGGCGGTCTGACCTTGAAGACGGTGCGGCAGTAGACGCAGACGTGGTCGATGCCGCCGGCCGGAACATCGCTGCCGACTTCCTGACCTCTTGCACATTTTGGACAGATGGCTTTGAGAGCAGACAAGCAAAATCCCCAGCTAGCCATTGTAGCATTTCCTCCGAAACCTTGATCGGCAGTGGACAACGCCGGGGTGGCTGGAGTCGCAGGGCCGGACTGGCCGTGCCCTGTCCCCGCGCGGTCAGCGGCAACGGACAAGACTTGATACACTTCGTCCGCCGTGCGGTTCGTGGCTGACCTGCATATCCACTCGTATCTGTCGCGGGCGACCAGCAAGCAGCTGAACCTGGAGCAGCTCCATCGCTGGGCCCAGCGCAAGGGGATTGCTGTGGTCGCCACCGGCGACTTCACCCATCCACGCTGGTTCGCCGAGTTGCGCGACAAGCTAGTTCCCGCGGGCGATGGCCTCTTTGCCCTGCGCGAAGAATCCGCCCGGGCCGTGGACGCCGAGGTTCCTGCCGCCTGTCGAGCGTCGGTCCGTTTCATGTTGTCGGTTGAGGTCAGCAGCATCTATAGCCGCGGCGATCGGGTACGCAAGGTACACAATCTCATCTACGCGCCCGACTTCGAGTCCGCGGCACGCGTATCGTCGCGCCTGGCCCGCATCGGCAACATCGAATCCGATGGTCGCCCGATTCTTGGCGTCGATTCGCGTGACCTCCTGGACATCACGCTCGCGTCCTCGCCGGACGCCTTTCTGATCCCTGCGCATATCTGGACACCCTGGTTCTCGGCCTTGGGCTCGCAGTCGGGTTTCGATTCGATTTCCGAGTGCTTCGCCGATCTCGCCGATCACATCTTCGCAGTCGAGACGGGGCTCTCGTCGGACCCGGCCATGAACTGGCGCCTCTCCACGCTGGATCGCTACGCGCTGGTCTCCAGTTCCGATGCCCATTCGCCGGAGAAGCTAGGGCGTGAAGCCAACCTGTTCGATTGCGATCTGTCCTACTTTGCCATGCGCGACGCGCTCCGCGACCGCAGCGCCGGCTTTCTCGGCACGCTGGAATTTTTTCCCGAGGAAGGCAAGTACCACGCCGATGGCCACCGCAAGTGCGAGGTGGTGATGACTCCCGAAGAGGCGGCGACCTGCGGGAGAACCTGTCCGCGCTGCGGGAAGCCCCTCACCGGCGGCGTGCTGGGCCGGGTGGCGGCGCTGGCTGACCGGCCCGCGGGTTTTCGGCCCCAGGGGGCCAAGCCGTTTGCCAGCCTGGTGCCGCTCGACGAAGTCCTGGGCGAGGTGCTGGGTGTGGGAGCGGGCAGCAAGCGCGTGGGGAGCGCCTGCCAGCAGTTGGTATCGCGCGTCGGGCCCGAGTTGACGGTTCTGCAGGATGCACCTTTGGAAGACCTGGACCGCGAGGGGCCGCCTCTGTTTGCCGAGGCTGTACGCCGGATGCGCGCGGGTGAGGTGAGACGGCAAGCCGGCTACGACGGCGAATACGGCGTCGTGCGCATGTTTGACGAGGAGGAGCGCCGCCGCCTGCTCGCCCAGACGGCCTTTGCCTTCGTCGGTGCGGCCGTCGTCCCGGCCGAGAAACGCGAGACCGAGTCAGCGCTGCCTCGGGCAGCGGAAGAAGTTTCGACGGACTACACCGGCGGTCCCAATCTCGAACAGGAAGCAGCCATTGCCCACGGCAACGGGCCGCTGCTGATCGTGGCCGGTCCGGGTACGGGAAAGACGCGCACCCTGGTGGAGCGGATCGCGCGCCTGGTGTGTGGCCGCGTTGCCGCGCCGGCTGAGATCACGGCTATCACTTTCACGCGCAAGGCGGCGAACGAACTGCGTGAACGGCTGGGCACGTGCGCCGCGGGCGTCTCGGTGCAGACCTTCCATGCGCTGGGCCTCGATCTGCTGCGGGCGCACGCCACTGCGGCCGGATTGCCACCGCACTTCACAATTCTTGACGAGGCAGGCCGGCAAGCTCTGCTTGCTCAGTTGCATGCCGACGCGGGCGACTGCGCGCTATCGGTGGCGCGAGCGGGAAGTGCCATCTCGGCGGCAAAGGCCGCGCTGGTTGCCCCGGCCGATGCAGCGCCCGAGTTGAGTGCCATCTACGGTGCGTACGAAAAGGTGCTGGCCGTCGCGAGCGCGGTGGACTTCGACGATCTGGTGGGTCGTGCTGTCCGGCTGCTGGAGATCGACCAAGCCGTGCTCGCTTCGGCGCGCCGACGCTGCCGCCACCTGCTGGTGGACGAGTATCAGGATATCAATGCGGCCCAATACCGATTGTTGCGTCTGTTGGCGCCTCCGGGTCCGGCGACAAATCTGTGCGCGGTCGGCGATCCGGATCAGGCCATCTACAGCTTTCGCGGCTCCGACCCGTCGTATTTCGCTCGCTTCACCAGCGACTATCCCGGGGCTCGTACGCTCACGCTCGCCCGCAACTACCGTTCGGTCGCGTCGGTCGTGCACCTGGCCACCGCGGTCATCGAACGCACCCCGGACCGCGTCCCGCGTCCGCTGCAGCCGCTGGCAGCGCCGGGCAGCAAGGTCCTTCGCCAGGTTCTTGCCGATGAGCGGGCCGAGGCGGATTTCATTGCCGCCGAGATCGAGACCCGGGTTGCGGGCACCAGTTTCCTTTCCATGGACGCGGGCCGCGCCGCCCAGGGGCACGGGCTTGCCTTTCACCAGATCGCGGTGCTGGTGCGCCTGTCCGCTCAGGCCGATGTCATTGAGGAGGCGCTCGACCGAAGCGGGATTCCCTGCCACCGTATGGGCGACGACGCCTTTGTGGCACGTCCGCATGTGGCGGACATCCTGGCCAAGTTGCGCCGCCACGTCGGCGGCCAAGTTGAAGACGTGCGCCTTCCGCCGGTCGCGGATTTGCTCGCTACCCTGGTCCCTGACGCCGCG
>Ga0182021_10005995_pt1 | contig 14428 bp, 7 predicted proteins | sample 612E3MmetaG_FD_120493 | JGI IMG/M metagenome (GOLD analysis project Ga0182021, IMG submission 120493) | Permafrost microbial communities from Stordalen Mire, Sweden - 612E3M metaG (Illumina Assembly) | ecosystem: Environmental > Terrestrial > Soil > Wetlands > Permafrost | place: Sweden... | reverse complement strand
TTTTTTTTTGATTTTCCGTAAGCGACATCTGATTAAGGTATTCGGATTTCAGTTTTTCCGCTTCTTTTTTAGCAGCTTTCAGCTCTAAGTTTTCTCTTTCAAGTTCTATGATCCTTTCCTTAATCTTTTCTTCAACAATTTGATTCTGATTTTCTAATTGTTTGTATAGGAAGCGGATTTTAAGCAGATTTTTTATGCGAAGATCAACCTCTAACAAATCGAAAGGTTTAGTTAAAAAATCTGCCGCGCCTCCGGCAAGCGCTTCTTGTTTCTCGGCAGGCGTGAGATCCGCAGCAAGTATAAGTATTGGTATATATGTTTCAGGCGGTATAAGTATTTTTAATTGCATCATCACTTCAAGACCGGTTAAATGAGGCATCTTAAGGTCAAGTAAAAGTATGTCCGGTTTGAACTCATCGAATAAGCTAAATACTTGTCTTGAGTCTTTAGTTGTTATATAATTTGTATATCCTTTAGCATCAAGAAACCCGGTAAGAACATCAATATCAGCTTGCTGATCATCTGCTACGAGTATGTTTGCATTTTTTATGGTTGAATCAATCATTTTTTACCTCCTGTGGCTAGTCAAAATCTCAGCCGTCATAGAAACAACGATGCCGGTCCAAAATCACTATTTTACGCCTGTCGATATACAAAAACCAATCCGCAATCAAAGTAATGAATTTGATTTAAAACCGCTATATTTATTTCTCAATAAACAAGTTGCCGAACATCGATCCAAATATAAAATTTTTCAACTTATTTTAATTTGTGATAATGTTCTGAATATGGGCACCTTTCTTTATAAACACTCAGTCTTTCACCTGAAAGATGTAGTCCCTTTTTCATCCCTTCGCTCGATTGAATATTTATCCTAAATAATCGCACTTTATTATTACAATTAGTTAGGAATGGTGCGGTTATTGCATCGGTAGTGGTCCTATAGCTGTAGCAAATATAATTTATTATTGACCATTCACGGTTCTCTTGGCGTTGTATGGGTCCTTAAAAAAATCAGATAATATATTTGAAGCGTAAGAAATATGGAAAGAAGCTGGAAAGCATAAGGGATAATGTGAAAAAGATTCTATTTATTTTATTAATATTAGCCGGTATGGTATTTGCGCAGGATACTGCTAATACTCATATCCAATTAAAAGATACGGTAGTAACTACAACCATCGCCGGTAAACAAAACAATATCTTTTTTAATCTTAATTTCTGGCAAATATTAATATCGGTTAGTGCTGGTATCATATTAACGTTAATTGGAGTTTATTTCACAAACAAACACCAGAGAATACTTGCTGATAAACAAATACAACACCAGCTAGAAGTAAAACAAGCGGAAATTGACGTTGCCACCAAAAGAAAGTTCATTGATGATATGATAGATCAAAGTAAAAATATATCCAAATGTGTTTTTACTATCATACAATTATCCAATGACTTAATAGGGTCTTATTTCCGACGTAGTTTCGACAATGATGATAAAGATGAAACGGATAAATTGGATTATAAAATATCGAAAATATATGATGATTTTAGCGCTAATAAGGAAGAGTTCTATTATGCTGTAAGTATATTGTTTTTTTATCTAAACAAAAATGATGATAGGCATCAACAATTGACAGAGTTAGTAAATAATCTTAAAACAAATTATGATCATTACACCGGATATATCTGGGCTCATTCCCATAATAGTGAACATTATGAAGAAAATATGAAACAACATGGAAACGATTTAAGGCAAAGTTATTCTGTGTTAAAAGATAAGATACAGGAACTAATTGACGTTGAACGAAAACATATTGACGAGATAATATTTAAGAAACCTGATTAAAAAACCGATTGTCCCTGTTCAAAATCTCATCCCCCTCTTAAAGAAAGAGAGACAAATTGATGCGGGGGGAGGGGAATAATAAACGATAGTCTTGGAATTTTGTCGGGAATTCTCTCAATCTTACCGATAATTTGAACTGACCTCGAATCAGGCGTATCTTCATTCAACCCAAGAAATGTCCGCCGGAGATCAGGGTGATTTCAAGGTTTAATTGAGCTTTAGCTCTGAAGAAATTGAGAAAGAAATTGATCAAAATGAGTTCCGATCTGTCAAATAGGGTGATTATTTTATTTCAAGTTGATTTTACTCTGAAAATCGAATATTTTTAAGTTCAATAAAAAATCATACCGTTTTAATAGTACGGTATTCGTTTCGTGCCGGAGAAAAGATGAAAAAGATTACAATTGATGATGTCGCGAAACATGCTGGTGTTTCAAAGGGAACAGTATCCGCAGTAATAAACGCAAAAAGTAGTGTAAAACCGGCGACAAGAGACCATATCTTGTCTATAATGAAAGAACTCAACTTCCGTCCCAAAGGGGTTGCAAGGAATTTGAAAAATGGGAATCAGGAAAAAACCATCGGTATTATTATCAAGGATCTCAACTACCCATTCTATACTTCTATTGCTACCGGTGTAAGAGATTATGCCAAAAGCAAAGGTTATTCGGTTATAGTTACAAGTTCGGAAAACGATCATGAATGCGAGAAACAATTCTCTCATCTTTTTTCTACCAAGGATATTAAAGGAACGATAATCGCTCCTATAGTTGAGGGGACCGCTGAAATTGAACACTTGTTTAAATTGAAGATGATCAATTACCCTTTTGTCTTATTGGAAGATGTAAAGGGGATTCAAGCCAATGTGGTTGCAATCGACAACCTGAAAGCGATTAAAAAAGCAGTTAAATATCTTATTGACAGCGGTCATACCAAGATTGTTCATTTTGCGGGACCGGCCCAATCATCGCATACACAAGAACGTATTGAGGGTTTTCGGCATGCTTTCAGTGAGAGTACTCTTGTTTTCAATAAAGAAATGATAATACCCGTCGGTTCTCACTATGATGAAAGCTTTGGTAAAACAATTGAGTTCTTTAAAAATAGAAATTCTCAGGATTATCCTACAGCGATTGTATGTTTTAACGATCAGCAGGCTCTTGGAGTTATGATGGCCCTAAAGGAATTAAATATAAAAGTACCTGATGATATATCAATTGTTGGTAATGATGATATCTACTATGCATTTATCTATCCTGTCCCGTTAACTACAATTCATGCCCCTCAAATGGAAATCGGAAGAAAGGCCGCAGAAATCCTGATCAATAATATCGAGTCTCCCTCTTTGGTTAAAACCGAACGGATTGTTCTCGAAACCGAATTCATCGTAAGGGAATCAACCAGAATCCTGAATAAATAAGCTGTTTTCAGTGATTTAATCCTTATTTTCTGCATATAATACAACAAAAACTAATTTAATTTAGTTTGTTTTTCTGCTAATTTATATACTTATCTCTGACATCTCAATTCTGATTTTCCGATCCGAACTCCTTTTCATTCCTCTGAATTGTTTGAAACCGATCAACACGCCATTTTTTCAGCGCTTCACCAGAAAAATCTATTGACAATTAAAATAAATATTAATATTATTAAATCGGTTCAATTTTGTTTGAACTGATACAATTAGGAAAAGAATCCTCCCAAATTGAGCATTGAGCTGAATAATGGAAAACCAACAATCGAGTGACGATCAATTAATACAGACAGAAATAGTCGATTATAAGAGTTCAAAACTATCGATAGATCTCAGAGTTCAGGATTTATTGAATCGAATGAGCCTACAAGAAAAAATTGCTCAGATGATATGTATATGGGGCGAGAAAAAAGCAATATTGCTCGATGATGAAGGAAAGATAAAGCTTGATAACTTATCAAACCATCTTAAAGATGGTGTAGGTCAAATCGCACGACTGAGTGATACCGGTGGCGGATTGAATGCTGTTGAGATGGCCGAATTGGCAAATTCAATTCAAAAGTTTTTTGTGGAGGAAACTAAACTGGGTATTCCGGTAATATTCCACGAGGAATGTTTGCATGGTCTCGCGGCATTGGATGCCACAAGTTTTCCGCAGCCGATAGGACTTGCAGCGACATTTAATCCGGACCTTATTGAAAAAATTTATTCTACGATTGCCGAGGATACCAGATCCAGGGGTGCCCATCAGGCTTTGACACCGGTTTGCGATATTGCGAGAGAGCCAAGATGGGGCAGGGTGGAAGAAACATTCGGAGAAGATCCTTATCTGGTGACTCAAATGTCAATTGCCGCTGTGAAGGGATTGCAGGGTGATTCAACCTTTGATGATAAAAAACATCTAATAGCTACATTAAAACATTTTGCAGCACACGGACAACCTGAATCAGGTACTAATTGTGCCCCCGCCAATATTTCAGAAAGAATTTTGCGGGATGTTTTCTTAATTCCTTTCAAGGAAGTGATCAGTAAAGCAAATTCAATAAGTGTGATGGCGTCATATAATGAAATAGACGGGGTCCCATCTCATGCGAATAAATGGTTACTGCGGGATGTCCTGAGAAATGAATGGGGATTTAAGGGATACGTTGTTTCCGACTATTATGCTATTTCCGAACTCAATTTAAGGGAAGAAGCGGCAAGTAATTATGTAGCAAAAGATAAAGAAGAGGCTGCGCGATTGGCTGTCGAAGCCGGGGTGAATATCGAATTTCCGGACCCTGATTGTTATCCGAAACTGGTTGATTTGGTTGCGGATGGAACTATAGGCGAATCAGCCATTGATGAGTTGATTGCCCCGATGCTAAGAGCCAAGTTTCAGCTTGGATTATTTGAAGATCCATATGTGGATATAAGTTTAATTCAGAATGAAGTGCGTCTCGAGCAGGATAGAAATATCGCATTGCAGGCCGCTCATCAAACAATTACTCTTCTGAAAAATGGAAATAATATTTTGCCGTTGAACGCGGATACGGTTGGAACAATAGCCGTAATCGGTCCGGATGCCGATCGAAAATTATTAGGCGGCTACAGCGGTAAACCGAAATATTATACTTCGATTTTGGAGGGTATTAAAGAAAAGGTCGGGGATAAAGTAAATTTATTATACAGTGAAGGATGCAGGATTACAATAGGAGGAGCCTGGGACCAAGATGAAGTAATATTCCCGAATCGGGAAGAAAATAATAAATTAATTGAAGAAGCTGTGGCAACTGCACGCCGGGCAGAGATAGTTATCCTTGTTGTCGGAGATAATGAACAAACCTCGCGAGAGGCTTGGAATAAAAACCATATGGGTGACAGAGCCAATCTTGAATTGTTTGGTATGCAAAATGAATTAGTAAAAGCTGTTGCAAGCACCGGTAAACCAATAATTATGATTCTTTTCAATGGCCGGCCCGTTTCCATTACGAATGTCCAGGAATATGCATTGGCAATTCTTGAGTGCTGGTATTTGGGGCAGGAGGCCGGAATAGCCGTCGCCGACGTTCTCTTCGGTGACTATAATCCTTCGGGGAAATTACCTATTTCGATTCCAAGATCTGCTGGGCATTTACCCTGCTATTATAATTACAAACCCGCTGCCCGTCGCGGTTATCTCAATGATGAGATAAGTTCACTATATCAATTCGGGTTCGGATTAAGTTATACGTCTTTTAGTTTAACGAATATAAGGCTGGAAAAAACAAGCATTAGTTTGGATGAATCTACTAAGGTCTCTGTTGATGTTACTAATACCGGGGAACGTTCCGGTGAAGAAGTGGTTCAGCTCTATATAAGAGATATTTTCAGCTCTGTCACAAGGCCCGTAAAAGAACTCAAGAATTTCAGAAAAGTTTTCCTGATGCCCGGTGAAACCAAAAGGGTTGAATTCACCCTGTCGCCGGAACATTTATCATTTACAAATATTGATAAGGAATTTGTAGTTGAACAGGGTGATTTTGAGATAATGGTTGGAAATTCATCTCTTGATAAAGATTTGTTAAAGATAAATCTCAATGTAATTTAAATAGAAACAGTCTTTGAGGCGTTCATTGCAGGCAAATTCTGAAAAACTCGCGGTAAAAGAAAAAATCGGTTATGCACTCGGCGATACTGCGGCCAATTTTATTTTCCAGACGATGGTGATGTTCCAATTGGTGTTTTATACCGACACTTTCGGTATTTCCGCAATTGCCGCAGGTACCCTGCTGGTTGTTGTGAGATTTTGGGATGCTGCCTTCGACCCTATGATGGGGATTGTTGCCGACAGGACAAACACCCGCTGGGGAAAATTCCGGCCCTGGATTTTATGGACTGCCGTGCCTTTCGGTATAATGGGCTTTCTAACTTTTGTTACACCGGATTTCAGCACCGGAGGAAAACTTGTTTATGCGTATGTCACATATATAGTTTTGATGATGGTCTACTCCGCTAACAATCTGCCTTATTCAGCCTTAAGCGGAGTTATGACGGGAGATCTGGGCGAACGTACAAGTTTATCGTCTTACAGATTTGTATTTGCAATGCTTGCCCAACTCATTATTCAGGGTCTAGCATTACCGATGGTGCATTACTTCGGCCAGGGTAACAGCGCCAAAGGTTATCAATTTACTATGGGAATTTTCTCCGCTCTTGCCGTAATACTTTTCTTTATTACGTTTTCAACAACTAAGGAAAGAATACAACCGGCTCCTAATCAAAAATCGACATTGAAGGAACATTTCGGAGACCTTCTTAAAAACGGTCCCTGGCTGGCGATGTTTGTTCTTACCGTTATATTGTTCATCACTCTGGCCATGCGCGGCAGTGTTGTTCTCTACTATTTTAAATACTACGTAGGTCAGGAACATTTGTTCAGTCTATTTAATGTTTTCGGAACAGTTGCCACAATCATTGGTATCTTTTTCTCAAAAGGGCTGGCAATGCGGTTTGGAAAGCGGAACGTATTCATCGGCGGACTTTCTGCAACAACAATTTTCACAGCACTTTTTATTTTTCTTCCCCCTCCCGCAATTCAATTAATGTTTATTACTGAGATCCTCCGTCAGTTTGCATATGGATTTACAATACCGCTTCTATGGGCTATGATGGCCGATGTAGCCGATTACTCAGAATGGAAAAATAAGAGACGCGCAACGGGAATAATTTTTTCGGCTATTGTTTTTGGATTGAAAGCGGGACTCGGCTTCGGCGGCGCTATTACCGGTTTTATGCTTTCACTTTATGGATATGTACCGAATGTTGAACAGACTGCCAGCACCCTGAACGGTATACGATTAACTATGAGTATTTTCCCGGCGGTTACATTTGGTATCTGCATCGTCTGTCTCTTTTTCTACAAGATTAATAAACAAACCGAAATTCAAATTACTGATGAATTGGCCGAAAGAAGAAAAGCATTTAAATATGAATAATCTTTTTCATCATTTATTTAATGAGCTAAAATAAAATTTATCATCTACAATAATTAGAACTAACTATTTGAGGAGCTATTCTATGAAAATAATTATTACAAGAAAAATGCTTGTGCTGGGGGTTCTTTTTCTTATTTCAAGCAGAATTTTAGGACAAGCGACGCTGCAAGGAATTGTAACCGATTCTTTAACACAAGAACCCCTTATAGGGGCCAGCGTAATAATAGTTGGTACTTCGCAGGGTGCTGCAACAAATTTTAACGGCGAATATAAAATTGCGAACATACCTGCAGGAGAACACGGAATAAAAGTTTCCTACATCGGATATTTAACAAAAATTATTAAAATTTTAGTGAAAGATGGAGAAACATTTGAGTTGTTGCTACAGATGACGACTCAGAGAATTGAAGGTAAAACAATTGTGGTTACCGCACAGGCCTCAGGGCAATTAGGGGCAATTAATCAGCAGTTAACAGCTGCTACTATATCAAACATTGTTTCAGCGGACAAAATTCGACAGCTGCCTGATGATAATGCAGCAACAGCGCTTAGCCGTTTGCCTGGAGTTTCACTTATGAATGGAGATCAGGTTGTAATCCGCGGTATTGAGGCGAAGTTAAATCAGGTTCTTGTTAATGGTATTCAAATGCCTTCTACAGATATGTCGGATCGTGCAACAAATCTTGGTTTTATTTCATCAAATATGCTCTCCGGTATTGAAGTTATTAAAGCAATTACACCGGATATGGATGCTAATACGGTTGGCGGTGTAGTTAATTTAAAATTAGCTTCAGCTCAACCCGGCTTGCATTTTGATGTAATGGCACAGGGAAATTACAATTCATCCGATAGAACAACAGATACTTATAAAATGTGGGGAAGTATAAGCGACCGTTTCTTTGACGATAAACTTGGTGTTTTTATACAAGGAAATGCGGACCGTTCAGATGGCGGTAATCAAAGTGCGGGCATTACTTTAGCGGGTCCTAACGGAGCAGGCAGTTTGAAATACGGTCAAGCGGTTTATACAACTACCGATGCAAACTTTGAATACGATCGAGATATTGTTGCCACTACCGGCGGGAGCATTATATTAGATTATAAACTTCCACACGGAAAAATAATTATGCAAAATACTTATGCTGCTACTGCTGTAGATCAACGCAATAATATAAATGACCTGTCTTTTACTAATACTGTTATAAACTATACTATAGATCGTAATAAATACGGAAAGGAATTGTGGATAAATTCATTACAAGCTGAAAATTCTTTCGGCAATGTTAAAGTAGAAGGAAGTTTATCTCATTCCTACACTGACCAATATACAAAGATTGCTTATCAATCCGGTGAATGGTGTCAATTTGAAAATGCCAGTTCGTATGAACATCCATTTGGGACAGATTCTACAGGTAAACCAATCATATATACTTCCCCCGCTCAGCAGATGGCAATGCCATTGTCAAGAACATTTGGAATCTTTGACAATATAAATCCATCGGACCCTGATAGTGCAAAACTTGGCGGCTGGTGTTCTGCTATTACAAATACATTTAAACAGCACTTATATAATGGATCCCTTGATTTTTCAGCGCCGGTTAATTTTTCTAATGATATTAATGCAACATTTAAAGCCGGTGGTAAGTTTGTAAGAACGACACGCGATAATGATTTTAATAGGTATTTTGCCCGCTCTGATGCTTATGGAGCAGTACATGATTACTTCGGACCGGATAAATATATTTCTTCTTCTCGGAATCTACCGTTTGATTATGTTAAGGAAACTAATTTTAACAGAGGAAAATATTTTCTAAGTAATGAATATAATTTTAAAAATGGATTTCAATATGTGATAAATACCGATATATATGATGGTTTTCTGCAAAAAGCTATAACAGGATGGGAAACGCCGTTGAAATTAGATGATAGCTGGGCAAACGATTTTAAAGGTACGGAACAGTTCTCGGCAGGTTATGCCATGGCTACTTTAAATATTTTTGATAATATTACTTTACTCGGCGGTGTTCGTTTTGAAGCTTATAATATGAATTATCATGCCCAAACTACTTTTATTACACACAATGTTTACGGTGATGCAATTAGCACTGAACCAGGAACTATTTTAGAACTTCCTGATAATACACCAGGCCTGGATACCATGTCACATGCAGTTCCTTATTCTGTGAATAACGTTAATCGTACAGATCGTAATTTATTCCCGGATGTGCAGTTAAAATATAAATTTAACGAGTGGTCGGATCTTAGACTAGCCTATACAACCGGTATTGCCCGCCCTGATTATTCGGCAATTATTCCCAAAGTTGTTGTTTACCCATTTGATCATTTGGATGTTGGAAATCCTTTACTAAGACCTACAAAAGCAAGAAACGTTGATGCTATTTTATCTGTTTTCAGTAATAAAATAGGTCTTTTAACAATAAACGGTTTCTATAAGGAATTGAGGGATGTAATATACTATACCAATATCTACTATTCACAGGTTCCTAAATATTATGGAGGTGATGTTGCTATTCCCGACTCAGCATTTTTATACAACCATTTTGCATATAAAGTAAGTTCTAGTAATAAAGTTTATACTTATTTAAATAATAATAACACAGGTTACATAAGAGGCGTTGAGATTGATTGGCAGACAAATTTCTGGTATTTACCTGAGCCGCTTAATGCTCTTGTATTAGATGTTAACTATACAAAATCTGCGTCACATCTGGATTATCGTATTCTTACACCTATTCCAGTAATAACTTATGACGCGCATCATCATCAGGTAATTGCTTATACTACAAGAGATACGACTTTTTCAGGAAGACTGGTTCAACAGGCAAATGATGTTCTAAATGCAGCAATTGGTATTGATTATAAAGGATTTTCAGGACGTTTATCATTTAATATGAGGGGTAATGTAATAAATTCTGTGGGTTCAAGACCGGAAGAAACTTCCTATACAGGCAATATATATAGGTGGGATTTTGTACTAAAACAAAATTTGCCGGTTGATGGTTTGAGTCTGTCTCTTAATGGAGTAAATATTTTCCACAATGCGGTAAGATCGTATCAGGATTACAGAATGAATCCAGCTGCTCCGATAACTCAAAACCTGGTATCGGTTTTATATGCACCAACAATATTCCAGATGAATATAAGATATACTTTTTAAATGTATAATAAAAAAATAATTGAAAAGGAGGTGTTATTTACAATTAGGCATCAAATGATTCATAAACATATTATTCAATAATAATTAATTTCAGGAGGTTTAAATGAAAAGGTTATTGTCACTTGTGAGTTTGTTTTTACTTTTGTTGTTACCATCGGTTTTTGCCCAAACATTAACAAAGTATATTACAGCTACAAAGGGAGATACTCTTGTAGTAAAAGATGAATTTGATTATAGCGCTCCGGATGCATTAACTGGGCTTATGACTGCTGATACAATTAATGTTCCTGCAGGACGTGTGTATCAGTTACATAAAAACGGGTATTATTCTGTTATAAATAAACCTATATCTTCATCAAGAGTAAGAGCTATTGTCGCCGGTGAAAGCAACGCATTAATAAAAAATAATAAAAGTGCAGATGCTCCTCCGATTCTAACCGGTGCAGTTTACGAGGGTAATTCATCTCTTGGAGGTATAATCAGCGGTTTAGATCTGCTTGTAAAAAACGTTAATATTAACTCGGGTAATTCTGCTGCTACTCAAGGAGACTATCAGGTCGTTGGTATCAACCCGACCGGCGGCAGACTAACATTAGATAACTGTCTTCTCGAACATAACCTTTGGGTTGAATTAGCACCCCCCAGTATGGCAAGATTAATTTTTAAGAACTGTTACTTTGTAAATTTGAGCGGTCATACATGCAGACGTAATGGCGGTGTTATAGATTTCTTTAATGCATTTCTTGATACAATTTGGGTCGAAAATTGTACACACGTAATGACACAGGGTAGTTTGTACAAGTTCAGAAGTGGTTATCAGGTTAACAGAGTAGTATTTAACCATAATGACTTTATTAACAACTCAGGTTATGTTTTTATGAATAGAGGTACAGTGTCAAATATAACTGTAACAAATAATATCTTTGTAAATTCCAATGTTCAATGTTATTCTACTATTCTTAACCATCTTGACGGCGGTGAAACTGATCCGGGCAGTCAACCTATGGGTTTAGTTAACGTAACTCCTGATTCTGCTCTTTTTAAAGCTCCAACTGGCGGCCATTTTTATGTTGACGATAATTTAGTTTATTGGGATCCTAAATTTGCTGCTGTTCCCGGAGTATTAAATACTAAACAAACAGATGGTAAAACAGATTGGGTTAGCCAGGCAATTACAATGAATGCAAGAACACAAGCAGCATTCGATAATAATGTGGCATATCCTTATCTTGTAGAAGGTACATGGTATAAACAATTACCTACATTTGCAAATACTGCGACTTTGTTTACAACACAAGTTACAAATTTAGTAACTTATATATCCAATTGTTCTGATTCTACATACACAGCACCACTGCCATACTGGCGTGAAGTATTTCCTTCTGCTACAAATTTCTCGTATTCAGATTGGCCGATTCCTATTAATCTTTCCTATACTGATGCCGCTTTATTAACCGGAGGACTGAATAAATTACCTGTTGGCGACTTAAACTGGTTCCCAACCCAATATAAGACATGGCTGGCTCAACGTAGTGCAGAATATACTCAAATTGCAAACGTTTTATCTACCGGTAAACTATCAACAGGTGTTAAACAATTAGCTGGACTTCCGGCTAGTTATTCACTTTCACAGAATTATCCTAATCCTTTCAACCCAACAACAGTTATCAACTACACAATTCCGAAAGCTGGAAATGTTTCGTTGAAAGTTTATAACCTATTGGGTCAGGAAGTTGCTACTTTGGTTAATGGATATCAATCAGCAGCGAAATATCAAGTTAGCTTTAACGCTTCAAAGCTTGCCAGTGGTGTCTATTTATATACAATCAAAGCCGATAATTTTATTCAAACAATGAAAATGATCTTAATGAAATAATTCTTGATTAAGACGGAGTTAAAATAAATACCCCGGTAGAAAATACCGGGGTATTTTTTATTTTTTTGTTCTTTACCCTTCTTTGTTACAATATTTGATAAATAAAAAAACATTATCTTTACTTCATGTTAAGAGAGATTTCATTCAATATAAATGTTTGCACTTATACCTGCTAAATGGCATATACAAATCATAAAAATCTTGTACTTATCATTAATAATACTGACTTGGAGCTTTTTATGGTAGTAAAAAAATATATTCCTATTATATTATTAATTTTATTTAATATTTGTTATGCAAATGATAAAGTTATAAGAGATGAAAAAGATACGATCATAGCAAAGATCGGACAAGTTTATAATGTAACATTCAAAGATCTTAGCCAATATGTTGTTGATTGGCAGTACGACATAAAATATCGTAATAAGAATAAAGCATATAGAATAGCTTTAGATGCATTGATAAAAAATCAAATGAAAAGATTTGATTTCTTTGAAAGAGGATTTAATAATAACAATAATTTAATGAGAAATCTTAACCGAATAATTAATGAAGAACTGACGGTTGATTATTTTAACAAAATTTTTAATTCGAAGTATTTATCTGAAAAAAATGCTCTTGATGCGTATAAATTGATGGACAAGGAAGTTGTATATTATCAAATAGTTTTACCATTGCATGGAGATGAAAAAAAAGGGACACATGATTCGTTAAAAACAAAAGCGATAGAAATTCAAAATAATTTTAGTAAAGCTAAAGATGTTGAAAAGTTTGTAAAAATATTTTCATTTAAAAATGAAAAAGTCGATAATCCTAAAAAAGTTGCATGGGAACAGAGTATAAGTGACCCGGTTGGAAGAGTTATTTTCAACCTTAAAGTAGGGTTCACGCGAGTTATTGAATCGATTGATGGATATTATATTGTAAAAGTGACGGATATTAAAAAACTAAATTTAGAACCATTTGAAAAAATTAAAAAGGATATTTTAGCAAAATTAAAAGATTTATATTTTCCGATATATGATGAAGAATTTCTTAAATACAAAAAAGAGTTAGTTGATGAAAGCACATTAAAATGGAATGAAAGAAGTTTAGCTAAAATTGCCGAATGGTCGAACATTCCAAAATTCTATTTCGAAGCATATGAAGATACAATTCAAAATATCCTTAAAAAAGGTGAAAATTTTGAAATATTGTCCTATAATAAAGGCCAAGTGGATTTAAAGGAATATCTTCGGTTACTGGATGAAGTTTTAATTATGGAGCCGGAAGAGAAAATAGATAATACTATAGTTAAAAAATTTATTTTGGAAGCAGTGCGAACCGATAACATTATTAAAAAAGCAAAAGAATTAGATTTGGAAAAAGATGTTTTTAATCCGTACACAAAAAATGCAATTTTGAAGCACAGGATTGCTTTGCAATACAATAAAGAAGTAATTGAAAATCAAATACCCGGGACAACTGAAAAAGCGCTTCATAAATTCTATGAAGAACAAAGGGATTCTATTTTTTATCAGCTAAAAGTAGTAGAAATTTGCGCTAGAATCTATACAGACAGCATTAAAGCAGCTGAAGAAATAAAAGAAATTAATAAAGGTACTCCTTTTGAAAAAATATCAAATTCGTGGTTTAATAAAGGATTTGTCCGCGAAAGGGATGGTAAACTAAAATCTTATTTTAGTACAGAACCTTCATATCTTGCGGAAGCATCTTTTAGATTAGAATTAAATGAAGTTGCCGGACCTATTGGATATTATGATACTACAAAAGTAAAAAAATTTGCAGTTATCAAGTGTGCTAACATAATTCCCGAAAAACAACTTATTTATGATGACGTAAAGAAAACAATAGCTAAAACATTTAAGGATTATTACAGGCAAAAAATATCGGATGAAGTTGATTTATACTTAAAGAATAAATATAAAGTTGAAATATTCGAAAATGTTTTGTCGCATGCATTATCTGCAGAATAGGCATGAATTCATCCAAAATTGTAAATGCGAATATTCTAATACTTTCTGCTATTGTTATTTGCTTTGAAATAATATCAACAAGAATATCTTCTGTAGTATTTGTTCAGAACTATGCATTTATAATT
>Ga0182021_10005994_pt1 | contig 14429 bp, 11 predicted proteins | sample 612E3MmetaG_FD_120493 | JGI IMG/M metagenome (GOLD analysis project Ga0182021, IMG submission 120493) | Permafrost microbial communities from Stordalen Mire, Sweden - 612E3M metaG (Illumina Assembly) | ecosystem: Environmental > Terrestrial > Soil > Wetlands > Permafrost | place: Sweden... | reverse complement strand
GGAGCCGGATGCGAACTGATTGACCGAGGGCGGCCCCCGCGGCCGGTGCGGCGCAGTCGCTTCCGGGGCGCCGCCACTGACGACGCGGAGAACGTTTCCGGGTCCACGGGGATCTGTCGGGCCGCGAAGCCGGGCGGCAGCGGGCAGGCTTCGCGTCTACTGGCTCAGTGAGAAGTCTTTGTCTCTGAAGAGCCGCACGCACGCAGCGCAGACGCCGCCGTCGAAGATCCGGCCGGCGCCGTCCTCTACCACCGCGAGCGCCTCCTCGATCGGCAGCGCCGGCCGGTAGGGGCGGTGACTGATCATCGCCTCCACCGTGTCGGCCACCGCCAGCACACGCGCCTCGGGCAGGATCTTGCCGCCCTTCAGGCCGGACGGATAGCCGCTGCCGTCGAGTCGCTCGTGGTGCTGGCGGATCATGTCGGCGATGTCGCCTTCGAAGTCGATGTCGGCCACCGTGTCGGCGCCGGCGGCGGCGTGCTGGCGGATCAGCATCATCTCGGTCTCGTTCAGCCGGCCGGGTTTGGAAAGGATCTCGGCCGGCACCACGGTCTTGCCGATGTCGTGCAACAGGGCGGCGGTGCGCAAGGTCTCGATCTTACCCTCCGCCCAGCCGAGCTCGCCTGCGATCGCACAGGCGAGCTCGGCCACCCGCCGCTGGTGGCCGGCCGTGTAGGGGTCACGCAACTCGGTCGTGTTGCCCAGAGCGGCGACCGCCGCCTTGAGGGTCAGCTGCAATTGCACGGCGCTGTTCGCAAGCTCTTCTTCGGCATGTCGGATCTCCGTCACGTCGAGGTTGACGCCCACGATCCCGGCCGGCTTGCCGGCGACGTCGGAGAAGACGGCCTTGTGGGTGAGCACAGATCGCAGTTGACCATCCGGAGCGGGGACTTGGGCCTGGTTCTCCTGCGGCTTCCGTGGCTGACGCAGCAGCTTGCGATCGGTGGCCTCGTATTGTCTTGCCAGCGCAGCAGGATAGGCATCAAAGGCGGTCCCGCCGATGATCACGTCCTTTGGATGACCGATCATGTCCGCGAAGGCCTGGTTGCAGCCCACGTAACGTAGCTGCGTGTCCTTGTAGAAGACCGGAACCGGGATCGCCTCCAGCAGTTGCTCGAGGAAGTGGGAGCGCTCGGCGGCTGCGTGTTGTGCCCGAGCACGGTCGGTGATGTCGCGGGAGACACCGAACACGGCGTTCACCTGCCCATCGTCGCCCTTGATGGGCACGAGCCAGGTGGCCATCCAGGAGCGGCCGTTGGGAAAGCTCAACTCAGATTCGACCTCCATGGCCTCGCCGGTCTTGAAGACGCGCTTGAGGTTGGGACCCATGCGCGCCGCCGTCTCAGCGTCGAACAGATCCGCCCGCTCCGCGCCGACCAGGTCTTCCGGGGAGCGACCGAGTGACTGCGCGGCGCGGCTGTTGGCGTACTGCACGCGATCGTGGCGGTCGACGATGTAAATGAAGTCTGGCGACGCCTCAGCCAGAATGCGATAGCGCTCCTCACTTTCGCGTAGCGCCTCCTCAGCCTTGGCGCGTTCGGTAGCATCGTGGGCGTGGACGGCGACTCCACGCACGGCCCCATCGGGTTCCAGGATGGGTGAGTGAGTGACGAGGAAGAGCCTTCGCGACCGATCGTCATCTCCCGAGAAGGCCTCCGCCGTGACCGAGCCGCCACGTAGCGCCCGGTCGAGGTTGACCTTGGCTGCTGCGCGGTCGGCGTCGATGGTCATGTAGTCGAGCACGCATTGGCCGAGTCCGATGTCGGCTCCGTACAGCTCTTTCATGGCAGCGGCATGCCGTGTGTTGAAGCTCGTGTAGCGATACTCGGCATCGACTGAGAAGACCGGGCCGGTGGCGCTGTCGATGAGGCTCTGCAGAGTGGCGTACTGTGTGCGCAGCGCCGTCTCGTGGCGCTCCAGTTCCACCTGCGCCCGGTTGAGGTGCGTGACATCGCGGGCGGCTGCGAAGACGCCGACCACCTCACCGTTCTCATCGCGATACAGCCTGGCGTTGTAGAGCACGTCGACGACGGAGCCGGAGACGTGGCGGATGGCGAGGGGGTAGTCGCGCACCAAGCCCTCTTCGAATACCTGCCTGTAGCCCGCCCGGGCCTGTTGCGGCTCGGCAAAGTAGTCCGAGAAGTCGGTGCCGATGAGCGTCTCGCGAGGCACGCCCGTGATCTCCTCGGTCGCCTCGTTGACGTCGGTGATCTTGCCCTGGGGCGAGATGGTCACCAGCGGATCGAGGCTGGCTTCGAGGAGGCTGCGGGAGTAGTGCGACGCGGCCCGCAGAGTCTCTTCCGCCCTCTTGCGCTCGGTAGTGTCCGTGATGAACGCATAGTAGTAGGCAGGCTCGCCCGGCGCCTTCCACACGACGTGGACCAGGAACTCAAGCGGCACGCGGCTGCCGTCTTTGCGCACGTACTCCTTTTCGTACCTCTGAGGCTGCCCGGTGCGCACCAGCTCCGCGAGGGCCTGTTGTTCGGGAACACGCCACTCTTCAGGCGTGAGATCCTCGCTCCAGCTGATCGTGCGCAGCTCGGCGGCCGAGTACCCGGTGAGCTCGCAGAAGGCGGCGTTAAAGAAGCCGGTCCGGCCGTCTGGGTAGCCGACGGCGATCGGCGCGTCTGCCTGTTCGATGATGTCGGCCAAAAAGCCGGCCCGATCGTTGGCCTCGGCCAGAGCGGCGGCCTCTGTTGCCTTCTGCTGGGTGATGTCGACCGACGAGTGCACAGCCGCTAGGAGCTTGCCTTCCGCATCCTTGCGGCTGTCACGCCGACCCGGAAGTGGCCGGCCAGGACCTCGCTGCGAAGCTCGGTCGCCGACTCGGCGGCTCCGGCGAGCAGCTCGGCGAAGGGGCGATCCTGGGCTGGCATCAGCGCCCCGTGGACGTGTTCGTGACAGTGGCGCCCGATGAGGTCCTGGGCAGGTACGCCCAGCCGCTTGGCCGATCCGCGGCTTGCGGCGATCACGCGTCGCTCGGCGTCAAGGAGGAAGATGAGCTCGTCGGTGTCTTCGACAGCGCAGCCGGCGGTGTCGCGCAGTGCTCGCAGTCGTGCGCAGCGATGCCCTCGACCGACGAGTCGGGAGCGCCCGACTCGCCGTCTGCGTGCCCGAATCCCATGATCCCCCCTCCATGCCTGTGAAAGCGCACATCCGGGCGGGAGCCCGAGGCTGGGTCGATACCGCCGGCGCCAAATACAATACAAATCACACTCGGCCAAATGTCGCTTTTCGTCAAGATGGGGCCGTTGCGTTCACGCCAACTGGTACCTGCCGCGCTGGCTGACATGGCTGCCGCGACTGGGTCGTTGGAGAGCCGCCTGCTGGGCAACCAGGGGAAGAGACCGAGCGGCCCGCTGCCTGACAGGAACGCACGGGCCGCATCCTGGACTTGCCGGCGCCCAACGAGCAGCGGAGGGAGCCGGTCGGCGGGCGGCTGAGCGCGGGCCAGCCGGCCCGGGTCAGTCTTCGAAGTCGAAGCCGCCGTAGCGGAAGAGGTCGCGGCAGGCGTCTACGACGTCCGGGTCGTAGAGCCGGCCGCGACCTCGCATGATCTCGTCCAGGGCGGCATCCAGCCCCAGCGCTGCCCGGTACGGGCGGTGCGAGGCCATCGCCTCGACCACGTCGGCGACGGCGAGGATGCGGGCTTCCAGGGAAACGGCGTCGGCGGCCAGAGCCCGAGGATACCCGGAGCCGTCCAGGCGTTCATGGTGGGCCAGTACGATATCCGCCACAGGCATGCCGAAGTCGATGCCGGCCAGGATGTCGTGGCCCACCTGCGGGTGGCGCATGACTATCTCGAACTCCAGTTCCGTGAGCCGGCCGGGCTTGCTGAGGATCTCGGCCGGCACGCCGATCTTGCCGATGTCGTGGACGCTGCTGGCGAGGCGCAGAGCAGCCAGCCTCGACTTGGCAAGGCCGAGCTTCTCGCCCACCGCTACCGCCAGCTGCGTCACACGACGCTCGTGGCCGGCCGTATAGGGGTCGCGCATCTCCGCCAGGGCTCCCATGGCCACGACCGTCGCATCCAGGGCCCTGGTGACGAGTTGCACGGCGGCCTTCTCTGCTTCTTCGGCGCGCCGGCGCTCGTTGATGTCCTCGATCATGCCCAGAAGGTACATGGGCGCGCCGGACTCGTCCCTCACGAGCCTCACGGTGAGGTGGCCCCAGACTACGCGGCCGTCTTTGCGGACGTATCGCTTGTCCCTGCTGTGCGAGTCGCTGGTGCCCGCGAGCATGGCCTCCAGCCCAGAGCGGTCGGCAGCCACATCGTCGGGGTGGGTCACATCGCGGAACGAGTGCGCTGTGAGCTCCTCGGGCGTGTAGCCGAGGAAGTGGCACATGGCTTCGTTCACTTCCTGAAAGCAAAGGTCCACGCCGGCGATGTTGGCGCCGATGGGAGCGCGGTCGAACGTGAGCCGCAGCCGGCTCTCGCTGTCACGCAGCTCTTTCTCGGTGCGCTTGTGTTCCGTGATGTCGCGGGCTATGCCGAGGACGCCGACGAGCCGCCCGTCGGCGTCCGTCATCGGTGTCTTGATGGTCTCGAGCAGGGCGCGACGGCCGTCCTCGGAGTAGGTGACCCATTCCTGGTTGACGGTCGGGGCGCCGGCGGCCATTGCTTCGCGGTCCTTCTGGCGGAAGAACTCCGCCTGGTCTGCCTCCAGGAAATCGTGGTCGGTCTTGCCGACGATGTCGGCCTCGCTGGAGTCGAAGAGGCGCTCGAACTCGCGGTTGCAGGCCAGGAAGACGCCGCGCGGATCTTTGAGCCACACCAGGTCCGGGATCGTCTTGACCAGCGTGCGCAGTTGCGCCTCCGAGGAGGCCAGAGCGCGCTCGCTGATAGCTCGCTGGAGGGCGATGGACGCCTGGCGCACGATCAGCTCGATCGTCTCCGCGTGCTCGCCGATCGCGACCCCATCTGGGAGAAGCAGCGTGAGGCCACCGAAGTGGCGGCCGTTCCAGGAGAAGCCCATCGCCTGCGTCTGTCTGATCCCGGCGTGGCGCTCTAGCGCCCGGCATATGGGCCGTGCCAGCTTGCCGCCGCCCAGCGTGAAGATGCCGTCGGGAACCTCCGTCAGCTTGCCGCTGCTGAACCATTCCAGCTCCATGTACGGGAGCGACGTTATCGGGAACTCAAAACCGATCGGGTCGGCAGTCAGGAGCTTACGGGCTATGGCCAGGTATTTTGCGTCGCCCGCGATGCCGGCGATCCTGAGATGCGTGCCGTCGGGCGTCACGTAGCTGGTGACCGCTATCGCGCGGGGAAGCAGACTATGCACAGCGCGACCGATCATGCGGCAGATAGCGACCCCATCGGTCTCGCTCACCAGGTGGCCGACGACCTGATTGACGGTCTGCAAGCCGGCGGCGCGCTTGCGCTCGCGCTCCTGCAAATCGGAGAGCTTGCCCCGGTCGCGCATCTGCGCCTGCAACGCATCCTGCGTCTCGCTGACTGCCCGGGTGAGCTTCACGTTGCTGTGACCGAGGGAGGAGATCATGGCCGCGAACTTCGCATAGAACGACATCGCGGCCTCGACGCTCTCGGCGGTCCGGCGCGGGACGCGGTCGAGGGCGGCGAGGTATGCGCGTTCGTCGAAGCCGAGGCGCTGGGCCTGGAGCCGGAACTGTTCGCGATCCGGCTCCTCGCCCTCGAGGAAGAACTGTCCGAAGAACAGATTGCCGACGTGATAGTCGTTCACCCTGATGGGCGTCGACACGTCGAGCATCCCGTTGGCGCAGTGATATGGCTTACATACGCCTGGCGCGCCGCCCCGCGAGAGGATGGTGTCGCTGAGACGGCAGTTCTCCAGCGTCGCCGGGTTCTTGCGGTGGAACTCCGAGCAGATGTCCTGCCAGCCGCTGACCACGAGCAGCTTGCCGTCCATGTCGACTATCGCCACGCTGAGTTCCGTCAAACGGTGGAGGTCGTCGAGCATGGACTGCAGAGCGGCGCAGTCTATGAGGTCCTGGAGGCGCGGCTGCCCGTCGGACGGACACGCGGCAAGCGGGCGCCGCGCGAGTTTCGACTTCTTGTGGGACACTTCGATGGCCATGGGTTCCACCAGGCTGCGATTCGGTACTGCCTAGTGGTTATCGGCCGGTCGGACCTCCGACCTTACTTTGCGCCAAGCCCCCCGCTCAGGAGCCGAAGCGGGATGTGGCGGGAGCCCGCGCGGGCGAGTCGTCCGCGGACGGCCGACGCGCGGCCGCGACAAACGGGTCAGGCCGCGCGGCGTCACAACGAACGGCCGGGACAACAGGGCGTTCTGTGAGCTTGCCGTGCCGATGAGCGTGTCGCGCCCGCCCGCCACCGATTGCGTATACTTCGGCCCATGCCCAGTGCCGCAGAATCGCTTCTTCCGCTGATCCAGCAGCTGTGCGGAGGCCAGCCACCGCTGCGCATCCGCTGCTGGGACGGCAGCGAGATCTCGACCGCCGACTGCAACGCCTGCGCAACCGGTGACGGCCAGCCGGCGTCCGACGCGGCCATCGTCATCACGTCGCCCGTGGCACTGCGCCGTATCCTGTGGCAGCCGAACGAGCTCGGCTTCAGCCGCGCCTACGTGGCTGGGGAGATCGAGGTGGAGGGCGGCATCTGGCCGCTGTTCCAGCTTCAGGCGCTCCTGTCCCACGACGACCGTCCGAACGGATGGAAGGCGCGCCTGGAAGCGGGCCGGCGGCTGTTTGCGGCCGTGCGCGGTGTGGGCGCACTGGGTCGCCCACCGGAGCCCCCGCCGGAAGAGGCGCGCCTGCACGGCTCGCTCCACTCCCGTGGTCGCGACGCTCAGGCGATCGCCCACCACTACGACGTCTCCAACGACTTCTATCGTTTCTTTCTCGGCGAGACGATGACTTACTCGTGCGCGTACTTCGCCACGCCGCAGACGCCGCTGGCCGACGCGCAGCGCGCCAAGTACGACCTCATCTGCCGCAAGCTCGGCCTGCGACCCGGCATGCGGCTGCTCGATGTGGGCTGCGGCTGGGGCGGCATGGTCGTGCACGCCGCCGAGCACTACGGCGTGCACGCCATCGGTGTGACTGTCTCGCAGCGGCAGGTGGACTACGGGCGGGAGGCGGTCGCCGCCGCCGGCCTGGACGACCGCGTGGAGATCCGTTTTCAGGACTATCGCGACGTTTCGGACGGACCCTTCGATGCCATCTCCAGCGTCGGCATGGTGGAGCACGTCGGAGCCGTCCAGCTGCCCGAGTACTTCGGCCAGCTGCACAGCCTGCTGAGGCCCGGCGGCCGGCTGCTCAACCACGGCATCTGCTGGCCGCAAGGCAGCGCCGGTCTCAGTCGCCGGTCGTTCGTCGCCAACTACGTCTTCCCGGACGGCGAGCTGCACGAGGTGGGCGTGATCGCCCAGGCCATGCAGGCGCGCGGCTTCGAGGTTCGCGATGCCCAGTCGCTGCGCGAGCACTACGCGCTCACGCTGCGCCGCTGGGTCCAGAACCTGGACGAGAACTGGGACGCAGCCGTGGCGGTAGCGGGCGCTGGACGCGCGCGCGTGTGGCGGCTCTACATGGCCGGCTCGGCGCTGAACTTCGAGAGCGGCAACATCACCGTGCACCAGGTGCTCGGCGTGCGGCCGCACGCCGACGGCGGCTCGGAGATGCCGCTGACGCGGGCCGCTTTGCTCGGCTGATCAAGCCGAGTCCTGCCCGGGCGCACGCCCGATCCCGTCTGCCGGCCCGGGTGCTCTTCGGCCGGGCGAGCCCAGCCGATCCCGTCGGCGGCCCGGTCAGATGCCGGCCGCGCGCTGCCTCAGAGTCACCGTGATGCGGCGCGCCTCAGACCGTCGCCGGGCCGGAGCCCCACACCCGGCGCAGGCCTTGCCGGCACGCGACCGTCAGCGCGCCGCGCCGCGACTTTCGATGAACTGCCTGATCGCCCGGAACTGGCTCTCTCCGTCCAGCCCCGCTTCGGCCAGCACGACTTCTCCCTGGCCGCTGCCCAGATAGTGGCCGGCGCGATACGGGTGCAGACTGGCGCGCAGCCCGTCGTCGGAGTGGATCCAGCGGTACAGCGTCGGCAGCGTGAATCCGGTGATGCCGAAGGCCTCGCGGGCGTGCTCCTCGGGGAAGATGGCCCGCTGCTCGTCTGCCGGCAGCATGTCGAACAGCTCGGCGCTGGCGACGTAGTAGACGCGGGCGTCGATGCCGGCGGCGTCCAGCAGCGGCAGCGCTTCCTGCACGAAGGCGTAGGTGACGGCGCTCTCTTGCAGGACCACCGTCACGTCGCCGGCGCCCTTGGGCCGGCGCAGCAGGTAGACGCCGGCGACGGCCTCTTCTGCGGGCGCCAGACCGAGGGCCACGCGGTCCAGGACGGGCTCGTTGGGCCGCGTCACGAACGGGGCGATCACTGCCGGCCGGGCCGCCAGCGAAGCGGCTACCAGCGGCCACACCTCCTGCGGCTCCCACGGCGTGAGGCTGATGGCCGTGCCGCGCGGGAAGTTCTCCTGCAGCAACTGCAGCGCCTGCGGGTCGGCATGGGTGGGCCCGTCCTCGCCAGTCTTCAGGCCGGTGTGGGCGCAGACCAGGATCATCGGCTTGTAAGGTTCGCCCGAGGCGGCTTTGCGGGCCTGCGAGCCGATGGCGTGCAGGCGCGCGGCGATGTGGCCCAGCGGCGCCATGAAGGCGCCGTAGGACGAGCCGACGCCGACGTTGTGCCCATACGTCGAAATACCGGAGAGGATGCCGGAGATGGCGTCTTCGCAGATGCCGCCGAGGGAGAGCAGGCGCGCCTCCGGATTGCCGGCGGCGTTCCAGAAACCGCCCGGGAAGCCGGCCGCGATGACGTTCACGCTGGTGGAGCCCATGAGGTCGGCCGAGGCGATGAGGAACGCCCCCCCAGACTCCTTGTTGAGCACCTGCAGGGCGCGACCGAGCTCCTGGCGCAAGGTGGTCGCGGTGCCCGTCTTCAGCTGCAGCTCCGGCGGCGTCCGCCGCGTGGAACGGGCGGCCAGATCGTAGGCGGCCTGTACGTTGGGGGCGCCGGGGCGCGGCTTGCGGCCGCGCCCGTCCAGACGCTCGCGAGACGCCTCCAGGCGGGCGGCCAGCACCCGCGCTGCCGGCGCGCTCTCTTCCAGCTTGGCGCGGATCACGCCCAGGGCCTCCCAGAGACAGTCCTCCAGAACGGCGGTGCCGGTGCCCTCAGCCTTGCAGCGCTGGTCGGCTGCCTCGCAGACGGGCAGGGTGCCCTTGGCGTCGCCCAGCAGCTCTGCCATGGCGTCGTAGAAACCGGCGGAGCAGAGGCCGTGGCCGGCGCCGTGCGACGCCTTGCCCTCGACGCCGTACTTCCATCCCTTGTGCGTGCGGTAGACGATCGCCGTTGGCTGTCCGTTGTCCATCGCGAGGGCACGGCGCTGGGCGGCGAAGACCTGCTGGAAGTCGTGCCCGTTGGGCACGAAGACGACGTTCCAGTCGTGCAGATGGAACAGTTCCACCGGGTCCCACTGCACGTAGTCGCCGAGCTGTGTGCCCTCGCGGGTGACGCGGTCGCTGTCGATGGAGGACTGGTTCCAGTCGAGGTGGAGCACGACGTTGTCGAGCGAGGCCGTGCCGGCCGCTGCCAGGGCCTCAGAGACACGGCCCGGGGTGAGGCCGCCCTCGCCCTCCATGATGTGCACCCGTGGCGCGTTGGCTCCGTAATAGTCGCGGGCTCCGAACGCCAGGCCGATGGAGCTGGCGACGCCCACGCCAGAGGCGCCTGTCGACAACTTCACGAACGGCGTGGCCGGGGTGGGATGCCCGTCCAGGGCGCGCGAGTGGAATTGCTTGAAGAGCGGCGTGGCGGTGATGGGATTGCGGCGGAAGCCGAGCAGGTCCTCCAGCCGCAGGCGCCGCTTGTCGTCGGCCGGCAGCAGCGAGGAGCCGGCTATGCGAGCCAGCTCGTCGCGCACGGCCCACATGGCGTAGAGGCCCATGGCCTTGTGGCCGGCAGCATAAGAGATGATGTCGGCGTCGGGCCGGTCCGGGTGGCTGAAGTCGTAGTCGAGGCTCTCGAAGAGGATGCCCTCCATGAAGCGGCCAGACGAGATGGAGCCGCCGGGGTGGCCCGAGGTCGGCACGTAGTTGAACAGCAGGGCGCAGAGCGAGCGGTAGACCAGGTCGATCGTCTCGAAGTGGGCCAGCTCATCGGCCGCAAGCGGAGGTTCGGCGGGCCCTGTGGCCTCGGTGATGTCCACGTAGATCGCGCGCCTGGGACCGAAGGCGAATGACATGGTTGTGCTCCTTTTGTCGTGCTCTCTCGCGACGCTCTTTGGTGTCTCAGAGGACCTTCCTCGGAAGGCCGGCGCACCGGGCGACCGCGTCGCGATAGTCAGCATACGCGCAGATCGGCGACTCGTGCCACGGACGCGGCGGCCAAAAGAAAGCGGGCGACGGCGCCAAAGCGCCGTCGCCCGCTCCCGACGCGGCGACGTCCCATCTACTCTTTTAACGCCAGCGGCTTGCCGCAGCAGGAGAGAGGCTCCAGGCAGCCGCAGGCGCCGGTCTCCTGTTCGGCGCAGGTCTTGACTACCTGCAACTCGAGTCCGCAGTCCTCGCAGACGTAGGTCTCGCCGACCTTCATCTCATGACACTTGGTCATCGGGCCCTCCTTGGGCGGCTTGCTCGCCGGGCAGATTCCCGTTCGCGGCGAACGCAAACGGTCGGCTGTCCGAACCCGCGAGCACGGAGGCGTGCGGCGGGCGGCGAGGCTGGATATCATCCGGGCTGGCGAGCCCCGGTAGCCGTCGCACCGCCGGGGGGTACGACGCAGCGAGGAGACCGAGTCATGCCCAGCGAGCTTCACGTGAGTGCAGTCCACCACGGCGATATGCGTATCAGTGTCACCGCCAGGGAACACGTACTTAGCATGGACTACCCCATCAGCTCCGGCAGCGACATCACGCCACTCGAAGCCTTGCTTGCCAGCCTCGCGGCTTGCAGCGGTAACTCGCTGGCGCTGCTGCTGCGCAAGTCGAAGCAGCCGCTGGACGGCGTCGAGGTCAAGCTCCACGGCCACCGGCGCGACGAGCACCCCACGATCATCACGGACATCGAGCTCGAGTTCGTCGTGCACGGCATGGATGTCGAGCCGGCCGCCGTGGAGCGCGCCATCAAGGTCGCCGAGGAGCACATCTGCCCGGTGTGGTGCATGCTGAAGGGCGGCACCTCGATCACCTCGTCGTACACCATCGTCGCTTAGCGGCGAGGCCCGCCCGGTCCTCCGGGCACTCCCAGCCGGTGTGTGCCGCCCGCTTCAGGGTATTCCGCGGACGGGCGATCCGGGCCTTTTCTGCTCTGATCCCCCAGGTCCATTCGAGCCGGCCTGCGACTCCGACGGTTGTAACATTGTAGTGAGGGTAATAACCCCTTCAAACTGATGTATCGGCGACGCATGTCGCGCCGGCTCAGGTGTTGTCGGCCAACCTCCGCGGATGCCGCACAGTGCAAATGGACATTTGTCGCCAGGAGGAGGTTTCGATGAGCCGCAGGACCATCGACAACGTCGTCAGCTCGGCCGGGCTTCTCGTCGCCATCGTATTGCTCGCCGCCGGTGGGCTGCTTGTATGGGGCCACTACTTCGTCAACAGCCAGGTCCACAATCAGCTGGCTGCGCAGAAGATCTTCTTCCCGCCCAAGGGCAACGCGGCAATCAAGGGACCGCAGTTTGCCGCCATGCAACAGTACGCCGGCCAGCAGCTGGTCACCGGGCCGCAGGCTGCGACCTACGCGAATCACTTCATCGCCGTGCACCTCAATGAGATCGGCGGTGGCAAGACGTACTCGCAGGTGAGTGCCGAGGCGCTCGCTAGCCCCAACAACGCCACGCTGAAGGCCACCGCAGCCACCCTGTTCCAGGGCACCACACTGCGTGGGCTGCTGCTGAACGCCTACGCGTTCTCCAAATTCGGTCAGATCGCCGGCATCGCCTCGTATGTGATGTTCGGCGGCGCCGGCATCCTACTTGTCCTCGCCGGACTGGGACTCGTCCATGCGCGGCGCGTCTCCGCGGAAGTGGAGGCGACGGTGTCTGGTGTTCGGCAGGAAGAGAGAAGGGCCGCCTGAGCCCTCGCGGACGGGCGTCTAGACGGGGCAGGCGGCGCGGCGCCGCCTGCCCCGTCGTTTGTGGCGAGGCTGGTGCTGTGCCCTCGGCGACGCTCATCGGTACGGATCGGCGGCGCTTGTCGCCTGTGGCGGTTCGGCGCACACTGTCGCCAGGGAGCACGAGAGGGTGAAGGAGGGCTGTGGACTCCGATCATCATGCCAGGGCCAGGAGCGGTGTGGCGCTGCATCTGGTCCCCGAAACCGGCCAGGATGCCGCCGCGGCCCCCGAAGCCCCCAGCTCCGGGTCGTTCCGCCGGTACCCACTGTGGAGGGTCCTCGGCCTCAACGGCCTTACGCTCCTGCAGTACGCCGTGGGGTGTGCTGCGATCGCTCTTTCCTATCGCAGCTACGGCATCGTCGGCTGGCCCATCGCGGCCGCGTACCTGGTCTACGCCGTGGTGCAGCTATACGTTCTTATGCCATTGGTCGTCTGTCCGGCCTGTGTCTACAGCAGCATCAGCGACGGCCGCTGCGCGAGCGGCCTGAACGTGATCTCGGCTCGGCTCAGCCGGTCGCCTGTGTCGAGGGCCGGCTTCGCAGAGCGCGCCCACGGCGCGCTCTGCCAGAGCAGCCTGTGTCTGTTGTCACTGGTGTTGCCGCTGCCGTTGGCAGTGCCGGGGCTGGCGATCTCATTCTCGTGGACGGGCCTCGCTTTGACGCTGGCAGTCGGTGCGCTGGCGGGCGCGAGGCTGGCGTACATAGTGCCGCGCGCGGTGTGCTCCCGCTGTCTGGCCTACCGTTGGTGCCCGGCCGCTCGGTCGGGGCGGGTGGCGTGACCGGCGCCCTGCCGGTCGCCGGGTCCTCTCAGGCTTTGGCGGCTTCTTGCAGAGCCTGCCACAATGCGGCGACGTGCTCGCGCTCCGTGGCCTGGGCTCCGATGGAGACGCGGATCATCTGTCTGCCCTTCAGCACCGACGGCGTGAGGTAGCTGCGCCCCGCCTGGTTGATGAGGTCGACGATCCGCAGGTTGTGGACCGTCAGGGCATCTTCGTCGCCGTCCAGCTCGGGTGGCACATGGCGCAGGCATACCGTCTGCAGTGGCACCGGCGCCAGGCGCTGCCAGCCGGGCGCCGCGTCGACCTGCTCTTTGAGCCACTGGGCGTTCTCCATGTCGCGGCGCACGCGCGCCTGCAGCCCCTCCACCCCTGAGTCACGGATCACGAACCAGAGCTTGAGCGCCCGGAAGCGTCTGCCCAGCGGGATGCCCCAGTCTCGCAGGTTGCGGACCAGGCCGTCTTGCGCCGTGCGCAGGTAACTCGGGTTTGTGCTCATGACGCGTACCAGGTGCTGCGGGTCGCGCATGTAGTAGGCAGAGAGGTCGAAGCCGGCGCCCATCCACTTGTGAGGGTTGAGGACGAGAGAGTCGGCCCGCTCGATGCCCTCCCACATCCAGCGATACTCCGGACAGATCATGGCACTGCCGGCCAAGGCCGCGTCCACGTGCAGCCACAGCCCGTGACGCTCGGCCAGCGCGGCCACCTCCTTCAGAGGGTCGAGTGCCGTGGTGGCGGTAGTGCCCACGGCCGCCACCACCGCGCACGGCACGCGGCCGGCCGCCAGGTCCTCGCGGACGGCCGCCTCGAGGAGATCCATGCGCAGGGCATGATCACCGTCGGTGCCGAGCAGGCGCAGGTTGTCGGTCCCAAAGCCGGCCAGCAGCGCGGCTTTGGGGACCGAGCTGTGCGCCTGGTCGGAGGCATAGACGACCAGCGGCGCCGGCTGGCTCTGCAGTCCGCCGTGGTTCTGGCTGAACCCAGTCGTCCGTTCGCGGGCGCAGAGCAGGGCGCAGAAAGTGGCGCTGCTGGCGCTGTCGTGGATCACGCCGCTGAAGTCGGCGGGCAGTCCGAGCATCTGGCGCAGCCACTCCATGACCACGTTCTCCACCTCGGTGGCCGCGGGGCTCGTCTGCCAGCTCATGCCCTGCGGGCCGAGGCCGGAGGCCACCAGGTCCGCCAGCACGGACGCTAGATCCGTATTGGAGGGAAAGTAAGCGAACCAGCCGGGATGGTTCCAGTGGGTGATGCCGGGCATCACCGTGTGGTCGAGATCCTCGATGATGTCACCGAGCCCGTCACCCTTGAGGGGGGGCTCGGCCGGCAGACGCGCCTCTACCTCGCCCGGCTGCACCCGGCTCATGACCGGCAGATCGCCCATGTGCTCACGATAGTCGGCGATCCACTCGATCAGCTCGTGACCCGCGCGGCGGAACTCTGCAGGTTCCATGCGCCACTCCCTCGCTCGTCGTTTTCGCGCGGCGCCGAGGTACCGGCATGCCGCGCTCGCTCAGCAGGATGATACTCAACTGGGTGCCGCGCCGTCGGGCCGTCGGGCCG
>Ga0182021_10005993_pt1 | contig 14432 bp, 17 predicted proteins | sample 612E3MmetaG_FD_120493 | JGI IMG/M metagenome (GOLD analysis project Ga0182021, IMG submission 120493) | Permafrost microbial communities from Stordalen Mire, Sweden - 612E3M metaG (Illumina Assembly) | ecosystem: Environmental > Terrestrial > Soil > Wetlands > Permafrost | place: Sweden... | reverse complement strand
GCGCGGCGAGTAACTCTCTGCTTGACGTTTGTGCAAGTAGCTCCACTATCAAGCCTTGCGCCTCCCAAACGCGTATGCAGAGGGAATCAAGTTCTCGATAGATGACATTAATAGCCCCGAGAACTCGTCCCCTTCAACCTGATACTCAAGGATGGTTCGAAGATTAGCGCTTAGGAGCCAACTGTCGGAGCCGAGTCTAGTTACCGAGAAGAACCTGTTTGCGAGGAGTATCTTGAGGATCTCTCCTTCCCTAGCCTCTAGGAGCCAGTCCAGCCGGTTGTGCTCGAATATGCTCCCGTGCTGCACCTCGATCTTCCCCACGGTTTCAGCCACCTTCGTAGGGTTGGCTGAAAGTCTGTGGAATAGACTCGATGGCGACGCGCCACTCGTGGTGGTAAGCATCGCCGTCGCTATAAGGGTCTCCACGGCGGGGGTCGAGGCTAGGAGCCTAAGCTTCAAGTTCTACACCGGCGGCATGCTGCTCTTCTTTGGCTTCGCCTTGATCTCGGCTGGGATGTCGATCGCCCTCACCACGTTCATTGAGTTGATGAGGTAGACGGGAGTTCCATCAGGCTCGAACTGGTTGAGCCTCTTTACACCCCTGATTACGAGCTTGACCTTCAATTTCGTCCCATCACTGAGCTGGTAGACGTTCCAGTGCTCCTCGATCTCTGTGAAGTCAAGGTCAACACTGTCGTTTAGCGCATCGGCTGGTAGTGTCATGACTGTGTCCCACCCCCTAACTATAGGGGTCGGCAATTTATCTTTAGCCTGAGGGGAGTCGCTCGATCTTCTTCGCGACCTCACCGCAGAGGTCAACCAACCCTAGAAAAGCCTCGAGCTTCTCTATCTTCTCAACCCTGCTAGTCGTCGCTGGTGTGGAGGGCACTACCTTACACCCTTCGACCTTATGGGCGGTCAACGAGTAGGTACCTATGATTCTCGCCTTGTTTTCTATCTCAACCTTATCGAGCCCTATAAGGGGGCGCAGAACTGGGATATTCACGGCGGAGTCGAGGACGAAGAGATTGTCGAGGGTCTGGCTCGCCACCTGCCCCATGCTCTCGCCAGTCACAATAGCCTTCGCCCTCTTGCACCAGCAGAACTCCTCTGCTATTCTGTACATTGATCGCTTGCAAAGGACGCATGTAAATCTGGGCTCGGGGGAGTCGAGTATCCTCTCCATGACGGGTCCCATCGGTGCCGAGTAGAAGGCGAAGCCCTCCGAGGGGGCGTACCGTGACATCCAGGTGAACGTCTCCTTAGCCCGAACCAGGTAGCTCTCCCCCACATACGGGGTCTGATCCATGAATAGTGGAAGGGTCTCCACACCTCGCTTCATTATCAGCCACGTCGCGACCGGACTGTCTATGCCACCGCTGAACAGGGAGACAGCCCGGCCCTGAGAACCATATGGGAGGCCACCCACACCATCGACCTTACTCGTATATGCGAAGGCGTCCCTGTCTCTCACCTCTATTCCGATCGTGACGTCGGGGGAGGTCAGGTTCACCTTCACGCCTCTGTCTTTCTGTGATTCATTTATCGCTGATCCTGCTTTGACTGCGAGGTCCCGACTGCCGTATGGCTGATTGCCGACCACCTTGGGCCTGACGGCGAACGTCGATCCGGGCTTTAACGAAGCATTCGCAATCTTTACAGCGAGTGCCAAAACATCATTGATCTCTGAGCTAGACTCCTCCGCGGGGATGGCATGGACCACCCCGAAGATGTTGGCGACGACCTTTGTCGCCTCCGAGGGCGCGCCACTAACTATTATTCTGCCGAACTGCCTCCTAGCTCTAACCTTACTGTAACCTTCACGCTTCAGGACGTACTCGATTTGATTAGCCAGTCTCCGCTCTAGCGTCGAGCGTACATATCTGCTCTTAAGGGCAATCTCATTGTAAGCCACCAGTATCGGCATCGCAGTTGGCTCTACGCCGCGGAACCTCTTAAGCTGCTCGGGATACCCTTAAAACAGGAGCGTCTTCACACTTTACATGGTGCAGTAATTGTCTTTCTGGGAGGAGTGGGAGAAGCGCAGGAAGCGAGGGGGGTCTTTCTTCTTCCCCGACCTTGAGCGGATGGTCGAGGAAATGGAGAAAGAGATGGCGGACTTCTTCAAGGAGATAGATGCGGAGGTGCCCGAAGATATGGCGCAAGAGCACGTCCTCCCCGACGGTTCCGTGAGGAAAGAGTACGGTCCATTCGTCTACGGCTACTCAGTTAAGGTTGGGTCGGACGGTAAGCCAGTGGTACGAGAGTTCGGGAATATGAAGCCAAACCCATCTGTGGGGGATGATAAGAGGCCGCTCAGTCTCCAGGAAGCTCGTGAGCCTCTTGTTGACGTTATCCAGGAGCCAGAGCAGGTGAAGATCATAACGGAGCTGCCGGGTGTTGAGAAGGAGGACATCCAGTTATTTGCTTCTGAGAGGTCCCTCACTATTGACGTCACGAACCCAGAGCACAGGTATCATAAGGAGCTTGAGCTGCCCTTCGAGGTCGATGACGAGTCTGCGACGAGCACTTACCGGAACGGTGTCCTAGAGACCGTTATCAAGAGAAAACGTGACCGTGGCTCGGGGCGGAGTATCACTATTCAATGATCGGGGTCAGCGTGCCCTGACGTACTTCGTCGTGTCGTAGAGATTGAAAGGGCGGGAGCGCGCGCATGACGAAAGAACTGCTCCCGTGAATGTCCCTTTATGAAGACACGCACTTGAGTATGCGCTTATGTGTTATAGGGAAGCTATTTATCGGTCGACTCGTAGAGTTGGTCGGCCGATGATGTGAAGGCATTAGGGCGATCCGTGAGCGATCAGAGTTACACTGAGGCTAAATACAGGGAGATTTTTAAGGGGGTGCGCCCCCTAATCTCCTATGGGAGATTCGGTAGCGCGCGCATTTCCAGTCGACGAAGTTAACTCACCACCGTAGATCGTGATTTTTACTGTATTCTAAGGTTGAGACTGCACAAACACGGCTTGGAGAGTGTGGTTTGCAATCATCGACAACCTGTCCGGGTTAGTGCTGCCACTTGGTGCACCATCAATCACCCAGTGATCGAATACCCAGCTAGAAGCTGGAGTCGCGGTAACGTTGACTAATGTTCCCCCATCATATGAGTGAGATCCAACACCGAGGCTAGTCGTGCCAGACCCAACTGGCGCTAGCATAGTTAGATTGTATTTTGTAATAACTGGCTTCACCTTAATGAATACAGTCATGACCGTGTGCGCGGAGTTCATGGTAATAGTTATGTTGTCGGCGGTTCCCTTCCATGATCCGTCTACTATCCAGTGATCAAAGCTCCAACCCGATCTTGGGATCTCAGAGATCTGAATCTTATCACTCTGGTTATACGTCTCGACGCCCGTATGCGGGTTGGTTGTGCCGTTTCCTGCGGGAGGCTCTATGGTAAGAGTGTAGGTCATCAGCGCTGGTGCGCGGGTACTAAAGTAGTATGCTCCTCCAGCTATTGCGATTATCACGATAAGGATACCTATGTAAATCGTGGTTCTTGTTGATATTATGAATCACCCGATATTCTGCGCATGCGCAATTAGAAGTTAGGGTGGGATATAAAGCAGCGCGCGCGTCTAGATCAGCCGCTATTATCTGTTCGTGGTATGGTTTCCCCACCTCTAAGGCGGTCGTGTCTGAAGCGATGTAGCCGAGCTGAACTTTGGCGTGGTTATAGGCGAAAGGGACGGGGATGGAGATGAATGATGGCACTGCGGGTTCATTTGAACCTGCTCTGAGTGCTGCGTGCGCGCGCGCATCCGAATGTACACGCAACTTATTTCTGTTTACTCAATGTTCAGGCCTAACCGGCTCCTTCACATAAAGGAACGTTAAAACAGCTACAACTCCCATGACGGCAGACATCAATAGGAAAGGCGATGAAGGAGACACCTGACCGTAGAGAACACCCCCAACAATATTTCCAATCGAGCCAAGCACACCGCCGGTCGTCAACAGATACGTGAATGTTGCTGTTGAACCAATTACAGCCATCAAGGCGCTGATCCTCCCGCGGTGCTCCGTAGGCATATAATCAATGAAAAGAGCCTGGCTAGCCACGCTCCCAACGTTACCGAGGATAGTAAGCACGCAGCTGAAAAGCAAAACCTGCGAAAAATCTGTGCTAAAGACGAATCCAAGAATAGCGAAGGGAGTAATCGCCAGAGGAATCGTTATCATCATTCGCCTGCTGAAGCGGTTGGCAACCAGCGTCAACGCGAAGCTAGACAATATAATGAGTATAGTTGAAACAGTATTGACTAGCCCCCACTGCCCCGTGGATATGTGTATCACATCCTCAACCGCGTACGTTACCAAGAAGACGCTGACAAGCGAGACGGCGAACTGATAGACTCCGCCCAAAGTCAACAAGACCCAGAGCTGGCGTGGCATCTTCTTCAGGGTTTCCCTCATGTTCTTTAGGGTCCCTCTAATCACCTCCGAGAGTTTCAATCTCGCATTAGAGTCGCTTCGCAGCGTCTCCTCCACGTACCTATTCCGAATAATGCCGCTCACGGTGATGACTATGATCAAGACGACGTACGCCCATCTCTGAGCCTCAACGATGCCATACTTGTCCATCAGCAGTCCGATCAGGTAAGGGGAAAATAGGCCAAAGCTTATTGGGACGGCGTTCCAGAGTGCGTAGCTCCTCGCCCGGTTCCCAGCCGTCGTGGAGTCGGCGAGAAGGGCGCTGAACGCTGGGTTACGGAGTCCGGTTAGCACCGCCTCAACTGATTTGGCTAGGAGTAGCCACAGCCAGTTCGGCGCGAATATGTAGATTGCTCCGTTGAATGCGATCATGAACTGAAGGCTGTAGACCATCTTCTTTCTACCGAACAAGTCGGAGAGGTAGCCGCCGAACAGGTATGGTATTAGGCTGACCGCTGAGCTAATGGAGTAGATTAGGGCTATGTCGATTGGTGTTCCCCCAAGGTGGAGGACGTATAGTCCCCAGAAGGGGAGGGTCATGTAGGTTCCTATGTTCCAGACGCCGGAGGTGAGCATCAGGATGCCGAGGTTGCTCCTCCAGAATTCCTTAGGTTTCTCCTCCAACTCGCGCCCAGCTTTATGAATAGACTTGAAATCGCGTGTGCGATTATTTGAAGTGTTACTCTTGAGATTTGTGTGCTTATGCTAATGGCTAAAAACTGAGTTTTCCCTCGGAAACCGTAACACATCTCCCAGTTAGGAACACCCTTTCACCGGAAACCTCCACCAAGATCTCCCCCCCACGACTCGAATCCTGGTATGCGGACATTTTCGTCTTCCCAAGAATCCCAGCCCAATAGGGGCCTAGGACCGTGTGAGTGGAACCGGTCACAGGATCCTCATCAATTCCCATGTGTGGCGCAAAGTGACGAGACACAAAATCATAGTCTCTTCCTCTAGCTGTAACAACCACACCCCTCCATCCCAGAGCGTTTGGTACTCGTAGAAGAGCCGCGTAATTGGGCTTGAGCGAGTGGATATCATCCTCCGATTTCAGCTGAATTAGAAGTCTCTTATTCGACTCATTGTATTCAACAGCTACCCACTCAGTTACTCCTAGTGCCCTAAGAACATCTTTCGGAGGATCTATTGGAGTTGACCTATTGATTGGGAAATCCATCAAGATTCCTGAACCTGACTTCTCTGCGTAAAGAGTGCCCGAGATGGTTGAGAACTCTAATCGGTTCTTCTCATTGCCGAGGTATTCGAAGATTATGTGAGCTGCGGCAAGTGTGGCGTAACCGCAGAGTGGAGTTTCTTTTAGTGGTGTGAACCACCTGATCTTGTAAGAATCGTTTGATTTATCTAGGAAGGCGGTTACGCTTAGATTCATTTCACTTGTTATCGCAAGGTATAATTTATCACCAAGATTTGTTGGCATGATGCAGATTACTGTGGGGTTGCCTCTGAACGGTGTTGATGTAAACGCATCTACATGGTAGATGGGGGCTTCGGGCATACTAGGGTGTTGTTTACGTTGGCTGCTTAAGATTTTCTTCCGATCTATGCAAGCGTAAATATGCGCGCGCGCATTTTTTTTAAAATTAATTCCAATACTAGAGACCGTTGATGTTTAATGCGCATAAGGTTCATTGAATTGGAGCCGGCGGCAGTTGACGGCCCTGTGAGGAGAAACGAATGAAAGTAATCGACGTCCATAACCACTTGAACCCGCGCCCATTTCTCGAAGCGGTGCGAGCCGGTCATGATTGGTACGGATTCACCGATAAACACGGCGAGCTTGAGAACCCCAGGAACCACTGGACACTGGAGGAGCGGATAGCCGAAATGGACCAGCTTGGAGTGGAGATGCAGGCGCTCACAGTCTACGGCGACTTCAACAAATACGACCGCGACCTTGAACTTACAAAGGTAGCTGTTAGGGCGTGCAACGACGAGGTAGCAGCTATGGCGGATGAGCACCCCGATCGTTTTGTTGGCTTGGGTATTCTTCCCATGCAGGATATAGAGGCGTCAGTGTCTGAGCTCGAGCGGGTGGTCACCGATCTTGGGCTGAAGGGTGTAACCATTAAGGACCAAATCAACGGTCACACTCTGGACGAACCGCGGTTTCTCCCCTTTTGGGAGGCCGCCGAAGGTTTTGGAGCCGTAGTAGAGTTCCACCAGGGCAGTACAATCGTCGCGCAGAGGATCCCCCGCTATTTCCTTGAGAACACCGTAGGTAACCTAGTGGAGAGGACCCTCACATTCGGGGCCTTGGTGCATGGCGGGATCATCGACCGCTTCCCCAGACTGAAGGTCTGCCTTCTGCACGGGGGCGGCTACGTGGCCTTCGCGGTTGCCCGTATGGATAAGGGCTGGGAGGCGGCGAAGCTCGATTACATGGTCAAGTACTCATCCGAAGAGTCCCGCCAGTTTATCCCCAAGCCCCCGAGCCAGTATGTGGGGAGTTTCTATTACGATTGCGCTACATTCAGTGAGCCGACCCTGCGTTTCCTCATAGACACCGTGGGGATCGACAGGGTCGTCTTTGGTACGGATTACCCCTGCCCAATGGAAATGATAGACTCAGTCAATTGGATCAACAGCCTTGAGAGCTTGACGAGCTCGGAGAAGAGGGCGATCTTGTCGGTGAACCCGACCCGGATGCTCGGCATCTGACCTACTTGCGCATCGGGATCCGCCCCGGGCGCCTAGATTTCTATAAATACGATCTGATCAGTGATCTCCATAGGTTAGGAGACGGAGTGCGTGACGCAATGCCCAAGCTCTCGATCGGTGGCCTGCTACCGCCGATCATCGCTGCCATCATCTGTGCCTTCGCCGCGTTCTCGAGGGCTATCGTCAGCATGCACGCCTCCTCGACGCTCTTTCCCACGATGACGGGGCCATGTGCCTTCAGTATGAGGGCGTTCGAAGAGCCGATCTTCTTCGCGGCGATCCTCCCCTGCGCCTCGTTCCGTATCAGGGTTCCAATCTCCTTCGTTAAATATGTCGGATCGTCCAACTCGTCGTACGTCGGTATGCCGTTTGTGAAGGCGAGGGTGTTGGGGTCGAGAAGCTCCAGCTTTAAGCCTAGGGTTCCCATGAGTGTGGCGTAGGTCTGGTGAGTGTGAACGACTGCGCTGATCTCCACCCGGGCCCGGTACATCTCGATGTGTATGGGTATTTCGACAATCTCGTAGTCGGGTCCCGATACCTTGTGGTAGTCGAGTTTGAATGTGATTAGGTCGTCCACTGTTACCTTGTTTCACCCAACGTCCCGGGGCTTGATCACAATCTCATCCGTCCCGGGTATCCTTGCGCTGAAGTGACCCATAGGGTTGGGATTGTGGACCGAGGGGACCTCCCTGTAGAGGGCTTTGCAGGACTGTATGAGCGTCTCAATGATCTCGGCTCTGACTTCTCGGGTCAAGGTTGGAACGGTGTAGTGGTATTCGCTTCCAAATATGTAACTTCCCACAGACCACTTTCTCAAGATTTATGAATTGGTCTTCTTTTAGGAATACAAGGCGACAGAGAATGGCAAACACTGTTAAGATAATGCAGAAGATCATCATCCCGGCGACGCCGATGGAAGTCTATGAGGCTTACGTCGACGGGAAGAAGCAGACAGAGTTTACGGGCAGTAAGGCCACCTCCGACACGAAGGTCGGAGGCGAGTTCACGGCTTGGGACGGGTACATCAAGGGGAAGTATCTCGAGCTCGAGCCGGGCAGGAAAATAGTGCAAGAGTGGACTTCCACCGACTTCGCGGAAGGCACGCTACCGTCTCGATTTGAGATAACCCTCAAGGAAGCGAAGGGGGGGACGGAGCTGACCATGATCCACTCGGGTGTCCCCGAGGAAGCTGCTGAGGACATAGGCCAGGGGTGGAAGGACTACTACTGGGAGCCCATGAAAAAGTATTTCAAGGAAAGGAAAAACTGATTACTCGTAATGGAAATTGCCGTAGGTCGATTTGATTTCTAGTGCATTCTTCCCGCTGGACCTTTCGCATCGTCCTATCACCTTCGCGCCGACGCCGAATCCTTCGGCGGTATGTAGGACCCGCTCGGCGCACTCGGGGTCAACTATGATTTCGAAGCCGATGCCCATGTTGAAGTCCTGGTACATCTCTCTCCACTCTACCCCAGACTCGGCCTTAATGAGGCGGAAGACGGGGTCGGGTTCCGGTAGGATATTTTTTATGTATCTCACGTTTTTCCCGACGCGTAGGCACTTCGTCTGCCCACCGCCGGTGTTGTGTATCATGCCGTGGACACCCCCTCCTATCTCCTTTAGGATGGTGGAGGCTATCGGTGCGAAGAGCCTGGTCGGGTGAAGAAGCGCTTCCCCGACGGATTCGCCGAGGTCATCGGGCGCGTCGTCGAGTCTAAACCTACCCGTGTATCTACCCCTGCTAGGATGAGATATCTCCGGGTACTTCTCGAGGTAATTAGGGGAAAGTAGGCTGGTCCTAGCAAGAGTGTGGCCGTTACTCATTATGCCGCTGTTGACTCGTTTCTCGAAGCGAGCCTTACCGCCGCTCCTCAAGCCGATTATTACGTCCCCGGGTTTAACCATCTCCCCCGAGAGCACCCACTCCAGCTTCACGCGCCCGTGGATTGTGACGCAGACATCCAAAGTCCTTAGCACATCGGGTAGATCCGCTGTCTCACCCCCCGCGAAGGCAATTGGCGTCCCCTCGTCCGCGAGTACCTTTTTACACTCAGCAAAGCCATCCGCGAGGGCGGTTAGCATAGCAACACGGTCGATGTTCAGCGGGTTGTAAGCGACGTAATCGACAAAGCTCGCGGGCTTAGCGCCGACGCATAGAACATCGTTAATATTCATGGCGAGAGCGTCCTGCGCGAGGCCCTTCAACCAAGAGGCATCACCTGTCTCCTTGTACATGAGGTATGCCTGTATCGGCTTGCTCCCCGCTGAGTCGGTGTGGAGAACGAGCCCCATCGAGGGGTCGAAGGGGTCATTGTAGACGACGCAGAACGCGCCGGGGAAGAGGTCGTCTATGCTGACCTTGAACCGCTCAACGCCCGGCTTACTAACGTCGACACCAAGCTCCCTGTAGCGCGAAGCCAAAACAGATGCCACCGACGGGTAAAGTTGCCCCGACTCGTTATAAGAGGGTTAGGGCTCCAGCGGTACGTCCATACTCTCCTTCACTGGGTCGAAGACCATGATTGTAAGAGTCTTCGATATCCCGGGGACGGTCCTGAGCTTGTCGACGACAAACTTGCCCACCGCGTTCACGTCTTTCTCCTTGACCTTGATGAGGAAATCCCAGTCACCCGTGATTATATGGACCTCCTGGACCTCGGGGAACCTCCCAACTCTCTTGGCGACCTCCCTCTGGTCGAGGTCCTTGTCCATCCCGGGTGGGCGATATGTGAAGCTGACGAAGATGAATGCCGTCGTGGGCCGCCCCAGCTTTCCAGCGTCGAGGATGGGCTTGTAGCCCTTTATGACCTTCGAATCCTCGAGCCTCTTGATCCTGCTGTAGACGGTGGTTATTGGTGAGTCTATTTTGGCGCTGATGTCCTTCGCAGAAACCTTAGCGTCGTCCATGAGCATCCTTAGGATCTCCCGGTCTTTCTCGTCGAGAGTGACTGTAGACATGGAAAAACTACAAACTTGACAGACTATTTAAGTTTAATACGCAACCCTCAGAGCCTTGGACTGAATATTTAATGGTTTATCCTAGGATCCGTGATATCATGACTGAGTCCACAAATGACGCTTTGGTCCCCGAATTGCAGGCGCGCATTTAGAGTAGACTCTTTAGCCCTGGGTCGTTCTTCTCCATTTCCCGGCAGTTGTCGATAGTCTCGAATGCCCGCCTGATGTGGGGCACGGTGATGGAGCCGCCGACTATGACGCAGACGTTGAGAGCGTCATATAGCTCCTTATCGGTTATCCCGAGCTGAATGCAACGGACTATGTGGTAAGTAACGCAGTCGTCGCAGCGTAGAACCATGCTCGTGGTCAGGCCGAGGAGTTCAAGAGTCTTCTCGTCGAGGGCCCCCCTCTCATAGGCGCGACTATCCAGCGCCCAGAACCTCTTCAACCCGAGGTGGCCACAGTTGAGGATACGCTCGTTCATCTCCTTCCTGAACTTGTTGTACTCTTCCAGGTTATTCATGAACGGGGTCTCCGCTTCACGGGGTTAAAAGCTCTGCCTCGTGGGGTGAAGGTTTTATTCCGCGTCTCACCCATGCTTCGCCGTGAAGACAATAGCCGAGGGCGATGATGTCCTCCTTTACCTGGACCGGGAGCGGACCTACCAGATCAGGGTCGAGCCGGGGAAGCAGTTCCACACCCACAAGGGGTTCATAATCCTCGACGACCTCATCGGTAAGCCATACGGGTCGACCGTCGTCAGCAGTCTCGGCATCAGTTTTTACGCCTTGAAGCCCCTCATCAGGGATAGGGTACTCAAGACAGATAGGAGGACGCAGGTTCTCTACCCGAAGGACATCGGTTACATTCTCTATCAACTAGGAATCGGTAACGGCTCGACGGTCGTAGAGGCGGGCACAGGTAGCGGGGCGCTGACCATGTCCCTTGCGAACGCCGTCATGCCCGACGGAAAGGTCTACACGTACGAAATAGACGAGAGAAGCCAGCGCATAGCCGCGGGAAACATCGACAGGTCCGGCCTCCGCCCCATAGTGGATATGAAGCTAGGGGACATCACGCAGGGTATCGAGGAGAGAAGCGTGGACGCCGTTACGCTCGACCTGGCGACACCATGGCTCGTCATCGACCACGCCTGGGAGGCACTAGCTGGGAGCGGCGTCTTCCTCAGCTTCAGCCCGACGATTGAGCAGGTGATGAAGACGGTCTACGCCATCGAGGCAAAGCCATTCATTGAGGTGGAGACCGTCGAACTGATTATGCGCCGCATCACGGTGGCGGAGAACAAGACTCGCCCCGAGACTCTCATGATAGGACACAGCGGATACCTGACTACAGCACGCAAGATCATCCTCTGACCAATTTATTTACCTGTTTGAAATTCTTCTAGGCTATGGAGCTAGTCAAGCCCAGGCGCCTCCGAGTGGGAGATACGATACGCATTGTTGCGCCGGCCAGTAGTATGGATGTCCTCGACAAGACCGCTGTTCATAGGGGAGTGGAGAACCTCAGCAAACTCGGGTTCAAGGTCGAGGTAAGCCCCCATGCCAACCGACGCCGCGGCCACTCTTCCGGGACACCAGAGGAACGAGCCGCGGACCTCATGGACGCCTTCACCGATAATAGTGTCGACGGCATCATAGCTGTCTGGGGTGGCTGGAACTCCAACGACATCATTGACCTCCTGGACTACTCCGCGATACGCAGACATCCGAAAGTCTTCGTTGGGTACAGCGACATAACCGTATTAAACGTAGTACTGCTCGAGAAGGCGGGACTAGTCAACTTCCAGGGTCCCGCCCTGGTCACGTGGACACACTCACACCTCTTGGACTGGGCGGTTGAGGACTTCAGAAAGGCCACTATGACGACGGCGGGTCCGAGGACGCTTGAAGCAGCACTGACATACATCGACGACCCATACTATTGGCAGCACCCGGAGAAGCCGCTTCAGGAGGTAAAGAACCCAGGCTGGAAAACCTACCGTGTAGGAGAGGCCGAGGGTATACTCATTGGGGGCCATTTGGGGACGCTTCTCACGCTCGCGGGGACCGACTACTGGCCGAACCTAGGGGGAAGGATACTCTTCGTTGAGGAGGATGAGGAGGGTGGGCCAGCTGGTAGGGTCGCTCGGGAGTTTAGGCAGCTGGAGCAGACGGGCGCACTAGGTGAGATTAGTGGCCTGATGGTTGGGAGGATACCCGCCGTCGCTGGCCTGAAGGAGGGGGACTCGCTTGAGATGATCCTCGACGAGTGCCTAAGGGGGTACGATTTCCCTGTTGTGACAGGTGTGGATCTGGGGCACACCAACCCGATAGCTACTATCCCAGTTGGGGTTAAGGCGTTTCTGGATACTATTAATCGTAGACTTGTTTATTGGGAGTCCGGCGTCCAAGATTAGCACATTCCAAATAATTTGGGACAATCCTATGTATTTGAGTTGTTATCATTTGATGAGAGAATAATCTTTTACGTTGATACAATCATACTCTAAAGGTGCCGTGACCGCGGGCAGCGGGCTTCCAAGGAACGGTAAGGCTGTCGCTCCTCGAATACCACCGGGGGAGACCGCCCCAACGGCAACGTGGAACGACGCTCGACGCGGTGCGGCTCCTTACTTCTAAGACTCCTGTGACATACGGATAAAACCACCTCCTTTACACTCAATGACTATATGAATCAAAAACAATCGGAAAAAGGCGCGTATTTGATTTCATCATGTTAATAATAGGGGGTTCTACAACGGGACCCTGACGGTTCCCAATAACAACACCTCCGTGAAATGTTGAGGGGTCTGCACAGCCTTCAGTTACACGATGGTGGAAACAATGAGCCGCCGATTGGTAACAAAGAGGCTATATACGATAGAGAGCATCCTCCGCGCGCGAGCGGAGGCGATTAAGCTAAATCGTCGATGAATTCAACGAGTATCGACTCAAGTTGTTCGACAACAAATCTATGAAGCTTATGAAGGATATGATGGAGGCTTTCGGCCCCTCCGGCTTCGAGAGAGAGGTTAACAGCCTCTTCAAGAAGCACATGGCGCCCTACGCGGACGAGGTGATAACCGATAAGCTCGGCTCCGTCGGCTTCGTTGCCAAAGGTAGCTCCGACCAGCCACGTGTTCTCATAACCGGTCACACGGACGAGGTCGGCTTCATTATTTCCAGCGTGACTGACGAGGGCTTCCTCACCTTCAACCAGCTCGGAGGCTGGTTCGACCAGGTGCTTCTCGGGCAGCGCGTCGTAATCAGGGGGAGCAAGGGGGACGTCCAAGGGATCATAGCGTCGAAGCCGCCGCACATCCTCACAGAGGAGGAGAGGAAGAAGGTCGTCGAGAAGAAGGACATGTTCATCGATGTAGGTGCCACGAGCAGGCAGGAGGCTGAGGAGTGTGGCGTCAAGGTCGGCGATCCGGTCGTCCCCTACAGTACCTTCCAGCTCATCCAGAACGGTAAAGTCGCGATGGGGAAGGCCTTCGACGACCGCATCGGTGCATTCGTCTTCGCGGAGGCCATTAAGAGGATTAATGGCCCAGAAGATCAACCACCCCAATACCATCTACGGCGTAGCCACAGTCCAGGAGGAGGTCGGCCTCAGGGGCGCACAGACGATAGCACACGTTGTCGACCCTGACGTGGCAATAATCCTCGAGGTGGACATCGCGGGAGACGTCCCTGGGATCAAGCCTCAGGATGCTCAGGCGAGGATGGGAAAAGGCCCGAGCCTGCTCACATTCGACGCTGGGATGATCCCGAACCAGCCTTTGAAGGAGTGGGTTATCGAGGTCGCAAGGCAGAGTCAGATACCTCTCCAGCTCAGCCAGATGAAGGGGGGTAGGACTGACGGCGCACCCATCCACATAAGCCGGGCGGGGTGCCCGACCGTCGTCATCAGCGTCCCCACGAGGCACATACACAGCCACAGCGGCCTCCTCAGCCTCAAGGACACCGAGAACACGGTCCGCTTAATCATGGAGCTGATTAAGAGGCTCGACGCGAAGACCGTCGAGGGCTTCACCGCCCTCTAGGCGGAAAACTGATACTCCACCCACTGCACACTGCACCCATGAGTGCAGTCACCGTCAGAGATGTCACAGAGGAGAACATCGACGACGCCTTCAGGGTCTGCAGTAATGTGAAGCTCGGGGACCCCCTGCAGATGCAGGGCATCGAGCTTAGGCGGCGATGGATCAATGGGATGCTGGCCGCGACTGGTCCGTGCGTCAAGGTCGCTTACCTCGAGGGGAGACCCGTCGCCCAACTTCTATTCTACCCAGAAGCATCGGTGCCCTATCAACCATACCCGAGGGCTGG
>Ga0182021_10005992_pt1 | contig 14432 bp, 7 predicted proteins | sample 612E3MmetaG_FD_120493 | JGI IMG/M metagenome (GOLD analysis project Ga0182021, IMG submission 120493) | Permafrost microbial communities from Stordalen Mire, Sweden - 612E3M metaG (Illumina Assembly) | ecosystem: Environmental > Terrestrial > Soil > Wetlands > Permafrost | place: Sweden... | reverse complement strand
GCCGGACGAGCGGGTCAAGGCGCTCACCCGCAAACCGCCCAAGTTTCCGGCCTCCGAGCGCCTCTATCTCGTCCAGGCCATCCGTTACGTCCATTCCGCCCATGTCGCCGCCGGGCCGCCCGACCCGCACGGGATCCCCGATCTGGGCGAGCTTCGGCCGCAGGTCTGGGCGGTCCCCGAAGAAGAGGCGACCGAGGAAAAAAAAAGCTTCTGCGCCCGGACGGGCATCGAGTTCCGGGTCATTCCGACCGACGTCCTGCGCGCCATTCCGCGGACGCCCCCCCTTCGAGCGCGGGCCCGCGAGCGCGACAGGGTCATCGTCACGGGGTGTTTCGACTGGCTCCACTCCGGCCACATCCGATTCTTCGAAGAAGGGGCCGCCCGGGGAGATCTTTACGTCGACGTCGGGAGCGACGAAAACATCCGCCTGCTGAAAGGCAAGAACCACCCCTTGTTTCCGCAGGCCGAGCGGCTTTATCTCGTCGGCTCCGTCCGCCACGTCAGCCAGGCCTTTATCGGCAGCGGCTACGGCTGGATGGACGCGGCCCCGGAGATCGGCCGGATCAAGCCCGCCATCTACCTGGTCAACGAGGACGGCGACCGGCCCGAGAAGCGGGCCTTCTGCGAAGAAAGAAACATCCGGTACGTCGTCCTCCAGCGCCTTCCCAAGGAAGGCCTGCCGCGCCGGGAAAGCTCCGGCTTGCGCGGTTTCTGAGCCCTTCGATGCCCGAACGAATCCCCGATCCGGCCGAGGACGGTCTCCGCGGTCTGGGCTGGGACTCTTCCTGGGAGGAGGCGGCGGGCCCCTTCCGCGCCGAAGGACTCGGCTTCGGACGGATCATCGTCGAGCGCCGCGAGAGCTACGTCCTGGCGGCGGACGACGGCGACCGGGACGCGGAAGTCTCGGGCCGTTTTCTCTTCGAGGCCGAGGCCCCCGCGGACTTTCCCAAGGTCGGCGACTGGGTAGCGCTCACCGATTATCCCAAGGAAGCCAAGGCCGTCATCCACGCCGTCCTTCCGCGCCGCTCCCGCCTGTCGCGAAGCGCCGCCGGAAGAAGGACCGAGGAGCAGGTCCTGGCCGCCAACGTCGACACGATCTTCCTCGTCCAGGGGCTGGACTTCGACTTCAATATCCGGCGGCTGGAGCGCCAGATGGTCATGGTCCGCGAGAGCGGGGCGGAAGCGGTGGTCCTTCTGAACAAAGCCGATCTCTGCCCCGACGCCGAGGCGCGCCTGGCCGAGGTTCGGGCGGCCGTTCCGGGGAGCGCGGCGCTGGCCGTGACCGCGCTGGCCCCCTCCGGTCTGGACGCCTTGCGGGCCTTCCTCCGGCCGGCCCGCACCCATCTTTTCATCGGATCCTCCGGAGTCGGCAAATCGACCCTGATCAACGCCCTGGCCGGGCGCAATCTCCTGGCCACGGCGCCCGTCCGGCCGGACGATTCCAAGGGCCGGCATACCACGACGCGGCGCGAGCTCATCGTCCTGCCCGGAGGCGCGCTGCTCATCGACACGCCCGGCGTCCGCGAATTCGGTCTGTGGGAAGCCGACGAGGCGGTGGCCGACGTGTTCGCCGACATCGACGCCCTGGCCCTGGAATGCCGCTTCACCGATTGCGCCCACGTGCGGGAGACCGGATGCGCCGTGCTCGCGGCCATCGCCTCCGGAACGCTGCCGGCCGGACGCCTGGAAAGCTACAACAAGCTGCGCAAGGAGCTGGCCTTCCGCGAATCCAAATTGAAAGAGAAGCCCGGCTCGGACAAGAAGGAATGGACCAAGGCCATCCACAAGTCCATGAAGACCTTCCGCAAGCTCGATCCCAAGACCCGCTTCCGCGACTGACGGCGGAGCCGCGAACGCCGCCCCCCCTTCCTCCTTCCGGCGCGTTCTGTTATGATTTGCGGCTTCCGACCGCCCTTCAAGGACCGCCGCCATGACCCGCTATGAAACGCTCCTGAAAAACGCCTTCGACCCGGAGTCCTTCCGGAAGGAAGGGCATCTCGTCGTCGACGCGCTGGCCGATTTCCTGGCCGCTTCGAATCCGGAGACGCGGCCGCGCGTCCTTCCCTACGAGGACCCGGACGCGATGGCCCGCTCCTGGGAGGGGCGTTTCGGGGCCGGGCCGGGTACGGATTTTCCGACCCTTTTGAAGGAAGTGCTGGCCCGCTCCAACGATCTTCTTCATCCCCGCTTCGTCGGACATCAGTGCACGACGGCCCTGCCCCTGGCCGCGTTGGGCGGGCTGGTTGGGCAGTTTCTGAACAACGGCTCGGCCGTCTATGAAATGGGGCCGGTCAACGTGGCCATGGAGCGGAACCTCATTCATTGGATGGCCGGGCTGGCGGGATGGAAGGATGGGGCGGACGGCGTCTTCACCAGCGGCGGATCGATCGGCAACCTGACGGCTCTCCTGGCGGCCCGGCAGGCGGGCGCCGAGGGCAACGTCTGGACGCAAGGGGTCGGCAGTGAGCCGGCCCTGGCCGTGCTCGTCTCCGAGCAATGCCACTACAGCGTGCGGCGGGCCGCCGCCGTCATCGGCCTGGGCGAGGACGCGGCCGTGCCGGTCGCCGTCGATGACCGCTATCACATGACGCCGGAGGGTTTCGTCCGGGCTTATGAGGAAGCCGGACGGCACGGACGCCGGCCCGTCGCCCTGGTGGCCAACGCCTGTTCGACGGCCACGGGAAGCTATGACGACCTGGAAGCCGCGGCCGATTTTGCCCGGGACCGCGGATTATGGCTGCACGTGGACGGCGCCCACGGCGCGGGCGCCCTGCTCAGCCCTAAATATAGACATCTTCTGCGCGGTCTGGAACGATCCGACTCGTTCATTTGGGATGCCCACAAGAACATGCTCATGCCGGCCCTGATCACCGGCGTCGTCTTCCGCGAAGGCCGACGCTCGTACGAGGCCTTCTCCCAGAAAGCCACCTATCTGTTCGAGAAGGAATCCCGCGAGGAATGGTACAACTTCGCCCACCGCACCCTGGAATGCACCAAGACGATGATGGGCCTGCGGCTGTTTATTTCCCTGGCCGCCTACGGCACGGACTTTTTCGCCGGCTATATAACCGCCATGTACGATTTGGCCCGCGATTTCGCCCGGATGATGCGGGACGCCGGCGATTTCGAGACGGCCGTGGAGCCGGAAAGCAACATCATCTGTTTCCGCTATCTCAAAAAAGGCGAGAGCGACCTCGACGGGCTGCAGAAGCGCATCCGCAGGGCCCTGCTGGAGAAAGGATCTTTTTATATCGTCCAGACCGAGCTCCGCGGCCGCCACTGGCTTCGCTGCACCCTGATCAACCCGCGCACGGCGATCGCCGACCTGGAAGCCCTTCTGGCCGAAATCCGCTCCCTAGCCTGATCAGCGGAATGGGACGCGCTCGGCCAGGCCCCAGCGGCCGGGCCTCCGCTCGGCGACGATCAATTCGTTGGGCGTCAGACGCACGACCAGGAATTCCCCGCCCGCGCCTTCCTTGTTGGCCGAGCCGACGCACCACGTGGGAATGCCGTTCCAATCGATTCTTTGGACGGCGTGGGAGTGGCCCCAGAACACGGCCGCGATTTGATATCCCCGAATGGCCGCCCCATAGGCCTCGCGCTCCCGGTCCGACCACCACCCCCGGCTCCATTCGTCCCAGCCGTAATGCTGGAAGAGGATGACCGGCCGGCCGCTCGAACCGACGCTTTCGGCCAGGTCCTTGATCAGAAACTCCAGGCTGTGGCCCGGCTTCCGCCAATCGCCTTCGAACAGGCGGCCCCAGGGATTCGGGATGTCGTCGCCGGCCGAACCGGGGAATAAATTCAGCTGGATGCAGTGAAGGCGGCCCCAATCCCAGGAGTAATGGAGCCCGTCGGATGAAATCGATCGCAAACCCGGCCGGCCGGGATTGCGGCGCTTGATTCCCTCCCGGACCGGACGGCCCGGATCGCCGTCGTGGTTGCCCGCACCCTCATAGACGGGGAAAGCCAGGCGGCCCTCGCCCGCCGCTCCGTAATCAGCCGCGAACACGGCCCAAAATTCGCCCGCGTCGGGCGCGTTTCCGTCGTCGACCAGATCGCCCAGGACGACGACTCCGCGCGGCGCGCCCACGATCTCCGGGCCGACGGGCTTGGGAAAACGCTTGCCGGGCAGGCCGTTCATGGCCTCGATCGTCCGGGCATTGGCGGCGGCGGCCGTCACCGTGGCGCCATAATGGGTATCCGAAGCGACGAAAAAGAGGACGTCGTCCGGATCGTCCGAGCGGAGCGACCGCAGTTCGGCCTGCCGCGCTTCGGACAACGGATGCAAAGGCGGCTTGGTGATGTCCGGCGGCGGTCCCGTCGGAGGAGGACCGGCGTTGCCGGCCAGACGCCAAATCTCGTCCAAGGAAAGAGCCGCGTCAAAAAAATCGAAAGAACCGATGCCGCCGCTGAAAGGCTGATAAGCCGTCCGGCGCGCAGGAATCCAGCCCGCGCCCACACGGAAAAAATCACCGGGCACGATCGAGAGGGCGGCGATTTTTTCGGCGTTCAGCGCGCCATCCAAAAAGAGCCTGAGCCGCGCGCCGTCGTAGGAGACGGCCACATGCTGCCAGCATGCTTCCGAAGGAAGCCCGCCCTGGAATCCCAGCTTGAGAAGGGGACCGCTATAAAAACCCGCCTGGCGGCCCGTGCCGATGCCCAGCTCGGCGGCCCGGTCGGCCCCGGACGCCCAGGAAGCGATGGTTTTCTTGATCGTGCGCTGCGGATCGAATACCCAGGCCGCGGCCGTGAAGGGATGCGTCCCGCCGAGCGCCGCGGGAACGGGAAACGATGAAACGAGGTGATCGCCTTTCCCTTCGAATACGGCCGCCGCTCGTCCGGAAAAAGAAACGCGGGCGGGAGCAGTCGCCCCGCCCAAAACAAACTGTCCCCCCAGGGTCCCCTCGTTGGGCCAGGTCTTCACCTTCCCGGCCGGAAGGCGCTCCGCGCGGAGGGCGATCAGCCGCTCCGCGGCTTGGCCGAGGCCGGCCGCGAAGATCAGTGCGCCCAATAATCCAAAAGCCGTCCTGTACCGATGTTTCATCGACGCCTGTCCTTTACCCTCTCTATTTTACTAATAATAGGACGAAACATCCCCGCGTTCTCGTCATTAACGTTTGGTTCCCGCCCATGGTTCAATAAAACCGGGACCGTGTCTACAATTCGCTCGTTGTGAGACGAAAACCGCCAACAAATCGAATAGTAATAAATGTAGAGACGCGGCATTCGGCTATGATCTTGGCATGGCCGAATACGGCGGGACTGGAGCGAGCAAGGCTCGCTGCCGCCGCCCCGTTAGCGAATTGTAGACGCGGCCCCAACGGGGTATGATGATATTTAAAGGAAGTTTCCCATGAACATATCCCGCCGCGTTCATCCTCAGCGCATCGGATTCATCGTCTTGCTGGCCTCCTTGGCCGCGGCCCAGGACCCGGCCGTCCGCCCGGCCAAGCCGCTCCAGCACGAAATCACCGTCCAGTTGAAGCTCATCCAGGTCTATGTCAGCGACGCCAAGGGCAAGCCCGTGCAGGACCTGCAGAAAGAGGACTTCACCGTCTACGACAACGGCAAGCCCATGAAGGTCACTGAATTCGAACGGCACGTCATCGCCACCGCCCCCGGCAAGGCGCCCTCTCCCAAGACCGAGCTCGCGCCCGCCGCCGTCCAGCTGGCCGCCGCGCCCGACCAGGGACCGGCCCCCTCGATGTCGCGGAAATTCCTCCTCTTCTTCGACTTCGCCAACAACAACCAGCGCGGCGCCCGCAAATCCCGCGACGCGGCCCTCCATTTCCTGGACACCGAGGTCCGGCCCGGCGACGAGGTCGGGCTGCTTTCCTATTCGCTCACCCGGGGTCTGTCCATCCACGAATTCCTGACCGTCGACCACGACAAGATCCGGTCGGCCGTCGCCGACATGGAGGTCAAGGGCATCGCCGGCCGGGGCGACGAGATCGAGCAGGAATACTGGCGCCAGGTCACGGAGGGGAGCCAGGAGACCGGCTTCGGCCAGGGCCATACGGATACGATCTTCAACTGGAAGCGCCAGGAAACCAAGAGCCAGGCCCTGAACTTCATCCTCAAGCTGAGCGCGCTGGCCAAGGGGCTGCGCTATGTGCCCGGCCAGAAGCACATCATCCTGTTCTCCTCGGGCATCCCCGCTTCGCTCATCTATGGCAACCAGGCCGGCAGCAACCAGTCCAATGCGGCCGGCTCGCGCACGTCCTACGACGTCGGCGACCACATCCTGCGCACCCGCAACGAAGAGATGCTCAAGGAGATGGCCGCCGCCAACTGTGCGATCTATTCCTTCGACGTGCGCGAAGCGGCCATGGTCCCCTCCCTCTTCTCCTATGACGAGCAGACGTTCGAGAACCGTTCGCATTACAACGGGCGCGACATATTCACCGAGGGCGGCGTCCAGCAGAACAACGATCTCATCTACAGGGATGACCGCACGACGGGCCTGTATTCCCTGCGCCGCCTGGCCAAAACGACCGGCGGAAAATACTATTCCAACATCGACCGCTTCGCCGATAACCTGGACGACCTGCAGTCCATGACCAGCGCCTATTACGTGCTCGGCTATTCCGTCCCCCAAAGCTGGAACGGCGAGTTCCATGCCCTGAAAGTCGAGGTCGGGCGCAAGGGCGTCGAGGTCCGGGCCCAGTCGGGCTATTTCAATCCCCGGCCGTTCAGCGAGCTGTCCGATCTGGAGAAGCAGCTCCACCTGCTGGACCTGGGGGTCTCGGACGCGCCGCTCTTCCAGGCCCCGCTGCCGGGCTTCCTGGCCGCCCTGGCCGCCCCTCCCGGCTCGCCCAACAACCTCGTCCTTCTGGCACAGCTGCCCCCGGAAGCCGTCGAGAAGCTGACGGGGGCGAAGGTCGAGATGGTGACCTTCATCTTCGACGACAGCGACAACCTGGCCGATCTTCGCCGGACCGAGCACGTCCTGTCCGGATTCAAGGACCGCCCGGTCCTTTACGCTTCGCAGGCCTCGCTTCCGCCGGGCTCCTACAAGTGCCGGCTGGTCGTCCGCGACCTGGACAGCGGCCAGGCCGCCGTCGCCTCGACCCGGGTCTTCATCCCCGCGCCCGCGTTCGAAGGCGTCACTCTCCACGCGCCCCTTCTGCTTGGACCTGCGGCCAACGCGGCTTATCTCGAAAGCCGGGCGTCGCGCAAGATCGCCCCATCGGCCGGCGTGTCCTGGGCCGAAATTTATCCCTTCGACGCCACCCGCTTCATGCCGCTGCTCGGGCCGCTTCCTCAGGGGACGCCCCGAATCGCCGTCGTCCTGCCCTGTTCGATCGCCGGCCTGGTCAAGGCTCGGATCGCCATCCGCGCGGCCGTGATCAACGTCCAGACGGCCGAAAAGCTGCCGCTGTTCCTTATCCCCACGACCCAGACCGCCCGGGAGGGGACGGTCGTCCAGACTTTCGAGATACCGACGGCCGAGCTCCACCCCGGAAAATACGTCTTCTATTTTTACGCCGAGGACACGACAACCAAAGCCCTGACCCATACGACCGCCGCGCTGACGGTGAAGTAGAATAAGGCCGTCCCGTAACGCGACCTACAAGGATTTCAAATTCTTCACCGTCGAGGTGGACGTCCGCTGATCCCCGTCACTCCAGGCGGAAGGTAAGGATCTTCCAGGGCTCCGCCGAAATCTCCAGTTTGCCGCCGCGCAGCGAGGCGTCGGCCAGCCGATTCCCCAGCAGATCCGTCCGGACGGCCCGCTTCAGCGGGAGATGGAGGCCCACGTCGGCCCGGGCGGCGCGGCCCTCGGTTTCCACGGCCCGCAGCTCGTATCCGCCTTCCGGCATCTTCCGGAATGCCGCGACTTCCAATCCGGTCGCCGCTCCGTCCAAAAAGCCCTTGGCCGCCGGCCAATCGCCGGGCTTCGGCTTCCTTTGGGCGCAGATCAACGGGCGGGCGAAGGCGGCCGCCGCACGGAGGCGGTCGGCATTGTGTATCTTCCCGTCATGGGGCCACAGGCCGAAGCGGTACTCGGCATAGGACGGCCAGCCGAATTCGCCGGTGAAATGCGATTCCCATTCGCGCATGATCAAATTGGAAATCCTGCCGGTATCATCTTTCTTGAAAAACTGCGTGCCGGCATGCAGGACGAGCAGTCCCTTGTCCGCGCCCAACAGGTCGACATACGTAAGTGCATGGAATTCGGGATTCTTCGTTTCCTCCGCCCCGTAGGGGAAATCGCGCAGGATTTTTTGCACGGGGAATCCAGGGGCGAGGGACAGCCAGTAGCCTTCCTTGATGTCCGGCGGGTTGACGTCGGACTGAGGCGGAACCTGAGGCAGGACGCGGACGATCGCTTCGACGTAAGGAAGTCCGGCCGTCACCGTGATGCGGGTCTCGAATTTAAGATACTTCCAGGAATGCTGGGCCCGGACCGTGGCCCACAGCGGGCCGCGGGCCAGCCAGTCGATGGCGGCCTTCGAATCGCGGCTGTCGTATTCGGCCGGCGGATCGGGCCGCGTCGAAAGGCTCTTGGTCGGCTTGCCGGTGAAACGGGGAAACGCCCCCTGGGCCGGGTCGAGCATCTCCCCGCCCCCCTTGGCCGTCAGCCCGGCGATGGCGCCGGTCTTCGGATCCAGGCGGACGCGGAGAAATTCATTTTCCAGTGTGAGGTTGGCTTCGTCGATGCGCAGGGCGGTCGGGACCGGGGGGGCCTCGGCGGGCGCGAACTGCAGGAAATAAGAGTCATATCCCGCCGCGGGGATATCCTTGGCCGCGAACGCCGCCTCGATCATGTCCATGTTCCCGTCGGCGTCCATGTCGGCTTTGACGATCTGCGAGGGAACGATGCGACCGGCGCGGTCGCGTACGACCAGTCCGCGCATCTTGGCCGGCACGGGATAGATCCGTCCGGTGGAAGCCAGATCGGATCGGACCCAGGTGTGCGGATTGAAAACGAGAGCGGCCGTCTCGCCCGGCCGGCTGGTCGCGGCATCGGCGCGGCTCCCGAGATAATCCAAGGCGCCGTCCAGGACGGCCTGGCCTTGCTTGCGGGCGGCGTCCAGGTGGTTGTATCCGAGCGCGCCCCAGGTGAAGTTATGCATGTCCTCGATGCGATCGAAGGGGGCCATGCGGTCGCCCTGCCAGCGCGAGTATTCGCACAGCCCGACATCGTGGCTCTGGGAAGCCAGGAGATCGCGCCAGGCCTTTTCCATCGCCTCAGCCTTGGAGGCATAACCATGGGCCGCGGCGATGGCATCGAACATTTCGGCCGCCAGGAGCAGGGCATCCACCTTGCGGTCGAGGATGCGGATCTGGTCTCCGCCCAGGCCCCAGGTGAGCGACTTGTTCCAGGCATCCATGGGCAGGTAGATGCTCTCTCTTCCTTGGGCGCCGTATTTCTCGAGATATTCCTTGAGGGTGACGAACTCGGTCTGCTCCAGCGCCCGATAGCGCTCGGGCGCGCTGAGATAGGCCGGCGTCTCCGGGGATTCCCAGCCGAATTCCTCCCAGGCGAAGATGAGCGGCTTGCCCAGCCCCTTCAGCTTGGCGAACTCCGGCGAAGCGGCCAATTTTTCCAAATCGGGAGCGTATCCGAACAGCGCGTTCTTGGGCACGCAGGCGATGGCCGTCCCGTCAATCCCCTTCCACATCAGCGTATTGACGTCCAGGCGCGGGCAGCCGGCCCTGCCCCAGGTGTCGAGCTGGGCCAGGCTGGCGTAAGGAAAGCCGGCCTGGGCGACGATCTGCGGGATCTGCGGATGGGTGAATTCCTCTTCCTCGAGGAACGTGGCCATGTCATAGCCCAGGGCCTTCTTGATGACCTGGCGGCCCAGGACGATCTGACGGACGTTCGATTCGCCGCTGATGGTCGTGCCCATCGGCTGGCCGTAGGTGCCGCCGATGAGTTCGACCTTGCCCGCGGCCAGGTATTTCTTCAGCCGCTCCGCCACCTCGGGGAATTTCTCGGCCATGAACTCATAGGCCCGGGCGTCGAGGTTGATGCAGGTCTTGGCGTGCGGCGGCCGGTCGGCCATCTCCATGGCGTCGGTCGCCGACAGGACGCACGACTCGATCCCCAGCTGCCAGCCGATGCCGATGTAGCTCCAGTGGTTGCAGATGGTCAGGCAGACGCCGGGCGCCGCCTGGGCCGCCGCGGCCAGGGGCCGGGCCAGAAGCGGAAAGGCCGCCAACGCCCCCGCGCCGCCGGCCGCGCTGGATCGCAGGAAATCCCTTCGGGTCAAAGTCTTTTTCATTTTCAAGCCTCCGCTCGCTCTTTACTTCTGCTTGAACCAGACCTGCATCTCGCCGGGGCCGCGGTTGGCCCAGGCGTAATAAGGAATCAGGGTGACGTCCCGACCGGCCGCCTTGCCCTTCAGGACGACGACGCCCTTGAGGAGATCGGCGCGGAATTCCGGTGCGAAAGCCGCTTTTTCAGGGATGACCAGGGAAATGGCTGTTCCGCCGTTGTCGATCCCTTCGGCGCAGTAAACAAGCGGCCCGCGCTGGAGGGCCATGCGGCCGGCGTCCGCCTGGACGGAAGGATGGGCGATGACCCGGCGCACGGGCATGGGCAGATCGAGCTCGACCGTGTCGCCCTTCGACCAGGCCCGCCGGATCAAAGCGTAGCCCTTCTTGAGCTCGATGTCCGCGGCCCGTCCGTTGACCTTCAGGGATGGCACCGCCGCGCTCGTATCCGCAAAACGATAAAGATCCGAGGGGACGGGTTCGTTTCGCGCCCATCCGGGAATGCGCACGGCCAGGGTGAAGATCTTCTGGCGTTCAGGATCGACCGCGATCTTCACGGCGCCGTCCCAGGGATAGCGCGTCTCCTGCTTCAGGCTCGCCGTGACGCCGTCAATCTCCACATCCGCCCTTCCACCGATGAAGAGATTGACGAAGAGCGTATCCTCCTTGACCGCGTAAACGTAGCCCGGAACGGACGGCAGGAAACGGCAGATGTTGGGCGGGCAGCAGGAGACTTCGAACCAGGGCGCGCGCACAACCTGTCCCTGGTAGAGCTTGGTTTTGCCATTGAACTCGAGCGGGTTCTGGTAGAAGAAGGCCATGCCGTCGAGGGAGACGCCCGAGATCAGGCCGTTGTACATGACCCGCTCCAGAACGTCGGCGTATTTCGATTCGCCGTGAAGGAGAAAGAGCCGCTGCTGCCAGAGGGCGTTGCCGACCGAGGCGCAGGTCTCGGTGTAGGCCGTGCGGTTGGGTAATTCGTAAGGATCGCCGAAGCCCTCCGTCCCGCTCCGCGATCCGACGCCTCCGGTGACGTACATCTTGCGGCCGACGACATCGTCCCAGAGCCGGTCGATGGCCTTGACGTATTCCGGGTAGCCGCCCAGGGCGGCGACATCGGCCATGCCGGCGTACATGTACATGGCCCGCACAGCGTGGCCGACGGCCTGGTCCTGCTCCAGCGCGGGCTTATGGTTCTGCATGTATTCGTCGCCGTCGTAGACGGCAAAGGGATCGTCGACGGCGTGGCGTTCGCCCTGGAAGTAATGCCCCCGCTCGTCGAGGAAGAATTTGGCCAACTCGAGGTAGGCGCGATTGCCCGTGGCCCGATAAAGCTTGGAGAGCCCGATCTCGATCTCCTGGTGCCCGGGGAAGGCCCGCTTTTTGCCCGGCCCGAACGTCCGGACCAGAAGGTCGGCGTTCTTGACGGCGATATCCAGGAAACTCCGCTCCCCCGTGGCCAGGTAATGGGCCGCGGCCGCCTCGTACATGTGGCCGACGTTGTAGAATTCGTGGCTGACCCGCAGGTTGGACCAGCGCTCCTTTCCCGCGCCCGGCGCGGGGTGAAGGGGATCGATCGTTCGGTTGGTATAGATGTATCCGTCCGCCTCCTGGGCCTTGCCGATGATGAAGATCAGGTTGTCCAGCCTTTTCTTGAGGCCGTTATCGGAGTGGAGCATCAGCGTATATGACGCGGCTTCCATGACCTTGAAGACGTCCGAGTCGTTATAGCGCTTGCCCTGAAAGGCGCCTTTCATCAAACCGCCGGCTTTGCGGAAGTTGTCCACCCGGCCCGTCTCCTCGTTCTTGTCCAAGGCGAAGGGCACGGTGACGGTGCGGTTCGTCTCCATCTTCGGCGCCCAGAAGACGTCGTCGACATGGACCTGGGTGAAGGATACGGGCTTGATGGGATAGTCCTCGCCCGTGGTTTCAATGCACGGGCGAGGACTGCGGAAGCTGATCCCCGGGCTAAGCCCGGGGCCCCTGCCGCCGTCCGCCTTCTTGGTCTCTTCCCCCTTCAAAAGCAGGAACGCGGCGATGATGACGGCGATCGTCAGGATGACGATCTTGACGATGGGGAAGACGGACTTCTTCATGCGGGCTCCTTCCGGCCGGGCCGGCTCCGGCCTTCAATTTTTCATATTATCATAAAAAACGCGGGGCCGACCTACGAATCACGGCTCCGCGCAGAGCGCCTTCAAGGCCAAAACGAACGCCGGCATCTATTCCCTCCTCCCCCGCGCATAGATCCGGTCCACGGGGATTTCTTTCTCGTTCGGCGCCCTCGTTTCCAGGAATTCGACCGCGAATCCAGCCGTCACGAAATAATCGCGGATCTCCTCCGGAGAGAAAAGACTGAAATAGACCGGCGTCTTCAGGCCCAGGATTTCGTCGAGAAAGCCCTCGGTCGTTCCGGTCTTGACGGCCAATAAAAGAAGTCCGTCCGGCTTCAAGATCCGCCGGAATTCCCGAAAAAGCCTGCCTACCGCGTGTTTGGGCGTATCGAGGATCGAATAAAAGGCGATGATCCCGTCGAACACTTCGTCCTTGAACCCGAGGGCGCTGAGGTCGCTTTGGGCGAAGGCCATGTCCGGATTTTCGGCGCCAGCCGACGTCAGGCAGTCCTCGGAAATATCCACCCCGACGACGGCGGGTCCTTTTTCGTGAACGTAGCGGCCGATATGTCCGCAGGGGCCGCATCCCGCGTCGAGAACGAGCGCAGCGCCGCCGCAGCGGCCGGCGAAACCGTCCAGGAGAGCCCGGTCGTAGAGCTTGTCCTTCAATTCGTCATGGAAAAGATCGTGATAACGTCCCGCGGCCCGGTTATAGGCCAGGCGCGTTTTCGCGTTGACGCCGTCAAGGGGCTCTATTATCGACCCCGTCGCTTCCTCGGCCGGCGATCGGCGCGGGTCATCAATTCCCTCTTGCGCGGGATCGCTCATGGGGCTCCTTTCGGCGGGGGCCGTTCCCGCGCCGTTCACGGCGACTGCAGATCATTTTCCCCGAAAACGGGGGAAAAGCAAAGAAAAAATCCGGCGCGGGCGCAGCCGGATCAGGCGGTCCGCAGGATCCATCGTTTGCCGCGCAGGACATAGAGGACGACATTGCCGGCGATGTAGCCGGCCGTCAGGGCGATGCCGGTCGTGGGCGCGCCGGCCATGCGGAAGCCGAAGATCGTGGCCGCGAAAACGGCCGTGGTCAGGGCCAGCTGTACAGCCACCGCCGTGCCGATGGGCCCCGTCTTGTGTGAGCGGACCAGCACGGCCCGCTGATACGATTGGGTCGTCTCCAGCAGCGGGAGCAGCACGAGAAGGGCGCCGGGCAGGAAAGCGAAAACGCTCAACTCGGAGGAGAGACCCGAGACGGCGTGATACCAGACCGTGGCCAGGGGCGTGAAGACGACGGCGGCCAGGGCCAGCGTGGAGAAGGCCGCGACCTGCTTGCTGAACCGGGCCAGCTCGGCCCGGTGCCCGCCTTCGTCCCCTATCAGGGCGATGACGACTTCCTGGAGCGAGATGCCGGCCGTGCGGAACATGAAGGCCAGTCCGACGATCACTGGCAGGACGGCCAGGGATTCAATAGGCTGCCGGCCGCGGGCCATGAAGTAGGAAGTCAAGGGATTGATGAAGAACGAAAGAAAAGAGGTCAGGGCCAGGGGGGCGTAGAACCGGCGGATCCGGGCCATGGTCAATTCCCGGCCGAAATCGCAGAATTCGTCGGGCTGGCGATTCAAGGCGCGCAGGGTGGAGCGGGCCATGACCCAGCTGGCCGCACCCTCGGCAATGACCCCCGCGCCCATGGCCCCGGCGCCGACGCTGGCCCCGGGAAGCTTGGCCGCCAGGGCCAGCAGGAGGCCGGTCACGGCCATCGTCGAGAGGCGGATGACCGTCCCCCAGGTCACGGCCTGCGGGCGGCCGCTGCGGATGAGGATGCCCTGGTAGAAGCGGCGGAACCCGATCGCCGCCGGCCAGAAAATGAGCAGGCCGATGGCCCGGCCGGCCAGGCCGGCCACTTCGGGCGGCAGGCCCATGATCCCGAGAACCACGACGCGGAAAATCGGCGGCGTGACCAGGGCCAGCATGATCACCGTGACCAGCCCGTTCAGGGTGAAGGAGAAACGGCGCAGCTTCTGGTAGGCGATGCGGTCGCGGCAGAGGGCGTTAGAGGCCGACAGCATCATGATGATGGGCGACTCGATGATCCAG
>Ga0182021_10005991_pt1 | contig 14433 bp, 13 predicted proteins | sample 612E3MmetaG_FD_120493 | JGI IMG/M metagenome (GOLD analysis project Ga0182021, IMG submission 120493) | Permafrost microbial communities from Stordalen Mire, Sweden - 612E3M metaG (Illumina Assembly) | ecosystem: Environmental > Terrestrial > Soil > Wetlands > Permafrost | place: Sweden... | reverse complement strand
TCCCGATGTGCGCCCGCTGCAGGACTACTGGACCTTCGGCCGGGCGGATTCCCGCTGGGTTTTGCGGGAGATCCTGCCGACGGCGGACGGCGTCAGCGTGCTGCGGAAGGAGAACGTCGACGAGGGCAGCTCGCCCGAGATGCTCGAATGGTTCTACTCGAAGACCCGCGCCACATAGGCGTTCTTGTCGGTGAGTCACCGCGACGACCACCCGGGAAAAGTTGAGGCGCTGACACTCAAGCAGACCGCCAGCGTGGCGAATCAATATCGCGCCCTCAAAAAAATCATCACCGGCTTGGCCGGCCTCCTCCCGGAAGCGGCCCCGACGCCGTGATTCGCTCCCCGGCAGGAGTGTCATCCATTACTGAACTTCGCGAAATACAGTGACGTTGGTCGTCGGCTTTGTAGGTCGGGCTTTCGGGGGTTGGTGTCACTTGGCCCTTTATGCCCGACATCCTGGGAAAACCTGTCGGGGATAAACCCCGACCTACAGTCCGATCGCGTCACCCTATTTCGCGAAGCTCAGTAAATGACACTCCCTCCGGACCCAACACCACGGTTGACTCTCGAGCCTTTCGCCAGAACGCACTTATGAGCATTCCCCGCACATTTGTCATCCAATAGATGACAACTGATCCGAGTTTGGCGACGCCACATTTTCTGGTACAATATCTTATGACGAAATTCTATCCATTTGGAATGTCATCTATTAGATGACATTCCAAAGACCGGACGGACGGAAAGCGGCCGCACCGTTTCCCCGTTCGGTGGCGGGCGGGACATCGGGTGAGACTCTTTGCGTTTTGGATCTTTCCGGCCTTTTTGCTTCATGCCCAACCGGCTCGCGCAGGAAAAATCGCCCTATCTCCGGCAACACGCGGACAATCCTGTCGATTGGTTTCCGTGGGGCGAGGAGGCGTTCATCAAAGCGCGGACGGAGCAAAAGCCCATCTTCCTCTCCATCGGTTACTCGACCTGCCATTGGTGCCACGTGATGGCGCACGAATCGTTCGAGAACCCGGCGATCGCCGCCCGGCTAAACGCGGATTTCGTCGCCATCAAAATCGACCGCGAGGAGCGGCCCGATGTGGACCGCGTTTACATGACCTACGTGCAGGCGATGACCGGCAGCGGCGGTTGGCCGATGAGCGTATGGCTTACGCCCGAGCTGAAACCTTTTTTCGGGGGCACGTATTTTCCGCCGGAGGACCGTTCCGGTCGGCCCGGTTTTGGCAGCGTGCTGCTCGCCCTCGCCCGCGGCTGGGCCGAGCAGCGTGAGCAACTGGTGGCCGAAGGGCAACGCGTCATCGAAACCTTGCGGCAACACTTCGCCGAATCGTCCGAACGGCCCATCCTCTCCTCCCCATCACTCGCGGATGACGCCACCACCGCCGGCGAAGGCTGCTTCCAGCATCTTGCCGCCACGTTCGATCCGGTGCGCGGCGGCTTCGGCGGCGCCCCAAGATTTCCCCGTGCCAGCAACCTCGCTTTTCTTTTCCGCCACGCCGTGCGGCAGGGCGTCGACAGCGCGGCCGGCCGGCAGGCCGTGCAAATGGCGTCGGACACGCTGCACCAGATGGCACGGGGCGGGATTCACGATCACGTCGGCGGCGGCTTCCACCGCTACTCGGTCGATGCGGACTGGCTCGTGCCGCACTTCGAGAAAATGCTCTACGATCAGGCGCAGATCGCCCTCAACGCCCTCGAAGCCTGGCAGGCCACGCACGACGAGAGTCATGCCATGCTGGCCCGCGACATCTGCGACTACGTGCTGCGCGACCTGGCGCATCCATCCGGTGGTTTCTACGCGGCCGAGGATGCCGACAGTGCGACCGCCGCCGGTCCGGCGACGCACGCCGAAGGCGCCTTCTACGTGTGGCGCAGCGGCGAATTGCGTGCGTGCCTGGGTGCCGACTACGACCTTTTTTCCGCGCATTTCGGCGTGCAGGAAAACGGCAACGTGCCGGCCGAGCGCGATCCGTCCGGCGAATTCGCCGGCCAGAACATCCTTGCGCAAACCCAATCTCTGGCCGAGACCGCGACGCACTTCGGCCTCACGCCCGAGCAGGCCGCCGAACGCCTCGCGCAGTCGCTCGCGCGTTTGCACTCTGTCCGCGCCCGCCGTCCCCGCCCCCACCGCGACGACAAAATCCTGACGGCGTGGAACGGCCTCATGCTCTCCGCCCTCGCCCGCGCCACCGTGGTGCCCGCCGCGGCGCTGGCCGACCGCGCGGCGGCCTACCGCGCCGCCGCTGAGCAGACCGCTGGTTTTCTGCAGCGCGAACTGTTCGACCAAGTGCGCGGCGTGCTCTTCCGATCCTGGTGTGTAGGACGCGGTGCCCCCGAAGGTTTCGCCGAGGATTACGCCTGTCTCATTCAAGGGCTGCTCGACCTTTATGAGGCGACGTTCGCCGGGCACTGGTTCCAGTGGGCTGCGCAACTCCAGACGAAGATGGACGAGCTCTTCCTCGATGTCGCGTCCGGCGGGTACTTCAACTCGGCGGCCGGTGCGCCGGACGTGATCCTGCGACTGAAGGAAGACTACGACGGCGCCGAGCCCGCCCCAAGCAGCGTGGCCGCGATGAATCTCCTCCGCCTCGCCGGCCTGCTGGGCCGCGATGATTGGCGGACCCAGGCATTTGCGACCATCGAGTCGTTGCGCACGCAATGGACCGGCACGCCGCACGCGCTGCCCCAGATGCTCTGCGCCGTCGACTTCGCTCTCACCCCCCCACAGCAGGTGGTGTTGGCGGGCGATCCGGCGGCGGCGGATTTTCGCGCGCTGGCGGTCGTGCTGCACGAGCGCCTCGCGCCGGCCCGTGTGCTGCTCGCTGCCACCGGCGGGGAAACGCAGCACTGGCTCGCCTCCCACGCCCCGTGGCTGGCAGCCCTAAAGCCCCGCGAAGGGCGCGCCGCCGCCTACCTGTGCGAAAATTACCGTTGCCGTTTGCCGGCAATGACGTCTGAGGAACTACGTAGTGCACTTACGTAGTCTTTGGTCTGTGCGCCCCGGCAAGTTCACCATAATCCTACGACCATGTTCAGCCACCCCACGTCAACTTTCAGCCGCGAACCCCATCCCTCTCCGATTTCGAGCGCGACGGCCGTGGTCGTCTCGCTGGTGGCCCTGACCGGTATGCTGGCGCGCCCATCAGGACAACTTTCTGGCGTCGTCGCGAAATCGGCCGCCCGCCCCGCCGATCCGCGCACCCGCCGGCCGCTGACGCCCTCGGGCAACGAGCCGCAATCCGCGTCCGAATCGGCCACCGTCGTGCTCGATCCGCGGCAGGTGCAATCGCTGCAATCCATCCCGGGCCTGAACCAGGGCACGCTGTTGGGCGAACTCGCCGTGATGCTGCGCCAGGCGATGCCGGGGCGCCTCGCCGAGCTGGCCCGACAAGCCGCCGCCCGCAACGGCGAGGTGCTCGCTTCCCAAGCGCACGCGCTGGCGGGCAGCTGTGCCAGCATCGGCGGCCGGCAAATGCAGGCCGCCATCAACGCCGTCGAAAACGCCGCGACCGCCGGCGACTGGGACCAGATGCCCGCCCGCGTGGCGATGGTCAAGGCCGCCTGGAGCCGTCTCGATCAAGCCCTCTCGGACCATCTGCAAGGAGGGCCGCCATGAAAGTGCTCATCGCCGACGACGATCCGGTCGCCCGTCTGATGCTGGAGTCCGCGCTGCGCTCTCTCGGCCACGAAGTCGTGGTCACCGACTCGGGCGAAAACGCCTGGCAGGAACTCCACCGGAGCCCGGTGCGCGTGGTGGTGAGCGACTGGATGATGCCGGGCCTCAACGGACTCGATCTCTGCCGCCGGATCCGCTCGGAGGGGAGCGAGTATGTTTACTTCATCCTGCTCACCGGCCTGACCGCCTCGCAAAGAAACCAGCTCACGGCCGCCGACGCCGGCGTGGACGATTTCCTTTCCAAGCCGATCAATCCCCAGGAACTGTGGCGGCGCCTGCGCGTCGCCGGGCGCATTCTCGATTTCACGAATCAAGTCCGCCAGCTCGAGTCGTTCCTGCCGATCTGTTCCTATTGCAAGCAGGTCCGCGACGATCAGGATTACTGGCAACAGATCGAAACCTACCTCAACACGCGCCTGGGCGCGGCGTTCAGTCACGTCATTTGCCCAAGCTGCTACGAGTCGCAAGTCCGTCCGCAACTGCGGGCTTACGGCGTCGATACGCCCTATCCAACGGCGAGCGCCGTTCATCCCGCCCTCGTCTGCACCTCCGTGTCGGCGGGGCGAATCGCCGGCCCATGAGGTCGTATCCGCGGGGCGCAGTCGCTACGCGATGTTGCGGTGCCGCGCTACGTAAACCAACCTATTTTCTCGACGGCGGGCTGCGCCGATGTTTTTGACAGCCATGAGAGTTCTCGCCATTGAGGACGAAGAGATTGGACGCGCCGTGCTCCGACAGGCGCTACGAACGCTCGGCTATGCCGTCATCGAAGCGGTCGATGGCGAGGACGCATGGAGGCAGCTCGAAATCGAGCCGACCCGGATCGTGGTCAGCGACTGGATGATGCCGAACCTCGACGGGCTCGAGCTGTGCCGCCGCATCCGGGCGAGAACCGGCCAGGACTATACCTATTTCATTTTGGTCACCGCGCGCGATGCCAGTTCGCAGAACCAGCACATCGCCATGGATGCCGGCGTGGACGATTTCCTCTCCAAACCGATCGATGTCCAGGAGCTGTGGATGCGTTTGCATGTGGCCGAGCGCATCCTAAAATACACTACGCGAGTCCGGCAGCTCGAACAACTGCTGCCCATCTGTTCCTACTGCAAAAAGGTCCGCGACGACCACAACTACTGGCAGCAAATCGAGAATTACATCAAGGCGCGCACCGGGAGCGAATTCAGCCACTCGGTCTGCCCTGACTGTTACCAGCGCATCGTGGTGCCGGACCTCCAAAACGCCCTGCGGGCCGTGCCCAAGGCGACGCCGACGGCCGGGCGCGTGACGCCGCCGCCTGATCGGGCGGGTTGACGCCGTGCGGCCCTGCGGCCATGGGGAAGGCATGCCCGAACCGCACCTCCAACCGCTCGAAGAACGGATCACCTGGCTCCAGCGCCACGTGGTGGAGCAGGACAAGGCGATGCTGGAGCTGAGCGACGAACTGGCGCGGCTCCGGGAAGAAATGAAAGCCATGCGCGACCGGCTGGCCGGCCTGGACGAAGGCGCCGGGCCGATCGCCCCCGACGAACGGCCGCCGCATTATTGAATCCTGCCACCGCGTTGCTTTACCGCGAGGATCGCCCCCGACGCCGCGCCCTGTCCGGTTTGCCCCACACCGTCTGAGACCCCTACGATCAGGGGCTTTTGTTTACCAGCACGGCGACCGCGTCAATGAGTGCCTGCCCATAGAGATCGCGATGGCGAATGACGCCGCCGCGATCCACGACGTAAATTGTCGGCCAACTATGGACGTTCCACGTCTTCGCAATCGGGCCGCTTGTTGCACCGTCCCAGAAAGACGGCCACGTGATTTTCTCCTTCTTCTCGGTCACTTTCACTTTTTGCCGATCTGCGTCCGAATTGACTCCAAGCATGGCAAACGGCTTTTCCTGCATCGACTCCACCAGTTTCCGTTCGTCAGGCACCATCTCCATGCATGCCCCACACCACGTGCCCCAGAAAGTCAGCACCACAACTTTGCCGCGGTAGTCGCTCAGTTTGAGCTTCCGGCCATCGAGGTCCTCGCCCTCAATGTCAGGTGCGACCTTGCCGACGCCCAGAGTGCGCAATTCGAATAACTCGGGCTTCGCGCGTTCCGCCAGCGTCGTGCCGTTCGAGGCGATCTGACCATGTTCCGCTATTACGCGTTCGAAAAGCCCTTCGGCTTCGATTGCCGCCTGTTCACTGGTTGACGGGGCTCCGGTTCCTTCCGCCGCCTGTCGTTTGAGGATAATCGCCAGCGCAAAGGAGGCGAAGGCCTGCACTTGAGGATCACGGTTGGCGGTGATGACCGTACGGAGCAGTTTCGGTGCGGATCGCGGACTCCCGTCCGCCAATTCACTGCAAAACGAAGCGAGTGCCGGATCCGCAGCGTGATGCTGGATGATGATGTCGGCCGCGCGGTCCACCTCCGGGCCATCTGGCGTATTAAGAATGACCCATATGGCCGATTCGCGCGCCAAGTCAGAGGCCAGTTCTTTTTCGACAACCGCCATGAGGTTTTTCGCGTTTGACGGGCTATCGACAGGCGGTGCCGCGCGGGAAGCAGGCGCCACAGAATCCTTGGAGAGCCCGGTGCCATTCCAATAACCGATGCGGCGGGGGATGCGTATATCACTCACAGGTGTGCCGACCGGCATCCCGAGACCGGCAAGTGTCCACGTGTCTGGATCGATCGACCCGTGGTAGTGCGAGTTGCGCCGCACGATGCGCGTTTCGATCCACGGCGTGTTGCCCTGATAGCTCATCTCCACGACTTCAGTGGGGAGCGGATCGTCGTTGTGGCCCTCGTCGTAACGGGCAACGACGATATCGCGCGGGCCAGTGCGGGTCTTGAGCACGTGCGTCGGTTGGTCGGCATCGATCCAATAATCTCGGGTCCAAGGATTCGGCGCCGGCCACTGGACTTCGACATGCCATGCGGCGTGTCCCTCGACGGTTTCTTTCCCGACCAAACGGACGTTTTCCGCACGGCCATCGGCCAACGAATGCTCGACCATGTCTCGAAATGAAAGGTTTGGGGAAAGGCCGAGGATACGGGGATCGAAGACATAGCCGTAATCGCCTTTGGCTGGATCACGAATAACGGTGGAGCCGCCTTTTCGATCCTGTTCGCGATATTGCAGCACCACCGATCCATCGTACGCCGTGATGGTATGAATGTCGATCCATTGGCCGAGCCCAAGGCGGACGAAAGCCTCGAAATTCCACTCGAGCTCGCGCAACTTCGCCTCCGTGACTTTACCGGCATCCGGTCCCATCAAAACATCTGCTTTCTCCCGAGAAAATTGCTCGACGCGCCTCTTGGGACCATCGAATACGACGAGCAAGCGGATGTGGTTCGTGCCCGCCTTCGGCTGGTCGAACCGGTAATGGCTGACCTCCAAATCCATTGAGCCGGATGCAATGCGCAGCCGCGCGTCGGCTACCGCGCGCAGCATCGCCCCAGGATCGGGTCGGGGATCCTTCGCCGGTTGATCCATGGCCCCAAGAGCGATGGTGACTACCAGCGACAGGTACACGAATGCACACCTTGGAACCAGTCTACCGGCGTTCGTAGCGAGCGTGGTCATGCGCGTCAATTTGTGGATTATGGCGTTCAGCAGAGACCTTCCTGCCAACGATGGCACTCACAAATCCTGGCTTACCATCTCTGCGAGCGCACCTCACTTTTTGACTGACCAAGGTTTGCCTAGGCAGAGTAGCGGAAGCGCTCTCGCTTCCGCGCGGAACGGGAAGCCGTTCCGCTACGCCGAAAGACCCTCTCGCCACGCAGATCATGAAACTGAGACGCGCCATCTCTGCGTTCACGAATCGGGCTGCGCCACGCAGACCAAATCGCGCGACGCATAACGTCCGTCGGACGTGCGCGACGCCCTCGCCGCATAGCTGAGACGTCTTGCCCATATCCGAGGAAGCCCAAAACTTAAGGCGCTTGGCTCAAGGCCTCCACCACCGGCCAGTCGGCGGCGGCCAGATCCAGCGCCCTCAGCTCGGCCGGCGTCACCCACCGCACGGCGGCGTGTTCATGCGGATGCGGTTCGACACTGCCGGGCGCGAGTTGGCAGAGAAAGGGGATCAGCTCGATCGTCTTCGTGGCATAGGCGTGCGTGCAGTGCGGCAGCGCGCGGCCGACGGCGATGTCGCAGCCGAGCTCTTCCTTGATCTCCCGCACGAGGGCGGCGGCCGGCTCCTCGCCCGGCTCCACCTTGCCCCCGGGAAACTCCCATTGGAGCGCGAGGTGCTTGTGCGGCGGTCGCTGCGCCACGAGCACGCGGCCCCCGCGCTCGATCACGGCGGCAACCACGGCAATGGGAGGAGAAGGAGGGACCATGGCGGAATAGAGATAAATTTGGCGCCGCGCGGCGACAAGCAAAGGACTGGAGCTTTTTCCAGAAAACCGTGGCCGCATTTGCCGGGCGTTCGCCCATTGAATCTTTTCTGTCATTCTGAGCGGAACGAAGAATCCATCCGGCCGTCCGCCTGCCATCGTCGCTCTGGATTCTTCGTTCCGCTGCTGATGAACAGCCCCGGTTTGTCATCCTGAACGAAGGGAAGGATCCAGCTGGATACGGTTGGCCGGCCATGCGCTGATGGATCCTTCGCGGCGCTCAGGATGACAGACTTTCCTGACAGAGTTCATGCCCAAGAGCCACCGAAAGAGCGGGCCTTCGCCGGACGTCTCAGAATGACAAAGGTGGCTCTTGTGACCCAGCCAAGGTGCGATCGGCTACACTTCTAAATGGACCGCTCCAAGCTCGGCCTTCATTCGCTGCAACTTTCCGCGCGATGAGGGGTTCTCGGGGCATGAAAACTTTCCTGATTGTCCTGCTCGCCCTGATCGGTGCGGTCGTCGTGGTACATCTCCTGCCACTGGCGCTGGCCCCGGTCATTGTCATTTTGGGTCTGTTGCTGCTCATCGGCGGCCTGCTCGCGGGTGGCGTTGCCACGATCGTCGCAGCCGTGCTGGCCGTACTCGTCAGCCTCCTCGCGGGCGGGCTCGCGCTGGTCGTCGTGCTGGCGCCGATCTGGATTCCGGTGCTGGCGATCGTCGGGCTCATCGCCCTGATCAAGCGCCTGAGCGCCAAGAGCGCTTGATTTCAATTCGCGTTTGAGCTGGGACGATTTTCGGCGGGCACGGAGCGCCAACGGCGCGGGCTCATCAAAGCCAGGGGCAGCGCCCCAGGCAATCGTTCACCCACAATCGACCAGGGCTGAAGGCCCGATCCAACCTCGGTGAATCCGGGCTTTCAGCCCTCAAATTCGCACCGCGACAAGAGACTTGGGCCGCTGGCCCAGGCTGGAATCGGATGGGCCTTTGGCCCGCCGGACGGGTTCATCGCCCCACTCCGCCTCGTCAGCGCGGCAGAAGATCGGCCACGAGCGCCTTCTCTTCCTTGAGCTCGCTCTCGGTGGCGGCGATCTTGCTCCGGGAGAATTCGTTCAGCGGCAGCCCCGGCACGATCTCCCACTGCTGGCCGTCGCTGCGGACAGGATACGAAAAGATCAGCCCTTTCTCGATGCCGTAGGAGCCGTCGGAGCAAACGGCGACGCTGAACCAATCGCCGGCCCGGGTCGGGGTGGTAAGGTTGCGCACGGTATCGACGACGGCGTTGGCGGCCGAAGCCGCAGAGCTGAGGCCGCGAGCCTTGATGATGGCCGCGCCCCGCTGTTGCACGATCGGGATAAAGGTGTCCTTGAACCACACCTCGGGGCTGATGACTTCGGGGATGAGTTTGCCGTCGATCCGGGCGTTGGAATAGTCGGGGTACATCGTGGAGCTGTGATTGCCCCAGATGGCGAGATGGGAGACAGCGGGCGTCTCGACGCCGGCTTTCTGCGCGAGCTGGGCAACGGCCCGGTTTTGATCGAGCATCGTCATCGCGAACCAGCGATCGCCGCGCACTGCCGTGGCGTTGCGCATCGCGATCAGGCAGTTGGTGTTGCAGGGATTGCCCACGACGAGCACGCGCACATCGCTGGCGGCGTTGCGCGCGATGGCCTGGCCTTGGCCGATGAAGATCTTGCCGTTGATGGCGAGAAGATCCTTGCGCTCCATGCCGGCCTTGCGCGGCACCGAGCCGACGAGCAACGCCCAGTTGACGCCCTTGAAGCCTTCGTCCAGCGCAGCGGTGGCCACGATTCCCTTCAGCAGGGGAAACGCGCAATCTTGGAGCTCCATGACCACGCCATTAAGGGCGGGAAGCGCCGGCTCGATTTCGATCAGATGCAGGATGACTGGTTGGTCCGGGCCGAACATGGCGCCGGAGGCGATCCGAAAAAGCAGGGAATAACCGATTTGCCCGGCTGCACCGGTGATCGCGACGCGAAGAGGTGATTTCATGGCGTAAAAAGCAGACAAGACTCGACTCGGCGAGCCGGAGGCAAGAACTGATTTTCAGTTCCCGAGATATTAGCCGGGCTTGGACCGGTTTAAGCAGAACGCAGGCCAGCCCGGCCGCCGCATTGGAATCGCATAAAGACCTTGGGCGCAGCATCCTCAACGAAACCGTGGCTCCAGGGCGGCATGGATTTCGCGGATGAGAGCCTCGGTGGTCGGCCAGTCGATGCACGCGTCGGTGATCGACACCCCGTAGCGGAGTTTTTCGCGCGGCTGGGGGAACGGCTGACTGCCGGCCCCTAAGTTGCTCTCGATCATGGCCCCCATGATCGACGAGTTGCCGGCGGCGATCTGCTGGAGCAGCGTCCGCATCACTTCGGGTTGCCGCTCGGGTTGCCTGGCCGAATTGTCGTGCGAGCAATCGACCAGGATCGTCCGCGGCAGGCCGGCCTGGGCGAGCAGCTGCTCGGTCCGCGCGATGTGCGCCGGAGAATAGTTGGGCCCGTCGGCGCCGCCCCGCAGGACGACATGGCAATTGGGATTGCCCCGCGTGGCGATCGAGGCGGAACGCCCGGCCAGGTCGATCCCCAGGAAGGTCTGCGGTTGGCCGGCCGCCTTGATGGCATTGATGGCCGTCTGGATCGAGCCGTCAGTGCCATTTTTGAACCCGAGCGGCATCGAGAGGCCTGACGCCATCTGCCGGTGCGTCTGCGATTCGGTCGTGCGCGCCCCGATGGCCGACCAGCAGATGAGGTCGGCCGTGTACTGCGGCGTGATTGGATCGAGCAGCTCGGTCGCCGTGGGCAGGCCAAAATCGAGCACGTCGCAAAGGAAGGTGCGCGCCAGCCGCAGACCGCCGGCGATATCGTGCGTGCCGTCGAGGTGCGGATCCATGATCAGGCCCTTCCAACCGACCGTGGTGCGGGGTTTCTCGAAATATACCCGCATCACGACCAGCGCGCGATCCGCCACCTCGCGAGCGAGCGCGGCGAGCCTCCGGGCGTAGTCCCGTCCGGCCTCGACGTCGTGGATCGAACATGGACCGATCACGAGCAGGAAGCGTTTGTCGTCCGTGAAAATGATCCGGTGAATATCCTCGCGGGCATGGGCCACGAATTCCGCCTGCGCCTCGGTCTTGGGCCGCTCGGCCAGCAGCTCGTTGGGCGACGGCAGGACCCGGGTCTCGATGACATTGATGTCGGAAGTTTTTCGCACAGCCGGCCACGCTGCGAAACGCGCCGGTCCGGCGCAAGCCCGGTGTCGGGCGAACCGCTCAAAACCATCTGGGCAAAAAAAGTGGCGGGCCGCCTACCCCTAAGCGGCCCGCCTTTGCTTTCTTAGTTACCCCAAAACTCCCGCTAGGCGGGAGAAGTGTGAGAAAGTGATGAACGAAACAAGTATAGCTCCTAACCCGTTCGTCAAACAAAACCTCGATTTTTTCCGACGGTGGCTTGGTAAGGATCTGTTTCACACGTCTTAACCAAGAAAGATTTCGGGCCCTTTTTGGGGCCATCCCGCAGTATGCGTGTCCATCCGTCGCCTCCAGCCATCCGCCGCCCGCCCCGGCCACCTCGATGTCGGATAGCAAACACGCCTCCACTCGCTGTTTATGGCGTTACCCAGATCGATCCCACGGGCGAGGCGCCCGTGCCACGCTTGCCCGCCGGGGCGGGAGGCATGGGCGCCGTACCCAAATTCAGGGATGCGCTCCGCCAAAAAAACCAGGGCAGTCCCGCCAACTTGTGGAGTATTTGCTTCTACTTCCAGTCGCGGCCCGCCAACTTGAGCCCTTTTCCCGGAGCCGCACATGACATGAGAGAGAAATTAGTCGCCCAGTTCCAAAAAGTCTTCGGCCGCGCGCCGGAGGTCGTCACGCACGCACCCGGCCGCATCGAATTCATCGGCAATCACACCGACTACAACGGCGGCACCGTGCTCGGCGCCTCGATTGACCGCGGCGTGGGCGTGGCGCTGGCCAATCGCACCGACGGACAGCGACGCTTCTTTAGCGGACACACCAACGAGATTTTCACGCTACCCACCGGCCCGCTGCAAAAACAGAGCGGCCAAGGTAGCTATACCAACTACGCGCAGGGCGTGCTCGCTGCGCTGCCGGCCTTCGCGCTGCGCGCTCCTGACGGTTTCGATTGCCTCGATCTTTCCGACCTGCCGGTTGGCGCCGGTCTGAGCAGCAGCGCCGCCATCGAACTCGCCTCCGGCCTCGCGTTCCTCGAAGTTACCGGCCAGTTCGTGCCACGCGACACGCTCGTGCGGATCGGCAAACACGCGGAAAACAATTTCGTGGGCGTGCCCTGTGGCATCCTCGACCAGGGCGTGTCGGGGTTCGGCAAAAAAGACCATCTTGTTCTCATCGATTGTCGGGGCCCGCGCTTCGGCACCGTACCGTTGCCGGCCGGAGCGCATTTCTGGGTCTTCAACACCCACACCAAACACGCGCTCGTCGATGGACTTTACGCCGAGCGTCACCGCGAATGCATGGAGGCCGCCCAAACCATGGGCGTCAAGTTGCTCGTCAAGGCCACGCCGGCGATGCTCGAGGGCGCCCGGGGAAAACTCAGCCCCCTCGCCTACCAGCGCGCCCGGCACGTGCTCGAGGAGATCGCCCGCGTCCATGCCATGGTCAAGGTGCTGCACACCGGCGATCTCGTCGCGGTGGGCCGGCTCCTCACCGCCTCGCACCGCAGTTCGCAAACGCTTTTCGAGAACAGCACGGCTGAACTCGATTTCCTCGTCGATACGCTCGAGCAAACCCCGCACGTTTATGGCGCCCGCCTGACCGGCGGAGGCTTTGGCGGCGCCGTCATGGCGCTGACCGATGGCGTATTTTCCCAGGAAAAGGCCCAGGCGGTGGCCGACGCCTACGCGAAGAAGTTCGGCGCGCGGCCCGACATCCTGCACATGCTCACCGGCGACGGCGCCGCCGTGCTTTGATCGATTGCCTGAAAACACGGGCGGGACGCCCATGCCACGCTTGCCTTGGTCCGTTCGGGGCGCGGGCACTCTTGCCCGCAGCATTCTTCGGTGACCGGAACGCCGGACGGCGGCCTGGCGGGCAGGAGTGCCCGCCCTCCAGTTCGGATAAGCCCAGGCACAGCCGCGCCCGCGGAGGAGGCGCACAGCGGTTTTGAGCTTCTCGCGGCACCTGTTGCCGGCCACCGTCGCCCTCCTGCGATGCTGCCCGCGTTTCTCACGACCGTCTTCTTCTCGCTGTCGACGATTTTTGCCAATCGCAGCATCCGCGCCGTCGGCACAACGCGCGCCAACCTGGGCCGGCTGTTCATCGCCTTTGTTGTGCTTGGCGTCTACGCGCACACTCTGGGCGGCGGACTGGGCGGCGCGGGGCGGAATTGGTTTTTGTTCAGCGGTCTCATCGGCATGGGGCTGGGCGATCTGGCCAGTTTTGGCGCCCTGCCGCTCCTGGGATCGCGGCTGACCATCCTCATCACGCAATGCCTGGCCGCCCCGCTCGCCGTGCTCGCCGAGTGGCTCTGGCTCGGCACCAGGATTTCCGGCGCCCAGCTCTTGTGGGGCGCGGTCATTCTCGGGGGCGTGGCGGTTGCGCTCATGCCGAGCCGGGCGAATCCGCCGCGCGTGCCGGTCCGGCCGCTCGGTTTCGTCTTCGGCGTGCTCGCCGCCGCCGGCCAGGGCTTCGGAGCGGTGGTCAGCCGCAAAGCTAACGCCGTTTCGCTCCTGGCCGGCCAACCCGTCGATGGCATCACCGCCGCCTATCAACGCACTCTCGGCGGCCTCGCGATCACGCTCGCCTACTTCGCGATCAAGGCGCTGCTCGACCGGTCCGTCAACCCGGCCGCCGCCGCGGCCGGCCCGCGCCCGGTGCTCCGCGACTATCTCTGGGTTCCGGTCAACGCCGTCTGCGGCGCCGTCATCGGCGTGAGTTGCTACCAGTGGGCGCTCTTCACCACCGCGAGCGGCATCGTGCTGCCCATCGTCGCCTGCACGCCATTGGTGATCGTGCCGCTCAGTTACTGGATCGAGGGCGAACGCCCGACCCGGCGCTCGCTCCTCGGCGGCGCCATCGCCGTCGCCGGCGCCGTGGAACTTGCGCTCGCGCGCTGAGCCCGATCGCTTCTGGAGTTCCGACTTTTGAACAGAAGGTAACAAAGAGAACGAAGCGCATGATGTGCGCAGGAACTGGGTCTTCGTTACCTTCGTTTCCTTCTGTAAAAATCCGAAAGGATTAACTCACTGGTATGTGCTTCTGCCCCGACGGGATTTGTCAACCCTTGGTTGACCTCGTGCGAATGCGTTGACGCCGGGACCCCTCCTTCGTTCTGCTGCTCCCCTTCATGCTCACTCTGGCCGATGTTTCGAAGTCCTATGGCACACGTACGCTGTTCGCGGACGTGTCGCTGTTCATCTCGCGCAC
>Ga0182021_10005989_pt1 | contig 14435 bp, 11 predicted proteins | sample 612E3MmetaG_FD_120493 | JGI IMG/M metagenome (GOLD analysis project Ga0182021, IMG submission 120493) | Permafrost microbial communities from Stordalen Mire, Sweden - 612E3M metaG (Illumina Assembly) | ecosystem: Environmental > Terrestrial > Soil > Wetlands > Permafrost | place: Sweden... | reverse complement strand
CGTCGGTGGAGTTCTGCCATCGGGTGGGAATGGATTATGTGTCTTGCTCGCCGTTCCGCGTGCTGACCGCGCGGTTAGCGGCGGCTCAGGCCGCAGCCGGTGAAAAGCTGCAGGGCGAGGCTGAACGAACAAAATAAAATTAAGGGCATCGAGGCCATGTCATCCTGGCTTCGATGCCTTTTTTCTTTTGAGGAAGACAATCGTCTGTCCGACGCCTTTACTGCACTCTCTGCAGCCGTGCAATCAGCTTCTGCGCCAGGTTCTCCTCCGACTCGGACCATAGCAACCGCCCCGTTGCCCCGGAATTCTTCTCCACCTTCGCCGTAAACTCGACCAGTTTGTGTACGTTGCTGCGGACGTTGCGCTCCGCCTCAAAAGTCAACGCGACTTCTTCGTGCAGGAAAGACGTGTCCAGACCGAAATCAATTTGAATGTGTCCCGCCTCTTCCGCCGCGTGCTCTTCAAATTCCATCCCGTGCGCAACCAGATGCACCAGCGACGGCTCCAGCACCCATTTCTCCGCGCCCTCCGGAGGAGTCCACAAATCCCAATAGGCCTCGAAAATATAAGCGTAGTCGTCGTGGAGAAGTTCCGCGACCACTTCCGCCGCGTCTTCGGGAGGAACGCCAGGCAGGAAGCGTCGCTCCAGAATAGTCGGCTCACTCCACGAGACCGGTTGGATCGCCGCGTAGGTCACGCCGCCCCGCGCCGCAGAAAACGGAAGTTGCCGGAGCACGCTGACCGTTCGCGGCAGAATCTCGGACTCATCAAAGCTGGGAAACCACAGGCTCAAATAAAGCGAATCGCCCATGGACGTATTCTAAATCGAAGGCGCGTGCGGTTCGATGGTCAAGTGTGTGAGCACGTCCAGCTTTGACTGCAGTTAGTTTTGACGCGGGGAAAGCGCCCTGTTACTATAAACTTTGGCGGCAAGAAACCATCTCACCCAGAAATGTCCCCGTCGTCTAGCCTGGCCTAGGACATCGCCCTTTCACGGCGGTAACATGGGTTCAAATCCCATCGGGGACGCCAAATCTAATCAATGACTTAGAGTGACAGAGACGGTTTTTCGTAGGCACAAAAAGGAACAGCAGAACAGCCAAGTCTCTTCGTCCTGCCGTTCCACCGCTAGATTTCCCAAGGTTTGTCGACTTTCTCGTAGGCACAAAAAGGCACAAACTCATGGCTCAATTGCGGGCGGCAATGCGGAGACGCTAAACATGCGAACTACGCCACTCTGAGCTTCGCGTTTCTGTGCCGTGACGGCCTGCGTGTACGTATCCATGGTGACTCTACTGGAGGCGTGCCGAAGCAGTTCTTGCATGACCTTGATGTCGACTCTGGCGGCCCGCAGCAATGTCGAATAGGTATGGCGGAAGGTGTGCCACCCGATACGCTTCGTGATACCCACTCGGATCGCGATAGGCCGTATGGCTTTGCGCATAATTGCTTGTCCCCAGTACGGTTGTCGGCCCTTCATTCTGGGGTTGGCAAAGACCCAGTCCTCTGGTCTGTTGTATCTCACATGTTGACGCCATGCCCGAAGCGTTTCCGCCAGATGAGGATCGAGCGGGATGGGCTTCTGCGACGCTTCTATTTTGCACGGGCCGGTCACCTGCATCACGATGGATCGAACCACGCTGATCTCATTGGCATCGAAGTCGACATCCTTCCACTTTAGCCCAAACAGTTCGCTCATTCTCAACCCCGTGCCGACATCCAGCAGTACGAGGGTCCGTTCTCGGAGAGCCAGCGCGTCTAACAACTGTTGGACTTCGCTGACACTCAGCACAACGGGAATCTGCCTCCGCTTGGCGCTTTGCCGAACCAAGCGGATGGGATTACGGGAATAGACTTGGTGGCGAATCCCATGGTTAAAAACAACGCTCATGAGGTTTCTGATCTTGGCGCAAGTGGCTCGCGCCAAGGGCAAAGACCTTAGCCACAGCTCGACTTCGCCCGCATTGATCGCGGAAAGCGTGTAATCGCCCCAGCGCGGCAGAATCCATTTATTCAGGAAGCCTTTGTAGGTTACTTTGGTCGAATGTGTCTTCCAAGTATGGTCCGTGGCCAGTTCGCGCTGGCGATAGTGGTTCACCAACTCAGAGACGGTAACAGGTTGAGAGCTCAGGTATGGGTCATTCAGATTGATTCCCCGACGCAATGCCGCGACCTCGAGGAGCGCCGACGATTTGTCGGAGAATTGTGCGATTGAACCGATCACCATCCTGCGATGTTTCCGCTTACCATCGGCTCCTGCCTCTCGCCATCTAAATTCCCAGACGTCGGGACCGCGCAAACGCGTGGACCGTGTGATACTTCCGTTTTGCATAACGTCTCCTTTTCTGCTTTTGGTTTTGGCCCAACCAGAACTTCTTGGTCGGACTGCCATTGTGGCAAATGAAGGAGATCCGGAGTTGCTGGCCGACGGTGAGTTGGCTGTGATTTCTGTGCGCTGGTACGTCTTCGGCGGTCACAAACAGGTACAAGTCTGCAATTACTGCGACGAGAATGCGCAGGCAGATTCGGCAGACTACCGCTTTGCTGCGGCGATGTCCCGGCGTTGGTTGCCCGCCTAAACTTCTTGGCCGCTCAATAGGGAGAACCGCCCTTGCATGGCAGGCCGACTTCTCAATAAGGTTGGCCAACTCGCCCGACAAGACCAATGTGTTTAGTGTCGATCTGGGGATATCGTGTGTTCGTGTGCTCGAATGTGGCGAGCACCGGCGTGTTCACCCCGGTCCTCGCGAAACACTCGAAGTCGTTTTCACGCTGATCGACTGCATCTCGGTCGGCGTCGACCGAATGCAACGGAACTTCGAACCCATGCGAAAGCAGGTGGAAGCTTGGCAGGGAAGCGAACTGACAGACGTCACCGCCAAGGTGGTCATCTACGAGGCATTCATCGAGGGCAGACTGGAAGCTCCAAAACACCTGGCCCGCAGCGTGCATGACCTCTACTTCGAACTTCGAACCGAAATACGAGGAATTTCGGCCGCGGACGATCTGGAGTCTTTCGAACGCATTCACCTCCGCATTCAAGGAACTGGAGCCCATCCCACAATTCAAGGCCACGGCCAAGCTGGGCGAGTTCCTCGAAGCCCGATTCTCACAGTCGTTCTAGTCCACGGGGCGGTGCGGCTATTGGCGGCGACGTAACGTCGCCCATGCAGTTTTGGAACATCGGGGACTTTTTCACCAAGCAGCCCGGCGTCAATGTTCAGGTTAGGGGCATCGCCATCCCTCTCGTGCATGACATTCTCCTCGATCAATTCGTGAACGATGTAGGCGCGATCCGCTTCCAGATGCCGAACGGGGAAGGCTGCGGTTCAGAGTGCCTTTTCTATGAAGTCACCGCGACCCTGAGAGGGAGGTTTTTCTCAGGCGCGAAGGGCGGCTTTGGAATGGAGCAATGTTGCCACCTTCTGGTTGTCGAGCAAGTTACGAAGCTGTCTTCCAAAAGGACGAGCGTCCCGGCAGGAGGAACATATCAGTGTACTTCGGATCGCTGGCAGCCCACAGAGGAGGAACTAAAGGCTCTGGCGGACATTCCGGGATGTTCGCTGCGTGAGAATTTTAATAGCTGTTTCCCGGTTGCCGCGAAGCACTGGGGCGAGACGATCAAGGCTAGTGCGAGTCTTGGCAACGACAGGGGTTGGATTTCGCCCGACATGACGCTCTTCTACAAATTTACGGGCGGGTTCATCCAGAAGCCCCACCAAACGACGGAGATGACGTCAACAAGCTCGTTTATCCGTGAAGCGTGCCGACCGACTTCGCCTCCGCGCCCAATGTCCGACCACATCTCTTGTAGTTTCTACAGATCGTACAAACCGGAAGACAGGGCTGCCGCGATAGCATTACTTACACGAACGGAGGCAGGAAAGGACGTTTGGAGAGCGTCGGACATGGCGCAGGTAGGGTGGCTGGCTTACGAGGATTCCAGAAAACAATGGAGTCTGGCAGCCGCCACTCAAGTCAAACTCTCGAAATGCGAGCCGTGGCCACCGGGAAAAGATGATGAGGGAGACCAACAGCAATCAGGCTACTGCACATGGTTCACGCCTGATGACATGCAGCAAATCACGGTCATGCTGCACAAGCCCGGCTTCCTAGCGAAGGCTGCCCGGCAATTCCAGAATGTCCCGTGGCTGGCGACTGGCGTCGAGGTCAATCTTTGCCGGGCGGGTGCTCCGGCGCGTTGATCTCGGCAACGGGTGATCCAGAGACTCATGACAGCCTTCCCAAACCCCGACCCGCTCACCGACGTCGAACTCGACCGCCTCGGAGACTTCCTCAAACGCTGCAAGGGCGGCAAGGCGATGAACCTCGAAGAACTCGACGGATTTTTCGCAGCCCTGATCGCCGGGCCGGAACCCTTGATGCCATCCGAATGCAACCGGGAAATCTTCGGCGGCGAGATGTCGGAAGTCGTGGAGTTCTCCGGTCTCGACGAAGCACAGGAAATTCTGAATCTGATGATGCGGCACTGGAACAAGATTGCCTCAACGCTCTACAAAGGCGAAATCCATGTTCCGCTCATCTTTGAGGACGAGAAAGGCGAGCTTCACGGTAACGACTGGGCACGCGGGTTCATGCGGGGGATGCACATGAGACACGACGGCTGGGCTGAGCTTATCAACGACGAGAAATATGGCGGCTCCCTGACCCCGATGATGATGCTCTATCACGAGCACGACGAAGACCCGGAGATGCGACCCGATCCGATTACGCCTGACAAGCGCGAGCAGGTCATCGCTTTCATGGCAGCGGGGTTGATGAACGCCTACGAGTATTTTCGGAGAGAGCGGGAAAGCCATCTCGGCGCGGCTGCACCTGAACCCCGGCGCAACGCTTCCAAGGTTGGTAGGAACGATCCATGCCCGTGCGGTTCCGGTAAGAAATACAAGAAGTGCTGCGGCGGGGCGACGGTGAACTGACTTCCCCCTTCATCCCGAATCGTCAACGACGCTTTCGGCTCTTGGTACAATCCCCGGCGAGGAGAATTCAATGAACTTGGCTGGTGTTGTCCAGCAGTTGCGGAAGGAACGGGGTCAGGCTGCGCGAACGGTCGAACAACTAGATGCCGCACTTGCTGCTCTCACCGGGGTCTCTGGGAAACGAACTGGTACTAGGCGCAAGATTTCAGCAGCAGGAAGGGCGAGGATCGCGGCTGCACAGAGAGCACGTTGGGCGAAGTTGCGCGGGACAGGCAAGCAGAAGCAGAACGTTGTCACCATGCCCAAGAAGAGGACGATGTCGGCTGCGGCCCGCAGGAAGATCGCAGCCGCTCAGCGAGCGCGATGGGCGAAAGTGAAGGCGGCTCAGAGGAAGACAGCATAAGAGACGGTTGGTTTGGGATGGGCAAGTTTTCACCGACAAAGCAACACGGCGAATGTGAAGAGATCGCCAACCCATCCACCGCCTACGGTCGTCGTCGGCGCAACTGGATCGACGCCCACGGTTCCGTGCCAACGGGACAGGTTGTCGATGCGTTATGCGGCAACAAGCACTGCATCACCCTGACGCACGCTTACCTCCGTCCACGGGTCGAGCAACCGGGCACATACCGCAAGATCGCCGACCGTGTCCACAGGCTCAAGGTCGGTCAGCACTTCGATGTTCGCGGCGTCGGAAGGACGAGAGGAGCCGCAACCGATTTCGCTCCGGCTTGTACGCGGCTGCACGGTTAGACAGGGTCTCGGTGCGTGGGCTGCCGGACGGAAGCGTGCGCGTCACGAAGGTCGGGGAGTGGCACGGGGTTGGAATCTAGGGGTCATCGAGACGGATTCCTTCCGACGATTTCCTACTACTTTTGATGAGAATGGACGGTCAGAATCGATCTTACTTGAGGCAAACAAACCTCAAGTACCGAAAAACGTTGCATGTTGCTGACGTGCAAGGCTGTGGAAAACCAGAATAACAGAGTCCCCCTCCCGGCACCATTTTCACACTTCGAGCTTCGAGATGTAAATCTTGTTCCTCCAGTTCTCACAGAAGAGGTCTTCGGCCGAAAGTCTTCGAACCGTTTCAGCACTATGGCACGGAACCCCTTGGATACTTTGGGTATGCAACGGCGTCATGTTGAACGTTCCCAATGAGCGCGATCAATAATCATGGTCCAATCATGGTCTACGAATCCGTGCCAACCGCTAATTAATACGCTTTTGGGAGCCACCCGCGTCGCGCATTTTCATTCAGTTACGAGTTAACCGGGATCTTTCGCGGCGATACTTCAAATCCGCAACGCCCCACTTCGATCTTAAAGTTTCTCGGACCGCCCAGAGCAGCACCGACAAGTCCTCTCGCAAGCTTCGTTTCACGGGAGCCCGAATCTGGAAACATTGTCTCAGGTGTGTTCACGCCGGTGTTGGTAAAACACCCGAAGTCGTTCTCGCTGATCGATTGCGTTTCAATTGGTGTCGACCGGATGCAACGGAACTTTGAGCCGATGCGAAAGCAGGTGGAGGCTTGGCAAAGAAGTGAATTGACAGACGTCACTGCCCCGGCTAATTAGCCGCTCCATTCATTCACTGACGGCCGTGCCATCTTCACGGATCGCGCTGTTTTCCCGCTTCGCCTCTTTGCTTTGGTCTTCGCGCGCTTTGCCTTGGCGGGCGCGGGCGTAGAAGGCCGGGTTCTGGCGGCGCTGGCGGCCATCTCCAATCCAAACAACGCGGAAAGATCCTCGCCGCCGAGCACCTTGGCCGCCGCCGGTCCCTTCTTGGCCAAGGGAAGCCCGGCGTCGGCGTGGGCGATCAGCTCTCTTTCGTCGACTCCATGAAGCCGGAAGAGAAGTTCCGGTTGTTTGTCTAAACGCGCACCGATGCCGTAAAGAACTGCCGCGACGTGCTTGCACATCTCGGCCCAATCCGGGCAGCTGCACGAGATCTGAATCTCCTTCGGCGAGGGGAACAGGCCGGTATTTTGCCGGCAGATACGTTCCATGACGCCCTTCGATAAGCGTCCTTGGAGCAGCTCGATGAGCGAATCGATCGCCCCCGCGCAGTCTTTGCAAATAGACCGCCAGCGCGCTTTCGCCACCGGCGCGACTTTCACCGCCACTTCATAAATCTCCGAACCGCTGACCAGCGCCTTAATTTCACCGGAAGAAATCTGAAGGTCGATCACCGAGCCATTGCGAACGTAGGTACGTCCGCGCGGCAAGCGGTTTTCAAAATCGCTGTAGCGTTCGAGGTTGTCGCACCACGCCTTGCCCCAGAAGGTCTTGACAATTGTCCGCCCTTCAATCATCACCGGCGAAACCGCGTGCCCTTTCTTTCTGCGCTTCTCCATCTCGCGCACGGCTTTCATCCGCCGCTCCGCCACCGACACGTAGGGTCGCCATCCCCAGCCTCCGTACATCGATCACGCCTCCTTAAGCGCCGCATTCAGATCCAGCGCCACTAACTTTAGCAGTTCTTCGTCTCTCAGTTCCGTCAGCAGCAGGTCCGCGCCGCCCTCGATCAAGTCCTTCGAAAGCTGGCGCTTCGATTCGATCATTTGGTCGATCTTCTCCTCCACCGTTCCACGGCACACGAACTTGTGTACCAGCACGTTCTTGTATTGTCCAATGCGGAAGGCGCGATCCGTGGCCTGATTCTCAACCGCGGGGTTCCACCAGCGGTCGAAGTGAACCACATGCGATGCGGCCGTGAGGTTGAGGCCCGCCCCGCCCGCTTTGAGCGAAAGCACAAAGAACGGCACCGCTTCGTCTTCCTGAAACCGGCGCACCAGATCCTTGCGCTTCTTCACTTCGGTTTCCCCGTGGAGCACCAGCCCGGCCCGCCCGAAAATCGATCCCAGGAACGCAGCCAGCGGCGCCGTCATCTCCCGAAACTGAGTGAACACGAGAACCTTCTCTTGTTTGGCGGCGATCACTTCGGCGATATCGCGCAAGCGCGCCCACTTCCCGCTGTCCTCCTCGCTCCACGCGCCGTCGCCCAGCCACTGCGACGGATGGTTGCAAATCTGCTTGAACCGCATCAGAAACGACAGCACCAAGCCTTTGCGGCGGATGCCCTCGGCTTCATCGAGCGACGCGGCGAGTTCGTCCACCGCTTGCTGGTAGAGCGCGGCTTGCTTACGGCTGAGTTGGCAGAACGCCTTGACCTCGGTCTTGTCGGGCAAGTCCGCGATCACCGACTTGTCGGTTTTCAGCCGCCGCAAGATGTAGGGACGCACCAATTCGCGCAGCGGAGCGTAGGGATTGTGCGACCGGCCCTCCAGACGCTTCACGAACTTCGAAAACTCCTTCGCCGATCCGAGCAGCCCCGGGTTGATGAAATCGAAAATGGACCAGAGGTCTCCAATCCGGTTCTCCACCGGCGTGCCCGTAAGCGCAAACTTCGATTGCGCCTTCAGCTTCTTGGCGATCCGGGTCTGCTTGGCGCCGGGATTCTTGATGGTTTGCGCTTCATCGGCCACCACCAGCCGCCACGAGGTTTCCGCGATCCATGGAATGCGCAGCAGCGAGCCGTAACTGGTGATCACCAGATCCACCTCCGGCAAGCGTTCCGGCGCCAGCGTCCTAAGATCGGACGAGGGCAGCGCCGACGGATGAGCGATCAGCGATTTCAAACTCGGCGCAAACCGCTCCAGTTCCGACGCCCAATTGGCCAGCAGCGAAGCCGGCGCAACCAGAAGACTCGGTTGCCGTGAACTCGGTTCCCGGTCGTTGGAGTTGGAGCTGCCGTCCTGCTTTCTCAGTACCAGCAAGAGCGAAAGCACTTGAATGGTCTTGCCCAAACCCATATCGTCGGCAAGGCAAGCTCCCAAGCCGAGTTTGGCGAGCAGAAAAAGCCAGCGCACGCCCACTTGCTGATAGGGCCGCAGCGTGCCGTTCAGCGCCGCGCCCGGATCGATGTCCGCTAATCCCTCCGGACTGCGCAATCCCTTCAGAGTCTCCGCCAGCCACGGACCCGCAACCACCTGCGCCCACTCCGCTTCGCTGGCGGAAGATTCGCCGTCCGCGCCCACGTCGGCCCCGGCGATCATGCGCATGGCTTCGCGAAGACTGAGGCCACTTTCGCGGGCCACCCGTTCGGCCTGGCCGAAGTATTCCATCATCCGGCCCAACCGCTCCCGGTCGACTTCCACCCAGCGCCCTCGCACCAGCGCCAGCCCGTCCGACTTCGCCAACAACTCCTGGATCTCCGCATCGGTGAGCGGTTCGCCGTCGAGCGTAACCTCCATGCGGAAATCCAGCAGCGCATCCTGCCCCACTCCCGACAGCACCTTGCCCCCGACTTTGGCCGTGACCTGCGGCCGCGGAGGCCGGTTGGCCTGCCACGTCGCCGGCATTCGCACCACCACGCCCGCGCTCTCCAGTTGCGGCACGTCCCGCAAAAGCTGCATGGCCTCGCTCGGCCTCCAGCGCAACGGGTGGAAGATCTCGCCCGCATCGACCATGTCTTTCAGCCACGGGCAACTCTCCGAGGCTCGCTGCACGGGGAGCAGCAGCGACAGCAGGCGATCCTTGTTGGCTGCGCCCGCGTACTCGCCCAGAGCCTGCCCCAGCGGCAGATGTTGCGCCCTGGCGTGGGCCGACAGTCGAGTGGTATAAGTCGCAAGAAATGCGAATGGGGCCGCCTCGTCCTTGCGGTTCTCGGCGAGGTTGAAGTGGACGCGGCCAACCAGGTTCCAGGCCGCGTTGCGGCGCTTCAAGAAATCCTGAACGCCGCACTGCGATTCCAATAATTCCAGCCGGAAAGCGCTGTCCAGTTCTTGCCAGAGAGACTGAAGAACGGTTGCCGTCAGGTACTCCGCCCCAGTCATCGGAGGCGCGGCGAGCGCCATCCAAGCCAGTTCCGCTTCCGGCGGAGATGGAATCCGCGTTTTTGTTGCCTCGGCTCCGTCCTCCGGCAGAGTGCACAGCGCCGTCACATAGTGCGCGCCAAATTCTCTCCAATACGAGAAGACAGCGGGAAGCGCGACTCCGGCTTCATTGGCGCCGAGTTGCAGAAGACCGTGCCCCGATCCCCGCGCGAAGGCATTCTGCAGACGTTGCGCAAGCTCGGGCTCAAGAGCCGGGGCATCGCGATCCTCGATCAGGGCGAGGTGGCCGTGCGGAGTTAGGACAGGAACCACCAAGACCGAAGCCATCCAGAGAACCTAGCAGCCCACACAGGCAAGCCGCAACCCTTTGATGATCCCGCGCGCTGGATCCCTCTCGATGCCTTCTTCACTTCGGCGCTCACCAAGCATTCGAAGAATTTCTCCTTGGAGGACAGCTTGGCGAGCGGCGTGAACCGCATTCAACATCGAGCCGATGCGGCGGCAGGCCGAGCAGAGTTGCGGGCAGAGCAATTCTCAACCGCAACCGCGAAGCCGATCATCAACCGGCGTTTATTGAAGGCGACCTGAACCGGATCGGCTTCCCGGCTTGGTGCACGACTTCTTACTTCAATCTGAAGTACGAGGCGTTTTGCCCGCGAACGAGGTGGAACCTGCCTGGGTTGGAAGCTCTTCGACGAACTGATCCGATGACATCACTTCTGTCTTCGGATCGCTCCGGTAGGATTCCGTTCCGGGGTAAAGAACGATTTGGCGAGCGACTTTGAGGTCGGCGCAGCCGATGTAAAAGCCTTTGCTGGGCACAGGGTTGCTGATCGAGCGTTTGATTTCTATCGCCCAAATGTTCTTGGAGCCGAGTTCGAGCACGAGGTCGATTTCCGCGCCAACGGATGTCCGGTAAAACCATGGCCGGCCTGTAGCAGGTAAACTGGTGAGAATATTCTCAATCAGCATACCCTCCCAACTGGGGCCGACGACGGGATGGCCAAGCAGTTCCTCCTGAGTGCGAATGCCCAGTAGGGTATGAACCAGGCCGCTGTCTCGCACATAGACTTTCGGAGATCGTACCAACCGCTTTCTTGCGTTCGATGCCCAAGGCTGTAGTCGCCGCACCAGAAGCAGATCGACGAGAATGTCCAGATAGCGAGCGACCGTGTGCCCACTTACTCCAAGGCCCGCGGCTAGTTGAGCGCCGTTCAACATCTGCCCCTGGTTGTGGGCCAGCATCTGCCAGAAGCGACGAAGTGTTTCAGCTGGCACCCTGGGCCCGAGGGCGGGCACATCGCGCTCCAGGTAGGTCTGAATGAATGCCGTGCGCCACTCGAAGCTGCCTTCGTCATCGTCGGCGAGAAAGCTCTCGGGGAAGCCTCCTCTCAGCCACAGAGTATCTGGAGCGTGAGAGCTGGTCCCTCGAACTTCCGCAGCGGTGAACGGGGTTAGTTCCAGGTAAGCGATTCGGCCCGCTAGTGTTTCCGCCGACTGGTGCATGAGATCAATGGAAGCCGAACCGAGCAGCAGGAACTGGCTGACTTTTCTGCCTGCCCGGCGCCTGCGGTCAATCACGCTGCGCAGCGTCTGGAATATGCCGGGAAGACGATGAATCCCATCAAGGATTACCAGTCGGTCGCGATGTTGCGAGAGGTATAGCTCAGGATCGGCGAGTTTGGCCCGATCCGAGGGAAGCTCCAAGTCAAGGTACAAAGCCTGGGGTTTAAGCTGCTCTTCCAAAGAGAGAGCCAGAGTCGTTTTGCCGGCTTGGCGCGGACCGAGCAGCGCGACAGCGGGGAAGCGCCGCAGCAAGTCCAGCAACCTGGCTTTGGACGCTCTTGGAATCATCATTGTAATTATGCCACGTCATAGCATAATTGCAAGGCTGCCGGTTGAAAGCCGCGAGGATGGCTTTCGTGTCCCGATCCATAAACGAGTGGCCATCGGCTCACCGTTAGCGCCGCTGCATTGTCCTGTCAAGCAATGACTGTTGTGGGAGACCGCACCGATCAGGTTAGGAAGGCATACGGCTTCTTTGGGTTCCTGTTGGGGTTGGCTCGATTCAATCTTCCGGTGATACTCCTGCACAGCGTCATTCCATTCTTGAAGTTCCGCGTCGGTCAGGAACTGTAAGTTGGTTTCTGTCACGATGCGCCCAGTTTTGTTCATCGCGTAAACGAGTGCTGGATCTACTCGAGAATCGCCTGCAGCCTGCAATAAGCTGCTCCATACTTCATCAGCGGACTCATCGCTAAGAAATTGGGGTGTGGCGTCGCCTGGGTCAAAAAACAGTGGATCCTCCAGCCCCGGATCACGGCCAAACTGTTCTCGAAACAGCCTCTTTTGCTGAGCGATGATTTCGGCGGTCTCACGATTGATTGGAATCATGTTTTCATCCTCGCCGACCCGGTGCGAGCGTTTCCTGCGACCGGTTCGCTGTGCTAATCTCTTCGCCATGAGTTTGAACCTCCTGTGCCGCTGCGTCGGCCCTGGCAAGACCTTAATTTTACAGGTGTCTTGCTTCCCGTTTGAACGGGCAAAGCGTCTCCTTGAGTCTCATTCTTCATGTAACGATCATGTAACGATAAGCTGTTCTTGCGGTTCCCACCGGGGTCTTAGAGGTCTTTACAGCACCACCTGCGCCCTCTAAGTTCTTGTAAAGCCGTCAGGGCGTCGCCCTTTCACGGCGGTAACATGGGTTCAAATCCCATCGGGGACGCCAACCTTATCAACCACTTGCAAATCCCCCCCCCCAGAATTTTGTAGGTCCGTTACGGTCCGATAAGCCTCGGTGCTTGGTTTTTCTTCGTTCTTGTCGAGCAGCAAACTCACAACTCGGCTCTGCGCGTCTCGCTTCGTTTGCGTGATGGCTTGCGCGTAGATGTTTAGAGTGACCGAGACCCTCCTGGTAGTGTGTCGGACATATTGAGGTATTGAGGGCGTGCCTCTCGACAGAGTGTCGGCCCAATGACACTTGAATCCCGCCAGTACTCCACTGCACGGATCAGAATTCCTTACGAACTAGACGCTTGCGGCAAGGCCCACCAGTAGAACGGTGTGGCACGCCGATTGCATTCTTCCAGAGTGCGGGAAAAAGAGAGCAACTGGCGAAGCATAGCGACCTCCCGCATCGACAAGGAGAATGTAAACATCGAGCGAGGCCACAGGAAACTACTCCCCGCACCTTTCGTACCAGCTTTCACAACTTCTTCTGTTGTCGGCGCGTTGACTTTTGGCGAAGATCTGCGTTTTCAAGCCGCTAGGGGAAGTGATGGGTCGAGGACGACACCTAAGAGCGAAATCGAGGCACCGATGTAATGCTCGGCAATTCCTTCCAGCGAACTCTGTAGATATTCGCGGTTCCTGGGTTCCTCTCGCGCCTCAGCTGCAAGTGCGCGTCCGGAGAGAGACAGGGGGGAGGAAAGACACCATCCCTAAGCCTTCGGCTTAGGTCCGTGCGCAGCAACTTCGGGCTCTCGAATGCCGCTCGCACATTTTCGCACAGGGTTCGACTCTGTTCGCTTTGCGTCCCAGATCTGTTCGAATGGTGCGAGGGATTGTCCCACGAACACAATCTAGTCCGCTCGTGACAAGCATCTCTATTTCTGCTGTATAGGCTCTGTTCCTTCGCTCAGGATCTTCAAGTAGCGCGAGTATCCGAAGAGGCGGGCCCGCCGCTTCCCCGTGACTTCCCTGGCGATGCCGAGGCGCACCAAGTGGTTCAGGGCGACCGTCACCGTAGGGATGGATAGTTTGAGCGCTTCGGCCAGAGCACCGATGCCAGCAAGTGGTTTCTTCTGCATGTAGTCATGAACGCGTAGTGCGGAAGACGCCGCGCGCCCGATTGTCTGGATGCGATTCCGGTCTTTAGCGAAGAGTGTCAGAATCTGTTTTGCTGCTTCAGCGGCAGCGCGGGCCGTAGTCTCCGTCCCTTCGAGGAAGAACGCCAGCCATTCTTCCCATGCACCCTCTGTCCGGACACGCTGAAGCAGATCGTAGTATTGGTCGCGGTTCGTTTTGAAGTACAGGCTGAGGTACAAAAGCGGTTCCCGTAAAGCGCCCTTTGAGCAAAGAAGGAGCGTGATCAGCAGTCGCCCGAGCCTGCCGTTGCCATCGAGGAAAGGGTGGATCGTCTCAAACTGTACGTGCACCAATCCGGTTTCAACCAGAACGGGCAGCTTATATATCTCGTCATGCAGAAAACGCTCAAAATTGTCGAGACACTCCATCAATCGTTCTGGCGGAGGCGGAACAAACGCGGCATTGCCAGGACGAGTCCCCCCGACCCAGTTCTGTGATTGTCGGAACTCGCCCGGAGTCCTGTTGGCTCCGCGCCCGCCACGCAACAGGATGGCGTGAATCTCGCGAATCAGCCGGAGCGAGAGAGGGAAGCCGCCTGCGATCCGTCGAAGTCCATGTTGCATCGCGGCAACGTAGTTTGAGACCTCTTCGACATCATCAATCGGTACTCCTGGCTCTGCGTTACTCTCAAAAAGCAAAAGGTCGGAGAACGACGACTGCGTCCCCTCAATCTGGGACGACAAAAGTGCCTCTTTCCGGATATACAGATAAAGGAAGAACTTGGTGTCCGGCAGCAAGGTCGTGAGGCCATCGAGTCGGCCTAATGCCTGATTGGCTCGATCAAGATGTTG
>Ga0182021_10005988_pt1 | contig 14437 bp, 14 predicted proteins | sample 612E3MmetaG_FD_120493 | JGI IMG/M metagenome (GOLD analysis project Ga0182021, IMG submission 120493) | Permafrost microbial communities from Stordalen Mire, Sweden - 612E3M metaG (Illumina Assembly) | ecosystem: Environmental > Terrestrial > Soil > Wetlands > Permafrost | place: Sweden... | reverse complement strand
GCGATTGAACGACCGCGAACACTGGGACGCCGTGCTCCACTGGGACGATAAGCTCACCCTGGAGTTCAGTAACAGCCGGCCGTGTTTGGATTCGCTGGATATCGAGGACGCCCCCGGCATTCCAACCGTGTTCATTACCGGCGACTCGACGGTCACCGATCAGCCCGGCGAGCCGACCGCCAGTTGGGGACAGATGTTCACACGGTTCTTCACTCCGGATGTGGCCATTGCCAACCACGCCGAATCGGGCGAGACGCTGAAATCGTTCATCACCGGATTGCGGTTGGACAAGATCCTGAGCCAGATGAAGAAAGGCGATTACCTCTTCGTAGAGTTCGGGCACAACGACATGAAGGTGAACTGGCCGCAGACTTACGTCGAGCCATTCACCACCCACAAGCAGTACCTGAGAGTGTTTATCGCGGAGGCACGAAGAAGGGGAGCCATTCCGGTTCTGGTTACTCCGATGCAGCGGCGCAATTTCGACGGACTGAAGATTCGGAACTCGCTCGGCGATTTTCCCGAGTCGGTCCGCCAAACGGCCCAGGAAGAAAACGTTCCGCTGATCGATCTCACCAAGATGAGTATCGCCTTCTACGAAGCGCTGGGGCCGGAGAAATCGCCATTGGCCTTTTCGGGAGGGCGCGACGCCACGCACCACAGCGACTACGGCGCCTACGAACTGGCCAAGTGCATCGTGGAAGGCGTTCGCGCCAACAAGCTGGACCTCGCGCGGTACATCGTGGCGGATTACAAGCCGTTCGATCCGGCGCATCCCGATCCGCCGGAGGCATTCGACATTCCCGCCAGCCCCAAAATAGCCAGAATGCCGCCGCGCGGTAACTGAGGGTGCGCCGGAGTTACTCAAGAACATGAAACGCTCGCTAACTGCGATACTGGCGATTCTGGGAACCGCGGGCGGTTTGCCGGCCGCCGATCCGAAGGGTCCCTTCGAGCCTACCTGGGAGTCGGTGAAGGCCCATTACCAGTACCCGGAGTGGTTTCGCGACGCCAAATTCGGCATTTTCCTGCACTGGGGACTCTATTCCGTTCCCGCCCATGGCAGCGAGTGGTACGTCCAGCACATGTACAACGGCGCCGGGTTCATCCAGTGGCACACCGAGCATTTCGGGCCGCCGGACAAGTTTGGGTATAAGGACTTCATCCCGCTGTTCACGGCCGCTAAGTGGAATCCCGCGCAATGGGCCGAGCTATTCAGAAAGGCAGGGGCGAAGTACGTCATGCTGACCGCGGAACACCATGACGGATTCGCGCTCTGGGACAGCTCGCTGACCAAGTGGAACGCCATGCGGATGGGACCGCACCGCGATCTGGTGGGCGATCTTGGAAAGGCGGTGCGCGCGCAGGGGCTGAGATACGGCGTCTCCAACCACCGCATGGAGCACTACTCGTTTATCCGGCCCGAGGCGGGGCTGAAGACGGACCTGGAAGATCCCGACTGCGCGGATTTCTATTCCGTGGCTGGCCGGAGCCCGGAGGCATACGCGAAGTTCCTGACCGACTGGGTGGCGCGCAATAAGGAACTGATCGATAAGTACCAGCCGGACACTCTCTATTTCGACAACGGGGTCAACTCGCGCCAGCTCGATCCGCAGAAACTCGAAGTCGCCGCCTATTACTACAACCGCGCGCTGGAATGGAAGAAGCCGACCTCGATTCTCACCAAGAGCGACGCCTATCTGGCCGGAAGCATCAAGGACTATGAGCGGGAGCAGCGCGGGCCCGTGACCATGCAGGAGAACCCGTGGGAGGTGGACGATTCCGTAGGGTACCGATGGGGTTACCTGACGGACGACCGGTACTGGCGGGTCGGGGACATCGTCTGGCGCCTGGTCGAGAACGTCAGCCGCAACGGCAACCTGCTGCTGAATTTCGGCCCCAGGGCCGACGGCACCTTCGACGAAACGCAGACCCAACTGATGCGGGGAATCGGGAAGTGGCTGGACGTGAATGGCGAGGCCATCTACGGCACACGCCCGTGGACCAGGTTCGGCGAAGGAACCGCCATCAACAACAAGCCGCCTTATGCCGGCTCCGATATCCGCTTCACCACCAACGGCGACACGCTCTACGCCATCCTCATGGCGTGGCCGGGGGAGAAAGCCGTGGTAACTTCTCTCAAGAGCGGCCAGAACCTCAAGGGCAAAATCGGCAAGGTGGAGTTACTGGGGCACAAGGGCGTGCTTGGGTTCACGCAGGACGCTCAGGGGCTCACGGTGGCGATGCCGGCCGAGCAGCCCTGTGAACACGCGTTCACGCTCAAGGTGACCGGTCTGAAACTGAAATAGCAGGTCTCCGGCCGGCAGCGGGGCGGCCGGCGGCGGGGCGGCGGGGCGGCGGGGCGGTCGGCGGCGGGGAGGCCGCGGCACGGCGGCCGCGCGCTACCGCAAGCGGCCGATCTTATCCGGCGGCCAGTAAATGAACACCGCCTTGCCGAAGATATTGTCTCGCGGCACCCAGCCCCATGACCGGCTGTCGCTCGAGCTGCCACGATGGTCCCCCAGGACGAAGTAGCGGTTCGCGGGCACTTCGCGATCGTCCGGCACGTCGCCGGGCGCCCCGGGCGGCCACGACACCGTGTCGCGATACTCCTTGGGAACGTAGTCTTCCACCAGTGCGCGGCCATTCACGAAGACCTGTCCAGCAACGATGCGAATGCGGTCGCCCGGCAGCCCGATCACCCGCTTGATATAGGATTTCCGCGGCTCGTGCGGATATATGAACACCACCGTGTCGCCACGCTCGATCCCGCCCAGGCCGAATTTGTAAGTGAACTTGTTGATGAAGATGCGCTCCTGGTCGGTCAGGGCAGGTTCCATGCTGGTGCCTTCCACCTTCACTGGCTGGTAGAGGAACACGATCAGCAGGATGGCGATGAGGCAGGAAAACGCCAGGTCGCGAGCCCACGAGAGCATGCCCCAGAGCAGCGAGCGCGCCCGCGCAGGCGGTTCATCGGCCAGTTGCAGCCCCGCCGGGGGGACCGGCTCATGAGGCGAATCGTGCAAGCTGGGATTCTCGTCCATGGGACCTTGCGGAAATGAGGTGAGCGGTGGAGAGACAATCCACTTCGCGACCCTGCCTTCTGGCATTATAGACGTTTCTGGCGCGGTTTCGGTAGCCGGGGTGTACGGCGCCAGCACCGTGAGGGAAACCTGGGGACAGACAGCGGATTTCCGGCAGACTGCGCCGGAAATCCGAAGTCTGTCCCCGGGCGGCCGGGAGCGCCAGGCTGCATGCTATGGTGAGAGGAAACTCGCCGCTACGGACTCATATGAGATTCGATTGGCCGCCCCGGATGACATGGCGCCTGGTGGAACGGAACACGGTTGCCGCGTTCGCATGCCTGGTTGCGATTATCGTTCTCGTGAGCGCCTACTTCACCGCCAACCGGCCGGCCTATATGGATGAGCTGGGGTTGTTCAATCCGGCATACATGGTGGCGCACTACGGGAAGCTCACCTATCCGATTTATGGGTACGAGAACCTGCCGGTCATCGTTCATCCTCCCATTCATCTGGGCTTGATTGGTTTGTTATGCCGTTTGGGTTTCACCTGGTACTACGCCGAAGGCACCGCCACCGCCTTTTTCCTGTTACTCGGAATCTGGATCGTGGCCCGCGGCGCCTTCCCCGCTCCGGTAAAGCTGGGGCTTTTGTTTGGCATCGGGTTTCTGATGAGCGCCCCGAACCTGCCCGTCTCCTGGTTCGGTACCCGCCCGGAAGGAGAACTGCATGCCGCGTGGTTCACCGCGCTGCTCTTGTTGGAGTCCGGCCGGTTGAGCGGCTGGAACCGCGGGCGTCTTTTCGGCGGCGCGTTTCTATTGACCTGGGCTTCGAGCGTCCACTACTATGCCACTCCCGCCGTTTTCGGCCTCGCGGCGTATCTGGTCTGGGCCGTCTTCAGCCTTGGCTGGAAAGAGTCCCGGCCGCGGGTGCTCGCGCTGGTGGGCGGCGCCGCACTGTTTGGGCTGCCGTATCTGGCGTTCTACATAGGTCCCAACTGGCATAGCATTGTGGAGGTGATTCGCCAGACCCAGGGCAGCGGCGGCCCATCGCCCATACACCAGCATCTGGATTTCTACCGCCAGTGGGCCGGGTACTCCGGCTTTCCGGAGATTCTGCGGACAGCCCTGCGGCTGGGCGTTCCGTTGATGATACTTTCCTCCGCTATGCTGGCGGCGGTGCGCTCCACGCGGGGGCTGGCGTTGGCATCGCTCCCCCTGCAACTCGGGATCTTCCTTTTCGCCGCTCACAAACAACCCTCATACCTCATCCATGAACTGGCTTTCTTCGTGGCGGCGCTGGCGGTGGGGGTGCTGGTCCTGGTGGACTGGCTGGCGGAGCGGCCGCAACTCCCCGCCTGGAGCCGCGGCATCGCCATGCCGCTGGCCGCCGTGCTGTCGTGCGTGTATCTGGTTACGGGCTTCGCATCGCCGGCTGCCGCCGTGAGTTTCACACATGCGCAGGTCCACCCCGGCGACCTGGCGCGCGCCGCCGCCAAACAGATCCTGGGACCTCATGCCCGCGTGGTGGGACGAATGGGATCGTGGTACACCTCCGGCGCCGACAGTTGGCACGAGCACTTTCACGACCTGATCGGGCCGCAGTCCCGATCCTATGACCCGGTGCGCTATCTGGAGAACTTCGACGCTGCCGCGGACTACCAGCACTACAGCGGTAACGACAGCCTCAATACGGAGCACAAAACGCTGTCCTACTGGTATTCCACGGGGCTGCTCAAGCTTCGCGGATTCTATTTCTCCCAGGATCCCGGCGACCTTGGCCTGGTTCTCACGAGCGTGAACCGGGCGCCGAAGGTGGTGGGCTACGCCATCCGCCAAGGCGCGCTGTATCGCTTTGACGAGTCTTCCTCCGGCGAGGACGAAGTAACTACCGCCACCTGCCCGGCGTTGCAGGAACTCGGCGGCGGCGGCTTCTACGAGTCGCACCCGTGGGTCTGGATGGCCGTGCTGGATCTGCCGGAGTCCAATCCCCGTCCGCCCGCGATGATCGTCACCGTCCTCGCCCCGCGATCCGCCGCCGAGCCGGCGGGGCTGTTGCGCAGATCGTGCGTCGAAGTGGGACGCGTGCGAGGCCAGGTGTCGAGAGCCGACGAGTCCGCATTGATCGCATCGTTGCGGCGCGAGGACGCACCGATTCGCTTCTACGCCAATATCGAGGACATGCCGGGGTTCAAGGGAACCGGCATACCTGCCGACGCCGTTCCGCCACCGGGAATGGAACCGCTGGAAGGCGTTGTCAGCCTGCCGGAACTCGCTCCCGACGACAAAGCTACGCGCATCGAGCGAACGCCAGTGGTCCGCGTGACCACTCCTGCAGCGCTCGGCGCCTTCGCCGCTTATTCCCCGCTGCACGCAGCCGGCAAAATCGCCTTCCCGTTCTGGGTCAAGTTGCGTCTGAGAGTGCTGTCCGGGAGGGCGGGGCTTGCCGCAGCCACCGCGACCGGAGAAATCGTAGCGCTTGGCAGTGCGCTGCTGCCAACCCCGGAGCCGATCGAAGTTGCGCTGAAGCTTCCGAATCCCACCCTGGCCGACGACCTGGTGATCTTCAACGGAAGGGCGGGCGGCTCCCAGGTGGAGATCCTGGATGCCATGGCGGTGGCGCCGCACACGGATGGGCTCGCCTACCGGCGGCTGATCGCAGCGGGCGGCGCTTCCGCGGCTCTGGGCGTTCCGGCCGACCTTCAGCCGCCGGCCGGCGCCGAGCGGCTGGATTCGATCCTGAAACTGGCGGAAGCGCAGCCGGGATACCGGACGGCGCGGATCGAGTGGATGCCGCTGCTGCGAGTAACCACGCCCGGCCTGCCCGGAGCCTTCGGCGCGGCCTTTCCGCTTCATCTCGCGGACAGGATGGTCGCCGCGGCCTGGGTCCGGGTGCGGTTGCACGTGCTCTCCGGGCGGATCGGCCTGGCCGTGAACAGCGGAAAGAATGGGATTGTGGCCCGCACCAGCCGCTGGCTGCTTCCGACCTCCCAGCCGGTGGATGCCGCGCTGCCGGTCTCCGATTTGAGCCGCGGCGACAGCTTCGTGGTGTTCAACGGAAGCGTCGCGTCCGCCTCCCAGACCGAGATTTTAGACGTTGCGGTGATGGCGCGGCCCTCCGCGGCAGGAGCGCCAACTCCGCGCAGGTAGCGTGCGCGGCGCCAAGCTATGTCCACTCCATTCCGCGGTCCGCAGCCCGGCGATGCAGGTTTCGGCCGGTGTGCGATCTGCGGGGCTCCTCTGCCCGCCGCGGTGAAGGTGCGTCTGTGGGGCGCCCATCTGAAAGCCTGCCCCGCGTGCCACGCGTGGACCTATTTCCCGCGTCCGGCCCAGGAGGAGCAGTCCGCCCTCCACAATAGCGGCGAGTACTTCGATCATCCGTACTTCGAATTGCGGCGCACCATCGGCCCCCGGCAGCGGCGGCGTTGCCGTTGGATCTTCTCCCGCCTGGGGGCGGCCGTGGATGTCGCCAGCCTGCGCGGGAAGCGCCTCCTGGATGCCGGTTGCGACACGGGCGCGTTTCTTGCGGCCGCGGCAGAGCAGTTTGGCGTGGTCCCGGTGGGAGTGGACGTAGCGGAAGCGGCCGTCCGCGCCGCCCGCAGCCGCGGCATCGAAGCCTGGCATGCCACCCTCGAAGAGGCGCCTCCATCGTTGATGGGTGTGCCGGTCATCACCGCCATAGATCTCATCGAGCACGTGTGCGAGCCGGCGCGCTTTCTGCGCGAGGTGTTCCGGCGCCTGGAGCCAGGCGGGGTCGTCTATATCGAGACTCCGAACATCGGCTCGGCCGTATACTCCGCCGGACGTATGCTATCGTTGGTGATTCGCGGCCGCAAATCGGTCTTGATGGAGAGACTGTTTCCGGCGCATCATGTTCAGTACTTCACGGGAGCCAGCCTGACCGGTTTGGGACGCAGTTGCGGATTCGACGTGGTCTGGCAGGGCACTCGAGTCCTGGCTTGGCCGGATATCGCGGCATCGGGTGGGGTGCGCGCGGGAATGGCGGTTTTGCAGACAGTCGACCGTCTGGTGCGGAATTGCATCCTGATATGTGCCGTCATGCGCCGGCCCGGCTAGGAGAGCGGCGGCGCCAATGATTCGTCGAGCCGGTACCCATTGAACGAACCTGACCAAATTCCGGGGCGGATTTGCGGATCTGCCGGGGGAGTCTACGTCCTTCTCCCCGTTCTGAACGAGATTGCGAACATCGATGAGCTGCTGCGGCGGATTGCGGCGGCCCTTCAGGACGGCCCGTACACCATCGGCATCGTGGACGACGGCAGCACGGACGGAACCATCGAGTACCTGCAGGATCGCATGAAGTCCTCGGGGCATCGCCTGCACCTGATCTGCCGCAAGAAGACTCTTCGCGCTTCCCAGCGCGGCGCGGCCCTCCGAACCCTCATGCTCTGGGGCCTGGAGAACACCGATCACCGGGTGTTCGTCGAAATCGACGGCGATCTATCCCACCGTCCCGAGGAGATCCACGCTGGCATTCAACTGGTCTCCGGCGGCGGTTTCGACGTTGCCATCGCCTCCAAATACCGGGAAGGCAGCCAGGTGATCAACCGGCCCGCCGGGCGCCGCCTGGTGAGCCGGGTGTGCAGCATAGCGGTGGGATTCCTGCTCAGCCGGCGAATCCGCGACTACAGCAACGGCTTCCGCTTCTACACCAGGGCGGCGGCGGGCCTGGCGGCCGGCCACGCGTACCGCTACGGCAGTCCGATTTACCTCTCGGAGATTCTGGCGTTGTGGATGCGCCACGGGATGCGGATCGTGGAGTTTCCCAGTATTTATGTGGGGCGCAACGAAGGGGTTTCGAAACTGCGCATCGCCGATTTGCTCAAAGCCTCTCTGGCGATCTTCGAGATCTCGGCGCGGTACCATGTGCTGGGCTTCCCGCGTCAACGCACCGGGAACGCCGCATCGCAGCGGCGCGGCTAAACCGGATATCTCACGGAAACCGTGGCCCGGAGCCGTGGCGCACGCACTCGTGCGTGCCGCGTCGCCACTCGTGGCGACGCCTCCGGAAGGGCTGGGAACCGCCAAGCATCCCGACGAGTCGGGATGCGGCACGTACGAGTACGTGCGCCACAAACCCGCGCCGTCCACTACGCACATGCGGCGCGTAGCGGGCCGGGGCGCCCCGGTTGGCCTATTCTTTGGGTTTCTCTTCCTCGTGCTCGACGCCCGACTGGCGCGCCTTGAGGCGCTCCTCGCGGCGCTTGGCGCGATCGGCGGCGCGCTTGACCAGTTCGGAACCGACCAGTTCGATCATGGCCTGCTCGGCGCCATCGCCCTTGCGGGGTCCCAGGCGTACGATGCGCGTGTATCCGCCGGCGCGTTGGCCGAAGCGGGTCCCCAGCTTGTCGAACAGCTTCTTCAGCGAATCGGGCGTTCGCAGCACGGCGGCGGCCTGGCGGCGCGTGTGCAGCGTGTCCTTCTTGGCGAGGGTGATCATCTTCTCGACCAGAGGCCGGACGGCCTTGGCCTTGACGATGGTGGTGATGACGCGCTCCTGCTCGATCACGCTGGTGGCGAGATTCCGCAGCAAGGCGTTGCGGCTATCCACCGGCCGCTTCAGTTTAAACCCTGCAACCCTGTGTCTCATGGGCTATTCCTCAATCTGCTCCTGCACGTTTTCGTCTTCCAGCGGATAATCCGCCGGCGCGCCGCCGGCTTGCTGGGGCGGGGCCACCAGACGGCCATGGGCATCGATGCGCATGCCGAGGGAAAGGCCCATGTTGGCGAGGATTTCCTTGATCTCGTTGAGCGACTTGCGGCCGAAATTCTTGGTGCGCAGCATTTCGGCTTCGGTCTTCTGCACCAGTTCGCCGATGGTCTGAATATTGGCGTTCTTGAGGCAGTTATAGGAACGGACGCTCAATTCCAGTTCTTCGACCGAGCGGTTCAGCACCTCGTTCATCTTGTCCATGCCGCGCTCGGAGACCTCTTCGGTCTGCTCGGGCACTTCCTCGAAGTTGATGAAGATGGCCATGTGGTCCTTGAGGAGCTTGGCGGCGTAGCCGATGGAGTCCTGGGGGGACACGGCGCCGTTGGTCCACACTTCGAGGGTCAGCTTGTCGTAGTCGGTCATCTGCCCGAGACGCGCCGCTTCCACGGCGAAGTTGACCTTGCGCACGGGCGAATGCACGCTGTCGATGGGGATGTAGCCGAGAGCCAGGTCCTCGTCGAAGTTTTTGTCGGCGCTGACGTATCCGCGGCCGGTCTTGAGCCGCATCTCGATGGAAAGCCTGCCGCCTTCGCTGACCGTGGCCACGTGGACGTCGCGGTCCAGCACTTCCACGTCGGGGTCGGTTTCGATCTGGCCGCTGCGCACGTCGCCCGGCCGGTCCACCGACAAACGCACCACCTTCACTCCCTCGCCCGCGATCTTGAAGGGAATCTGTTTGAGGTTGAGTATGATGTCGGTGGCGTCTTCCACCACGCCCGGAATGGGACTGAATTCGTGCTCGACCCCTTCGATCCGCACGGCCGTTATAGCCGCTCCCTCGATGGAACTCAGCAGCACGCGGCGCAGGCTGTTGCCGACGGTGGTGCCGAAGCCGCGCTGAAAAGGCTGTGCCGTAAACATGCCATACCGTTCCGTAAGGGTCTCGGTATTGGCAACCAAACGCTTCGGTTTCTGGAAGCCCTTGAACATAGAAATCCTCGCTTCGAGCCGGACGAATCCGGCTCCTTACTTCGAATACAATTCGACGATGAGCTGCTCGTTCAACTGGATCTGAACCAGGTCGCTCCGTTGCGGCAGGCTGGTAATGCGGCCCGTCAAACCTTCCCGGTCGACGTCGATCCAGTTCGGCGCCGGCGCATGCGCGGTGGCATCGCGAGCGGCCAGGATGGTGGGATTCTTCTTGCTGCTTTCGCGGACCGAGACAACGTCGCCGATCTTGACCTGGGCGGAGGGAACGTCGCACTTCCGGCCGTTGACATCGATGTGGCCATGGTGGACCACCTGGCGGGCCTGCGCCCGGCTGGTGCCGAATCCCATGCGGTAGATCACGCTGTCGAGGCGGCGTTCCAGTCCCGACATGAGATTGTCGCCGGTGATGCCCTTGGCGTGGGCGGCCTTTTCATAGGCTCCCCGGAACTGAGCTTCCAGCACCCCATAAATGCGGCGCACCTTCTGCTTCTCGCGGAGTTGCAGCCCGTAGCCGACGATCTTCGCCTTGCGCGCCTGGCCGTGCTGTCCGGGAACGAAGTTGCGTTTTTCGATGGCGCACTTCTCGCTGTGGCAGCGCTCGCCCTTGAGATAAAGCTTCATGCCCTCACGCCGGCATTGCCGGCAAACGGGGCCAATGTATCGTGCCAAGTTCTTCTCCTTACCTGTAGGGCCCGCCCTGCGGCGTGCCCGGCTTGGCAGGCTGGAAGCCCGCCCCAACTTGTAGGGCCCGCCTTGCGGCGTGCCCGGCTTGGCAGGCTGGAAGCCCGCCCCAACTTGTAGGGCCCGCCTTGCGGCGTGCCCGGCCTGGCAGGCTGGAAGCCCGCCCTACCTCAGGTGCGGTTTACGGCCATGGCAGGCCTTCTTCCCGCTTACCGGTCCGGCCAGCCGGCAGACGCCGGCCGCCATCTCAAACTCTGCGCTTCTTCGGCGGACGGCAGCCATTGTGGGGGATGGGCGTGACGTCCTTGATGGCGCGCACTTCAATACCCGCGGTGGACAGGGCGCGCACCGCCGACTCGCGGCCGGAGCCCGGTCCGCTGACACGCACTTCCACCACGCGGAGGCCGGTTTCGTTGGCCTTGTTGGCCGCCGTCATGGCCGCCTGCTGAGCGGCGAACGGAGTCCCTTTGCGCGACCCGCGGAACCCCAGCGAACCGGCGCTGGACCAGGAGATGGTATTGCCTTCCTGGTCGGCGATGGTCACGATGGTGTTGTTGAAAGTGGCCTGGATATGCACAATGCCCTGGTGGACTATGCGCTTCTCCTTCTTCTTGAAGCTCTTCTTCTTGCCGCCTTTTGCCGGTGCTTTTGCCATGTTAGGTCTTCGAGCTCGCTTTCTTCTTGTTGGCAACGGTGCCGCGGCGCGGTCCCTTGCGCGTGCGGGCGTTGGTGTGCGTGCGCTGGCCGCGCACCGGCAGGCCGCGGCGGTGGCGCAATCCGCGGTAGGAGCCCATCTCGATGTGACGCTTGATGTTCATCGAGATTTCCTTGCGGAGGTCGCCTTCCACGGCGCCTTCCTCTTCCAGAATCTGGCGGACGCGGTTCACCTCGTCTTCACTCAGGTCGCGCACCTTCTTGTCGAAGTCGATCCCGGCGCGGTGAAGCAGCGAACGCGACCGGGTCCGGCCGACCCCGTAGATGTAGGTGAGTCCGATCTCGGCCCTCTTGGCGGCCGGCAGATCCACACCAGCGATACGTGCCATGTTGTTAGCCCTGCCTCTGTTTATGTTTCGGGTTGACGCAGATGACCCGCACCACGCCTTCGCGATGGATCACCTTGCATTTGTCGCAAATCTTTTTGACTGACGCTCGTACCTTCATGGTCAAAAGCCCTTTTGGGGCCGCGGATGAACGCGGCTCATATCTTCTTAACGATCCTTCCACGCGTCGGATCGTCCGGCGCCAACACCACCTCGACCCGGTCGCCCGGAACCAGCCGGACGAAATTTCGTTGCACCGCGCCCGCCAGATGGGCCAGCACCTGCCGCTGACCGTCCAGCACCACGGCATAGATGGCCGAGGGTCTTTCCTCCACCACGGTAGCCTTCGCCGTCACGGCCTGGTCAGAACCCACGGCCCGCCCTCCGTCACCGCGATGCAGTGTTCGAAGTGGGCGCTGTAGCTCCCGTCCCTGGCCACGGCCGTCCACCTATCCTTCAAAACCTTCACTTCCGGCCGTCCGGCGTTCACCATCGGCTCGACCGCCAGCACCATGCCCGGTTTCAGCCGCGGATTCTCGTTCTTCCGGTCCACGTAATTGGGAACCTGCGGCTCCTCGTGGAGTTGCGTCCCAATCCCATGGCCGACATATTCCCGGACAATGGAAAACCCGTTGGTTTCCACGTAATCCTGCACCGTGCCGCAAACGTCGAACAGGCGATTTCCGCTACGCACCCGATCGATGGCAAGTTCCAGGGACTGCCGGGTCACCTCGAGGAGCCTGCGGGTTTCCTCGCTCACTTCGCCGATGGCGACGGTGATGGCCGAGTCGCCATAATATCCATCCAACTTCACCCCGGTGTCGATGGAAACGATGTCGCCCTTCTTGAGCACCCGTTTCACGTTCGGCATCCCGTGCACGATCTCTTCGTTCACCGAGGTACACAACACGTACTTGAAAGCCTCGCCCGCGGCCGGCACGTAATATCCCTTGAAGGCCGGCTTGGCCCCGGCGTCGGCGATGGTCTTTTCCGCCGCCCGTTCGAGGTCCATGGTAGTGGCTCCCTCGACGGCCATTCCCTTCAGCATCTGCAGAATCCGGTACACCAGCAGGCCGCTTCGCCGCATCTTCTCCAATTCAGCGGCGGTCTTGCGAACGATCATCCGGCTCCCACGATCGACTTGGGCGGCGCACACACCCGCCGCTTCCCTGCAAATGCACAATAACTACATTGTAATCAACCGCGAGGGGAATCACCACCTCGCGCCTGCCAACTAAAAACTGCTCCGCCGGCCGCGAATCCGGCCCGAGCGCGGAGTAAACCCTTCGTAATGCCGCATGATGAGCTGGGCCTCCACCTGGTTGATGGTATCCATGGCCACACCCACCACGATCAGCAACGACGTCCCGCCGAAGTAGAACTGTACCCCCAACCCTTCCAGCAGGAACCGGAAATGAATCGCCGTAAACACGTTGTCCACCCACTGCCCAATCAGCGGCAGGTGCTGCAGCTTGATGCCGGAAATCATGATATCCGGGATCAGGCAGAGGATCGAAAGATAGACGCCGCCCACCACCGTGATCTTGGTCAGGATGGCGTTCATGTAATCCGCCGTGTTCTTCCCCGGCCGGATGCCCGGAACGAAGCCGCCGTACTTGCGCATATTGTCGGCTGCTTCGTTGGGATTGAAAATGATGGATACGTAAAAAAAGCAGAAGAAAATGATGCCGGCCACGAACAGCACGTAGTACATCGGCTCGCCGTGCTTGATGGAATCCAGCATGTTGAACAGCGGCCGGACGCTCTTGACCCACGGCAGGTTGAGCAGCGTCGAGGGGAACGCCAGAATCGACGAGGCGAAGATCACCGGGATCACGCCGCCCGCGTTGACCTTGAGCGGCATGTGCGTGGACTGGCCACCCATCACCCGCCGGCCCACCATGCGTTTGGCGTACTGCACCGGAATGCGCCGCTCGCCGCGCTCCACCAGAACGATGAAGGCCACCACCGCGATCATCATGGCCAACAGCAGGACCAGCGTCAGGGCGCCCCACTCGCGCGTCACGAACACGTTCGTGTAGATGCTTCCGATGGCGTGCGGCAGCCCCACCACGATGCCGGCGAAGATGATCAGCGACATGCCGTTGCCCACGCCGCGCTCGCTCATCTGTTCGCCCAGCCACATGATGAAGGCCGTGCCGGTGGTCAGCGAGATGATGGTCAGCAGCGTGAAGCCCATGCCCGGATCTATCACGATCCCCTGGCCCATGGCCATCAGACCGCGGCCGATGGTGGCCGACTGCACGACCGACAGGATAATGGTCAGGTACCGCGTCCACTGGGTGATTTTGCGCCGCCCCAGTTCGCCTTCCTTTTGCAGCTTTTCGAGGGTCGGGACGACCACCGTCAGCAACTGCAAAATGATGGACGCCGTAATGTACGGCATGATGCCCAGGGCGAAAATGGTCAGCTTCCTGACGTTGCCGCCGGCGAACATGTCGAAGAAGCCGAAAATGGAACCCGCCGCCGAGTTGAAGAATTCCGTCCACCGCTGGGTGTTGATCCCGGGCGTCGGAATGACCGCGCCCAAACGGTAGACGCCCAGCATGGCGAGGGTGAACAGCACCCTCTTGCGAAGGTCCGGGACGCGAAAGATGTTGGCGAACGCTTCAAAGAGCTTCATGGTCCCCTTCGATTTCCCGCGCTAAACGGCGGCTGCGCCGATCACCTGCGCCGTGCCACCGGCTTTCTTAATCTTCTCGATGGCCGACTTGGAAAAATGGTGGGCTTCCACCGATATCTTGCGCGTCAACTGGCCGCTCGCAAGCACCTTCAATCCGTCGCCCAGTTTCTTCACGATCCCCAACTCCATCAACTTGTCGGCGTTGAAAGAATCGCCCGCCAGTTTCTCCAACTGGCCCAGGTTGACGATGGCGAACTGCTTCTTGAAGATATTGGTGAACCCGCGCTTCGGCAAACGGCGGTGGATGGGCATCTGGCCGCCTTCGAAGCCGCGGCTCATGCTGAACCCGGTGCCGGCGTGCTGGCCCTTGTGGCCGCGCGTGGAAG
>Ga0182021_10005987_pt1 | contig 14439 bp, 13 predicted proteins | sample 612E3MmetaG_FD_120493 | JGI IMG/M metagenome (GOLD analysis project Ga0182021, IMG submission 120493) | Permafrost microbial communities from Stordalen Mire, Sweden - 612E3M metaG (Illumina Assembly) | ecosystem: Environmental > Terrestrial > Soil > Wetlands > Permafrost | place: Sweden... | reverse complement strand
GGACCGCTGTCCATTGACCAAGTGACCGTCACCGTTCCGGGGGGGTTGGGCAGGCCATCGTCGGTAACCGTTCCGTTCAGGCTCGCCGCCGCCGGCAAGGTGATGGTCTGATTCGACCCGGCGCTCACCACCGGCGGTTGGTTCACCGGCCCGGCGGACAGGGCAAATACGAGGTCGTCGCGATCGTCGTAGCTACCCGTGGTGCACGAACCTGCTGTGCCGGAATAGCGCCAGTTGGCACGAATGACCGGCAACGTCGCGGCGGGAAGGACGAAGGTCGTCGATATCACCTGTTGGGTCTGCGACCCGCCTGCGGCCTTCACATCCGTGGCGATCGCGGTCCACACCGGGTTGTTAGCGTTCGGCGCGAAGTACAAGTCCAAGGAGTCTGTGGAACTGTAGTTCCAGACCGTGGCGTCGATCCTGACCGTCTTGCCGGCGTCCAGTACGCTTCCATCGGTGGTGAAGACTGCCAGACGATCCAGCGACTCGTCGAAGTGGAAAGTACCGGCTGTGCCATCGGCGCAGCTCGCGTTGAGCGTGTTCGGCGCGTTGGACTCGGGGCCACCCGACATATTGTCCCGGCCCCTGATCAGGTTCGCGCCAGTATCGCAGAAGCTTGCGACTGCGGTGCAGCGAGCAACCTTGAGGGTGCTATCGTAGGCGGCATTTCCGGGTGGGGACACGCTGAGGGTGGCGGACTGGGTAACGGTCGCCGGGAAGGTCCCCGAGATCGTCACGGTGGTCGCGGCACTCACTGAGGTCGTGACGATGGTGAAGGTTGCGGCCAAAAGTCCTGTGGGAACCGTGACCGTCGCGGGAACCGGCGCTACGGTGGTGTTGCCGCTGGCCAGCGAGACCACCGCGCCTCCGCTCGAGGCTGGATCCGTCAGCGTCACCGTTCCTGTGACGGTTCCACCACCGTCAACGCTGGCTGGGCTGAGGCTTAGCGAAGCCAAGCTCGGAATACGCGTCACCGTCAACGTCGCAGTCTGGGTGGTGTTGTGGTAGGCAGCCGAAATCACCACGTTGCTCGTGGTGGTTTGCACGCTGGTATTCACCGTCAATGTGCCAGTCAAGGCTCCTGCGGGGATCGTGAGAGTGGCGGGCACGGTCGCAACAGCAGTGTTGCTACTCGAAAGTGCAACGACCGCTCCGCCCGCTGGAGCCGCTCCGCTCAGGGTGACCGTAGCCGTGGACGTGGTGCCGCCCTGGACGGTTGTCGGTGAGAGGGTCACCGATGCGACGGTGGGCGAGGCAAGGACGGTCAGAGTCCCCGTCACGCTGGTGCTGGCCGGGTAGGTAGCCTGAATACTGGCGGTCGTCTGGGCAGACGTCTGAACCGTGGTGACCGGGAAGGTCACGCTCTGGCTGCCAGCGGGAACGACGACGCTGCTGGGAACGGTAACCACGCTGGGGGCGCTGTTGGTCAGAGCGACCGTTGCACCACCGGCTGGGGCGACAGCAGTCAGCAGGATGGTTCCTGTCGACGGCGAGCCTCCCTCGAGGCTCGCCGGACTGAACGTCACCGAGAAGACCTGAGCTATGTCGCTGCTGGCGGCAATGAGCTGGCCGTTCGGTGTGCCCCATCCCGTTGGACCATCGTACCCAACTTGGGCCGTACAGAGATACGCCGGGCTGCAACTGCCATTGCTACCGGTCGTAACGTCGTAGAACGCACTGGTATGGCCATATGGGAAGCCATTACCAACGGTCGTCTTGCCAGCGGCGGTGAAGATTGTCGCCACGATGGGTGACGAGGCACTCGTACCGCCCACAACAATCCAGCCTCCCTCGTAGGAGGAGTAGACGGCAACCCCGGTATTGGGGTCGGCAACGGCGGAAACATCAGCCACCGTACGTCTGCTGCACCCAGGGTCGGTCTGGAGCGATGGCTTGCTGATGTACGCGCTGCAGCCGCTACCGGCTCCATCCCAGGTGGCCTCTGCCCACCCACGAGAGGAGGCCGACGTAACCAGGCTCGTTCCGCCGACACCGAGCACGTACTTGCTCGATGCTGGGTATTCGACGCCGTAGCCATAATCGCCCGAGCTGACGGTGATGAGAATACCGGAATGATTGAAGTATAGAGAGTCCCAGGTCGTCACGTTGGAGGATTCACTACCGCCCCAGCTATTCGAGATTGCCGAAGGGCCGAGCGCCGCAGCGGCATTTTCGGCGGTTCCGAGATCACTCCAAGCGTTGCTGTTGGCCTCGACTAGCAAAATATTGCAGCTTGGGCAGATAGCGCTCACCATGGCGAGGTCAAGTGCGATTTCAACTGCCCAGCCTGAATCCGCCGCGGGCAGCGGGCTGGTGGCACCGTTCTGGTTCACCTTCTTGAAGCAGCCGTTGGCCGTCGTACACGGCGGCAGCCCGAATTGTGATCGGTAGGTCGCAAGTTCGGATTCAGCGTAGGGGTCGTCATAGGCGTCGACGATGGCCACGGTTCGGCCAGCACCACCGGTTGGCGCCAAATAGGCGCTCTGGAGAGCGGCCGGGCCGAAGCCACTCGGCGTCGAGAACAACTGGACGTCGCCGGCGGAGGTGGTGCGGACGTGTGCGTAGCAGCGCGCAGATCCGGGTGTCACGTCACCGCACACCCGCTTGTGCTGGCCAGGGGGTATCGCGCTCAACGCTACTACGTCGAGCTGTGCGCTGTTCTCGGATTCGACCTTCGAACAGCTCACACCTAGCAGCAGCACGAATGCCGGCCCAAGGGCAGCGAACCCGTGGCTTGGAGGAATTGAATGCTTCGCAAGCTTGAGCAACCTGGTCCTGTTCATGGCTACCTCACTGTCATTGTTGAGAGGCACGTCCGACCAACACACTGAGCCTCGCCAGGACCTTTAACACATGACACCGCAACGCTCAAGCGCAACTGGCGCCAATTGCAGTGACCGTCGTCACTTGCCAAGACGCTCGCATCTCATCCGCTGCGCTGGCTCCAGCGTGAATGCCTGCCCGCGGAGCGTCTTTCGAGGCGCTGGCGTAGGGACTCGAATCGTCGATGGGTGGAGATCTTTCGCGCGATAGCAAATCGGCAATTCCCAGCGGCGATTTCGCGATTGTCAGGGGTGCAATTGGGAGGGACAGGACGAATCCAGATCTGCAGCCCACCCGCTGATTTTGATTGGCTCGAGTGTCGACCCTCTGCCATATGTAAAGGCGAACGATGCCAGCAGCCCGGGACGAAAGCGTGAGCGAGGCGCTCGACTGCCGAGGTCGCCAGTGGCGCCGTGCCGTCTTGGTGGCGCTGTTTGCGCTCGCCTTTCTGCTCGGCTGCTTTCCCATGGCAGATTTCGACGTCTGGTGGCACCTGCGCACTGGACAGTTCATTCTCGAGCACGGCGCGGTTCCACGGGTTGACATCTACACCTACACCAACGCAGGCCGTCCCTGGATCGACATCTACTGGTTGTTCCAGGTCGTCATCGGCCTGATCTACCGTGCCGGCGGCGTTTCGGCGTTGGTGCTGCTCAAGGCAGCAGCGGGCGTGGTGATCGTCGCGCTTGCCCTCGCGGCCCGACGCCCGGGAGCCACAGCCGGACCGGCGGTGCTGGTATGGCTTCCCGCTCTTATTGCGCTTTCGGGCCGCCTTTGCGAACGACCCGAGCTGTTCTCGCTGCTGTTTCTCGCGGGGTTTCTCGCTGTCTTGGGGCACGCGGCCGAGCGGCCGCGCTGGCTGTGGGTGCTGCCGGTGCTGCAGCTTCTGTGGGTGAATTGCCACGGTTTCTTTGTGCTCGGTCCGCTCGTGATTGCCGCGTATGCGGTGGAGTGGCTTTACCAGCGGGCTCGCACCGGGAGTGCGGGGCCGCCTCAGTTGGCGCGAACCTTCGCGCTGGCTGGAGGCGCAGTCATCGTCGCTTGCTTGGTCAACCCGTATGGCCTCGGGGCCGTGCGCCTGTCCATCGAGCAGTTCCACAAACTGGGGGGCCAAGGGATCTTTCGCGCGAACATTGGCGAACTGAGGAGCGTGGGCGATTTCATCGCCCTGGCCGGGGTGCGCAGTCCGTATTTACTGGCGTTCCTATTCATGCTCGCGCTCGGGTTGGGCAGCTTTGCCTGGCTGCTCCGGCGCGGCCGTTTCAGCCCGTTTCGCGGACTGCTCTTCGCGGGCTCCGCCTACCTCGGTTGGCAGGCAACACGCAACAGCGGCTTGTTCGCACTGGTCGCCGCGGTGGTGACCACGGGAAATCTCGATGATGTGATCGCGCTCACGAAGCCGAAGGCTCCCGCAGCCCGCCGGGGCCGGCGAGTTCCGCGCTCCCAGGCCCGGCGTCGCTTTGAGCCGGTCTGGCTGGCTGCCATCGCGCTGGTCGCAATTGCGGTCCTGTCCGGCCGGCTCTATTCATGGGCCGGCGAGGGGCGCCGGGTGGGCCTGGGCGAGCGTCCGCAGTGGTATGCCCACGAGTCGTGTGAGTTCCTGGCGCGTCCGGGAATGCCGGAGCGGATCGTGGCCTTTAACCTCGGCCAGGCGGCGGTCTGTATTGCCCACGCCGGCGAGCAACACAAGCAGTTCATGGATCCTAGACTGGAAGTCAACTCAGTGCAGACCTTCGAACGCTACTTGGCAGGCCTGCGTGGCCTTTGGCGCGGCGGGGCCGAATGGGAGACCGCGCTCGGCATCGATCCCGCGCGCCCCGACGAGATCCCGGCGCTTCTCGTCGAGCGCGGAATCCTATCCCGCGTGATCGACGTGCTGGCCCACGATCCCCGCTGGCGCTGCGTGCATGCCGACGCGGTCGCGGCGGTCTTCGTGGCGGCGCCTTTCGCCGAGGCAAACCAGCTTGGCGCGGTTGCGCCATGAGAGCATCAGTCAGTTCGAGGCCAAGCGCGAGTTTGACTCCCTGTCCGGCGGGCAAGCCAGACCATGGCCGCGATCCATCAGAATTCTGAGGGCATGGCGGCAGGCCTGTCGCGACTGCGTACGCACACTCGACGATTCTGATGCCGACATCCATGATTGGACCATGAAACGGGCTTCGATAGCGGGTGGCACGTATGTTGCTGCGGGGAATGCTACGGTTCTTCTGGAAGCGGGCTCGGTGCATGACGAAGATACAGTGGCAATGAGGCATTTGATTATGAGAGCAGTGATGAGCTCGGCAATTCTTGGAGTTCTTGTGACTGCCATGGTCGCGGGGGGATTGCCCGCTGGCTGCAGCAGCGGTGGAATCGGCCAAAAGAGCGTCGATGCACATGCCTCCGTCGCTGAGGCGCCTGCGGGCGGGGGAGGTGTTGCCGTATCGGGCAGCGATGCTGCGGCCGTTGGAAGCGGGGGCAGCACAGACGGGGCCGTCGCCGGAAGCGGCGGGGCCACGGTAACGGCCTGGTCCACGCCAACCGGCGGCGCGAGCGGAGTTGGAGGGACCGCGCGGACCGGAGGCATCATGGGAGCAGGCGGCGTGACCAGTTCTGGCGCGTCCTCTGCGTCAGGGGGTTCTGGCGGTGAAGGTGGCACGAGCGGCACCGGCGGGCCCGACGCGTCCGCCGACAAACCGCGACCAACGGTGGGAACACCCTGCAGTTCGCAGGACGATTGTGGATCGTATGTTGGCGATTTGCTCGCGTGTCAGGCGCCCGGAGAGCCCCTCGGCTGCGGCGCATGCCTAAGGGGGGCCGGCAACTGCTCGACTGACGCGGACTGTGTCCACGATGGCGGCTTCACAACCGGTACGATGATCTGTGACCTCGCGCCCAGCGCGGAGTGCTACTGCCCCGGAGCGAAAATCTGCACTGTCGGCTGCAGGACCAGCGTCGATTGCGGGTCGGGGCAGGCGTGTAACCAGAGCCATCGTTGCCAGAGTACCTGTGTTGCCGGTGACGGCACGTGTCCGGTGGACTACTCTTGTGACGAAAGCGGGTTTTGCCGACGGAATTCATGTGCCAGCGACAGCGAGTGCTCCGGCTTCTGCGTGAAGGGCGCGTGCTACGACACCCGCGGGACTTGCGAGGGAGTACGCGCCTGACTCGATCTCCTTGCTGGCGGTCGTGGGGCAGGTATACATCCCGAACTTCAGACCCTTCGCGTGGACGTGGTGGGCCAGATCGTTCATGCCCAGGGGGAAATAGGTCGGATCCGGGACCAGGTTCCCCGAAGCGTCACACGCGCTCTTGGCCCCGTCTCAACCCCGGGCTAGAAGGGAGCGGCGCCGGATCAAGCGCGAAGCCTGACCCATGCAACGCTTGCATGACGTCGAGGAGACAGAACATGCCAAAGCCGCGAAGCTCGAGCAGGCTGCCGAAGGTCCAATCCTCGCGTGGAGCGGTGCTGGGATCCTGTTGCCGAAGGGAATTGCTGGTGCGCGTATGCAGCCGGTCACCGAATCGCGCAAGCAGCTCGCCCGGAGACGGTATCGAGTGTGCGAGAAAACCAGGCGGCAATACCTCTCGGTAGGCCGACACGGGACGAAAACCGGTCAGTGCGAAGAATGCCTCCGCGAAACGCGTGGTGTCGCGTGCGCGCTGCTCTCGGCGCTGAATGGCTTTCGGGGCAATCATTCGAATAGTCGGCTCAAATCAGAGAGCATCGCCGCCGCGTTCTCCGGTGCGGATGCGAATGACATCGACCACATGACTGACAAAGATCTTTCCATCCCCGGTCTCACCCGTGCGCGCAGCGGCCTGAATCGCCTCGACAATGGGCTGCACTAGGTTGTCGTCGGTCATCATCTGGATGCGGACCTTGGGCTTGAAGTCCACGCCCTGGGCCGAACCGAGGTACGCGTCCTTTGTGCCGCCGGTGCGGCCGAAGCCCCTGACCTCCGAGACAGTTATGCCCTGGGCGCCCGCCTGGCGCAGCCGGTCCTTCAACGCGTCCAGCGTGACCGGCTTGATGATGGCTTCGATCTTCTTCATGAGGGCAAGCATCCTCCCCAATACGTTACCGGTGTGTTTCCGGCTGGTGAAATCGCCGCTGCGGACGAGTGCTCCCTATTCGGTCCCGGCGGCGTGGTCGGGTTGGAAACCGTGGGTGAGGCTGGTGCTGGAAACGCGGAAGCCGCGCCGGCCGGCTCGGAAGCTGGCCCGGCGGCGGGCGCAGGGGCGGGTGGGGCCGCTTTGAACCGGATATCGACGTCGAGTTGCACAGTCGACATCCAGTGCTTTCCTCCGGGCTGCACTGCGCTGTCGAGGAAATAGACCGGGCCGGTCAGCATGTCGATGGTGTCGGTGAAGTACAAATACAAGCCGCCGCCGGCAGCGCCGTAGGCGTTGTTGCCGGTCCGCACGTCGGTTGCCACCACAAGCTTCGGCCCAAAGTCCACCACGCAGGCCGAGCCCCGGTAGACATCCTTCTTGCCGCCGGTTCGTCCAAATCCCTTCACCTAGGAGATTGTCATGCCGCGAACGCCTGCTTCAAACACGCGGTCCTTCAGGTCATCCAGCTTGAACGGTTTGATGATGGCTTCTATCCTGGCCAGTCTGCTCGGAACCACGGGCGCCAGCATGTGACTTGGCTGCAGCGGATCTTGCACAACGAAACCGCGTACCAGGTCGAGCGTCGGCTGTACTGGAAGGGCCTGGCGATGTCCGTGCTGCCGGTACGCGTGGGTGCGGGCGAGCGAAGAGCGCCCTTGCCGGTCCAGGGCGGATCGTAGTCCCGCAGGCGCCTGCTGCGAGAACTGGGCGCGGCCGGAGCCGCATGGAAGGCCTGCCTGGCTGCCCGTCCGCCGCCCCGTGGGCTCGGCTTCACCGACAAGTTGCGCCGTTGTCACCAGGCCGTCACAGGAGTTTCGCATCGTGCGGGCAAGGAGATCACGATGCAGAAACGACAAGTTCAAGGCAGAGGGAACCAAACGCGTAGCAGAAGCATTCTGAAGACCGCCACCCAGGGATTGGCGATGGCGACCGCCTTGCTTGCGCCGCTTGCGGCTGTGGCCGGCGATATCACAGTCAAGGGCTCGGACACCATGGTGATTCTCGGCCAGCGCTGGGCCGAGGAGTACATGCGCGCCCATCCGAGTACGACCATTCAGGTGACGGGCGGTGGCTCGGGCACAGGGATCAGCGCGCTCATCAATGGCACCACCGATGTGTGCCAGGCGTCGCGACCTATGAGCGCAGCAGAAAAGGAGAAGCTGCGGGATCGCTACGCCACGGTGGGCGTGGAAATCCCGGTGGCGCGCGACGGACTGTCGGTGTACGTAAACGCCAGCAACCCGCTGACCGAAATCACGATGGACCAGCTCAAGCTGATCTTCACCGGCAAGGTGACGAACTGGAAAGAGCTGGGCGGCCCGGACGCGAAGATCGTGGTGTATTCACGCGAGAACAGCTCCGGCACCTATGTGTTCTTCAAGGAGCACGTGCTGAAGAACGCCGACTACACGGTGCGGGCGCAGAGCATGCCGGGCACTGCAGCGGTGGTCAATGCGGTGGCCAAGGAGAAGTTCGGCATCGGCTACGGCGGCGCGGCCTACGCCAAGGGCATCAAGTTGCTCAAGGTCAAGCAGGACGCCGGCGGCCCGGCAATTCCCCCGGACGAGGCGCATGTCAAGGACGGGAGCTACCCGCTGAGCCGGCCGCTCTTCTTCTATCTGCGCAACAAGCCCACTGGGGACGTGGGCGCTTTCGTGGACTGGGTGCTGTCGCCGGTTGGCCAGGCCATCGTGACCAAGGTGGGCTACTACCCCCTCAAGTAGCCGCTTGTCACACGACTGTCACTTCCAGGTCACGTGAGCGTTGCCAGGTTCTGGTTGACTTTGATTTGACATGACGACCATCAGCCCGCGCCCGCCGACGCGTCAGGCCGACCAGGCCAGGCTGGTCGGGTTGGCGGCCCCGCTTGGCTCGTCCTTGCCGCTTGCTGGACAGCGGCGGGTGGAGGCGAGCGACCGGAAGAACCATGGACGCATGGATCGGCCTCGGCTGGCCGGTCGGCGTTCCAGCCTGAACGCACTTGTCGAGCTGGCAATTCGGGTTCTCGCCTTCACCTCGATAGCCGCGATCGTGCTGATCTTCGTTTTCATTGGCAAGGAGGCGTGGCCGCTTCTGCACGATAGCGTGATTGGAAGAGAGGTCACCCTGACGAAGATGTGGTTCGCGCAATTGTGGCCCGGGTACGAGGGGCCCGAGCATGTGTGGCAGCCGGTTTCCGAGGTCCCGAAGTACGCCGCCTGGCCTCTGGTGATTGGAACCTTGAAGGTGACGTTGATCGCCATGCTGGTGGCGGTGCCGTTGGGCGTGGGTTCGGCCCTTTTTGTTTCGCAGTATGCGGGCCGTCGGTTGCGAGAGATCATCAAGCCGACGGTCGAGTTGCTGGCAGGCGTTCCCTCGGTGGTACTGGGCTTCTTCGCCCTAATGGTGATGGCCAGTTGGATGCAGCAGGTTCTTGGTCTCGATTCCCGGCTCAATGCGCTGGTGGCTGGCGTGGCCCTGTCCTTCGCCATCATTCCTGTCGTCTTCACGGTAAGTGAAGAGGCCTTCGGGGCTGTCCCACGTAGCTACGTCGAGGCTTCCACCGCGCTCGGTGCGGCCCGCTGGCAGACTATCGTTCGTGTGGTCATTCCGGCCGCCGGGCCCGGCGTGGCGGCTGGCATCGCGCTGGGTCTCGGACGCGCGGTCGGCGAGACCATGATCGTGCTCATGGCGTCGGGCAACGCCGCTATTCTCTCGGCCAGCCCGGCGGATTCGGTGCGCACGGTGTCCGCCACCATCGCAGCCGAGCTGGCCGAGGTGGTTTTCGGCGGCGCGCACTACACGGTGCTCTTCTTTCTCGGCGTGCTGCTTTTCGGTTTCACCCTGGCCACCAACCTGCTGGGGGAATTCGCCATTGGTCGCATGCGGCGGCGTCTGGGAGGCACGGCGTGAAACGACCCGCCAGTCGCGTGGGGAGCCCGCCGGCTCCCCCTACGGGGGCTTCGGGACGGACAACCCACCCCGCCCGCCCCGCGCTTCGCGCGCCCTCGTCGCCGGCGGCGGACCATCGCGGGAGGTTTGGCGAGGCCGAGCGAAGCGAGCGGGGTGGGGGTGGCAGGTGGGGGGCCGAAGGGCGGAGCGAACCCTCCCAGGGTTCCCATCACAGCAGTCGACTCGGCGATGTCGCGCTGGCGCTCGGCACCGGCCTGGCCGTGGCCTTGGTGTTGTTGATTGTCGTCGTGATCCTGGGCGATGTCGTGTACAACGGCGCCGCGCACATGACGCTTGGTTTTCTGACCCAGGCACCACGTGATGGCATGACGGCCGGCGGGATCTTTCCCGCCATCTTCGGCACCGTGGCGCTAGTCGTCCTGATGACCCTCGCTGTCTTGCCCGCCGGTGTGGCAACCGCCATCTACCTGTCGGAATATGCCAACCCGGGGTCGCGCTTTACCCGACTGGTGCGCGTCGCGGTCAATAACCTGGCTGGCGTTCCCTCGATCGTGTTTGGGCTTTTCGGGCTGGGTTTTTTCGTGCAGTTCGTCGGTGCCGGGATTGACCGTGCCTTGTACGGCGGCCAGCGGGTCTTCGGGCAGCCGGCGCTGGTCTGGGCTGCGCTCACCATGTCGGTGCTTACCCTGCCGGTGGTCATTGTGGCCACCGAGGAAGCCCTGTCCGCTGTTCCGCGCGAGCTGCGCCTGGCTTCCGCGGCCCTGGGCGCCAGCCGCCTGCAAACCATCGTTCGCGTGGTGCTGCCGCAGGCGTTGCCCGGGATCTTGACTGGCGCCATTCTGGCCATCAGCCGCGGCGCTGGCGAGGTCGCGCCCATTCTCTTCACCGGCGTGGCCTACTACCTGCCGAAATTGCCGAGAAGTTTGCACGACCAATTCATGCAGCTCGGCTATCACGTCTATGTCCTATCCACGCAGTCGCCCGATGTGGATGCGACACGGCCCATCCTGTACGCCACCGTGCTGGTCTTGTTGCTGTTGACTTTCGCGCTCAATGCCACGGCGGTCGTGGTGCGTTCGCGTATGCGGCGCCGTCTTGCAGGAGCTAACTCATGAATGGTGATTCCAACCTCGGCGCGGCCATCAGTCTGTCGGTTCGCGACCTAGTGGTGTCCTACGGGGACAAGCGCGCCATGGGGCCGGTCACGATGGAGATTGAGCAGAAGCGCGTCACCGCGCTGATCGGTCCCTCGGGCTGCGGCAAGTCCACCTTCCTGCGTTCGCTCAACCGGATGAACGACCTGGTCTTGGGCTGCCGGGTGGAGGGCGACGTCCGGTTGGACGGCCAAGCCATCTACGGCCCGGGTGTGGACCCGGTCGAGGTGCGGCGGCGCGTGGGCATGGTCTTCCAAAAATCGAATCCCTTTCCCAAGACCATCTTTGACAATGTGGCCTACGGTTTGCGCATCGGCGGGATGCGGGACCGCGCCGAGATCACCGGTCGGGTGGAGCGCGCGCTGGGGCGGGCCGCCCTGTGGAACGAGGTCAAGGATCGGCTAGGGGAAAGTGCTTTGGGGCTGTCAGGCGGCCAACAGCAACGCCTGTGTATCGCCCGCGCATTGGCGGTCGAGCCGGAGGTGCTGCTCATGGATGAGCCCGCCTCGGCGCTCGACCCCATTGCCACCGCGCACATCGAGGAGTTGATTCACGAGCTGGTGCGCGACTACACCGTGGTCATCGTCACCCACAACATGCAGCAAGCCGCCCGCGTGTCCGACTACACCGCCTTCTTCTACATGGGCGATCTGGTGGAATTCGCCACAACCGACGCCATCTTCACCCACCCCAGCCAGTCCCGCACCGAGGACTACGTCACCGGCCGCTTTGGCTAGCAGAGGGAGCACGCATGCGCGCACGCGAGCACACCGACCAGGAGTTTGAACAGGAACTGCGCCATCTGCGCGAACAGCTTCTGCTCATGGGCAGTCACGTGGAAGCGATCATCGGCTCCAGTCTGCGCGCCCTGGTGGAACGCGATTCTGAGCTTGCGCAGCGGACCATCGAAGCCGACCGCATCGTCGACCGGCTGGAGATCGAAATCGACGGTCTTTGCCTGCAGATCCTGGCGCGCCGCCAGCCGGTGGCGTCGGATCTGCGCTTTGTCACCATGGTGCTCAAAGCGGTCACCGATCTGGAACGTATGGGCGATCTGGGCGTGAACATCTCCGAGCGCGTGCTGGAGTTGAACAGCGAGCTCCCGCTCAAGCCCTACGTCGATCTGCCGCGCATGGCTGACGAAACCCAGATGATGTTGCGCGAGGCCCTGGACGCGTTTGTTGCCAAGGACGCCGATCGCGCCCGCCGAGTCATCGATCGGGACCAGATGATCGATGACCTCTACGCCCAGATATTCCGCGAGCTTCTGACCTACATGATGGAGGAGGCGAAGAACGTCTATCGGGCCACCCGTCTGCAGTCGATCGCCAAGTATCTGGAACGCATCGCCGACCACGCGACCAACCTGGCCGAGATGGTGGTGTTCATGGTCAAGGGCAGCGACATCCGCCATCCCGACAGCCGCGACCAAAACGAGAAGAACTAGGAAGTTGGCGCTTTTCGAGATCTGACGACGGGATGCTCGGGGCCGGCATCCGATCCGGTCCCCTCTCCCGCGGAAGCTGGAGAGGGGACCGGTAGGCTTTACCTAACTTTACTTTCGCGCAATACGCGAGCACAACCAAGGCGCCATCTTGAGAGCACGTGGGACGCAAGAGAGCCCATCGCACCACAAGGAGGACACCATGAACGAACCGGAATCAACCAATTCGCGTCAGTCGAAAAGGAGCCGCTGGTGGCTGCTGTTGGCCCTGCCCGTGGCTTTGGCTGGAGTTTTCGGCGCACGGGCTTGGGCCTTTGGTGGCCCGGGCATGGGTGGCATGGGATTCGGCCCAGAGGCCTTCGGCGGGGATGGCTCGCCAGGGGAGCACGACGCGTTCATGCAGCGCCGGCTGGAGAAGGCGCTTGACCTGGTCAAGGCCACTGATAGTCAGCGGGCTGCGATCAAGCCGATCATTCAGCAACTGGCCGCTGACATGAAGCTCAGCCACCAGCAGCATGCCAAATTGCACAAGGCGATGCTCGACGCCTTCGCGGCCACCACCCTCGATCCGGCTGCCATCGAGAATCTGCGGGTTCAGGCTTCCGCGCTGATGGACCAGGCATCGAAGACCATCACGACAGCTCTGGTCGCGGCCGGCAATGTCTTGACCGCAGAGCAGCGCCAGACCTTGATCCAACAGATGCGCAGCCATGGCGGCCACCATCGCCACGGTTTCTAGTACCCGGTTCCGGGGCCGGGACCGGATCCGGAGCCGACTCCGGCCGCCGGCCACCGGCCACCGGCCACCGGCCATCGCCGCCGTCGCCCCGGCCGCACAGTCAGCTACGAACTAGGTTCCCAAGCTGGGCTCAGCTACCATGAAGGCCTCTGCCCGGCTGCGCGCTCCATGCCAACCCGCGTACTTCTGATCGACGACGATGCCCGCCTGGCGGAGATGCTGGGCGGGTACTTGCGCACCCATGGGTACCAGGTCGAACACTGCGCCGACGGAGAGAGCGGGCTGGAGGCGCAGCGCCGCGTCGGGTACGACGCCGTCATTCTCGATGTGATGCTGCCTGGGATCGACGGGCTCGAGGTGTGCCGCCGCATGCGCGCCTTCTCCCAGGTTCCCATCGTGATGCTCACCGCGCGCGGCGACGACATGGACCGCATCGTGGGGATCGAGATCGGCGCTGACGACTACCTGCCCAAGCCGTTCAACCCGCGGGAATTGCTGGCGCGCCTGGCCGCGGTCTTGCGTCGCACGCGCGTGGGCGTGCGCCAGGCGTCCGACCGGCTGCGCGTGGGGCCGCTGGAGATCGATCGGGCGGCGCGCGAGGTTCGGGTGCGGGGCCAGCGGCGCGAGTTGACCGGCCGGCAGTTCGACCTGTTGCTGCTGCTGGCGGAGAGAGCAGGGCGGGTGCAGACCCGCGACCAACTCATGGACGCGCTGAAAGGCGAGGAATGGGACAACGTGGATCGAAGCATTGACGTGCACATCTCACGCATCCGGCAGGCGATCGAAGACGATCCGCGACATCCTCGTCTGGTGCAGACGGTGAGGGGCGCGGGCTATGTCCTGGCGCTGCCGCCCGGAGGAGCCGACGCGGGCGAGCCATGAACCGGCGTCTCTATCACAGACTGTACCTGGCGTTTCTGGGCATCACGGTCCTGTCCTTGCTGGTGACCGCCGTATTGGCGCGCACCTTCCATGAGCCGCGCATTCCTGCCGCTCACGCCCTGGCGCCGCTCGCGCGCTCGTTGGTCTGCGAGAAGCCGGGGTCGTGCCAGGGCGCAGAGGCGCAGCTTCTTGAGGCAAAGGCGCGCGAGCTGGATGCGGATGTCGTGATCTGGGAGAGTGATGGTCGGCTCCTCTTTCATGCTGGCCACGAGCTTGTCGAGTCTGGTGGCGTTGCCGGCTGGCAGCAGGGACCGCGCGGTCCGGTCTGGCTCACCCCGCTCGGTGATGGACGCACCCTCGGGGTGCGCGAACGTGGTCACGTCGGGCCGCGCCGGCCGTTGTTCCTG
>Ga0182021_10005986_pt1 | contig 14439 bp, 13 predicted proteins | sample 612E3MmetaG_FD_120493 | JGI IMG/M metagenome (GOLD analysis project Ga0182021, IMG submission 120493) | Permafrost microbial communities from Stordalen Mire, Sweden - 612E3M metaG (Illumina Assembly) | ecosystem: Environmental > Terrestrial > Soil > Wetlands > Permafrost | place: Sweden... | reverse complement strand
CGATGAGATTATTTATTAGTAGTGAATTTTTATACATGCATACAATTTGGAATAGTAACATCTAGTCGAAACTATTGACATTAATTCTGTGATGTGTTAATTTTTCTTAAGATTGATTTGATTGACATGAAAGAGTTATTGAGAAATCATGTAATTAGTTTTAATGGGATACAATTTCTTCTTCAAAAACTCTTCCTGTTCTTTAGATCTTCTGCTATTCAATGGTTTCTCTTCAGGTGATTGAATAATCTGCTTGACACAATAAGAGAGACGATTTGTCTTTGTTACACAACTTTTAAATGACCAAAATATATGGATGACGGTAATAGACTTTCCCGTCGAGACTTCGTGAAGATCGCAACACTAAGTGCTGGTGCTTTGTCACTAACTGTGGGCAGTCTTAGCTTTATTGAAGGGTGTACTACCACACCCAAAACAGGAACCCTCTTTTTTTCTGAGAACGAAATCAAATTAATGGAAGCAATCGCCGAACAGATCATCCCGACTGATGAATGGCCCGGAGGTCGTAATGCGGGAGTTGTCAATTTTTTAGACGAACAGCTCGTTGGACCATATCGCCGTTTCCAGCAGGATTATCGTAAAGGTCTTGAAGCTCTCGAAAAAACTTGTGAGAACAAATTCCATTCTAAATTTGAAAAACTCTCGTGGGATTCGCAAACGGCTGTTTTGCAGGATATGGAAGCAAGCAGGCTAAATGGTGAAGCATGGAAAAATGGATTCTCTAAATATTATTTTGAATTGTTGCGATCTCATTGTATGCAGGGTTTTTACGGAAGCCCTCGGCATGGAGGCAATAAAGATTATATAAGCTACAAGATGATTGGAATTGATCAACCTCCAATCGTCGGCGAAAACCGCTATGGAATCTAACCTATGAGTAACAAACATGTAAACGCTGTGATTGTCGGCGCGGGTGCCGGAGGTGGAGTCGTCGCCAAAGAATTGAGTGAAGCCGGAATGTCTGTAGTTCTTTTTGAACGTGGAGATTGGGTATCGTTTGATGCCCATGACATTGATGAGTTGCTCTCGCAACGCACAACTGTACTCGGCAACGCTTTCGGACCAGACAATGAAAGGTACCGTAGAGTCGTTGTAAATGAAGATGGTTCTACAAAGGTTGTTCTTGCAAGTGAAAACGACTACAACAATGTTGCGGCTTGCGTTGGTTCTGGTACCGTAAGCTATGGCGCAATGGCTTGGCGATTCATGCGTGAAGATTTTAAAATGAAGACGACCTACGGACATGTAGAAGGATCGACCCTGGAAGATTGGCCGATTAGTTACGATGACCTTGAACACTGTTATGAAAAAGCAGAATGGGAAATTGGTGTTGCGGGTGACGCTGCGCAAAATCCATTTGCAGCTCCTCGTAAGAAACCTTATCCCATGCCGCCGTTTTCTTACAACAAAGAAGCAAAAATCCTTGAGTCTTCAATGAAACGATTGGGACTTCATCCATTTCCAATTCCCATGTTGAGAAATTCTATACCATTTAACGGCCGTGCTGCATGCGTAAGAAGAAGATCATGTTGCGGTTTTGCTTGTCCCATCAATGCAAAGTGCGGAACACACAATACAGTAATACCCGCTGCTTTGTCTACAGGTAATTGTGAACTTCGAACTAACTGCATTGTAAGTAAACTCATAATAAATGATAAAGGCCGTATAACCGGTGTCTCCTATTTCGATAAGGACAATAATTCGCAGGAACAGACTGCAGATATAATTGTTATTTGTGCTTCTGCAACCGAAACACCTAGACTCATGCTCAATTCGAAATCGAAATTTTTTCCTACAGGTGTTGGAAATCGCTATGATTGGGTTGGGCGAAACTTTCAAGGACACGCATATACGGGTGCCTTCGGTTTGTTTGAATATGATATCTTTGACGATATTGGTCCCGGTGCAACAATTGCAATTAGTGATTTCAGTCATCACAATCGCGGTATTATTGGAGGCGGAATTCTTGCAAACGAGTTCACCAGACTCCCTTACTTTTTCACTAATATTCGACCTCCCGGTTCTCCAACATGGGGCAAGTCCCATAAGGAATTCCAAAAAAAATATTTCAAGAGAAACACACAGGTGGTTGGTCCAATTCAGGAAATGCCATTCTTCGATTCTCGTGTTCAGGTTGATCCATCAGTAAAAGATTTCTGGGGAATTCCAGTCATTCGATTGTCTGGGCACAGACATCCTAAAGATGTTGAAGGATGTGAGTTTCTATCTAGCAAAGCTGAATTGATTCTGAAGGAAGCGGGTGCATCTTTTACCTGGCAAAGCATTGGTGGTAAAGGTTTAAGCGGGGGGCAACACCAGTCTGGAACATGTCGTATGGGTAACGATCCTCAGACTTCTGTTGTGGATAAATTTGGACGAGTGCATGATACTTCTAATGTATTCGTAGCAGATGCAAGTCTGCATGTTACAAATGGTGGTTTCAATCCAGCGTTAACCATCATGGCTCTTGGATATTGGGTTGGCGATTACATCGCTTCAGAGTGGCAGAAAGGAAACCGTTTTGTTTAAGTGATATGAAATAAAAATCATTAGACAATATATATGAGCAATATTCGGAAAGTGTACAAGATATTCTTGATTACGGCAGTAGCTCTTCTTGTCGTCTTCGGAGGATTTTTTCTCTACTGGGATTTAACCTCGCCTCAAACAACATGCACATCATGTCACGAAATTGAAAGCCCCACTACAATGTGGGCAAAAAGCGGTCATCGATCTTTGCTTTGCAAAGAGTGCCATGGAAGTGCCCTTAGTAACGGTCTCCACAGTTTAGCTGAAAAAGGAATGATGGTAGTAAATCATTTTTCTGGAAGCGATGAACCGGAATTAAGGCTGAACGAAGAACATGTCACATCGATCCTTGATAATTGTAAGCGCTGCCACAGTATGGAATACACTAAATGGTTGACAGGTGGACACTCCGCACCGTACTCAGCAATTTTTCTGAATGAAAAACACAACAAGGTTGTACAACCAAATGCTGATTGCCTGCGTTGTCACGGAATGTTCTATGAAGGTACGATTACAGATCTGGTTTTGCCTATAAATATTAAAGGCCCATGGAAAATAGTAGACTCTGAACACGAGACAATGCCGGTAATTCCTTGCCTTACATGTCACAAAATTCACAGGAAACAATCTGTATCGGTCAGAGCAGAATATTCCGATCCAAACGATATTTTTTACAAAAGTCCTAAGCAAACTTCCGTAGCACTTTTTTATGACCGATATGAAAAAATTCACACGGAAGCCGAGAACTTACCCGTCTTAAAACTTTGGGAAGGGAAACGGAAAGTCGAAGTATCAGACGACCCTCTGCAAAGAATTTGTGTCCAATGTCATGCACCAAATGCTTTTCACCAAGCTGGAACAAGCGACGATAAAACTCCGCGTGGGATTCATGAGGGGCTCAGTTGTCTTGCATGCCATGAGAGTCATAGTAATGACCCACAACAAAGTTGTGTGAATTGCCATCCCGCAATTTCGAACTGTGGTCTTGACGTGACGAAAATGAACACGACGTTTTTTGACAAGAACAGCCCATACGACATTCATTCTGTTCACTGCCTTGATTGTCACCCCAAAGGAATACCAAAGAAGAAAATTTGATTGACGGATAGAATGATTCTACATACTCAAAACCTCTTATGGGCTCGTCCATTTATTTTGTGTATTAATTATATTTTTATTTTTCCTTAACATCATAACTCGTAATGTTTGGGTTGAATAAAGATTCTCAAGAATCGAGAGATGCTCAGGTAATCGGTGAGATTGATAAAATGGCAGCGGTGTTAATACTATATATATTCTCTATGTTTATTATTTATTTGCAGCAAATTTTTAAATAGTTATTCTGTGTTTGTGCATTTTTATACGCGAATGGAGTAGTGGATATGGACAGTTATAATCCTAAAACTTTTATTACAACTCCGCATAAAAGAATTATAAATCCCGCCGAAGCATAAGAGTATTTTTCGTATTTACCGAGTTTAATTCTTTGAAGTCCGGAAAGAGAAAATAAGATTACTATCAGCATCGTTAGGATTGTAGCGATACCGAAGGCAAAAATAACAAGTGTAACATTCATTAAATTTTCAGTTGCAGCGGTGTACATAAATATTGGAATCAATGCTTCGCACGGACCGAAAACGAAAATTATGAAAAGTATCCAGGGTGTAATATTAGCTGTATTAATCTCTTCGTGAACATGCTCGTGATTGATCTCATGCGTGTGAGAATGTTCGTGCAGGCTCCCGTCATTGTGTATATGTAGGTGTGTGTGAGGTTTATTTCTATAAATTTTTTTAATTCCCAAGACAAGGTAGATGAGTCCGAAACTTATCAGCAGCCATGAAGCAATTTCACTACGGATGGATTCTATATTTTTAATTGAGGTTATTGCAAGACCCAGCGATAGACCTATCATGCCGATAACCACGGAACTTAAAACGTGCCCTACTCCGCACAAAAGAGTTATTGTAGTTGTCTTTATTTTTGACCATTTGCATGCTTTAGCTAACGCGATGAACGGTACATAATGATCCGGGCCAAGAATAGTATGAATTATGCCGACAGATGCTGCAGTGATAAGAAGTGTTGTAAGCTCGCTGCTCAAGTCTGATCCTCGTTTGTTATAATAAGAGATTTACAAATTTATATTAAAAAATGTTTTTCAGGACTTGAGGTTTAATATACTTGCCGGTTTAACACTTTAATTGAGAAACTCTCATCATAAAATTTGTATATTACGAAAGAATTGCAAGCAAAATTTTAAAATCATTGCTAAACGGAGACATGCAAATGCATGAGCTTTCCATTGCGCAAGAGATTATTGATGTTGCCGTACAAACCATCCCTTCAGAAAATTATCACCTTGTTAAGGCGATCAGAATTAGTATCGGTGAATTCTGCAATATCATTCCCGATTCTTTATTGTTCTGTTACAACTCACTTATTGATTCCTCACCGATTCTGAATTGCCGATTAGAAATTGAATCAATCCCTTTAACAGTTTATTGCAGTAGTTGCAATGTGAATATAGAAATCAAACAGCCTAACTTTTTCTGCAACAAATGTGGCGGTACCGATATTAAAATTGTATCCGGCCAGGAATTATCAATAAAAGAGATCGAACTTGAAGATGATTTAAGGGAGGCAACGTGAGCATCATAAAAGTAGAAAGAAAAGTTTTAGAAAAGAACGATGCGATAGCATTATGCAATAGAGATATTTTTTCAAGGAAGAAAATTTTTGTAATTAATATGTTAAGCTCTCCCGGATCAGGCAAGACAAGTCTCATTGAAAAGTCTGTTGAAGCGTTCGGAGGTAAACTCAAATGCGGTGTTATCGAAGGAGATGTTCAAACCGACCTTGATGCCCAGAGACTTGATGCGTTAAAGATTCCGGTAGTTCAAATAATTACAAACGGAGGATGTCATCTTGAAGCTAACCTTGTTGGAGAAGCATTCTCAAAATTTCAAAATCCGGCGTTTGATCTTCTGATAATTGAAAATGTGGGCAACCTGGTTTGTCCTGCCGGTTTTGATTTGGGAGAACATTTGAAGGCGGTGTTGATAAGCGTAACCGAGGGAGATGATAAGCCGCTGAAATACCCGGTTGCTTTTCGCAATTCTTCTGTATTAATAATAAATAAAATCGATCTGCTGCCGTATGTTAATTCCTCTGTTGAAAGATTAAAAAAGAATGCTTTGCTAGTGAATCCATTGTTGAAAATTTTTGAAACTTCTTGCGTTACCGGTGAAGGCATCGATGATTGGAGCGGATGGTTAAAAGCACAAATAAATAAAAATGAAAACTCGTCTTTCTATTGATGTTAAAGGTGCTGTACAAGGAGTCGGATTCAGACCATTCGTTCATCGCATAGCGAATGAATTGTGTCTTAATGGATTTGTATTAAATTCTCCTTACGGTGTAAAGATTGAAATTGAGGGAGACCGATCAGCTCTTGAAAATTTTTTATTTCACATGCACGGGGAAAAACCCCCTCTTGCAGTAATAACTAGTTTTGAGTTTTCATTTTTGGATCCAATTGGATATTCCAAATTTGAGATTAGAAAAAGCGACCCAAATGGGAAGACACAGACTTTTATAATGCCGGACATTTCCCTTTGCAGCGATTGTTTGAAAGAATTGTTCAATCCTTCCGACCGGCGTTATCTATACCCGTTTATTAATTGCACGAATTGCGGTCCAAGGTTTTCAATAATTGAAAGACTGCCGTATGACAGACCGAACACATCTATGAAAAATTTTGAAATGTGCGACGACTGCCGTCGTGAATACGAAAATATTTTCAACAGAAGATATCACGCACAGCCAATAGCATGCAATAAATGCGGGCCGCATGTTGAATTGTGGGATAATACCGGAAAAATTATTGTGTCACATAATAAAGCAATAGTTTTGGCATGTGAAAAAATTCGCTCTGGAAAAATAGTTGCCTTAAAAGGTCTTGGAGGATTTCAGCTTCTTGCCGATTCCTTCAATGATAATACGGTTGAAAGACTGAGAGAAAGAAAACATAGAGACGAAAAACCATTCGCAGTAATGTTTCCTGATATCGATTGGGTTAAACGTTATTGTAATATTTCCGAACCGGAAGAAAGGATTTTACTCTCCCCCGAATCACCGATTGTTCTTGTAAAAAAGAAAACCAGTGAAAATAATTCGGCGATTTCAGAATTCGTTGCGCCGGCAAATCCTTATCTTGGAATTATGCTTCCTAACACTCCCTTGCATTATATCTTAATGAGAGAATTGAAAATTCCTGTTGTTGCCACAAGCGGGAATATCTCCGAAGAGCCGATGTGCATAGACGAATACGAGGCTCTCCAAAGACTAAACGGTATTGCAGATTTCTTTCTTGTTCATAACCGCCCGATACTCCGTCATGTAGACGATTCAATAGTAAGGCTAGTCAATCATAGGCCCATGGTCTTAAGGCGTGCGAGGGGGTATGCACCTTTGCCGGTTACAATTAGAAATTTGGACAATAGCAAAAAAAGTGCAGCAATCCTCTCGGTGGGAGGGCATCTCAAAAATACGATTGCGTTGAAACACGGAGAAAACATTTTTGTGAGCCAGCATATCGGCGACCTTACCAATCAAGAATCATTCAATGCTTTTAAGAATGTAATTGACGACTTTCAAAATTTTTACGATAAAAAGCCGGACGTAATTCTCGGCGACCTTCATCCCGATTATCTTTCAACAAAGCATGGAAAATCATTAACGGAAGAGTTCATACAGATTCAACATCATTATGCTCATGTTGCTTCATGCAGAATTGAAAACGAAGTTAACGGTGATGCACTCGGAGTATCGTGGGATGGCACTGGCTTCGGTTACGATTCCACAATCTGGGGAGGAGAGTTTTTTATTTCACGCGACAATTCATACACGCACATCGGTCAATTTAAACAATTCATGCTGCCCGGAGGAGAAGCTGCCGTAAAAGAATCAAAACGTTCCGCTGTTGGAGTTTTAAATTCTCTTTACGGTAAGGATATTTTTAATCATTTATCCCCGGCTTTACGAAAAATCTTTACAGCGCCAGAGATAAAAATATTTATTGACATGATGGAGAGAAAAATTAATTCCCCCAAGACATCGAGTGTCGGGAGGTTGTTCGATGCCGTTTCTTCTTTGCTCGGTATTTGTCAGCAGTCTAATTATGAAGGCCAAGCCGCAATGATGCTGGAGTTTGCAGCGGCACAAAACGTCAAAGACTTTTATTCCTTCCAAATTGAGGAAGATAAAATTCTAATTATCAACTGGCATCATATGATACATGAACTTTTGACAGATATAAATGGAGGTATAAGCTCATCTATTATTTCTGCAAAGTTTCATAACACCTTAGCTGAGATTATTCTGAAGATTGCTGAGAAAACAAATCTGAAAAAGGTCATTCTCAGCGGTGGATGTTTTCAGAATTTATACCTGATCGAGAGAATAATAAATCTTCTGCAAAAAAATAAATTCAAAGTTTACTGGCACCAGCGTATTCCTACCAACGACGGTGGGATCTCGTTGGGTCAGATTGCGGCATGTCTTGCAGAGTTCAATGATCATGAATTGAAAAAACACAACAATTTAATTAAGGAGAATATCTAATGTGTCTTGCTATTCCGGGAAAAATAATTTCAATCGTTGAATCCGGCGCAGAATTAAAAACCGCAAAAGTCAGTTTTGCGGGAATTGTTAAGGAAGTCTGCATTCAATGGATTGAAGAACCGAAGATCGGCGATTACGTTTTAGTTCATGCCGGCTTTGCGTTAAACAAGGTTGATGAAAAAGCAGCCGAAGAAACTTTGCGTATTCTTCAAGATCTCAATGGCGTTGGAGAAGAAGATTATTAATGAAATTTCTTGATGAATACCGCGACCCGGAGATTGTAAATCGTCTGGTCAAGAAAATAAGCGATGCGGTAACACGTAGCTGGACAATAATGGAAATTTGCGGCGGTCAAACCCACACAATCCTTAAATATAATTTACAGGAACTGCTGCCAGCCGAAATAAATTTGGTTCATGGACCAGGCTGCCCGGTTTGTGTCACTCCGCTTGAAATGATTAATAAAGCTTTGAAGATCGCATCTACGGAGAATATAATCTTTACCTCTTTTGGGGATATGCTACGAGTTCCGGGATCTAATAAAGATCTTCTAAAATTGAAAGCCGAAGGCTTCGATATTAGAATTGTTTATTCCCCGCTGGATGCTTTGCATATTGCCGAGGATAACAGTGAAAAAAAAGTTGTCTTTTTCGCCGTCGGTTTTGAAACTACTGCACCCGCCTCGGCTGCTGCGGTGCTTGAAGCGCAAAAGAAAAAAATAAAAAATTTTTCTATCCTTTCAGCACATGTTGTTGTGCCTCCTGCAATCGAGTTTATTCTGAGTTCGGATCAAAATAGAATTCAAGCTTTTTTGGCAGCGGGACACGTCTGCACCGTAACCGGTTACGAAGAATATTTGCCGATATCGGTAAAGTATAAAAAACCAATAATTGTTACCGGCTTCGAACCTGTAGACCTGTTGAATGGAATTTTTCTTGCGGTTACACAACTTGAAAACGGTAAGTGCAAAGTTGAGAATCAATACACACGCGCAGTTAAAAAAGAAGGAAACACAGCAGCAAGAACAATTCTTAAAGATGTATTTGAAACAGTTGATAGAAACTGGCGCGGGATCGGGTTAATTCCAAACAGCGGACTTAAGCTGAAAAAAAAATTTGAAGATTACGATGCAGAGGAAATTTTTGAATTGAGTGACATTCAAACCGGTGAATCAAAATTATGCTTATCTGGAAAAGTATTGCAGGGATTGATCAAGCCGATTGAATGTGCTGTTTTCGGAAAGGAGTGTATCCCAGAAAATCCACTCGGCGCTCCAATGGTTTCAAGCGAAGGCGCCTGTGCTGCATATTATAAATATTTGTCGCATCAAAAGAATCTGCTTTGACTCGATAGGAGGCTTGATGAACAATAATTTTACATGTCCGGTGCCAATCCCGGAGTACGATAAAATTTTACTTGGACACGGAAGCGGCGGAATACTTTCTCACAAATTGTTTGAGCAATTTATTCATCCGCATATCTCAAATAATATACTTGATGATCTTCACGACAGCGCAGTATTTGAAATCAATAATAAAAAATTTGCTTTCACTACCGATTCGTATGTCGTTCAACCGATATTTTTTCCCGGCGGAGATATCGGTGCATTGGCAGTTAACGGAACGATTAACGATCTTGCGATGGCTGGAGCTAAACCATTATTTATATCCGTCGGATTAATTTTAGAAGAAGGATTGGGGACAGATGAACTCTCACATATTATCCAATCTATGAAGAGAGCTGCCGATGCGGCTGGAGTAAAAATTGTAACGGGCGATACAAAGGTTGTCGAAAAAGGAAAAGGAGATAAAATTTTTATCAACACCTCCGGGATCGGGGTTATAGAGAAAGGTATCGATATCTCTCCAAAAAATTGTAAAGCAGGAGACGTGATAATTCTAAGCGGAAAAATTGCCGAACATGGAGTTGCAATACTTAGTGCTCGTGAGGGATTGAAATTCGAAACAACAATAAAGAGCGATACGGCGCCTCTGAACAAACTGGTTCATGAAATTTTAAATGTCTCTAAGAATATTCATGTTCTGCGCGATCCCACTCGCGGCGGCTTAGCTACAACTCTGAACGAAATCGCTTCGTCGTCTATTACCGGTATGTTCATTGAGGAAGAAAAAATTCCGGTTGATGAAGAAGTAAGAGCAGCTTGCGAAATACTCGGTCTCGATCCTCTTTATATTGCTAACGAAGGGAAATTAGTTGCAATTGCGCAGCGAGAAGACGCTGATAAAATTTTAGATGCTATGTATAACAACGAATTTGGAAGAGATACCGTTGTCATCGGAGAAGTTACGTCGGATAATCCAGGCGAGGTAATAATGAAAACAACTATAGGAACTAAAAGAATTGTCGATATGCTTTCGGGTGAACAATTACCACGCATATGCTAAAATGTATGTTGAAATCATTCAAACAAGAAGAAGATTTTTTCCTGTTCTTCTTCAAGTTCTTCAGTCTCTTCCCTTTTCAATGGAATCTCAACAGTAAATGTACTTCCGGCACCCGGTGTGCTGTCAACGAATATTTGTCCGTTATTAATTCTAATAATTTCTTTTACTAGGTTTAACCCGAGTCCCGTCCCGATCTGTTCCATCTCTTTTGCTTTTTTACTTCTGTAGAATTCGTTGAAGATTTTATCAAGTTCTTCCTTTTCTATTCCTATGCCCGTATCTTTCACTGAGAATCCAAATACATTATGCTTTAAGATCGGTTTAACTATAACAGTTCCACCATCTGGAGTATAACAGATTGCATTGGTGATCAAATTGCTAAGAACTTTTTCCATGCCGGGCTTATCAATCTCAATGAAATGCTTATGCTGAAGAGAAATTACTTTGTAAAAAATATTTCTATTAACAGCGTAAACCTGATGCATGTTTGTCATCAATTCAAGCCACTCGCCGTAATCAACAGTCTCTATTAATGGTTTTTCTATACCAAGATTTATTTGTGTGATAGCAATTATTTCTTTGATCATATTAATGACTTGTTCGGAACGTCTATCCGCGCGCATGATTAGTTCGAGTGCTTCAGGTTTTAATTCATTGGCATACATTGTCGTTACAACATCAAGTGTACTTTTAATGGCAATCACCGGTGATTTTAATTCGTGCGCAGCAAACCTAAACGCTTTATTCCTTTCTTCCATTAATATTTCTAACATGTGATTCTTTTCATCAATTATTTTTTTGAGTGAATGATAACTTATCATAAAATTATTAATGATGTAGATACCGGAAAAATTAATTGCATAAAAAGCTACTAAAGCAGTTACCACATAAGAAGTCGAAGGCGGATTCGCATACAAATGATAAACATCCATCAAATGTAAGTGCTCTATTATTGACCAGACAGTTAAAAGAATTGATGCCAGCGCCGCATTAACGTAAGGAAGCACAATACCGGGGAAAAGTATCCCGGACAAAATTACCTGAACGATGTACAAAAAATAAAATGGGTTTGCGATCCCGCCGCAATAGTGTATGAGGTACGAAAGGATAATCAGATCGGCAACTATCTGTACTTCTGCAAATGTTAACTCGAAGAGCTCGTTTTTCTTTGGTAAATGCCGGTATAATAAAAGATAGACTAGGTTAATCGTTGAGAGTACAGTTACAGTAAAAATTATTCCGGGGTAACCTAATCGGAAGCCAAACATTTCTTTTCCCAACGGAACGGAAATTAAAATTGCGAACACAGCAAGCCAGCGCAAATTAATATACCATCCAATGCGGGTTCTTAAACTATCAACATTATGAAATGGGAGTACGATTCTGGTCCGTAGGTTCTCTAATATTTTTTGAAGAATGTCCATTGTTTCCTTACCGATCACTGTTCAGTGAAAGAATCCGTTATGCTTTTTAACATCCGGTGCGATACGGACGAACCATAATCAAATGATACAGTGGATATGCCTGCATATTTGAATTCTACTGGGCGGATCGAATTTATGTCGTAATTCATTCCCAACTCCTACGAATATGATTTTTTCGGGTTGGTATATTGCAAGATCTTTTCTAAACCTTTCAAAACTCATCTACGAACCTATAAAGTGGGTTATTAAGGTTGTCCAATCATCTAGGAAATGTGAGCCGAGCTTGTAAGATCTTATCGGCTTTAGCCACATTGACAGAATTTCTCTTAATTCTCTAGCATTAAGATTTTATCTGTTAAATTTCTACAATATCAAAATGGTTAGTAGCAATTATTCGTTCAGTTATTTCCTTTACTTCATTAAAGATTTCTTCGTACTTCTCCTGTATCTGAGGAGTAAAATTATCATCAAATATTCTATCCTCAACAATTTCAACAGCGATGATATGAATAGATTGAGGAATATCTAATCCTAGTTTTTTTCCTAACGCAACAGATGTAAGAAAAGATACATCGTGAACACTTGATAAATGAACTGTGGTATCGAAATTTTCCGGTGATAACTGATAAACTGTTCCGGGTATTCCATCCTTTGTTTTGATAGCATCAATAAAAATAACGGTATTATAGCCCTGAATATGTTCCAGTATTTCAAGTCCGCCTAAAAAAGCTGTTTCAAAATCAATATCATTTTTAGATAAATTACCTTTAAGACTTTTTACAAGTTTTGGTCCAATACCGTCATCTGTTAAAATTTCATTACCTATTCCATGAATGAGTATTTTATTTCTATTCATTATAGATTCTAAAAAAAGGCAGCATATCAGCACAGACTTTTAGTTGCATAATTAAAATTCTTATTTCTTTAATTTCTTTTTACTTGTCTTGTGATATTACCTTTCGCGTCCCTGAAAATAACTTCTAATGGCATCTTGCCAGGTAAACTATGGGTTGCACAAGAGAAACATGGATCATAAGCTCTAAAAGCCATCTCAACCATATTTAAAATACCCTCATCAACAATAACTCCCTTCTTAATAAACCCTTGAGCAGCTTTTTTTAATGACATAGAAATAGGAGCGTGATTATTTGTAGTTCCAACAATAATATTTGCTTTAATAATAATTCCTTTTTCATCCGTCCAGTAATGGTGTGTTAGAGTACCTCTTTGGGCTTCAACAATGCCAACACCTTCTTTTTCTTTGGGTACATTTGGAAGTTCTACCTGAATATCTGGGCTTGTAATTTCTTTGTCCTGGGTTAATTCAAGTGCTCTTTCGGCAGCATAAAGTAACTCAACCAAACGAGCCCAATGCATGGCCAAAGTTGCATTAACGGGCTTTCCGCCAAGAGTTTTATACATTTGTTCATAATGTTCTTGTGCTAAAGGAGTAGCCATTCCATCAGCAACATTTAATCTTGCCAAAGGATTTGCATGATACACACCTGAATCTTTTCCTTCGACAAATCCTTTCCAGCCGACTTGTTTCAAATAAGGATATTTCAAATAACTGTAAGGTTCAACTCTTTCTTCAACCCACTTGCGATAATCTTCCGCGGCATATTTACAATGTTCTTTACCTTCATGATCAACAACTCTTACCTTACCATCATAAAAATTTACTTTGTTGTTTTCATCAACCAGACCCATTGAATAAATGTTTAACGAATATGGTCCATTAAGAATAATATCAACATAAGTTTTGTTTGCCAAAACTACATTGTTAAATATTTTTAAAGAGAACTTTGCAAATTCAATAAATCCTTTGGCTTTCTCTTCAATATCTTTTCGTTGAGCTTCCGTCAATCCTTTTCTAACACCACCCGGAGTATTCATAACAACGTGTGTTTGATGACCACCGAGAAGTGCCTGAATTTCCTGAGCGATACGACGTTGTTTTAAAACTTCTGTTCCAATTTCAACACCCACTTTAGCAATTACTCCAAGTATATTTCTTTCGGCAGCGGGGGCAGTTGGTCCAACTACAAAATCAGGTCCAGCTAATGCATAAAAGTGAGCTATATGACTATGAACAAAATGAGCCATATAAAACAATTCTCTTAATTTAACAGCAGTAGGTGTTGGTTTAACACCAAAAACTGCATCAGTTGCTTTACCTGCAGCCATGTGATGACAACCCGAGCATACACCACAAATTTTAGTAACAATTTGTGAAGCTTCCTCAATAGCTCTGCCTTCTATAAATTTCTCAAAACCTCTTAACTCTGGTACTTGGAAATAAACATTTTCCACATCTCCATCGTCTTTACAAAATATTTCAATTTTACCATGTCCTTCAAGTCGGGTAATCGGGTCTATGGTGATTCGTCTCATAAAAACTTTCTCCTTAACATTGAACCTGGGAGACTAAACCT
>Ga0182021_10005985_pt1 | contig 14441 bp, 10 predicted proteins | sample 612E3MmetaG_FD_120493 | JGI IMG/M metagenome (GOLD analysis project Ga0182021, IMG submission 120493) | Permafrost microbial communities from Stordalen Mire, Sweden - 612E3M metaG (Illumina Assembly) | ecosystem: Environmental > Terrestrial > Soil > Wetlands > Permafrost | place: Sweden... | reverse complement strand
GGCATCTCGCTCACATGGCCTCCAGCTGGGCAACGAGATCGTCCACGTTCACCTTGCCCTTGACTTCGCCGTCGATGATCACGGCCGGTGCCAGGCTGCACGAGCCGACGCAGCGCGCGGTCAGGACCGAAATCTTGTTGTCCGCAGTGGTCTGCCGGGGCTTCACGTGGAGCGCCTTTTCGAGACCGGACAGGATGTCCTTCGCCCCGTTTATGTAGCAGGCGGTGCCGGTGCAGACGACGCAGGTGTGCTCGCCTTGCGGCTTGAGGGTGAAGAACGAGTAGAAGGTCGCGACGCCGTAGACGCGCGAGTGCGGCACGCCGAGCGTGTCGCCGACGTAGTTGAGAGCGTCGGTGTCAAGGTAGCCGAACGCCTCTTGGGCGGCATGGAGGGCCTCGATCAGCGCGGCCGGACGATCGCCCATGCGGCGCATGCGGGTCTCGACGATCTTCCAGCGCTTGTCGTCGGTCGGTGCCTGTGGCTTGGCGTGCAGGACGGGCATTGCCCTCCCTCCATGGTGATAGGGCGAGGGGAGCACAAATCAGAAGCCGGTCGGCGTGCACATAGCACGATCTAACAGGGAATTCCGAGCGGTTGACCCGATGATAGGGAGCCGGATCGACGGCTCAGCGGGCCGCTATTCCCGACTCCGGGGGCCGTATCTCCCTGTCCTGCCGGGCCGGCTGGGGCGAATAGGTCTCGGCGACCGCGGTTCGGGACGGTGGTCCGAGCGTGACCGCCCCTCCTGTTCGCCCGTCCTCCGGCCGAACGGCTACGCTGACGCGAAACGGCGCGACACCGCAGAAGCGACGCAGGCAGGGCGTCGGGCCGGCCGGAAGGAGAGTCGTGGGCCAGGAAAAGGACAGGATGATCGGGGGCGAACTCTATTACGCTTTCGATCCCGAGCTGATCGCCGACCGCCTGCGGGCCTCGCTTCTGTGCGAGCGGTTCAACGCGACGAGTGCGACGCAGGACACAGAGCGGCGCGAGATTCTCGAGGAGCTCCTGGCGCACATCGGCGACGACGTGATCATCCTGCCGCCCTTCCGGTGCGACTACGGCTACTTGCTGAGCATCGGCAATAGGTCGTTCATCAACTACAACGCCATCATCCTCGACAGCGTCCCGGTGACGATAGGCGAGCGCACCTGGATCGGGCCGGGGCTGCAGCTCTACACCGCCTGCCACCCGCTCGACGCGGCGACTCGCACCGCACCCCGCCCGCTGGAGTCGGCCGAGCCGATCACGATCGGGGACGACGTGTGGCTCGGCGGCGGCGTCATCATCCTGCCCGGCGTCACGATCGGAGACGAGGCCGTGATCGGCGCCGGCAGCGTCGTAACCCACGACATCCCGTCGCGCGTCGTCGCCGTCGGCAACCCTTGCCGCGTCATACGTCAACTCTGACGACCGCGCAGACGGTCAGGGGCGGTTGCGAAACCGCGACGCCGGGGATCCCGGGACGGCGCCGATTCCTAGGCTGCGCCGCCGGCGCCACGGTTCGAACGACGTCGGGCCCGATACCAGGCCAGGTACTCGACCAATTCGTCGCGCTCGTCGTCGGTGAGATCGACGAAGAGTGCGGCACCGATAGAGTCGGAAGGACCTGCACCGCCTTCGGGCATGTCGGGCAGACGGTATCCGCTCAGACGCATGAGTTCGGCGTACGGCACCGTGAGGGCTTCGCTGAGCCGATGGAGGACCTGCGGAGATGGCTTCTTGACAGCATCGTTCTCGAGCTTGCTCATGTAGGCGGCCGAGATTTTGGCCGCCCGGGCCACATCTACCGCCGACCGATTTCGTCGTGTGCGCGCCTGCCTGAGCACGTTACCTAATGATGCCGCCATCGAAACTCCTGTCCGGGTGAATATACTGTAGTAAACGTAGACACTACAGTTGACAAGCTCAGGGACCGTGGTTCACTTCAATCGCAGAACTGCCGGAGAGCTAGTCGACGAGAACTTTGGTTTCCCGCTTCTCCGGATGGCATTCTCGCTTCAGGCGTCGAAATGGACCAGGCGCGAAATCGCTGGTTTGTGGTGGGGACGATGGTCGCCGCAGGCGTGGCCAGCATCCTTCTTGGCATTATCTCTCTATGCCGCTTCCTGAGCGACGCAAGCGGCCATGACGTCGTTTCGCCAACGGGCGGCTCGAGGCCGATCGTTTCGAACGGTGGTCCGACATGATCGATCACGGACTCATGATGATTGAGCGCTTCCGCGACCTCCTGGACGGGGCCCCGGTGGTTGCGTTCATGAAGGACACCAGTGGTCGCTATCTCTATGCGAACCGTCACGCAATCGACACGTTTGGAGAGCTGACCGGACTCGATGGGCAAGGCCGGACTGATACCGAGATGTGGCCTCCGGAGGTTGCCGCGCAGATCCGGGCGAGCGACGAGGAGGCCCTCAGTTCGAACGGGATGCAGGTCTTCTCGCAGGTCCTGCCGCTTCCCGACGGGCCACACAAGGTTATCTTCCTGAAGTTCGCCATTCCCACCGACGGCCCGGACGTCACCCTGTGCGGCATCGGCTTCGATCTCACGGACCACTCGAAATCCGAGGAAGAGCGCGACCGTCTTGCCGCTGTCGTCGAGCAAGCCACCGAGTCGGTCATGATGGTCGACCTCGATTCCCGCATCACCTACGTCAATCCGGCCTTCGAGCGGGTGACCGGCTATTCGCGCGACGAGGTCATCGGCCAGAACCCGAACATCCTGGGAAGCGGCGTGCACCCGCGCTCCTTCTTTGAAGGGATGTGGGCCTCGATCACGGCCGGCGCGCCATGGGTCGGCGAGATGGTCAGCCAGCGCAAGGATGGTTCGCTCATCACTGAGTCCGTCATCATCTCGCCGCTGCGCGCACTCGCGGGGCCGATCACCGGCTATCTGGCACTCAAGCGCGACGTCACGGACGAGCGAGCGTCCGACGACCGCGAGAAATCCGCCAACCGGGAGCGCGTGCTGATCATGGAAACGCTCCGCGGCCTGCAGCCCGGCGACACCCCGGAAGCGACCGCGCAGGCGATCTGTCGCCAGGTGGCAAACCTCAGCGGCATCTCTGCGGCACAGCTCCTCTTCTTCGAGCGCGACGGTCGCGCAATGCCGATGGGCTTTGTCGTGGCAGGCCGCCCGGACCCGCCGATGCAGCGCCTCGTCTACCAGCGCAGTCGGCAGCTGCAGAAGCGAGCCGCCCACGGGCCGTGGGTCGAGCCTTGGCAGAACCTACAGGGGCACCCGTTCGATCAGCTGGTCCAAGGGGTCGGCGCGCGTTCCCTCGGTTATGCGCCGGTGCGGTACAGCCAGGAACTCGTCGGGCTGCTCGTCGTACAGGCCACTGACACCGTCGACAGAAGTTCGGTCAGCGAGGCATTGCCGGCTCTCGTCGCGTTCGCGGACCTCGCCGGGGCACTCCTTGGCCGAGAAGTGGCCGGTCGGGGGCATGCGGAGCTCCGCCGCGAGCACATCGCGGAGATCATCACCCACCGCAGTTTCCGACCCGTCTTCCAGCCGATCCTCGATCTCAGCCTGAATGAGATCGTTGGGTACGAAGCCCTCACGCGTTTCACCGACGGTTCCGATCCCGAGACCGTGTTCGCCGAGGCAGTCGAGGTCGGCCTCGGAGCCGAACTCGAAATCGCCACCCTCCGGTCGGCTCTCGCCGCCGCCGAACTCCTCCCGCGGTCGGCGTGGCTCAACGTGAACGCGTCGCCGGAGCTGATTCTCGCGGGGAAGCCGCTACGTTCGATTCTGGGCGCATGCCGCCGGCGCCTCGTGGTGGAGGTCACCGAGCACACGCGAATCTCCGACTTCGCGGCGTTCCGCGCTGCCATGGCCGAGCTCGGCCCGACGGTGGAGCTGGCAGTCGACGACGCAGGTGCCGGATTCGCCGGCCTCCGCCACATCTTCGAGCTGCGCCCGGCGTTCGTGAAGCTGGATCGGTGGCTGGTCTCCGGGATCGAGTCCGATGAAGCCCGCCAGGCCATGATCGTGGGACTTCGCCACTTCGCTCGCTCGACCCGATGCCGGCTGCTCGCGGAAGGTATCGAGACCGAGCGTGAGCTGGCCGCCCTGCGACTCCTCGATATCGACCTCGGCCAGGGCTATCTGCTCGGTCGACCGGCAGCGGTAGAGGCGAGCCAAGCCAGCGCATTCGCGGCGGTGTAGTCGATGGCTGGACGACCCGGCTTCTTTCGGAATACTCGCGAGAGTGGCGAACCCGACCGCGACGGCGAGGCCATGTCTGGGCCCGGCATCGTGACGGGCGACACGTCGTTCTTCCGCCTGGGCGAACCAGACGCCCCCCTCCCTCCGGGCGGGCTCGGCGCACCGGCCGGTTTCGATCCGATCTGGGGCACGCTCGGCGCGCCGAGCGACCAGGGCGGAGGGAGCTGGCGAAGCGGGCCACAGCAAGAGGACGATGGCGTCGCTGTCGAAGTCGATATCTTCGGCGACGGATTCCACATCGCCGGTCAGATCCGTACGGGCAGGTTCGACCGTCTGTCCGACTGGATCAACATGCAGACGGGCTTCATTCGGGTTTGGAACGCCTCGCAGGTTCACGGCGGCGACCGCGCCCGCGACCCGAATGAGCGCGCGGGCGAACTCTGGGTGCGCCTCGGCCAGATAGTCATGGTGGCCGCGCGGACGATCGTCCAGCAGAACCGTCCCGGAGCGCCCGTGGTTCAGAAGCAGTGGCAGAAGGTTTCGATCAACACGCCCGGCTACAACCTTCGGGGCAACTTGCATGTCCACGCAGACGGGTCGATGAAGCAGTTCCTCGAGGCTCCCGATCCGCATTTCCTGCCCATCACCGACGTGGCGGTCCGCGGACTATCGCGCCCGGCGCTGGTCACGCGGTTCCCGTTCGCGATGGTCAATCGCGAGCAGCTCGTCAGCGTTCTGGCCGAAGCCGAGGCCCCAGCTCTGGAGGCGGAACCGACGGAGGTCCGGAGTGCCTGACCTGAGTCGTCCGGTGTCTCGTATCGACGCTCTCCGACCCCACGCCGGCCGGCTGGTCGGGCCGTCCGAACCGGCGCGAGGGTCGGACCCTCTCAATTCCAATGCGGATCTGCGACACGCCCGCGGAGTCGCGCTCGATCGGATGCTGATGGCCCTCGCTGCCGGCATCTGGGGCATCACCGTCGCCTGGCTCGTGTCCGGCCTTGGGGACGCTGCCGCCCGCCGCGCGATTGCCGATATCGGCGAATCCGCGCTGGACCTGCTGGCTGCAGCGATCGTCCTTCGGGCCGCCCTCAGCATCGAAGTCCGGCGGGTCCGCCTTGGGTGGGTCGTTCTGGCCGTAGCCATGATCGTCTACGCCTGGGGCGACCTGATCTGGGCGTGGCTGGATCTCGGCGGCGGCAGCACAGACTCCCCCTCGTGGGCCGACGCCGCTTACGTCTCCTACTACCCGATCGTGGCCCTCGCCCTGTTCATGTTCCAGCGCGCATCGTCCGCGCGGAGCGACACTCTCCGGCTCACGATCGACTCGCTGATCGTTGTCATCGGCGGCGGCATCGTCGTGTGGCACACCCTGTTCCGGCCCATCCTTGCGTCGCTGGATCCGAATCCGGTGACCGCCGCGCTCGCGCTCGGCTACCCGATCGGCGACCTCGTCCTCCTGTTCGGGGTCGCAGCCACCGCACTGCGCCGCCCGCCTGAGATCGACGCTAGGGCGCTGGTGGCACTTGTCGGCGGGCTGGGGCTCATGTTCGTGGCCGATGTCGGCTATGGGCAGTTGAACCTCACCGGTTCATTCGGCCTGGAGCGCTGGCCCGACGTCATCTATCTCAGCTCGACGATGCTCGTGGCGCTCGCCGGGTACTTCCAGGCGCATCCCGCCGCGTCGGCCGAGGGCCGCGGCAATACCATGAGCCGCTGGCTCCTTGCCCTGCCCTATGTTGCGCTGGCGGCCGGCTACTCGGTCCTCGTCGGCCTCGCCATGGGCAGGGTCACGGGCGAGCTCATCGAGGTCCTGTACGGCGCCGTGGTGCTGACGGCGGTCGTCCTGATCCGCCAGGAACTGGTGTTGCGAGACAACAGCCGGCTGCTTGCCGAACAGGCACGGCGGGAGTCCGAGGAGCGATTCAGAAGGCTGGCCGCGAACACGTCCGACGTCGTCGTGCTCGTGGATAGAGCCGGCGTCGTGACCGACGCCCCACCGGCGGTCGCGCGCGTCCTCGGAGTCGACGCTTCCAAGCTTGTGGGCCGTCCGATCTCGCGGTTCATTCACGCCGACGACGCCAAACGCGCAGAGGCTTTCATCGCGGACGTGGCGGCCCGACGGTCCGTCACCCAGCCGATCGAGTGGCGCCTGTGGGATGCCACCGGCGTGTGGCGCCAGGTGGAGACGATCGCCGTCAATCTCCTGGACGACCCCTCGGTCGGGCAGATCGTTCTCACCACGCGCGATGTCAGGGAACGCAAGACGCTCGAGCGACAGCTCACGCAGGTTGCCCTGCACGATCTGCTGACCAACCTCCCGAACCGCACTCTGTTCCGCGACAGAGTGGGGCATGCGCTCGCCGGCGCCCCCGGGGCTCAACGGAGCACGATCGTCCTCTCGCTGGGCCTGGACAGCTTCAAGCACGTGAACGACAGCCTCGGGTACCAGGTGGGCGATCAGGTCCTTCAGGAAGTCTCACGCCGGCTGCAGGCATCTGTCCGAGCGGCCGACACCTGTGGCCGCCTGGGCGGAGACGAGTTTGGGGTCCTGCTCGACGGGCACTCGACGGCGGAGAATGGGCTGGCGGCGGCGGATCGCGTCCTAGCTGCGCTGCGCGTGCCCATCGAGGTCGCCGAGAACCCATTCCACCTGGCCGTGAGCGTGGGCATCGCGACGGCCGCGCCGACCGAGGCCGATGCGGGCGGCCTGTTGCGAAGGGCGGAAACGGCCAGGTCGGTGGCGCGGAACAGCGGCGGGGACCGGGTCGTTGTCTTCGAGCCGGTTATGCAGGAAGCGGTTCAGGCCCGGTTCGAGCTCGAATCGGAACTGCGTCGAGCCATCGACCAGGCCGAGTTCGTCCTGAACTACCAGCCCATTGTCGATATGCGGACCGGTGAGCTCGTCGGGGCGGAGGCCCTGATCCGATGGGATCATCCGGTCCACGGGAGAATCGCGCCGAGCGTCTTCATCCCTCTCGCAGAGGAGACGGGGCTGATCGACGAGATCGGGGCGTGGGTCTTTCGAACCGCATGCGCCGAAGCTGCCAGATGGGCTGCGCTGTCCCCCGGGCGTGTGCCAAGAGTGTCGATCAACCTCTCGGCCCACCAGCTCGCCGATCCGCAGCTCACCTGGACCCTGCAGGCGGCCATGGCACACGCGAAGGCGACCCCCAGTTGGGTCACCCTCGAGCTCACCGAGAGCATGCTGATGCAGAACAGTTCCGCCTCCCTCGAGCGACTACACGCCATCCGTGCCCTGGGCGTTCAAATTGCGATCGACGACTTCGGGACCGGATACTCGTCGCTGGCTTACCTCGAGCGTTTCCCGATCACCCACATCAAGATCGACCGGTCGTTCGTGACTCCGCTTGACGAGCCCGGGCGGGGCGCCGGGGTCGTCCATGCGATCATCGAGATCGGACGCGCCCTCGGGCTGACGACCGTCGCCGAAGGCATCGAAACGCCGACCCAACTCCGGCGGCTGCGTGAGCTTGGGTGCGGGTTCGGCCAGGGCTACCTCTTCTCGCGACCACTCGCGCGGGACGCGATGGCCGACCTCGTCGCGCGCCAGGTTGGGCCGGCCTTCGCCCGAGAGATCGCCATGGCTTCCGGCAAGGGAAAGAGTCGTGCGAAGGCGTCCACTCCCGTACGGGCCGCGTCGGGAACGCCGCCGAAAGCGGAAGCCCGTCTGTGAGGGCCCGGCCTTGTGGCAAGCTTGTTGGGTATCGGAACCGCGCCCGCGGCTCCGGTAGATCGAACGCGCGATCGTTGCGCCCATGAAGCGAGAGACTCGGCCCGGCCGAGCTCATAGGGCCGGTGAGTTGATCGTGTCGAAGGCGTCGCGGCCCCTGGGTCGCGCACCCACATTCGGCGTCCTGGTGGACTGGCTGGAAGGCGAGTACCAGAGCAGCGTCATCGGGGGTGTGCTGGATGCGGCCCGCGAATCCGGCGCAAACCTCGTGTTCTTTGCCGGCTGTATGCTGCGCGCTCCGTTCCGGTCCGGCGAGCGGCACAACGTGGTCTACGATCTTGCCCGGGCAAAGGACATCGACGGGCTCGTAGTTCTGGCCGGGACCCTGGGCAATCATCTTGGCCTGGACGATCTGGCCGACTACTGCGAGCGCTACCGCCCCATGCCGATGAGCAGTGTCGCAGCCGAGGTGGACGGGATGACCGGCATCCTCGTCGACGGCGAATTGGCCCTGCGGCAGGGGATCCTGCACCTGGTGGAGGACCACCACCATCGGCAGATCGCGTTCATCGGCGGGCCGGAGGGGAATCTAGAGGCCCGCGCTCGACTGCGGACATACAGGGCGGCGCTATCCACTTGCGGGATCTTCCCGCCCGATTCCATGGTCGCCACCGGAGACTACCAGTACGAGAGCGGAGTGGAGGCCGTGCGCGTCCTGCTCGACGAGCGCGGTGTCACCTTTGACGCGATAGTCGCCGCCAACGACCAGATGGCCATTGGAGCAATAGACGCGCTGCGCATTCGCGACATTCGGGTGCCACGGGACGTAGCCATCATGGGCTTCGACGACATCCCCGAGGCCCGCCAGTTTGCCCCATCCCTCACGACGATCCGCCAGCCACTTCGGCAGCAGGGCAGGCTTGCCGTGGACGTCCTCCTGCAGCGGCTTCGCGGCGAACCAGTGGACAACGTTGTCGTGCTACCCACCGAACTGGTCGTGCGGCGCAGCTGCGGCTGCTTCTCGGAGACTCGCAGCGTGTCGGTGGCGAGCAACCCGGAGCCTGCGTCGAACCCGCCCGCGACCGCGACTACGGTCGAAGACGCGCTTGAGGAATGCCGCCCTGCGATTCTCGAAGCCATGCGGGATGCCGTCAGCGGTCTGATGGATGGAATTCAAGCGGGCTGGGAGGAGCGCCTGCTCGACGCCCTCATCGCGGACCTGCGAGGCGCTTCCGCCAGCTTCGCTCAGCAGGTCAACTGGCTGCTCGAGGACGTGATTCACGCGGGCGCGACGGGCAACCCCTGGCGGCAGGCGCTGTCTTCCCTGCGCACCGAGCTGATGCCCTGCCTCGCCGCTGATCCCATCATGCGCTCGCGGGCCGAGGATCTGCTCCAGGAGGCGCGGGTCCTGGTCGGCGAAGCAATCGAGCACACCCAGGCCCAGCATCGTCTGATGATCGAGCGGCGTGCCCGAGCCCTTTCCGACGCGTCCGAACTCCTGAGCGCGGCATTCGACCTCGAATCGCTCGGCAAGGCGCTCCGCGAGTGCCTGCCGCGGCTCGGCGTTACCAGCGCCTACGTCGTTCTGGACGACGGGATCTCCTCGACCGACGTGCATGTGGGATTCGCCTACGATCCGAGCCGGGACCAGACGGCCCTCGACCGCCTGGAGGAGACCGAGATCGCGGGGAAGTTCGTGCCGGATGGGCTGCTGCCGGTCGACCGCAACTACGCCATGGTCGTCGAGCCGCTCTTCTTCAAGGACGATCCGCTCGGATACGCCATATTCGAAATGGGACCCCACGAGGCGAACACCTACGAGGCCTTGCGCGTTCGGATCAGCGGCGCCTTGAAGGTCGCCCTGCTCATCGAGGAACTGCGGGTTCGCGCCGGGGAGCTGCAGGACGCATACGCGGCGCTGCAGGAGAACCAGCAGCGCCTGTTGAGCGCCGAGAAGATGGCGACCCTGGGACGGATCACCGCCAATATCGCCCACGAAATGAATACGCCTCTGGCGGCCGTTCGCGCCGCGCTCCTCGAGATAGACAAGCTGGCCGCGGAATACGCGGCCTCCGTCGGCGATGCCGAGGTCACTCACGAGGACTACCGCCAGATCGCCGCGGAAATGGTGACCGCGATCAAGCTCGCCAAGAGCGCGTCGGAACGCGCCGCGGGCTTCGTGCGCGGCATCAAGACGCAGACCCGCGACCTTGCTCCCCAGGAGAAGCTGCGCTTCGACCCGGTACCGGTCATCGAGGATTCGCTACTCCTGCTGAGTTACGACATCCGCCGGTCCTCGGGCGAGGTCCGCTTCGATCCACCCCAACGACCGATCGAGTTGCTGGGAACGCCCGGCCGCCTGGCCCAGATCGTGACGAACCTGGTCACCAACGCCCTCGAGGCCCTACCCGACGTCGGCGAGGGCTCCGTCACGCTGACTTTGACGTCAGATGACCACTTGGCTCGACTGGTGGTGCAAGATACGGGCAGCGGGATCGCACCCGAGATACGAGACAAGGTCTTCGAGCCCATGTTCACGACCAAACCTCTCGGGCAGGGAACCGGACTCGGGTTGGCGATCGTCAAGGATCTGGTCGGCGGGTACTTTGGCGGTAGCGTGGACCTGGCGAGTGAGCCCGGCCACGGGACGACATTCACGCTTACTTTCCCACTTGCCGGAGAGGGCTGAGCATGCCTCGCAGACACCGTCAGACTGAAGACTCGGGCCGAACCCTGGTCCTGGTCGACGACGACGCCGATTACCTGGAGGCGACGCGGGCGCTGCTGGAGTCGGAAGGCCACCAGGTGCTTTGCGCAAAGGACGGAACCGGCGCCCTGGCCATCCTCTGGACCCAGCCGGCGGACGTGCTGCTGCTCGACTACTTCATGCCGGGCATGACCGGCGAGGAAGTCGTCACCGAGCTTCGCAAGACGAACCATCGCATCCAGATCGTGCTGCAGACCGGCTACAGCAGCGAGCGACCGCCGCGCGAGATGCTCAAACGCCTGGACATTCAGGGCTACCACGACAAGAGCGACGGGCCGGACAGCCTGCTCCTCTGGGCGGACGCGGCGCTCAAACAGGCCGCGGCGCTCCAGGAGGTCCACAAGAACCGGCAGGCGCTGCGCTACATCCTGGAGGCCACGCCCGAACTCCATCGCATGCAGCCGCTGGCCCAGCTGCTGCCGTTCGTGCTGGAGCACATCGTCGGTCTGCTGGGCGCGACCGATGCCTTCCTGATCGTCCTGCCCGAGGGCGCATCGATGCGCGGGACGGTCGAACCCGACGGCTTCGTGGCGATGGTCGCCGAGGACTCGGATCTCGTCATCCGGGCGGGTTCCGGCCGTTTCGCCGCCAGCCCGCAGCTGGACACCGTGCTGTCGCCCGATGAGGTCTCGCGACTGCTCGATGCCATCCGGCGTGGCGAGACGGTCAGCGCCTCGGGATCCACGATCGTGCCGCTGTGCGCCGGCGACACGACACTCGGAACGATCTATCTCGAGCAACCGATGGGCTCCACCCAGGACCTGGAGCTGCTGCGGATCCTGGCCAACCAGGCTGCGGTCGCGATCCAGAACGTCCGCCTCTACGAGATGGCCGCACTGGATCCGATGACCGGCGTTCATGCGCGGCGATTCTTCGAAACGTGGATCCAGAAGGAGCTCCACTCCGCATACAGGAACCCGCAACCGGTCTCACTGCTCATGATCGATGTCGATCACATGAAGGAGATCAACGACAGGGCCGGTCACCTCGGTGGCGACCGGGCCCTTCGCCGCATCGGCGAAGCGCTGCGGGCGGCGATCCGAGACAGCGACGTCGCCGGCCGGTATGGTGGCGACGAGTTCGCGATCATCCTGCCGCACACCGAAAGCGATGGTGCGGTAAAGGTGGCCGCCAGGATACTGGCCTCGCTGGCGGCCGAGCACGTCGGTGGCCCGGACGCCGAGGTCCCCGTCCACTGCAGTCTCGGCTCGAGCACGCTCCAGGCACGCCCCCGTGATCTATCCGAGATTTCGACGCCGCTCGCGCCGGCCTATTTCCAGGGTGTCGTCGACGCCCTGATCCGCAGCGCGGACACGGCCCTATACCGGGCCAAGAGCCTCGGCGGCGGGCAGTTCCAGGGCGGCGAGCCGGTTGCCTGGCCGGATCTGCCGCGCTGAGGCGGCCGGTCCGCCCTCGATGGGATTCGCGCCGGCCAATCCCTGCCGCGCCATTCGACGGCTGAGCGGGCGCAGCCGTACTCTCGTAATGCGGCTCCCGTCTGACTAGAATGTGATCGTCCTGGATCCGCCTGGTGGCCGCTCTGGCCGGGCTCAATTGGCGGGTACGGACGGGAGAAGATCCCATGTGGAGCATGTTGGGCGTGCACCCTAAGTGGACGTCCCTGAGCACGCTCGGTGGGCACAGTCACTGGGTGCATGCCGTAGCCTTCAGCCCCGACGGGAAGGTCCTGGCCTCGGCGAGCTCGGACAAGACCGTCAAGCTCTGGGACCCGGTCTCCGGTCGATGTCTGGCGACTCTCGAGGGCCACGGAGACACGGTTCTGGCCGTCGCCTTCGGCCTCAACGGGACGCTTCTGGCCTCCACCGGCTGGGACGAGAACATCCGTCTCTGGGATATGGCGTCCGGTCGATGCCTGGCGATTCTCGAGGGCCACGCCGGTTGGGTGCAGGCCCTCGCCTTCGACCACGCGGGAACCATCCTGGCCTCCGCGAGCGCGGACAAGACGGTGAAGCTCTGGGACTCTGCTTCCGGGCGTTGCCGGGCAACTCTCGAGGGCCACGGTGACGATGTGAACTCGGTCGATTTCAGCCCCGATGGGAAACTCGTCGCTTCGGCGAGCCAGGATCGCAGCGTCAGGCTCTGGGACTCGTCCTCCGGTCGATTTATACGAGCCCTGGAGGGGCACGCGAACTGGGTGAACGACGTCGCCTTCAGCCCGGCCGGGAGGCTTCTTGCCTCCGCCAGCCAGGACCGCACGGTAGCGCTCTGGGACACAGGCTCGTGGAAACTGGCGCGGAGACTCGAGGGCCACACCGGTCCAGTGGACGCGGTTGCGTTCAGCTCCGCTGGGAGACTTGTCGCGTCGGCGAGCGCCGACAAGACCATTCGGCTCTGGGACACGGCCTCCGGGCGCTGCCTGCAGACGCTCGTCGATCACAGCATGGGCGTGCGGGGGATCGCCTTCAGCCCCGATGGCAAGCTCCTGGCGTCGGCCAGCGCCGACAAGAGCGTCCGCCTCTGGAGAACGGCCAGCTAGCAGGGCTCGCGCGGCGCCCTCCAGGTCCCGGCAGACGCCTCGCGGCGGCCCTTCGCGGCTGCGCACCCACCTGCCGGTGGGAGAATGCAGCTGTGAAGGCTGAACTGGTCGCGTTCGGAGAACTCGAGATCGAGGGCGAGCGCTACCACCGCGACGTGGTGATCGAGGCCGGTCGGATCCGAAAGCGGGACAAGGGCCCATCGAAGGCGCTGCCCGGCCGGTTTCGGCATACCCCGCTGTCGGCTGCCGAGCAGATCCCCTGGGGAGGCAAGCGGCTCGTCATCGGTACCGGCGCCCGCGGCCAGCTCCCCATATTGCCGGAGATCGGCGAGGAAGCGGCACGGCGCGGGATCGTCATCGAGGTGCTTCCGACGGCCGAGGCATGCCGGCTTCTCGACGGCTTGGACCCGGCGGACGTGTACGCCATCCTCCACGTCACTTGCTAGGAGCGGGCTCGCCGCCACCCGCCGACCCACCCGGCGGCCGGGTGGCAATCACCGAGCCGAGGATCACGAGCCCGAACCCGGCGCCCATCGGGAGGGTGAACGACTCATTCAGGACGGCGACGCCCAACAGGGCAGCCACCGCCGGATTGAAGTAGGTGATCACGGTCGATCGAACCGGGCCGATCTCTTCGATCAGTGCCCAGAACAGCAGGAATGCCGCCGCGGTGCAGACCAGACCGAGGACGGCGATGGCGCCGAGCGCGCCGGGGCTGGGCAGGGTCGCGGGTCGTTGCAGGACGGCAATCGGGGCATAGATGAGAGCACAGAATGAAAGCGAAAACGCCATCACGGCCACGTTCGAGAGGCCGGCGAGCCGGCGTGCCAGGATCGCCGGACCGGTGGCATAGCCGAGGACGACAACTGCGACCTCCACGAACGCCGTCGTGCTCGATGAGCCAAGGTTTACCCCGACGATCGCCGCGACTCCGACGAGTCCGACCAGCAACCCGAAGACGCCGGTAGCGCCGATCCGATCCCGGCCGCCAGAGGCGACGGCGATCACGGTGGCGACCAGCGGGACTCCCGCCACCAGAAGACCCGCGAGCGAACTCGAGATGTGCTGCTCTGCCGAGCCGAGGAGCACCCATGGCACTCCCATTTCGATAACCGCGAAGGCAACCACCCAGCGCCACCGCACCAGCACAGACCGGAAATCGGTCCGCAGGAGAGCGATCGGCAGCAGGATCACGGCCGCGATCGCGGTGCGGGCGAAGACGAGCGTTGCCGGAGAGACTTCCTCGACCGCGATTCGAATGAACAGGTATGGAATGCCCCATATCAGCGACATCACGCCGAAGAGGACCAGCCCCCGCCGC